>Ga0222647_1000012_pt1 | contig 100834 bp, 104 predicted proteins | sample AntAcemetagen333_FD_179864 | JGI IMG/M metagenome (GOLD analysis project Ga0222647, IMG submission 179864) | Saline water microbial communities from Ace Lake, Antarctica - #333 | ecosystem: Environmental > Aquatic > Non-marine Saline and Alkaline > Saline | place: Antarctica: Ace Lake...
CCTTTAGTCAATTGCTTGATAAAATTTCCTTCTATATCATATAAGTATAGGTGATTATACCCATCTCGCTCACTCCACCAGATGAACTTATTAGAATCATTCTTTAAGAAAACGGCTGGGTGCTCAGGCTCCACATATTTATCATTAGTCTCTTCAAAAAGTGTTGTAACAAAATCTCCAGTCTTTGCATCATACTTATTGAGCCACATGTGATTCTGTGCACGGTTTACTATGGCAATGAGTATGTACTTTTCATCGGCACTCCAGCTTACATTAGTGAGGTATTGTTCTTTATCACCAGTAGTATTGAGAGTTACTGGAGCATTAAAATTAGTCATATTTTTCACTTTTACTAGTACATGATGGCTTTTAGCACCTGCGGTAGGGTAGCGTAACATCTTAGCGGTAGCAGGAGTATCTGATAATACATAAAGCGGATACTCTGTGACCATACGTTCGTCCATCTCATAGTAGGCCATCTGCGTATTACTGGGAGATGGAAATAGTCCATTGGTAATCCCAAACTCTGAGCGATGCACAGCCTTACCTATAACTATACCGTCTGTATCAGAAGCTATCTCTTTATTTTTATTGTCTCTACTGTAGCCAAATCCCTTTTTTGTTTCTCCGTAAATACCGGATCCATCAGTGAAATACTGTACAGCCGAGATGCTTACTTCATTACTGTAAACTAATAAGCGAGTATTCTTCTCTTCTTTATTATATGCAAAGCCTTTATCTCCGCTTATAAACTGAAATTCATCGTCATTTATCCAGTTAGCTCTAGGCAGACGTGTTAGTTTAGAATCCTCTGAAAGCGTACTGTTTATGTCATCCAGAGAGATAGATATAGTTCTTCCCTTTGTCAATGCTATCTGCTGTACTTCTATAAGCCGCCCTTCTGGAGTTACTCGTACTTGAGAAAACCATTTTCCACCTGGTAGCCACTGCACATCGTTCAGCCCTTTTGGATAAAGATGGTAACCCGTTATGGCATCTTGGATAGTAAGTAGTTTGTCTTGTGAAAACCCTAATACTGAAAAGGCTATAATTAGCAATACACTGATTTTTCTCATATTTAGCAAATATGCAGCATATTTATAAATCAATATAATAAGTGTGATAAAACGGGGATAAAGTTTGACAATTAAAACCGTTAAAGCATTTAGCATAGCGATTGCTAGATGGTTACTAATACATAAGAATTGTATTTTAAAAGGCTCAATCTTTTAATATGTATAGTTAGTCTCTGTCTGAAGCAAATCAGCAAGCACTTTCACCTTTTATTACTAATGGACTTGGGTAAATTGCCTTTCTAAAAAACGACCTATGAATCCACTGCCTCCTGCTATTATTACTCTCATGTGTCGTACCCGTTATGTCCTTGTTATTCTATTACTTTTTTCTCTTTTCTGAAAGTCAGCCACCAAAAGTATATGGCAAGTATAGCTGAGCCCGCAAAGCCTATGAAAGTGGCTACGTCTTCCAAAAACCCATCTACCCTAAATAGTACATCTGTAGTACTCGCTACAATAAGTAATACAATGGTACTGGCTAGTAGGTGATACCGATAAATGCTTTTCGTTCCGTAAAAAAATAGGTCTATAAGTGAACCAAGATAGTGCGTCACTCCTAAAGGCAAGATTAAAAATGCAAGCCAAATTAAAAAGCTAGACTCTATTATGCTTACTATAAGACAAATCGTTATTGTAGCTAAGAGTACGTATTGGATGTATTTATTGACTTTTTTCATGGTTGTGTAATTTATAAAAATTGAGTTCAGTATGAGTAATCTTCCAATAACGCAGCACAAAGAATAAGCTTGGTAAAAGTACTATTGCAAGAGGTATAGTGTTATTCTCTAAATAATCCATTAGCGTATCCATAATGAATAAAACGTAAATGGTATATAGTATCAAATAGATAATGAGACCAACAAAATGAGAAAAAAATAAGGAATTTCTCCTTGACTTAACTACTGCAAAAACAGAAGCTAACAATTGATATATAAAAAGGTAACCGAAAGCAGCAAGGGAAAATAAACTCATATCTCTAAGATTTAATATTTTCTTGAAGGTATCACTAAATACTTCGCCTAAAAGTCCGACCACAATAGCCAAAAGTCCAACCCAATGGATGTAAGAATTTAATAAAAATACTATTTTCATTCTTGTTTAGTTTTAATTAAGCGGCGAGCAACGCTCGCCGCAAGTTTATTTGGTACTATTAAATCTGTTGCATTCGCTCTATTTCTAACTTTCTAGCTCTGCCTTCGGCACTTTTTTTCTTTCCTCTGAAGAGCATAAACATACAGAAGAATACCATAAGTCCCAATACTACAGCGAGCATTCCTAGTTTACTACTTAGGGTCTCAAAGAGTTCCTGCATACCGTAGATCAGACCTTCTGTAGGTACTCTTTCGCCACCTAAATACGTATCTTCATACATCATAAATTGACTTTTATTGATTTTCATACTGAAGAGAGCAAAACCTAAACTCAGGAGATAGAAACCTGTCTCAAAAAGTTTGTTGGTACTACCTGCTATCTCCTGCCTTCCGCTGAAGATATCTAGCATACAAATTTTACTGTTTTTAAAGAAGATGCGAGCCACGATAAACGTAAGTAGAATGGCGATAGGTAAATACGCGATGTAAGTTTTTACGATTAAGTCTGTCATAATGTTTGATTTTTAAGTGTTTATTAAATTTAAAATTAATTGTTTTCTTTTACTCAGAAAGTGCAGTATGATGATATTATTAAAGTGTAGTACTCCGAGTATGATTGCTATGATGCCAATCTTATAACTGAGTTCTTCTACGGCTAGACTAAGGGTGTCTACTGCTCCAAACTGTGATACAGTGGTAGCTATATATCCTATGTTTACTAGATAGTATCCAGTAAGTAGCAGATTATTTACAGTTTCAGTAAATTCCTGGTTTTTAAACAAATCGAGAATCAGGTAATATCCGTTGCTGTGTAGATTATTGCCTACCGCCAAGGTAATGAGTGCAGCTATTACAAGGTATATGAGGTATATAAATATCGTATTCATTGTTATTTTATTTTCAGTATTTATTGAAACTTTTGTTGATAAAAAGGTCATACTAGTTTAAGTAAAACCTTATAAAACCAGTTTTCATCACTCTTCTCAAATTTCTCTAGCATATTATCTACCTTTATGGCAAAATCCTCAATATCATTTACCCTGGTTAGTAATTCTTTATTCTCTTGGTTCTTTTCAGTCTCTTTCTTAAGATCGACTAGTGCAACTATCACTGGTTCTAGTTCACGCTTTCGTCTCTGCTTTGCAATTTGCCGGGCTACTACCCAAATATCTTTTTTGGCACTGTAAAAGTCCTTCCTATCGCCGGAAATCATTTCTTTACTGACCAGTCCCCACTCTACTAGAGCACGCACATTCATATTGGTATTACCCCTACTTATTGTGAGCATATCCATCATCTCGTCAGTACATAGTGGTTTTTCAGAGATCATCAATAGAGCGTGTAATTGTGCCATGGTCTTATTGATACCCCAGTTAGTACCTAGTGTTCCCCAAGTATGTACAAATTTCTGTTGTTGCTCGTTCAGTTTCATCTCGTTCTATGTCTCAAAGATACATAAATTTCTATATTTTCAATATATACTGAAAATTAAATATTAAATTTAAGTAGGGTTTCCGTTATCATAGAGTCACTCAAAAGCATTAATGTATTATCTTTGTTCTCAATAAAGTATTACATAGAAATAATTAATGTCAAAGTCACAAGAAACTTATTCCAAAAAAGAAAAGGAAAAAAAACGTAAGAAGAAGAAAAAGGAGAAGGACGAAAAGCGTCAAGAGCGTAAATCTCAAGCTACTCCTGGCACACTAGATAATATGATGGCTTACATAGATGAGCACGGTAATATATCTGATACCCCACCAGATCCAGAAAACAAAATAGAATTCGAACTAGATGACATTGTGACCAGTGTACCAAAGCAAGAAGAGTTTGATATGGAGGCTACTCGCGAGGGCAAGATAGATTTCTTCAATACGGAAAAAGGTTTCGGTTTCATAAAAGAAATAGGTACTGGCGAGAGCTACTTCGTACATTACAAAGGACTTATAGACGATGTTATAGAAGGTAACAAAGTTAGTTTCGAATTAGAAAAAGGAATGAAGGGTCTCAATGCTATCAACGTAAAGAAGATTCAGTAATACAGAGTTATTATGCTATATACGGGCTCCAATCACGAAAGTGGTTGGAGCTTTTTTTTGCTCTGCTCCTACTTACCTCTAGTATGTCCTTCACTTTCTTTGCTCTGCATAGGTAGCTCGCTTGAAGGACCTAAACAGCTAATACCAGCGGTTACAGGTTGCGGCGTCAAGTAAAAAAACGTAAAAGCGTTAGATATATAGAGCGTCCTTTCATTAGCATCCCGAAAGAAGGCAAGCTTCTATACGTTATTTGTGCCCGCAGCCTCATTGTGCCGAAGATAGTAAAATCTGTTTACTTGAAACTCCTAAGTGATGAAAACAGCCAAATGTTTGACATAAAGTGACCTTTAGAGAAAAAGCGAAGTTTCAGCCTATTGATTATTAGATATTTACATTAAAATATAGTAGTCCGTAGGCGGGCTACTATTGGTCATATTTCAAATAAAACACGCTTTTAGGATAGGGCGTTCTAGGTTTACTTCTTCTGAGTCATTACCTGCTCAAAGAAACTTTTACAATCGAGCACAGGCATATTGGCAAAATAAAAGTCAGAAACGTTTTCGGTTACTATGTAGTTTACCATTTTATTCTCAGCGGCATAATACTGCAAGCCATCTTCAAAATCAAATATGCCAGTATTTTCCACTACTTTATTTACAGCATATTCACTTATTTCAGCAATACGTATATTCTGACACAGCACTCTTATTTTCTTATTGGCTACTACTCTCCCGCTTTTCTTCTCTGAGAAGTAATAGGCTATGGCCAGGCACAGAGGTGAAGTAAATAAGGTATAGCGACTATCACCTGCCAAACTTAATATGCGTGAAGACATACTGAAAAGAGGTTGTTCTTTATTGAGTACGCTTACCAGCACATTAGCATCTATGAATAGTTTCATTTCTTTTTGGACTCGTAATACTCATCCCGCTGCTTTTTAGAGGATTTTGCTTTGGTTTTGTATTCTGCAGCACCTTTTGCTACTTCGCTCACCCATTCTGAGATAGGATAGTCTTCTAGGGATGCATAGGTATCTGTAGTCACTTTACGGAGTAAGTACTCAACTAGTCTAGACATACTTATTCGGTTCTCACTTGCGTATTTTTTGGCTTGTGCTATTACTTCTTCATCAAAACTCAATGTTAATTTTGCATCCATATCACAAAAATACGTATAAAAATATAAAACTATACGTATTTTTAGTTTTAGGTAATATATGAGTTGTATTCATACGGACGACTGTGTGGTTCATTAAAAAAGCACCATCCTTTCGAATGGTGCTCAATATTCTCTTGTTTATTTCTCGATACATTTTTCTCCTAATGTCAAAAAACACTCGAACTGACAAGCGAAGTCAATGAAGCTTACACAAAGCTATCGCTTACTACTAATTCCTTAGTACCGTGAGTCCACGAGTAAAATCCTTCTCCAGATTTGATTCCTTTTTTACCGGCATTTACCATATTGACAAGTAGTGGACACGGTGCGTACTTCGGATTACCAAATCCATCATGCAGTACATGGAGTATAGCCAGACATACATCTAGTCCTATAAAATCTGCTAGTTGCAATGGTCCCATTGGATGAGCCATTCCCAGTTTCATTACCGTATCTATTTCTGTAACCCCTCCTACTCCTTCGTGCAGAGTCCAAATAGCCTCGTTTATCATTGGCATTAGGATTCTATTGGCTATGAATCCAGGATAGTCATTTGCCATAGCAGGTACTTTCCCTATTTTCTTGCTTAGTTCATCTATGATAGCAGTCACTTCTTTAGAGGTACTGTACCCATTTATGATCTCTACGAGCTTCATCACTGGTACAGGATTCATAAAGTGCATACCTATTACCTTATCAGGTCTACTGGTCTGTGCAGCCAGCTCTGTGATGCTGATAGAAGAAGTGTTAGATGCTAAGATACATCCAGCGGGTGCGTGAGCATCCATGTCCTTGAATATTTTAAACTTTAGCTCTTTGTTTTCTGTAGCTGCTTCTACTATTAAATCTGCCTTAATCACTCCATCAGCCATTGCTGTATAGGTAGTGATATTGGCTAATGTAGCTGCCTTATCTGCTTCAGAGATTCTCTCCTTTGCCACCATACGGTCTAAGTTTTTAGCTATCGTAGCTACGGCCTTGTCTAGTGCCGGTTGGCTGATGTCTATAAGTGCTACGTTGTAGCCGTTCTGTGCAAATACGTGGGCTATTCCATTGCCCATGGTTCCTGATCCTATTACTGATATGTGTTGCATACTTTTATTGTTCTTGCGAAGGTATTATTCTAAAACTTGAGTGTGACTGTAAACCCGTTGTATAAACCCATTCCAGATTTCACCTTACAAATATCTGGCTGTATATTCATACTGAGATCCTCATTTACTGTAAACTCTTTGAGGTGTGCATCTACATTAGCATCTATTGCTTGTAAGGCATAGAGTACCACAAAACCTATGAGTGAGACATCTCTATATCTTCTGTGAAAGTCTCTATCACTCCGTATAGAAGCCTCAGATCTATTGGGTGATAGATCTAGTGTATTGGTATCTCCGTCTATTTTAGATACTAATATATTTTGATAACGAGCCAGACTGTCCGTGTTATACCTCCACATATAAGCGAGTCCGCCTATACCTGCATACACTATCCCCGCCTTCCAATATTTTTTATTGTATATCTGTCCTGCTCCTGGCAGTACTAAAGCAAGTACCGTAGCCTTCTTAGGATCACCCCACTCTGAACTGTCGCTATGTAGTGTTGATATAGTTTTACTACTCCTTTGTTGGCTCTGTGCAGATCGTATACCGTGCAGATAATTATCAGAATACGGATGCTGTGCATACCCTAAGCTACCTATGAGTAGCCACATACTTATAAAAGCAATCTCCCGCATATACTGTAAAATTAGCTAAACCATTTTGTCTAGAATAGCCTGCAGCTGCTCTTTAGATGAAAAGCTAATGATAATAGTCCCATTATCATTTGATCGAGATTTAAACTTCACCTCTGTATTTAGCTTTTTAGCGATTTTCTCTTTGGTATTTATATAGTTTGTAAAATCAAAGTAGTTAGCCACACCTTTACTAAAAGCTGCTGTAGGCTCATCCTTCATATTACGCACCATATCTTCGACTTGACGCACTGATAGGCCCCGGTCTACTGTTGCCTTAAATATCGTTAGCTGTTTCTCCGTATTATCTACATTGACTAGAGCTCTAGCGTGTCCCATCATCAAGTTGCCCTCTTTTATAGCCAGCTGAATCTCATCTGGCAGTCTGAGTAATCTGAGGTAGTTGTTTACTGTGGTTCTTTTTTTGCCTACTCTATCTCCTAGTTCTTCTTGTTTTAGACCGCATTCCTCTAAGAGACGCTGATAAGAAAGTGCTATCTCTATGGCATTTAGATTTTCACGCTGTATGTTTTCTATCAGAGCCATTTCCAGCATTTGCTGGTCATTAGCTAGTCTGATGTATGCAGGTATTTGGCTGAGTCCTGCCAGTATAGATGCACGCGTACGTCTCTCACCACTGATGAGCTCATACTGCTCAAAACCTACCTTACGCACTGTTATAGGCTGTATAATGCCGTGTACCTTGATAGAATCGCTAAGCTCTGTAAGTGCTTCATCATCAAACTCTGTACGTGGCTGAAACGGGTTAGCTATAATCTGGCTAATCTTAATCTCAGCAATACTATGCAGTGCCTTGGGCTCTAGACCTGTGATATCTGTATCTGAGTTTTCTAATAGTGCACTCAGTCCTCTTCCTAATACTTTTTTGCTCATTTACTGAATGATTCTTTCTCCCTCACTTATTTTAGTCATACCATTTCTTTGTAGTACTTCTCTCGCTAGGTTTAAGTATCCTACACTGCCAGGTGCTGTAGCATCATGCTCTAGTACTGGTACTCCAAAACTAGGAGCCTCACTGAGTGTCGTATTTCTTTTAATGATTGTATCAAATACGAGATCTTGGAAGTGTAGTTTCACCTCTTCTACCACTTGATTAGATAATCGTAGTCTAGAATCATACATAGTAAGAAGCAGACCTTCTATCTCTAGACGTGTATTGATACTTCGTTGTACTATCTTGATAGTATTCAGGAGCTTACCTAGTCCCTCTAGTGCAAAGTACTCACACTGCACGGGTATCATCACTGAGTCAGATGCACCCAGTGCATTCGTAGTGATAAGACCAAGAGAAGGCGAGCAATCTATAATGACAAAGTCATAACTATCTTTCACTTTATCCAACATTCTGCTCATTATTTTCTCACGGTTAGGTAGATCTATCATCTCTATCTCCGCTCCCACTAAGTCTATATTAGCAGGTAATATTTGAAGATAATTATACTTAGTATCTAAAATAGCATCTGTAGGGTTGAGATCTTGTACCATAAGCTCATAGAGTCCTAATCGTATGTTCTTAGGATCAAAACCTAAGTGAGAAGTAGAGTTAGCCTGAGGATCAGCATCTACGAGTAATACTTTATTTTCTAAGACAGCAAGACTGTAAGCTAAATTAATAGCAGTGGTGGTTTTTCCTACTCCCCCTTTTTGATTGGCAATGCAAATGATTTTTGACATATATAAAGTGTTATGATGTTTGATAAAAATATTATAGTTCTATGGTTTGGTTAATAATGGGTAGCGTAAGGTGTAATTCAGCTTTTTTAAATAATTCTTGTGCTTCCTGATGGTCTATGGCTATCGGAGGGAACGTATCGAAATGCATTCCAATAATACGATTACAATCTATCAACTTAGCTGCTCCTATGGCGTCTCCTAAACCCATGGTGAAGTTATCTCCAAGGGGCAAAAAGGCAAAATCCAACTTAAATTGAATTGGAATGAGCTGCATATCTAAGGTAAGAGCAGTATCTCCAGCATAGTAAAAGCAAGTATGCGGTGATTTTATCACAAATCCTACGGCGTCTCCTGCATACCTACCATCTGGAAAAGAGCTACTGTGCTCTGCTCTTACAAGTTTCACACTAGTAAATCCAAGATTTATACTACCACCCGTATTCATAGGAAAACAGTTCTCTACACCTTGTTTTTGCAGCCACTCTGTTATTTCGTATGGTGCTATCACCTGAGCATTGCTCTGCTTTGCTATGCTTACAGCATCTGCTACATGATCACCGTGACCATGACTTATAAGTATCACATCCGGCATCAGTGTGGATACATCTATCATACTTGCTTGAGGGTTTGGTGATATAAATGGATCAAAGAGTATACTTTTACCCCCTAAATCTACTGAAAAGCACGAATGTCCGTAATATGTAACCTTTGGTCTCACTGTTATCAATGTTTGAAATTCAAATCTAAACACAATACCATCTTGATAGTTAACAGGTTTTTCATAGTTATACACATGACTATTATGTTGATTTCTTGTAGAACTGAAGATTCTACGAGTCAAAAAAACATTTTACGGTTCAATAGTCAGACAGGAATTACATCATTAGATCCTGCGTATGCTCGTACTCAAGAAAACATAAGAACTGTAAATCAGCTATTTAACGGTCTCCTTCAGCTAGATAGCAATCTAAACGTAGTCCCTTCACTTGCTAAGAGTTGGTCTATATCTGAAGACTCTAAAACGTATACTTTTATAATCAGGAAAGGAGTAGTTTTCCACAATGACGTTGTTTTTAACGGTATCCAAAGAACGGTTACTGCACAAGATTTTGTGTATTCCCTTCAGCGTATCATTGACCCAGATGTAGCTTCAGACGGAGCGTGGATCTTTAATGGTATCATAGCAGACCAAAATCCATTTTCAGCTCCAAACGATAGTACTTTTCAGATACGACTCATTAAGCCATATACTCCTCTGCTCAGTATGCTTACTATGGCTTACTGCTCAGCTGTACCTAAAGAGGCTGTTTGTCATTACGGTAAGAATTTTGGTACACATCCAGTGGGAACAGGTCTTTTTAAATATGCCAACTGGGCTAGCGGTATCAAACTAAACTTACTCAAAAATCCTGAGTACTGGGAGGACACTAAGACTAATATAGATGCGATATCTATATCCTTTATACAAAGTAAACAAACTGAATTACTGGAGTTTACACAAGGTAACCTTGATTTATTTACTGGTCTAGAGAGCTCTTTTAAAGATGAGATCCTAACAGCAACAGGCTTATTGAAAGAAAAGTATAACGAAGGTTTCAAGCTTGATAAAACTCCGTTTTTAAACACAGAGTACTTGGCGTTTAATATGGAAGATAAATCCTCTCCTGTGAGTAATCTAAATTTCAGAAAGGCTATACATCACTGTATAGACAGAGAGGCCATGATAAAGTATCTGAGAAACGGTGTAGGTGAACCTGCTGATGGAGGCTTTTCACCTAAAGGACTTCCTGCATACCGCATGGCAAAAGAGAACTATTTTGATCCTATATTGGCTCAAGAGTACTTAGCTAAGAGTGGTATATCACAGTCTAAACCACTTATACTTACTACGACATCAAACTACTTAGATCTCTGCATACTTGTACAAAAAAACTGTGCAGAAATAGACATAGCAATCAAAATAGATGTAGTCCCAAGTAGTTTATTAAAACAACAAAAAAGTGCTGGAGATTTGGCTTTTTTCAGAAGCAGTTGGATAGCGGACTACCCGGATGGTGAAAACTATATGGCGTGTTTCTATAGCCCCAATAAAGCACCAAATGGTCCAAACTATACGCGATTAAATTCTAAACTATTTGATGCTGCTTATGAAAAACTACTATCAGCAGCGGAAGCCTCAGAAAGGTCTATACTTTTCAGTACGCTAGAAGAGGAGCTATTTGCTCAGCAACCTCTTGTACTGCTATTTTATGATGAAAGCATCTGGATAAGAAGCAAAAATGTGGACGGAATAGAAATAAATGCACTTAACTATCTTGACCTACGGAACACAATAATGCGTTAAGAGAAAAAATTTGAACAGAGATTTAGTCTAAAGTTATAGAAAAATGCAATAACAGAAAAGGCACTTAATTAGCCGAAGCTAAGTGAGCACTATCCTGCTTTCAGGTTCCCAGTTTTCTTCACACCTCCTTTTGCTTTACTTTGAGCTTTTGGTGCAGACTTAGTAGTAGCGGTTTGTTTTGGTGTTTTTGCAGTTTTCTTTGCTGCTTTCTTATCATCTACTTCCGGTTCTGTAAGCTGATCAAAATCCAATATCTCTTTCAATATATTATACCAACTAACTAGTTTTAAAATATCTGAGTTATATACCTGATCTTCATCAAAATTTTCCAATACTTTTCTAAAAAACACAAGTACTTCATCCGCACTACTCTTTTTGGATACTAACTTTAATCCGCTTTCTGCCACCGCGTGTAAGCTCTTGAGTATATTCTCTAATTTTTCATCTCCGTCATACGTATACATACTGATGTCACTAAGGAATGACACCTTCTGAGTGAGACTAGTTGGAAATCTTTTTTTAGCTGCATCTAAAGATTCTACTATGAGTCCATTTGCACGTTTTCCTACAAGTTGGTGTAACCCTGGTTTTCCTGATACTGAGACGATGTCTGTTAGATATAATGCCATGTAATTGTAATATATATTGTTTTAGGATGCGAAAATATTTATTAATACCACATACGGTGTAAGTATTTTATAACTTTTCATATTCAGATACAGAATAAAAGGGTTGAAAAACAAAATGAAAGTGACTATGGCTAGATAGATAAAATATAATCTTGCTATGATAACAGTTGTCAGTAACGCACTAGTAGCGACCAGAACTGGACAGAAGTATACTCCTCAGTGGTGGGTGAATAACTACAATGGAATGGTGCTAAACGGAGGTAGCATAAACACCAGCATTAGTAAAGCAAAAATCATAAAAGATTTAGATACGTAATGTCAGAAAAACCAAAAATAGCAATAAGCATACTCAATGTAATAAATGACGCTACACTTACAGTACGCTATAAAACAGAATCACTATATGATCTGACTAGAGAATACTTTTCGGCTATTTATGTGATGGAAAATGGTATCCATTATATTCAAAGCAGCGGTGCTATAGACACACTTGAGCATAACCATATAATAAGAACGAGCAATGGTTGAGGTTTTGGTACGGCCATAAGATCCATAGATTTGACTGAAGATACGATTATAGATAATACGTTTGCCTTTGAAAAAAATGAAAAATGAAACACAGATGAACTCATCGATAACCTTGTTATTTGGAAGAAAGAATACGGGAATTACTATGTTATAAACGCTAATTCCGATTCTTTTTATTCCATCAGTAAAATATTAGTCTTCCAACCTTCGTTAAGTCAGTGGGTAAATTTGATTTAATTAGTTAGTTAACAGAGAGGGAAATTGGGAAACCAGTTCTCCTCTCTTTTTGTTGGGGAGTCTTAGAAAATGAAGAAAAGTTGAGAGTCATAGTTTTGACTTTGAAGTTTCTATCAAAACATAAAATAAGTGAAGAGCCACCTTTATGCATGTAAATAGCTAGACTAAAAAACAGGAACAACTATGAATTTCACAAACTCTCTCTTACTCTTAGTAGTTTGGTAAGCAAATCCTCCATCTTATGAAGTGGAAGCATATTAGCTCCATCACTGAGAGCAGTACTAGGATCAGGATGAGTCTCTATAAATAGACCGTCTACTCCTACAGCTACAGCTGCTTTAGCCATAGGCTCTATTAGCATAGGTAATCCGCCAGTCACTCCGCTCCCATTATTAGGTTGCTGTAGTGAGTGAGTGACATCCATTATTACAGGATATCCCATTTCTTTCATCCAGATAATATTTCTATAGTCTATGACCATATCACCGTAGCCAAACATATTTCCTCTTTCGGTAAGCATAATTTGACTATTTCCAGCCTCTTCTACTTTGGTAGCTGCAAATTTCATAGCTTCTGCTGCTGCGAACTGACCTTTCTTGATATTTACCACCTTACCCGTATTAGCTGCAGCCTGCAGTAGTTCTGTCTGTCTAAATAAAAATGCTGGAATCTGTAGTACATCTACATACTCAGCTGCCATCTCTGCCTCATGGCTCTCATGTATATCAGTCACTGTAGGCACTCCAAACTCGGAGCGTACTTTACCGAGTAGTTTTAGAGCTTTCTCATCTCCTATTCCTGTGAATGAGGACGCTTTTGTTCTGTTAGCTTTACGGTACGATGACTTATAGACGTAAGGAATTCCTAACTTATCCGTTAATTTCGTAAGGAATTCTGCAGTTTCTAATGTGATTTTCTCGCTCTCTATGGCACAAGGTCCACCGAGTAAAAAGAGTTTATCCGAAGTAAGTACCTGATGAAGTGTAGATTCTATGTTATTCAAAATGTATACAATAAAATGAGTTGCAAAAATAGCCTTATAATCGCGTTTGGTAAGTTACTATTATCAGTAGCTACAGTATTTATATTCTGCATCAGTGCCTCGGCTCAAGTATACAGTCCGTACGTCAAGGATTTAAAAGCTCAAGCGATAGATGGTAAAATATACATGTCATGGACTACTAGGGCCGGTTTCACTTGTACAGACATACACATAGCAGTGTCGCGAGATTCTACAGCAGGTTTTCAAAGAAAGGGAACCTACTTTGGCGTTTGCGGTGATACTTCAGAAAAGGACTATACTTATGTTCTCGAATATCCGCATAGCAACACATTGAATTATCTAAAACTTGAGTTAGGTAATTATGGGTACTCTTATGTGATATCAGAGTTAGTGATTTATGTACAAAATGAAGTACTTGTCCTACCACATCCAGCTATTGCGTCTAGTATTTTACATTTTCAAAACAGGAGTAACAGCGAGGTAGGAATCCTCTTATATGCATCAGATGGTACACTTTTAAAGTCTATAAAGACGATAGGTAAATCAATACACCTCAGTGATTTTAACCTTCCGGTAGGTTTTGTAGTCTATGAGATAAGAAGAGAGAACACCGCAGCAGTTAGAGGCAAGTTTTTAGTAGCTTCTATTTATTAAGAAAGGCAGTAACCTTCTGGTATATTAAAGAGGTTTCTGGTCCATTTAACCATAATGTTTTGGATCCATGATCACTCACTCCCTCTGGTCTGTAAACTACTAGATTCTTACTCGGAATAACCCCAGCTATAGGCTTCACTATAACATCAAATTCTGCATTTGCTCCAGTGACGAATACTGGTTTGATGAGATCAGCTACTATTTCTTTCACCGTATTTTGTGTACTCAGATACTCGCCAGGGCTGAATGCTACTACCTTTTTTATATTTCTATTATTCACTGCTTCCATGAGAGCTAATGAGGCAGAATAAGAGCTACCCCATAGGTATATTTCTTTATCTGTATTTTTAGCTACAAAATCGATAGCAGACACTATATCTTGTCTAGCATCCATAAACTCAGTGGACTTTCCAAGTTCAGTCGCCTTTGCTGCAGTTTCATTTTTAACTCCATTCACTTCCCCACCACTTCTAAGATCAACCGCAAAACAAGCAAATCCCGAATCCACAAGCACTTTAGCTATCTGCTTATACTCACCTCTACTAAACTTAGCTTGGTGGAGTAATATTATTATACCCTTAGCCCCTTCATTGGGATAGTAATCTGCCGTTATAGCGAAGCTATCAATGCTTTGAAATGTGGTGGTGCCAGCATCCCCCAGCTTTATATTTTTTGATGCAGAGTCTAGTGCATTACTTTCAGAAGAAGAGTTGCACGCGGTCAAAAATAGGGCGGCAAAAGTTATTGTATAAAAAAGCTTATTCATTCTCGGTCAAAAGTGTTTTATTTTTCTAACATTGCAAAGCTTAATAAATAATTTATGTCAAACAATCTCTTAAAAGGAAAAAAAGGAATAATCTCAGGAGCACTAGATAGCCAGTCTATAGCGTGGAAAGTGGCTGAGAAATGTGTAGAGCAAGGGGCTGAAATAGTACTTACAAATGCACCTATAGCTATGCGTATGGGAGCTATTAAAGAGCTTTCAGAGAAGCTAAATGCACCTATCATACCGTGTGATGTGACAGATAATGATCAAGTACTAGAGCTCGTAGATAAGTCAATGGAGCACTTTGGTGGTAAGTTTGACTTTATGCTACACTCTATAGGTATGAGTATAAACGTGAGAAAAGGTAGACCATATACCGACCTAAAGTATGACTGGACACATAAAACATATGATATATCTGCTCTATCATTTCATAAAATGATACAAGCTTGCTATCAAAAAGAGGCTATAAATGACTGGGGGTCAGTATTAGGACTTACCTATATAGCTGCTCAGCGAGTATTTCCTGACTATAGTGAGATGGCAGAGAGTAAGGCCATATTAGAGAGTATTGCTCGTAATTTTGGCTACCATTATGGTAAGAAGTCTAAAGTGCGTGTTAACACCATTTCTCAGTCTCCTACGGTAACTACAGCCGGCAGCGGAGTGAAAGGGTTTGATGATTTCATAAGCTATGCAGCTAAGATGTCTCCTTTGGGAAATGCGGATGCCAATGCGTGTGCTGACTATTGCATCTCATTATTTTCTGATTACACTAAGATGGTCACTATGCAAAATCTTTTTCACGATGGAGGGTTCAGTTTCACAGGTGTAAGCAGTGAAGTTTTAGGTAAATAAGTACTACTTATACCCATATAGATGAAAATAGGAATACTTTCTCGTAATCCAAAGTTATACTCTACTAAAAGAATAGTAGAGGCTGGCGAGAAAAGAGGTCATGAAATGGTAGTTATAGACCATTTAAAGTGTGATATAGTGATAGAGAAAAAGAACCCTCAGCTCTATTATAAGGGTGAGTTGCTCGAAGGTTTTGATGCGATAATACCTCGAATAGGAGCTTCTGTCACTTTTTTTGGCACTGCGGTAGTACGTCAGTTTGAGATGATGAAAGTATTCACTACTACAGAATCTCAAGCACTAGTGAGGTCTAGAGATAAACTTCGTTCACTCCAGATTTTATCAAGAGCTAATATAAATCTACCAAAAACAGCATTCACAGATTATTCCAAGAATCCGGATAGTTTGATAAAAAAAGTAGGAGGTCCTCCTTGTGTTATAAAATTACTGGAAGGTACCCAAGGAGTAGGCGTACTTTTAGCAGAAACTAGAAGTGCCGCCAGCTCAGTGTTAGAGGCGTTTCAAGGACTGAACGCTCGTGTAATGGTGCAAGAATTTATAAAAGAAGCTGGAGGTGCAGATATACGTGCATTTGTGATAGATGGAGTAATAGTAGGTGCTATGAAACGTCAAGGAAAAGAAGGTGAATTTAGAAGTAACCTGCACAGAGGAGGTTCTGCTACCATAATAGAACTTACCGAAGCGGAGGAAAATACAGCTCTCAAGGCTACCAAAGTATTAGGTCTAGGCATAGCTGGTGTAGATATGCTACAGTCCAAAGACGGACCTAAAATAATGGAAGTAAATTCTTCTCCAGGTCTAGAAGGAATAGAGGCGGCCACTGGTAAAGATATAGCTAAAGCTATTATAAGATACATAGAGCGTAACGCTGATTAGTAAGTGATTATACTCAATAAAGAAATAGGCTTCGGCAAGACAGTTATAAATCTTGATATAGCAAAACTACATACGGGGACTCCTTTAGATGTTACTGTTATCATACAACGGTCTAAAATACCCGGGCCCACAATATTGTTCACCGCAGGCATACATGGCAATGAGCTAAATGGTGTAGAAATAGTGAGGCAGCTTATTCATAAAAAATACAATATCCCTGAGAAAGGCACTATTATTTGCATTCCTGTTGTCAATGTATTTGGATTTCTCAATCAAGAGCGAAAATTCCCTGATGGAAGAGATTTAAACCGTGTTTTCCCTGGATCTAAAACAGGTCCATTAGCTTCTCGATTTGCTTTCGCCATAATGAATGAAATTATTCCTCATATTGACTATTGCATAGATTTTCATACAGGAGGTGATCAACGATTCAATTACTCTCAGACTAGGATAGATAGTACTGATAGAAAGACACTAGCTTTAGCTAAAGTCTTTGGCTGTAAGTTCATTATTAACTCCGCTATTAAGGAAAAGTCATTCAGAAAATCAGTCACAGATTTAGGTAAAAAAGTTCTGCTTTTTGAAGGTGGTAAATCACTAAACCTTGATAGAATAGTAACTCAACGTGCTTTAGAAGGAACTTTAAAAGTTTTACATTATCTTGGATTCAGAAATGATAATGATAATACAATCCTAGCACCGGCTATAAAGCAGCACCTAGTAACCAAAAGTTCTTGGCTTCGTGCACCTAAGTCTGGAATGTACCGTGGGTTTCAAGTACTGGGAAGTCTAGTTGAGAAGGGACAATTACTGGGCAGTGTTTCAGATCCTTTTGGTGCTGCAGAACGAGCTATAAAAGCTCCTTATGCAGGGTTTATAATCTGTAATAATCACGCTCCTATAGTAAACCAAGGAGATGCTTTATTTCATATTACTACAGAAGCTACAGAGGTTAAGTGATATTAAGTTTATTTCAGAGCCCTAGTTAGGAGTATTTCGAATCCTTTCTATTTGTAATAGAAAACTAGTCATTTATTAATCAATAAAAGGCTGTAGGATATCCGGAATGCACACAGAATATTACGCTAACTACTTTATTTTCAGGTAAGTATATCGAAGTTGTATATTACTTTCAATATCCTTAGAGACAGCTCCTAAACAACCCTTATTAAAATGAGCGTTACCGGTGTATATTAACTAAGAGTTTGACATAGTTATTGGGTTATAACTCTACTCCCATTTCACTCAGCACTTCGTCTGCCTCACCGAAGTACTTCATGATGTAAAGCACATATCGTATGTCTACACCAATCGATCTGCTATATGATTCATTCCAAGCATAATCATTTATAGTAGCTGTATAAGCTCGATCAAAGTTTACCCCTATGAGTCTTCCTTTACTATCCATTATAGGGCTACCACTGTTACCTCCAGTAGTGTCCATATTGTATAGTAGTCCTACGACTACTTGGCCATTCTTAGGATGTTTGAGTACATCCGCTGGTTCTATGGTCTTTAATTTTTCTATAAACTCTGGCTGAAGGTAATAGTCTGGATTATCAGTACCTTCTGCTTTCTCTATTATACCTGCAGTAGTAGTAAATGGTGACATCACTACTGCATCTTCTGGCTCATACCCTCTTATATACCCGTAGGTAAATCTCAGAGTTCCATTAGCATCAGGTATAAACTTCCCCCCATTCACAGCCATTTCTAAATCATTGAAGCGTGGAATAATCTCATCTATCTCTGCATTGATTTGATTCATCTCCGCTTGCATAGTTCCAAAAAGTGTATTGACTTTTGAACCTATACGTATTAAATCACCCTTAATTTTAAGGTGTTTTGATAGGTTCTGATTCATTGTTTCGGTAGCCTTAGCTACATTATACAACTTTGAACCTTCCCAAAGTTTAGCAGCAAACACCTTTATACCTTCTTTGTCTTTTTTATCCATATCCAGCAGAAAAACTGCTCTTACCTCTTCTAGTTTACTCTGAGATAAACGATAATATAGTTCAGTAAAAAGATTTTTCTCTAGAGACTCACGATTTATAACTCCTCTATAACTACCTAGTGATTTGAGTATTTCTTCATTATTCTCTGCTAAGTAAGTATCCTTATCCTCTGCTTCTGCTGCTCTTTCTGCATATAATGCGGTGTATGCTGCTCCTGCAAATATTCCATTACCGTATAACTGATTAAGATATAAATAATCTGTACTCATCTCAAATTTTCGTTTGTACAATGCCTTATTTTTTTCAAAATAAGGTAAATAATAATTTAGTTCCAGATTGCTTTCGGCATATTTTCTCAGTGACTTTTGGTCACTGTATGTTTCGGCTATTACATCTGTGCGTTGTAAGCCTTGCATTTTACCCTTGAAATTTTTAGTAGTGTTACTCAGGCTCGCTATACTGCCGCTGTATGCTAGTTGCTTATCTACATCATCTCCTGTGAACTGGCGAGTAGCTTCTATACGATAGTCAAACCAATCTGATATTATGGGCAATACATAATTATTTTGATAGTCTAAAAACTCAGCAGTTTCGTTACGATAAGTTCTCCCAGGATAGCCCAGAATAAATGTAAAATCACCATCTTTTGTACCTGCTGGATTTATTTCTAAATGAGATTCCGGTTCGTAAGGGATCCCGTTTTCATAAGCACGCACTATGGAGAAGTCTGCATTGTGTCTGGGCCATTCCCAATTATCTGTTTCCCCTCCGAATTTACCTATGTTCTTAGGTGGCACATAGACTAAGCGTACATCATTTAATGTCTTATAACGAAATAGCGTGTAGTTTTTACCTACCAACATTTCTGATATTTCTACTGTGAGTTGTGGATACTTCTTCTGCTCTTCCTCCTCTATTTTAAAGCTATTGCTTTTAACAGTTTTCTTTTTGGTGATGGCATCCATGTCCGCACTGATGCCCAACAGCACTCGTGCTGATACATCTTCATAAGACTGCGTTATTTTACAAGGTAGCGTTGTCTTTATTTCTTTAGACTCTTCATCAGCATAAAAGCCATTTTCTAAGTAATTGTTTTTTGAGCTACTTGCAGCGGCTACTTGACTAAACACACAGTGATGATTCGTAATTATAAGACCCGTATTGGATATAAATGAGCCTGTACATCCGCCTAGTCTAACCATAGCATTCACTAATGCCGGCTGAGACTCATTGTATATTTCTGATACAGGGATTTCTAATCCAGCTTTTTTTAGATCTAAGCCAGACAATTGGCTCATCGGAAATATGCCCTCATCATCACCTGTGTGTTTAAATGACAGTAACAGACCGACTAGCAGTAGTGCCCAAATTTCTTTTCTCATGATTGTTTATGGTATAATTAATTTGTCAATAATTTAATCAAAGAAGGACGCTTCTATGAAATTGGTAAGCATTTCATTACCACTTGTTTTAATATCTTTCACCTTTCCATTCCACTCATTAGTCCCCTTGTAAATGAATATAACATCATCTCCTATGTCAAACACAGTTTTCATATCGTGGGTATTAATAATAGTAGTAATATTAAAATCTTCTGTGATCTGCTGAAGAAGTTCGTCTATGAGTCTACTCGTTACTGGATCTAGTCCAGAGTTAGGTTCATCACAGAATAGATACTTTATATCCAAAGCTATAGCACGAGCTATCCCTACTCTTTTTTGCATTCCGCCACTTATCTCAGCAGGATACTTATCATTTATACCGGGCATATCCACTTGCTCCAGACAAAAGTTTACACGATCTCTTCGCTCCGCTTTGGTCATTTTAGTAAACATTTTTAGCGTGAACTCTACATTTTCCTCCACAGTAAGTGAGTCAAATAGTGCAGTTCCTTGGAATAACATCCCTATTTCTCTTCGTACTGCTCTGAGTTCTGAATAGTCTAGGTTAGTAAAATCTCTATCGTCATAATAGACATTACCAGAAGTGGGTGATAGTAATCCCACCATGCATTTCATCATCACACTTTTCCCATGACCACTACTACCTATTACTAGGTTCACCTTTCCCGTCTCAAATTTAGTACTGATTCCATTCAGCACTTTTTCTCCATCAAAGGATTTTCTTACATCTTTTAATTCTATCATAATAATAACTGAGCTAATATGTAATCAGAAAACAATATAGCCACGGCACTATACACTACTGCCTTTGTACTACTGGAACCTACTTCTAATGCACCACCCTCTGTAGTATATCCTTGAAAAGCTGAAACACTTGTGATTATAAACGCATAGGTAACTGCTTTTACTAAAGCGAAAAATAAATTATATGGTAAAAATGATTGCCGAGCACCTTGTAAGTATTCTTCAGATGTAAGTATACCTGACGCTTCTCCGGCTATTATACCTCCTAGATTGCTAAGAAATATAGATATTATTACCAGTAAGGGTATCATAATAAGACCAGCCACTATTTTAGGTAATGCGAGATAACCGCTAGAGTTGATCCCCATTACCTCTAATGCATCTACCTGCTCTCTTACCTTCATAGAGCCTATTTCTGAAGCTATATGAGATCCTACTTTCCCGGCCAGGACAAGACACGTAATCGTGGGTGCAAGCTCTAGCATAGAAGAATCACTTACTATACTACCTATTACAGGTTTAGCAATAAGCGGTGAGATAAGTTGATAAGCGATCTGAAGGGTAGTCACTGCACCTTGAAAAATAGCTATAATCACCACAATAGTGAGAGAACCAACTCCAATATTATTCATCTCAGTAATTGTCCTGTCTATATAAACACTAAGTTTCTCTGGCTTGCTGAACATGCCTTTGAGAAATAATAGATATTTACCAAATTCGTGGAAAAAAGTCATATCGGGGGTAAAGATAGGAACATCTTATTTCTACCATACATAATTAGTCCACACCTTGTGAAAAACTAAACCTAAGTGGTAAATAGTTTGAGTAATTGCCACTACATTTGTACACTATTAAGTAAAATAAAAATGAAAGTAGCAGTAGTTAGTGGTGGAACGAAGGGTATAGGTAGAGCTATATGTGAATTATTATTAGAAAAAAACTTTTTTGTACATATCAGTTCTCGAAACATAGACGAAAGTTTCGTGCACGATAATCTAATGCAACATAAAGTAGATATGTCTGTGAAAGAAGATACTCAGAAATTTGCTAAAAATGTGTTGGACCATTCTCCCGCAATTCATATTTTAGTCAATAATGTAGGAGTTTTTATGCCTGGCAAACTTATGGAAGAAGAAGATGGAAACTTTGAAACACAAATGAATACGAATCTTGCATCTACCTATCATCTAACTCGTAGTATGATGCCCGGTATAAAAAAAAGTAGTAAGCCTTATATTTTTAATATATGCTCCACCGCGAGCATCACTCCTTATTTAAATGGAGGTTCATATTGCATCAGTAAATACGCACAACTAGGTCTTACTAAAGTGCTTAGAGAGGAACTAAAAGCAGATAAAATTAAAGTAAGTGCTGTCTTACCTGGAGCTACGCTGACTAATTCATGGGCAGATAGTGACTTACCTACAGAAAGATTTACCGATCCTGCATCCGTTGCTAAACTGATATGGACCGCTTATGAATTAGCCGATACTACCGTAATGGAAGAAATACTAATAAGACCAATGGATGGGGACATAACTTAGTGATATGTTGCACCTCAGTGACAATAAATGAACTTTATACTGTGTAACTTTGAATAATCAATTAAATTTGAAAAATATTTATACAACAATCAAACAAATGAAAAAAACAGTACAACGATTAGTAGTAGTAGGGTTTATGATAGCAGGATTTGCTATCCAATCTTATGCTCAAGGAGTGATAAAGGCTGAAGGAACTCTTGGAACTGAAATAGTTTCGAGTGATCTAGAGGCTAAAGATTTAAAGATGAAAGCTAATTATAGCAACTGGCAATATCCAGTAGACGCGATAACACAGCTCACTAGTTTGGATAGATTTGTAAGTTTCTTGTTCCAAGATTCTGCCGTAGTGTTCGTCAGTGACGATGGCATTGCACGTCATAATACTTGGACATCTGTAGGAGCTGTATTTACTCCAAATGATGAAAATCTTGAACTCATAGATGACAATATAAGATTGTCTAGATTCAATGAGTATAACGTAGATTCACTTTTCTTTCCTTACTTATATGTAAGATATGTTGATTCTACAGACATAGCAGGTACTACAGTACCTGTAGTAGATACACTAATTGTACAATTCTTCAAGAGTGAGCAATTAGATACAGGTGGGTTCATTCCAGATGGAGAAGATAGAGAAATATTCATGAAGCCAAGAAACTGGACTCAGTCTGTTCTTGGATCTAACAATACAGCTTATGAAGTGAGAATTCCTCTTACCGCTGCAGACTCAACACCGAGACCGTCCAGTCAAGGGTGGGGATCATCACAAAAAGTAATTGCTCTACCTCCTGGTTTTAATATCAATTCTGATGCCGCTAATGATAAATTAGCATTTACTAATGCAGTAGGCTTTAGTATCTCTTATGCTACTATGGTACCTTACAGTTTTGGTGATACTATGGAAGATAGATCCGGAGGCAATATAGTGAATAAAGTAAATTACTTTGGTCACTCTATGTTCCAGAACTCTTCTATACAAGTAAAGCAAAAAAAGTATCAAAACAATTCTTGGTGGGTACCTAAGACTATAGCTTATGGAGAGGACCAAAACGGATGGGAAAATAGCGTTCCTGGCAACGCCTATTTCGATGATAGATATTTTAATTATGCTATATACATTACTACGGAAACTTTAGGTACACAAGAATTAGATAACAATGTAACTTTTGGTGTATATCCAAATCCTGTTTCTAAAAATGATATCCTAAAAGCTGACTTCAATCTTGTGAATGCTTCTGTTGTTACTATAGAACTTTATGACCTTTTAGGTAATAAAGTAAAGGAAATAGCTAATGATTATTTCACCAGCGGTGAGCATACTACAGATGTGAGCATTAGTGATCTTAATTCAGGTTTATACATTTACTCTATAAGAGCAGGTAACTCTGTAGCTACTAAAAAGGTAAATATCGTAGATTAATCTACAGATCATATTAACTTAAAAGGCCTTGAACATAAATGTTCAAGGCCTTTTTTATGCCTGCAAAAGCAAATAGCTATCATACAATACCCGGTGTCGGAGTAAATATAAGATCCTCTACAGATGGCGACCCATCTAAAATTTTATCTCTTAAGCCGTCAAAGGTTTCTTTCGTCTCCTTAGATAAAACACGCTGCACTAATAGCATAAAGTCATCTGATACTACCACTGGAGAATGCTCGTATACTAAAGCCCCTGCTTCTATAATACCGCTCACAGCATACTCGTCACACATTCTAGTTTCCTTACCAGTAAATGTGCAACGCTCTGTCCAGCTGTCTATCATATAAAGTTCACTATTGTGCAGATGCTCAAGTCTAAGACGCATGGGGTCTTGGTACTCTAAGAATACCGCTGAGATAGCTTCTCTACTATCCTTACTTATATCTGCTCCTAAGTCTGAGGCACACTCCCAGCATACTGCATATTCATAGACTATTTCAGAGATATTGAGCTTTTTGTTTTGCTTAAAAACCTTCTCTACTAAATACTTAGAAGCTGGAGTGAGTTCATTTTCACATAGTCTGCACTTAGTAAAAGGGAGGCCTGTATCATAATCACAAAAGATAGGCGGTACACCATACTTCAAAAATTTCTTTATCATATACTTAATTGGTTGTAAATGTATTATTTTTGCAAAAAAATTAACAATGGGAGTTACAAGATTAGAAAGAAAAGGCAGAAAAAATAAAACAGTAGCCAAAGTAAGAGTAGCAACTATTAAGAGGTTGAAAACTAAAATTACTGTAGAGTCTCCAAATAAAGAAGTTTCTGGAGTGATAGTAGGTGATGTGTCAGATGTTATATCAAATACCGCTTCAAAGCCAGCTAAGGCTATTAAAAAAGAAGCAGTAGCTTCTGAAGAGAATTAAGCTACCTTCACTTTAAAATAATATATAAAGGCCTTCTACGGATAGTAGGGGGCTTTTTATGTTTACTCTTTTTTGACGGGAATTAGTATTCTAGCTACTGACTTAAAAAAGGACTACAATTATATAATCTTAGAAACATAAACTCAATCTATTTCAATACAATGATTCTTTGCGGATGGATAGACTACAGAGTGACAATTTATAAGAGTACAATACATAAGCTACCGAAACTTGTGTATTTTACATTCAAACGTATCCTAATAGATAAACTTAATTATCGTATTAAATGAAGTGTACCCTTATCTGTTCTTCGTTGCTGGGTGCCGTTTTCTAATCCAGTCCAGTATGCTAGCCAAAAATATGCTCCATCTTGACTTGGTTTACCTTTATATGTTCCGTCCCATGGGTCACTTAATGAAGTACTCACATCTACTAGCTCACCCCATCTATTGTATACTTCTAATCTATAGTCTATTAACTTGGGACAATCTGCTAATACTTGAAATTTATCGTTGAGCACGTCATTACTAGGTGTAAATGCATTGGGTATATACATAACACAAGGACAATCTATTAAAAGGACGTCAAAACTAGTACTGTCCAGACCGCACTCATTGTATGAGATTACAGTTACCAGACCTTCATCATTTTGGAGGGTGTATAATGGTGACTCTAACGTACCATTCCATCTTATACTACTCTGCGAATCGATAACTATTAATCTATGTATCTCGTCTATACACAAGGTGATAGTATTAAAAATACCTACGTTAGGGTAACCTACCTCTCTGATCAATATAGTATCTCGGTCAAAGCAAAGGTCTAGCTGTCCTACTATCACCTCATAGGTTCCACCTTCACTGGCATTCTCTTTATTCGTTATATTACCTGTGCTCCATTCATAGCTGTACTCAGGATTAAATTCTACCCTGAGCGGTATCATGTCTCCACTGCATAATAATGTGTCATTCCCCAGGTTTGGTTTAGGGATAATTAGTTCTCTTACAGGATAAGAGATAGTGACCGTACCGCAAGTATTGGAAATATTGGCAGCTATGGTTTCAGTGCTAAAAGAATATAAACTATTCGCTACACTCCCATTGTTCCATAAAATTTTGGAAGAAATAGGCAGTATATCTAACGTCAACAGAGTAGAATCCCCTTCACAAAAAATTTGTTCACCCGAGATTGTTGCGGTTGGGCTGATATCTGTTTCTATATTAAAAGAGTCATCATCCCAGCAAGCACCTTGCCACGCTCTGAACTTATAGTAACCTTCATCAAACCAAGTGACACTCCGCCGCCTACTGCCACTGCTCCAGAGGACAGAATCATATTTTTGTTGGAGTGACAAAGTATATCCAAGCCCATTACATAATATAGTATCTTCTGCTTCATTCATAATAAAAGGCTGATTTATGCTCACATTCACGGTATCTGTAACTACGTTATTACATTTATCTTGATACGCTACATAATAGGTAATTGGTACTTCAGACGAGCAGCTAGGTCTTTTTATCGTATTATCGTCTAAATATAAATTAGGAGTCCAGCTATAGGTATTGTTATTACTCTCCCGTGTATTGAGTAAGGTACTACTACCTCTACATACTTGAAATGTATCTTGAAGTAATATATCGTCTCTTAAGCACGCTGTTTGCAAATTATTAGCTCCACCAGTAGCTGCTGTAAATCCCCAAAACACTTCATTTTGACCACTAAATATTGAGTTTGAAATATCAATGGTAGTACTTTGTCTTTTTGTACAATCAAACCAGACCTCGAGCAGATTAGTAGAAGCTTCCCAAGTTATTCTGACAAGATGATTAGCACCGTCTTCTATATTTCCGCCACCTACCAATGCAGTTACTGGCTGTGATATAGAATTAGTACTGTTATGATCAACACTTCCGTTTTTTAATATGGCTATATGATCTGCAGCTAAATCGCCCATGCTGATATTATTCCAATCATCAAATTCAATACCTAAACTTGGTAAAAATCCTTCAAATCCAATTCCACCACCTTGAAGACCAAGTGCCTTATTACCGACCGTTTGTAAAACAAAGACGATTCCATCAGCCCCGCCATCATTACTCCCAAAATTTAATTCAAATTCTAAATCAAAATCATTAGATAAGTTTAGCTTGTCTGCGTACCATACAGAGCCCAGTTGCCAATCTTTAGACTCTGTCAGTTGGTAACAAGAACCTCCCGTGGATTTCGCATCTCCATTCGCATAGTAAGATTGAGCCATACTATTTATACTTGCACCAATTAATAGTATTAATACAAAAATATTTTTTACGCTTTTCAACAAAATAATTTTGACAAATATACTTATAGTAAAAAGTACTACAAACCCTTTATGAAATATATTGATCACACAGGATATAACTTTACCTTACCAAGACACCCACAACGTATTGTATCTTTAGTCCCATCTCAGACAGAACTCCTTTATTATCTGGGAGTCAAGCCAGTAGGACAGACTATTTTTTGCTTTCATCCAGCATCACAGTTTAAAGATTCTACTAAAATAGGGGGAACAAAAAACCTGCAAATGTCAAAAATAGAGCGATTGAAACCTGATTTAATACTCGGTAATAAGGAAGAAAATAATCAGGAACAAATAGAGTACCTCAGAAAACTTTATCCCGTTTGGCTAAGTGACATTAAAACCATAGTAGACTCACTAGATATGATTAGGTCAATTGGCGACCTAATAGGTAAAACTGAGCAGGCTGCAGAGCTTAGTCATCTTATAGAGCAAGGATTTGAAAATTTAAACTTAAAGAAAAAAGCAAGTATACTTTATATTATTTGGAGAGGCCCATATATGGCAGCCGGCAAAGACACCTATATCAATAGTATGATAGAAGCCTCCGGCTATAGCAATGCTCTAGAGCTCGATACACTCAGATATCCAAGTATTACAAATAAAGAAATAACTGAATCTGAACCTGACGAAATATGGTTATCCTCAGAGCCTTACCCTTTTAAGAATAAGCACATAGAGGAGTTACAAACGATAGCCCCTAAAACTCGCATAAAACTGGTGGATGGAGAATTGTTTAGCTGGTATGGCCCTAGAATGCTTAAGACGATAGATTACCTAAGCAAGTAGCTCTCTGATATCTGACTTTATCTTATTCACTAGACTGTCTGCTACGCTCATAGTGCTACCCTCTGCATATATGCGTATGATTGGCTCAGTATTAGACTTTCGTAGGTGTACCCACTCAGTGTCAAACTCTATTTTCACACCGTCTATTGTTATAATAGGCTGTTTTGAGTATCTTTCTTTTAAACCTTCTAAAATAAGATCTATATCTAAATCAGGAGTTAGCTCAATTTTATTCTTACTTATTATATAGCCAGGATAGCTCGCTTTAAGATGACTCATAGGCTTATTACTTTTGACTAAGTGTGTTAGAAATAAAGCTATACCCACAAGAGCATCTCTGCCGTAATGTAATTCAGGAAAGATAATTCCTCCATTCCCTTCACCACCTATGACAGCATCGGTTTCTTTCATCATCTTCACTACATTCACCTCTCCTACTGCACTAGCACTATAACTACCACCGCGTTTTTCAGTCACATCTCTGAGTGCTCTAGTACTGGACAGATTAGACACAGTATTGCCTTTCTTTTTACTCAATACATAATCAGCTACTGCTACCAAAGTGTATTCTTCGCCAAACATGTCTCCGTTCTCATTTACAAAAGCAAGTCTATCCACATCTGGATCTACAGTGATACCGAGGTGAGCTTGATTTTTTATAACAGCAGCGGAGAGATCTTTTAAATTCTCAGGAAGTGGTTCTGGATTATGTGGAAAATGACCAGTAGGTTCACAGTAAAGCTCTATGATATTAGCTACTCCTAATTTTCTCAAAAGAGCTGGCACAGCTATTCCTCCTGTAGAATTTACCGCATCTACTACCACTGTGAGGTTTTTTGCTCTAATGGCTTTTACATCTACCATATCTAGCTTTAGTATCTCATCTATATGCCAGTCGATATATCCGTCTTTCCGCTCGTAGCTCCCTATATTGTCGATTTCAGCGTAGCTGAAATCAGAATTTTTTACTCTTTGGATAATTTCTTCTCCTTGCTCTGATGATATAAACTCTCCTTCATCATTTAATAACTTTAGTGCATTCCATTGCTTAGGGTTATGGCTAGCAGTTAGTATAATACCGCCAGCTGCTTTTTCATTAACTACAGCCATTTCTACTGTTGGTGTAGTAGATAAATCTAAGTCTATAACGTCAATTCCCTTGCTTATAAGTGTACCACACACTAGCTTATTAACCATTTGACCAGAAAGTCTAGCATCTCTGCCTATAACCACCTTCTTATTTTCACCTGTGATTATCACATCTGAGAAAGCTGTAATATATTTTACAATATCTATTGGGGTTAGAGAGTCATCTTCCTTACCTCCTATTGTACCTCTGATACCCGAAATTGATTTTATTAATGTCATTTTAAAAATGTAGCCTGCAAAGAAACACAGTTTTGTAGTTATTTACCACTATTAGAATGAAAACATATTGCCATATACGATGTGGAATACCTCAATCAGCAGACACTATTAAGATGCAAATGAAAAATACCGTTTATTTACAATTAGTTTAAAATTATTTAAAATACTATTTTACTTTCTATTTCTAAGAATGTAGTACTATTGGAAAATGAAATATTCAATTTTAGCACCACTGGTTTTGCTGTGTAATACATCTTGTGAAGAAACTAAAATAGACTCTTTTGCCGTAGTATTTTATAATGTAGAGAACCTTTTTGACACTAAAAATGACCCGAATACATATGACGAACAGTTCACACCCGAAGGTGATAAAAAGTGGGATACGGAAAAATACAAAACTAAACTCACTAATTTGGCTAAGGTAATTAGTGATATCACTGAAGGTGGTGCTCCTTCATTTCTTGGTCTATGCGAAATAGAAAATAGAACTGTATTGGAGGATTTAATTTCTGAAAGTCAGTTAAAAAAAGCACATTATAAAATAGTACACATAGACTCGCCTGACGAGCGTGGAATAGATGTCGCATTTTTGTACGACTCACGTATTTTTACAGTTACTAGCCAAGAAGCCGTACAACCAGATTTATCTGAGTTTAAAGACAAGACTAGAGATATACTGCACATAGACGGGAATCTAGCATCAGGAGAAAGGCTTCACTTTATTGTAAATCACTGGCCTAGTCGTGGTGGTGGAAAAAGGGAGAGTGAGCCTAAACGCATACAAGCGGCTAAAGCTCTATCTAGAATAAAAGATAAGATACTCAGCCAAAATCCGACAGCTAATATCATAGTAATGGGTGACTTCAATGATGAGCCGAGCAATAGTAGTATATCGAAATACTTGGGTATAAGCTGTACCCCTTCTACTACCCAGCCTTATCAATTGTTCAATGCCTTTTGTCAATTTGAAAAAGAAAGGAAAGGGAGCTACAAGTACCGACAAAACTGGAATATGCTAGATCAAATAATGATTTCAGCTAATTTACTCCGTGATTCTTCTAGACTACACTTTATAACTGAATCTGCAGAGATTAAAAATGAGGACTGGATGCAGCAACACGGCAATAAGTACGAGAGTTCTCCTCTGCGTACTTTTGGTGGGCCTAATTATCTAGCTGGCTACAGTGATCATTTTCCCGTATCTATTCGCATAAGTGTACATTCTAAAGGCTTAAGTAACTAGTACATTTGTTTATATCGAGTGAATAAACGCTTATAATCAATACCGTTCAAAAAACTATACATTTGTAATGCAAAACGGCCTATCGCTGTTCGCCTAGTGCGGATGGAGGAAAGTCCGGGCAACGTAGGGCAGTGTACCGCTAGAAATAGTGGGTATCAGTGTAGGAATGAACTGATAACAGAAAGGGTAGCAGAAAATAACCGCTTCCGAGTAATCGAGAGTAAGGGTGAAAAAGTGAGGTAAGAGCTCACACGCTCGGGTGGTGACACTCGTTTGGTACAAACCTTACACGTTGTAATACCAAGTAAACTACAGGCTGAGGGCGGCTCGTCCGATTCTCGCTTCGGTGAGAAACTGTAGAGGGTAGGTAGCTTAGATAAATGATAGGCTCCTCGCTTTGGCGAGAAGACAGAACCCGGCTTACAGTTTTGCATTTTTTTTATTAAAAATAACACAAAGAACTAGATCAAACAAACTATGGCAAGAATACTGATAGTAGACGATGAACAGAGTATCCGCGAGACCCTAAGGGAAATATTGGAATATGAAGGCTATGAGATAGAGGAAGCTGAAGATGGAGAAAAAGCTCTTTCACTCATCAAAAAATTTAACTATGATGTAGTTCTGGCAGATATAAAAATGCCTAAACTAGATGGTCTTGAATTACTTGAAAAAGCAAAAGAAATAGCTCCAGAACTGCCGTTTATCATGATTTCTGGTCACGGTACTACTGAGACTGCTGTAGAAGCTACTAAAAAAGGTGCATTTGATTTTATTAATAAGCCACCAGATCTCAATAAGCTTCTGATCACGGTAAGAAATGCCGTAGATAAAAATAATTTAGTCATAGAGACTAAGGTACTGAAGAGAAAAATCACTAAAACTAGAGAGATAGTAGGTGACTCTCCAAGTATAAAGAAAATTAAAAAAACCATTGAAAAAGTAGCACCTACTGACGCTAGAGTAATGATTACTGGTGAAAATGGTACAGGGAAGGAGCTTGTAGCAAGATGGATACACGAACAAAGTAACCGAGCAGATAAACCACTCATAGAAGTAAATTGTGCTGCTATCCCAGGCGAACTAATAGAGAGTGAGCTTTTTGGTCACGAGAAAGGGTCTTTCACTTCAGCAATAAAACAAAAGCTGGGAAAATTTGAAAAAGCTCATGGTGGCACCTTATTTCTAGACGAAATAGGTGATATGAACTTGTCCGCTCAAGCTAAAGTGCTTAGAGCATTGCAAGAAAATAAGATTACGCGTGTAGGTGGAGAAAAAGATATAAATGTAGATGTCCGCATAATAGCTGCTACCAATAAAGACCTAATGCAAGAAATAACAGACGGTAATTTCAGGGAAGATTTATACCATCGTATATCTGTAATAGTGATACATGTACCTACTCTAAATGAGCGTGTAAGTGATATTCCTATACTTGCTGAAAGATTCATGGAAGAAATATGCCAAGATAATGGTATCAATAAAAAACAAATTACCGCCGGAGCTATGGATGCACTTAAAAATGTATACTGGAGTGGTAATATCCGTGAATTACGAAACATCATAGAACGTCTTATCATTCTATGCGGTGCTAAAATAACAGAGGATGATGTGCAGTTATATGCTAATAATGGTAAGAAAAGACCAGGCACTATAGATGCTATCACTGAGTTCAGTAGATTCCAAGAATTTAAAGACTACGCAGAGCGTATGTTTATAGACGCCAAGCTAAAGAAGAATAACTGGAATGTAGCTAAAACTGCTTCTGAGATAGATATACAAAGAAGTCATCTCTATAATAAGATTGATAAATTTGATTTAAAGAGAGATAAAAAGTGATAGGAACAGATGTAGCTCTAGCCGCATCACTGCTTAAAGAAGGAAAACTAGTAGCTATACCTACTGAGACAGTTTATGGCCTAGCAGTAAATGCCTTAGATCCAGATGCCATAGCCAAAATATATGAGGCCAAAGATCGTCCTAGCTTTAATCCTCTTATAGTACATGTAGCTAGTATAAAAGAGGCAAAAAAGTACGTCACAGAATTCCCTAAAATTGCTGAGAAAATAGCGGAAGCCTTTTGGCCTGGTTCAATTAGCCTGCTCCTTCCAAAAAATTCTATTATTCCTGACTTGACTACTGCAGGACTTCCTAGTGTGGTAATTAGGGTGCCTAATCATCCTTTAACTCTGGAACTATTAAACAGTCTTGATTTCCCTCTAGCAGCACCTAGTGCTAATATTTCTAATACTGTAAGTCCTACTACCGCAAAACATGTACAACTAGGATTAGGCAGTAAAATAGAGTATATTCTAGACGGAGGTAAGTCAGCAATAGGCTTAGAAAGCACCATACTAGCTATAGAGCAAGAAAATCTAGTAATATTACGAGAAGGGGGCATAAGCAGAGAGGATATTCTAGCTAAAACAGGAATAAAGGTAAGCTCTAGCTCAAGTGATCAAATACAAAGTCCAGGTAATTTAAAAAGACATTACAGCACTATAAAACCACTATACATAGTTCAGGATATTAATAAACACATAAATAGTAATCCTAATGGTAGCTACTCTGCTCTGCTATTTGAAGAAAAAAATGTTCAGTGTCAATCACTCTTACTTTCAAAGACATACACCATGTCAGAGATAGCGAACAACTTATTTGATTATATGAGAAGAGCTGACAATGACAGTTCAGATTATATATTAATAGAACCCATAAAGGAGATAGGAATAGGAAGAGCAATTGCCGATAGAATTGCTAGAGCAGCTAGTGTAATTTGAGTCTATTTTTGCAATAAGTGAATCAGCAATTTCTCACATTTCACTTTAATATCTTCTCTACAATGCTGCAACATAGTGACTCTTTTAGAATTTATCTAATATCCTCTGACTTCAATTTTTAAAACTTGGTTCTTCTTTTTATTATAAAAGTATAAATCCAACATCTCTAAGTTCATTTTAAGCTCATTCCTTGTACACTGGATTCGTTCATCATACACAACCAAATCATAATTATCTGACTTTAAAGTTGTACGTTGTTCAATAGCCGATACTTCTCTCATCTTTAAACTTAAATGCTTATATGAATGGTCATAAAAATCTTGATATCCTGATAAGATTTCATTGAAGTTATTAGAGTTGCTGGTATAGGACACCTCAATAGACTTATTGAAAACAGTGGTATCAACTACTATTAATCAAGATAAAAGCACCGTTAGCCTTATTAATTTCACAGGAACCATAAAAAAGTTGATAATTCCCCTATTTCATTCATTGATAATGCAGCAGGATTTTCCTCTTAGCTTGAAAAAGCGGTATGAATACGTAAAGATAATGCTATTCCTTTAGCCTGTTTATCATTCGCCATGCTTTATGTGATACTTCTCTAAAGTCTTTAATGGCGTTTAATCCATCCAACAAACGACAGCATTTGTTTCTTTAGATATCGTAGGCTCTTCCCCTTCTTTACCAATACCTCTGCTCAAATTCACGTTATCTAGGAATGTAATGATTACAAAACTTCCTCTTTTTGCTAATGTATGAATCATTGCTCTTGGATATAGATGATACTTGTTCATTTTCTGAAACATCCCTATCACATTCCTGTTTTATCAAATTAATGCGACAGATTTCTTTTTCTTTCTTCTAAAATTGCTTCAATATCCTCAAAAGTGTATCCTTTCGCTTTCAACAGAATTAGATAGTGATAGATTAAATCGGCAGCTTCATTCTTAAATAAATCATCATCATTGTCTTTTGCCTCTATGATCAGTTCTACTGCTTCTTCCCCTACTTTTTGAGCTACTTTATTAATACCTCTTTTGTAAAGTTTATTGGTATAGGATGCCTTGTCATCTTCATCAATTCGTTGATGAATAGTTGCCTGCAGGGCATACACGAATCCCTTCGCTGTCTCTTCTTGAAAACAAGAAGTTGAACCAGTATGACACGTAGGTCCAGCCGGAGTAGCTTTAATCAAAATGGTATCGTTGTCGCAATCTGTTTGGATGTGTTTTACTTTTAAGAAATGACCTGATTCTTCACCTTTGGTCCATAATCTCTTTTTACTTCGACTAAAGAAAGTGACATTGCTTTCCTTTTTCGTTTTTTCTAAAGCTTCTTCGTTCATATATCCTAGCATCAGTATTTGTAAAGTATGACTGTCTTGAATTATTACAGGGACTAAACCGTCTCCTTTTATAAAATCTATATTCATCGTATTGCTATTCTGTTTGTTTTTAAATATTCTTTCAATTTTCGTATACCTATTTCTTCATAATGAAATATGCTGGCAGCTAATCCACCTGTAGCTCCTGTTTGTTCGAAGACTTCTTTAAAATGAAGTGATTTCCCCGCTCCGCCTGATGCTATTACAGGAATATTGACTGCTGCAGCAACTAGCCTTGTGATATCCAGTGCAAATCCATTTTTTGTGCCATCGTTATTCATAGAAGTCAGTAAAATTTCCCCTGCACCTAGGCGTTCTATTTGTTGTGCCCATGCCACTGTTTTGAGTGGAGTTGCTGTTCTTCCACCATGAATAAATACTTTCCATTCACCCTCTTCGTACTTAGTATCTATGGCTATCACCACACACTGACTACCAAATTCACGTGCTATTTCGTTAATTAGTTCGGGTCGTTTTACTGCTGAGGAGTTTATACTCACTTTGTCTGCTCCAGCCTTTATAAGATTACTCACATCTGCTACAGAATTAACGCCACCTCCTACAGTAAAAGGGATATTTATTTCTTCGGAAATGCGTGTCACCAATTCTACTAATGTTTTACGGTTTTCTAAAGTTGCCGTAATATCTAAAAATGCCAGTTCGTCGGCACCCTGATTTACGTATTTTTTCGCTAATTATATAGGATCACCAGCATCTTTAATCTCCAAAAAATTTATCCCTTTTACTGTACGTCCATCCTTTATATCTAAACAGGGTATTATTCTCTTTTTTAACATAGCTTTTTTAGTTCCTTGAAAGTTAATTTCCCTTCATAAAAAGCCTTCCCAATAATAGCTCCTTCACAACCTATTTCTCTCAATAGTAGCAAGTCTTCAAAACACGAAACACCTCCACTAGCGATGAGCTTGACATTGGTTTTTGACATGATTTCTGTGTATAAATCATTGGCTGTTCCTTTTAGCATTCCGTCTTTGGAAATGTCTGTACAAATGACAGTGCGAACACCTTCATGTTCAGTTATAAAATCAACCACATCTAGTTCAGAGGTCTCTAGCCAACCATTAGTTACTATTTTACGGTTGAGGCAATCAGCACCCAGTATGATTTTGTCGCTTCCGTATTGATTTAGCCACTTTCTAAAAGTCTGAGGATTTTTAACTGCTATACTTCCTCCAGTAATCTGATTTGCCCCACTATCAAAAGCAATTTGTACGTCCTTATCTGTTTTTAAACCGCCTCCAAAATCTACTTTTAAGCTGGTCTTATTGCAAATATTCAAGAGCACATCGTAGTTTACAATGTGCTGTGATTTCGCTCCATCTAGATCTACTAAGTGTAAGTATTGAATACCATTATCTTCAAACGCTTTGGCAACCTCTAAGGGGTTTTCATTGTAGACTTTTTGCGTGTTATAATCGCCTTTAGAAAGTCTAACACATTTACCATCTAAGATATCTATTGCAGGTATTATTCTCATAATTTTAAGAAGTTTTTCAATATTTGCCCCCCTATTTCAGCAGATTTTTCTGGGTGAAATTGAGTAGCATAAAAGTTGTCTTTTTGCAATGCTGAACTAAATAAAGTGATGTAATTACAAGTAGCAATAGTGTCCTCATTTAATTCAGCATAATAACGGTGTACGAAATACACATCGTTATTTTTATCAATACCATCAAACAAGCTTTCTTCTATTGAAGTAAAACTATTCCAACCCATATGTGGCACTTTCTCTTTAGGTGGGAATAACTTTACATCAGTATCGAAAATTCCTAGGCAACTGGTGTTCCCTTCTTCGGTTTTATTACACATTAACTGAAGTCCTAAACAAATACCTAAAAAAGGTTGAGTAACAGATTTGATAACCGTGTCTAAACCTCTTTCTCTTAAGTATCGCATAGCAGTGCTAGCTTCGCCTACTCCTGGGAATATAACTTTTTCCGCATTTAAAATAGTGGTTGGATCATCTGTAATGATACACTCGTAACCTAGTCGTTTTAAGGCGTTTTGGACAGACCTAATGTTTCCTGCATTATATTTTACTATGGCTATCATATAGTGCCTTTTGTACTTGGTATACTATAGTTTTCAGTTTTGTTCACAGCCATTTTTATTGCTTTGGCGAAAGCTTTAAAAATAGCTTCAATTTTGTGGTGTTCATTATCCCCTTCTGCTTTTATGTACAGATTGCACTTTGCAGCATCGCTAAACGACTTGAAGAAGTGCATAAACATTTCGGTAGGCATTTCGCCTATCATTTCGCGGTTAAATTCTGTTTCCCAAACTAACCACGGTCTTCCTCCAAAATCAATAGCTATCTGTGCTAGGCAATCGTCCATAGGCAATAAGTACCCATAGCGTTCTATCCCTTTCTTACTCCCTAATGCATTCAAAAATGCTTCTCCTAAGGTAATGGCAACATCTTCTATGCTGTGGTGTTCATCTATTTCTAAATCTCCTTTAACCGTGATTTCTAAATCTACATTTCCGTGCTTGGCGATTTGTTCTAACATATGATTAAAAAAACCAATTCCAGTATCTAGACTAGATTGACCTGTTCCCTCTAGATTTACAGTCACTTGTATAATCGTTTCATTGGTAGTTCTATTTACCTTTCCTATTCGTGGTTTAGCTTTCAAGTAATTGTAAATAGTCGACCACTCAGTCGTGCTCAATGCGGCTTTCGTATTCTCTTGCCCTATAAAAATTCCTTGTGCTTTTAGGTTTTCAGCTAACTCTATATCGGTTGCTCTATCACCTATTACATACGAGTTTGGCAAGTCATAGGCTCCATAGATATATGAATTCAATAAACCCGTCTTCGGTTTGCGAGTCGGTGCATTATCTTTTGGGAAACTTCTGTCAATAAGTATCTCACTAAACGTAATTCCTTCATTTCTAAAAGCCTGAATGATTTTATGCTGAGCTGGCCAAAAAGTTTCCTCGGGAAAGGAGTCCGTTCCCAATCCATCTTGGTTTGTTACCATCACCAATTCATAATCTAACTCTATAGCAATTTTTGAGAGCCATTGAAAGACACCAGGATAAAACTCCAGTTTTTCTAAGCTATCTAATTGATAATCTACGGGAGGCTCTATGACTAAAGTCCCGTCTCTGTCTATGAATAGTACCTTTTTCATTGTATTTTTTTAAATGCTGTTATTAATATTTGGTTTTCATCCGCAGTGCCTATAGATATTCTAATACAGTTGGCTACTTGCTTATTTCTATTCCTGGAGATAACTCCTTGCTTGACTAAAGCACAATAAATCTCATCTGCATTTGCCACTTCAACTAGTAAGAAATTAGCATCTGACGGATATATTTTCTGCACTACATCTAGTTTTAGCAGTTCATTTTTCAAAAGCTCTCTCTCTTTCAATAACTTGCTAATATTTCCTTGAAAGTCATATTGATTATTTAGTGCATCTATAGCCGCTTGTTGATTTAATACACTCACATTATAAGGTGGTTTTACGCGGTTATAAAGAGAGATTATTTCTTCACACGCATAAGCCAAACCGACTCTTGCAGCAGCTAGTCCTCTGGCTTTGCTAAAGGTTTGACTTACTATTAAATTATTATACTGAGCAGTCAAATTAATTAAGGACTCTTCTTCTGCAAAATCGATGTAAGCCTCGTCTAAAATTACAATTCCATTGAAGTTCAAGAGAATAAATACAACATCATTTTTATTCATCAAGTTTCCTGTAGGATTATTGGGAGAACAGATGAAAATCAGTTTAATACTTGTATCTGATAAAAAGGGTTTTAAGTGCTCTAAATCTATTTGAAATGTATTTGTCAATGGAAGTTTGATCAACTCTATATCATTTATAGCAGCAGAAACCTTGTACATACCATAAGTTGGAGAAAAGGTAAGTGCTTTATCTAATCCCGGAATACAAAAAATACGAAAAGCCAAATCAATCACTTCATCACTGCCATTACCTATGAAAATATTTTCTAAAGCAATACTTTTAAGTACTATTAATTTTTTCTTTAGTTCTTTCTGGTATGGATCGGGATACCTATTTAAGGTACCATAAGGATTTTCATTCGCATCTAGAAATACTCCTTCAAGGCCTGAAAATTCGTCTCTTGCACTTGAGTACGGTTTCAGTCTTATAATATTTGGGCGAACTAGATTTTTTATATTAATCATTGTTAATCTCTTTCAATCTTAAAGTAACTGCATTTTTGTGTGCCATTAGCTCTTCTGCTTCTGCCATAATCTCTATGGATTTACCAATAGCATTAATCCCTTCTTTACTCAATTCTTGGAACGTAATTTTCTTCACAAAACTGTCTAAGGATACCCCACTGTAGTTTTTCGCAAAACCATTAGTTGGTAAAGTATGATTGGTGCCACTAGCATAATCTCCAGCAGATTCGCAACTGTAATTGCCTAAAAACACAGATCCTGCGTTAGTGATCATATGGATAAACGAATTGGCTTTTTCCGAAGCTATAATTAAGTGCTCTGGAGCGTAGTAATTACTAAATGCTACAGCTTCCTCTATACTGTCCAAAACAATTGCTTTGCTATTAGCAAGAGCTTTTACTACGGTCTCTTTTCTGGGCAATAGTGCTACCTGTTTGGTAATATCCGCTAAACAGCGTTCAACCACATTAGAGTCATCACTCAATAATATGACCTGACTATCCGCTCCGTGCTCTGCTTGTGATAGTAGGTCCGCAGCCACAAAACTTGGATTACAAGTGTCATCAGCTATGACCAAGACTTCACTAGGACCGGCAGGCATATCAATAGCAGTACCAGCTTGTTGTACCAGTTCTTTGGCTTTGGTTACATATTGGTTTCCTGGCCCAAATATTTTATATACTTGAGGGACAGACTTTGTGCCATAGGCCATTGCGGCAATCGCTTGAGCACCTCCCACTTTATAGATTTTAGTAATGCCCACTAGGTTTGCGGTATACAGAATAGCAGGATTAAGCTCTTTATTCTGGTTTGGTGGAGTGCACAGTATTACCTCAGTACATCCCGCTATTTGAGCAGGAATCCCTAACATTAAGATGGTCGAAAACAAGGGAGCACTCCCTCCGGGGATGTATAAACCCACTTTTTCTATAGCGATAGATTTTCTCCAGCACTTTACACCTGGTGTTGTTTCGATGACTTTTTCTTGGCTTTGTTGTGCTTTATGAAATTTGTAAATATTGGCATATGCAACATGAATAGCATCTTTCAACTCTTGCGAAACAAGTTCTTTAGCTTGATCAACTTCCTGCGGAGTAACTTCTAGATCGATTAAATCGACATTATCAAATAGGCTAGTATACTTAAGGACTGCCTTATCTCCATTTTTCTGTACCTCCCTAAGGATAGATTTTACATCTTCAGTTAATTGCTCTTGGTTAATGACAGGCCGCTGAGAAAACTCAGCCCACTCTCCTTTGGATAATTTGTTGTAAGTTCTCATAGTACCATTTTATCTATAGGTATAATTAAAATATCTTCTGCTCCGGCAGATTTCAGTTTGTCAATTACTTCCCAAATCTGGGTTTCATTAATTACGGAGTGCAGCGAACTCCAGCCTTCTTCTGCCAATGGGAGTATCGTAGGGCTTTTTAAAACAGGTAAAATCTTAGCTACTGCTGCTATCTTTTCATTGGGTACGTTTAGCAAAATATACTTGCTACTTTTAGGTATGAGTACTGCATTTATTCTAAATACTAACTTCTCGAGAATAGTTTCTTGTTCTGCTGTAAGCTTCAATGATTTTACTAATACTGCTTCTGACTTTAGAATTACTTGCGTCTCTCTTAAACCATTTTTAAACAAGGTACTTCCAGAACTTACGATATCACATATACCATCAGCCAAACCAATGTTTGGAGCAATTTCTACTGAACCAGAAATGGTGTGAATTTCTGCATTAATATTGTTTTTGTTCAAGTAGTTTCGAAGTGTGAAAGGATACGATGTGGCTATTCTCTTTCCGTTAAAGTAATTGATAGAGTTATCCTCTACTTCTTTGGGTACAGCTAATGAGACCTTGCACTTTGAGAATCCTAGTTTTTGAACGATGGCTACTTGCTTTTGTTTTTCTATCAATAGATTTTCTCCTACTATAGCTATATCCACCGTTCCATCCTCTATGTATTGGGGTATATCGGAGTTTCTTAAGTATAAAATTTCTATAGGGAAATTATCCACAACAACTTTTAGTTGGTCGATGCCATTATTAATGGCAATACCACAATCCTTTAAAAGCTTTATGGAATCTTCGTTTAGTCTTCCACTTTTCTGAAATGCAATTTTCAATTTACTCATTTTTATTTTTTAAATGTCGGAGTAAATTCTAGTGCAAAAAAAAACACCATCTGATTTACTCAGACGGTGTTTTCGATATTTTATAATTTAATTACATATCATCATCACGTTGCCTGAAAGCAAATATGAAATTGATGATGATGTAATTGTGTGATTGACAAGTTTTTTAAAAGAGATCAAAATTAATCTTTTTTGTCAAAAACTATTGAAATCTGGAGTTATTTTCAAAAAACTGTTAAAATATTGAAATCCAATTCGATTTTATTCTGCTCGCTATTAAGATGGCTTTAGTACTATTTTATAGCTCTCAATAGTCTATTTTTTTTCTGCTATTCTTAATATATCTCCAAAAACACCTCTTGCTGTGACCTCATCCCCTGCTCCAGCACCTATTATAGTTATGGGGTTATCTTGATAGGATTCCGTATAAATTTTAAAAATAGAATCGGATCCTTTCAGGTTTCCTAAGGCACTATTTTTTGGGACTGAAACTAATTTGACACTCAAATCGCCTTTTTCTTCTCTAAGATTACCCGATAGGTCTCCTATGTAACGAAGTACGTTTCCTTCTTCTAACTCATTCTGTAGTGCTGTATAGTGAGGATCTATATCTTGTATAGTATCTAAAAAGGTTTTTGTATCACCACTTCTCAAGTCCTCGAGTATTAGATTTTCAATTTCGATTTCTTCAAACTCGTTTTCTAGGCCTAATTCTCTTGCCAAAATCAGTAGTTTACGAGCCACGTCATTTCCACACAGGTCTTCTCTTGGGTCAGGCTCTGTATATCCATATGCTATAGCATTTTTTAAAAAAGAACTAAAAGGTGTGTCAATTTCTGAAAATAAATTAAATAAATAGCTCAATGATTCAGAGAATACACCTTTGATTCGCGTTATATTTTCCCCTGTTTTATGTAGAATTCTAATGGTATCAATTATGGGTAATCCTGCACCTACATTGGTCTCGTATAGATAGTTTTTCTCGTACTTTACTAAGCCTTCTCTCAGTGTCTTATATTTAATATATGCTTGAGTGTTCTCTATTTTATTAGAGGATATTAAATCAAATCCATTTTCAATATAACCGGTGTAATTCACTACAAATTCCTCACTGGAAGTATTATCTATTAGAATTAAATTTTCCAAATGATTATTCTCTGCATATTCAATTATAGTTGTATTAATACTTTTTATATCACCTAGTAATTCAATTTCATTTTTCCAATCTTCTGAAATACCCTCTTTTTTTAATCTCTAGTGATCAAATACAAAGTCCAGGGAATTTAAAAAGACATTACAGCACTATAAAACCACTATACATGGTTAAGGATATTAATAAACACATAAATAGTAATCCTAATGGTAGCTACTCTGCTCTGCTATTTGAAGAAAAAAATGTTCAGTGTCAATCACTCTTACTTTCTAAGAACTACTCTATGGCAGAGATAGCGAACAACTTATTTGATTATATGAGAAGAGCTGACAATGACAGTTCAGATTATATATTAATAGAACCCATAAAGGAGATAGGAATAGGAAGAGCAATTGCCGATAGAATTGCTAGAGCAGCTAGTGTAATTTGAGTCTATTTTTGCAATAAGTGAATCAGCAATTTCTCACATTTTACTTTAATATCTTCTCTACAATGCTGCATCATAGAGACTCTTTTAGAATTTACCTAATATCCTCTGACTTCAATTTTTAAAACTTGGTTCTTCTTTTATTACACTCTCTTTTGTGTAACGCTAATACAGGACTAGACAGACTACACAAAACAAAAGCCCCTCATAAGATGAGGAGCTTTTTGTACCCGGAGCCGGGCTCGAACCGGCACGCCTTGCGGCATCGGTGTTTGAGACCGACGCGTCTACCAATTCCGCCATCCGGGCAGTGTCTTTTTGTTACTAGATGTCTCCCTCCCGATAGTTATCGGGACCGCCATCCGGGCAGTGTCTTTTTGTATACCAGATGTCTACCTCCCGATAGCTATCGGGAACGCCATCCGGGCATTTTATTGCACTGCTATTGGTATGCAGTTAACTAATTCTAGTCCGATTATAAAAACCAAACGGCTCTATCTTGCTGCGAATTTATTAAGAGTTTCTTTGATACGCAACAGATACTTTTGTTTTAAGTAAAAATCTTTTATTTCCTGAAGAATGAATACTCTATCCTCTTGATTACTACTTAAGTCAGCCTCTTTACATTTTGATAGTATTGATTCATCAAGCCCACTACTAATACTACTCCACTCTGATAATGCTGTTTCGTACGTCTTAGCGTCAAAATCCATCTGTAAATCCATCAAAGACTCATTGATATCCATCACCTGCATGAGAAACTCCTGCGGTAGAGCATTACCACTCTCTTCTAACATACCATTGAGTTTGAGTATATAATGCACCCTATTCATAAATTTTGACAATGCCTTGTATCCTGAATTACATAGACTAGTCACTCTCAGTGCTTCATCATACTTCAGTACATCTTCTATAAAGTAGTCAGGATGATGGGTTCTACTAATGTCTTGGTAGCGTTTTTTAAGTGCTAACTCGTCTACAATAAACTGCTCTTTTATTTCGAAAAATGCGAAATAGTCATCCATTACTACTAATTAAATATAGCATTAAAGAAATCTATGAAGATAATGAAGCCCATTAAGGCAAATAATATCACCATACCTACTACTTGGAAGTAATACATTACTTTCTCTGGAAGTGGCTTACGTCTAACCATCTCTACCAATAAAAATAGTACGTGACCTCCATCTAATGCAGGTATAGGAAGTAGATTCATAAATGCAAGGATAAAAGATAACATACCTGTAATCTCCCAAAAACGCTGCCAGTTCCAAGTAGGTCCAAATATCTTTGCGATACCTAGCGGCCCGCTTACAGACTTTACTGGATTGAGTTTTCCAGCGAACATGAGTCCAAATGCATTGATATTATCTCCTAAGGCAGAAAGACCTTTTTTAGTCCCTGCAGGAAATGATTCAAAGAAACCATACGTTGTTTTTTGTGCTTTACTCATCAGCTCTATAGGCTGAGCTATGGCAATTCCGATGCTCCCAGCGGTATCCAATGATAGCATCATAGCTACCGTATCATTAGCTCTCAAAGCAAATGCTGGCACTGTCTTACCTTTTTGAGCAGGAAGCACTTCTTGAAGTTGATCATAATACTTCACTTCATTACCTGCTATGGAGAGAAGTATATCTCCTTTTTGTAAGCCTGCATCCACTGCTGATTTGCGAATTACAGAGTCTATTTTCGATAGTGTTCTGAAACTAAATAGTCGTTGTCCTTTACTTTCTAATAGTTCTTTAGCTAAAGATTCAGATATGGGCAATGTGATTTTTTCTCCGTATCTATCTACTTCAAATACCAACGAATCACTTTTGAGTACAATAGCTGGATTAGCAAAATCTCTAAACTTCTCTTGAGACACTCCATTCACAGTTAAAAGTTTATCACCAGACTGAAGACCAGCTTCCAAACCAAAATCTGTAACTACAATACCGTGAGCATCATTTACTGCTTGAGTAGGAAGCCAAGTATCACCGTAGTAAAATAATGACAATGAAAATATAATAATACCAAGTATGAAATTGACTGTCACACCACCTACCATGACTATAAGTCGTTGCCAAGCTGGTTTACTTCTAAACTCGTGATCTTCTGGTTCAGCACCCAGCTGGTCCTGGTCAAGACTTTCGTCTATCATACCACTTATTTTCACATAGCCGCCTAGAGGCAACCACCCTATACCCCACTCAGTGTCTCCTATTTTTTTACTGAAAAGTTTGGTGCCCCAAGCATCAAAAAATATGAAAAATTTTTCTACTCTAATACCAAAGCTTCTCGCTGATATGTAATGTCCCCACTCGTGAAGTGATACTAATATTGCTAAAGCCAAAATTAACTGACCTGCCATTATCAATGTTCCCATGTTTAAATTATAAAATAAGGGTGCGAAAATAGCTTTTTATGCTACAAACACTAAGGTCAAAAGACATCTATAGATAAAGCTACTTTTATCTACGCTTAAAACTAAAAATCACTCAGCCTTTTACTCTAAACGCAGTAGACCCTACATGTTTAATTGGCACCTCTTCTTTGATCAGTGATACTTCCCAAACATCATTTTGAGAAAGTAATTTAAGTCTATCCCATAGTGTTTTGCAACAATTCTCTATGAGTTTGAACTCTTCCTTCATGGTATCAACAATTATGGTATGTATCTCCTCGTAGTTAATAGTATCCTCAATATCTAAAAATGTCTTTGACTGTGCAGCCGTAGAATAAATATTGACAGAGATAGAGTACATCCCTCCTATTTTACGCTCACTAGCATACCAACCGTGGTACGCCTTTACACGTACATTTTCTATATTTAATACTGTTTCTAAACTCTTTGACATTTCGCTCCCTTTTGAGGTAATAGTTTTACCTTTGCAAAGCTACAGCAAAAAGAAATGACCTTAGACGAGATAAATAAATTAAAAGAAGATAAGAAAGGTAACGATACGTATGATCAACCTGATTTTTATCAAATTGATGACCTCTTATCAGAAGAACATATAATGGTCCGAGAGAGTGTACGTGCTTATGTAAAGAGAGAACTTTCTCCTATAATAGAATCGTGTGCTGAAAACAATTACTTCCCTTCTCACATTATAAAGCAACTTGGTGAACAAGGTTGCTTTGGTCCACAGATACCAGCAGAGTATGGGGGTGGTGGTCTAGACTATATCAGTTATGGTATCGCTATGCAAGAACTAGAAAGATGCGATAGTGGAATAAGATCTACTGCCAGTGTTCAAGGTTCTTTGGTTATGTATCCTATTCATAAGTTTGGCAGCGAAGAACAAAAACGTAAGTTCCTACCGAAACTAGGTAGTGGAGATATGCTTGGTTGTTTTGGTCTTACAGAGCCAGATCATGGTAGTAATCCAAATGGTATGACGACTAACTATACCGAGGATGGAGAAAATATTATACTCAATGGAGCTAAAATGTGGATCAGTAACTCTCCAGAAGCAGATATAGCTGTAGTATGGGCTAAAGATCCGGAAGGAATCGTACGAGGAGTAATAGTGGAGCGAGGTATGCAAGGTTTCACCACACCTACTACCCACGGAAAGTGGAGTCTACGAGCCAGTGTTACAGGAGAGTTAGTCTTTGACAATGTACGAATTCCCAAGACCAATATACTGCCTGGGGTGCAAGGTCTGAAAGGTCCGCTTACCTGCCTAAACTCTGCACGATACGGAATTAGCTGGGGTGCACTTGGTGCTGCCATGGACTGCTACGAAAGTGCTAGGAAATATGCCGCTCAGCGTCACCAGTTTGGTAGACCAATAGGTGGGTTCCAACTGCAGCAAAAAAAACTAGCTGAAATGCTTACCGAAATCACAAAAGCTCAGCTTGTAGTATGGAGACTAGGTACACTAATGAATGAAGGTAAAGCAACTCCTGCTCAGATCTCTCTAGCTAAGCGAAACAGCGTAGAAATAGCTATCAATATAGCCAGAGAAGCTCGTCAAATGCACGGTGGTATGGGGATTACTGGAGATTACCCTATGATGAGACACATGATGAACTTAGAAAGTGTAGTGACCTATGAAGGTACACACGATATTCACCTTCTTATACTAGGGATGGAAATAACCGGAGAGAATGCATTCGAATAAACTAATACTCTTTGGACTTCTAATCTTAGTAGGTTGTGGATCTCAAAAAAATAGCATATCTAGAGGATATGATGCCACCGCTGTATTACTTCATTTAAATACTACCAAACAATCTGATAGCATAGGATTTAATCTTGTGCGATCTATTCCGGAGCTACTGTATCCTAGGCTACTCACTGGTGATTTAGCTTTATGGGAGAATAGTCAAAAAAGACTCATAGTAGGCTCTAAGCAACTTCAATTACTGGAAAAAAATGCTATGATGCCTTTTGTACGCAGTAATGATTTATTTATCCATGAATATTGGAATCTATTTCAAAAGAATTTCGACTTCATCGTACAAGGTTTCACATTCACAGGTAAAAACAAAAATGGTCAGACTATAACCTATGGTTATGTAGATGCAGTAGACATTATTAATCTAATGAAATCTGAGTACATCCCTACGAATGCAAATGGTCCTGGTTTTATGACTTATTGGGATGCATTACATACTATGAACTTTAATTTTAACTTAGTTCAGTTTGGTTCTAATACCTTCAGCGCTAATCCGCTGATATCCACCAAGCTTCAATACCAGGCGACCAATGACCCAAAAGTTTTTCGTAAATTTCATACATCAGAAACCACAAAAACAATTACATACCGTGTATTATCACCACTCATAAATTCAAACTCAGAAAACAAGTCGATTTACTCGGCGATAGAGAAAGCAGTAAACGATAATAAACAAACCATCCTAAATGCTGGAGGAGATAGTCACTTCTCACATATTATCCTTGCACCGTGGAAAGTAGAACAAATTACCGTCAAAGAAAAATGGAGCAAGTATAAGAAAATTCATTTTCAAGAACTGATAAGTGTAGAACTCTTCATAGATCAACACGCTATCACCCTCACTAAAAAGCAACTAGAAGAAATAAATACTACGATTAATCTACAAGGCTTAGAAGAGTATTTAAGCGAGAAAAGGTTTAGTTTCATTCTTGAAAACATAAATAGCCAAGAAATACAACCACAGCAGTCTGAAAAATACTACCAGGCTTTGTTAACAAAAAATTGGAATAAAATTACACCTTAAAAAAATGGATATTATAAAATTTGGTACAGACGGATGGAGAGCCATCATAGCACAAGAATATACTACTGATAATGTAGCACGTGTGGCCTATGCCACTGCACTTTGGATAAAAGAGCGTGGAGATAATCATACCGCTGTAGTAGGTCACGACTGCCGCTTTGGAGGAAGACTTTTTACAGAAGTCACCATATCTGTATTGGTATCACAAGGGATAAAAGTATTTACATCAGAAAACTTTGTTTCTACTCCTATGGTCTCACTTTCTTCTCTTAATCACAATGCATACGCCGGTATAATAATCACTGCCAGCCATAATCCACCTAGTTATAATGGATACAAAATTAAAGCACACTATGGTGGGCCTGCTGTACAATCAGAGATAGATGCTGTAGAAGCTAATATCCCTGACACTTACGAGTACACTACACTCCCATTTGCAGAACTACTAAAGAGTGACTTAGTAGAACTAATAGACATGGAGCAAGAATACATGGATCACGTCTATGCTAATTTTGATATAGAAGGAATCCGAAAAAGTGGTATCAAACTAGCTTATGATGCTATGTACGGTGCTGGTATGAATGTAGTCCGCCGACTATTCCCAGAGGCTATCCTACTTCATGCAGACTATAATCCTAGTTTCATGGGACAGGCTCCCGAGCCTATCGCTAGGAACTTAAAACCGTTTGCAGAGCTAATAAAAAATAGTGATATAGCATGTGGAATGGCTACAGACGGAGATGCCGACAGAATAGGATTATTTAATGCAAAAGGAGAATTTGTAGACTCACACCACATTATACTACTACTCATACGCTACCTTGTAGAGCATAAAGGAGTAAAAGGAAATGTGTACACCAGCTTTAGCTGTACTTCTAAGATAAAAAACCTCTGTGATCATTATGGTATAGAAAATCACGTAACGAAGATTGGGTTCAAATACATCTGTAAGGAGATGATAGAAAACGAAAGTCTACTAGGCGGTGAAGAAAGCGGAGGAATAGCCGTAAGTACACATATCCCCGAGCGTGACGGTATCTGGATGGGACTAATCATCTGGGAGTATATGGCTAAGACAGGCAAAAGCTTAGACGAGTTAATCCAAGAGATTTATGACATGATTGGTTCTTTTGCTATGGATAGATATGATCTACGTATGCCTGAAGAACAAAAACTATCTATCATAGAAAAATGTAAAGTAGCTGAATACAAAAGTTTTGGTGAATACACTGTAACTGGTACAGAAACTATTGACGGATATAAATTTGTGCTCAGTGATGATAGCTGGGTAATGATACGTCCTAGTGGTACAGAACCCTTACTTCGTGTATATGCTCAAGCTGCTACCGCACAAGAAACTATAGCTATACTAGATGCTACTAAGGCTACCATATTGGCATAGAAATCTATTTGCTTTGCTCCTAGCGAGTTGTGCTATGTTCTGTCAAGCCCAAGACAGTACACACGTAAATTATAAATTACGAAAACAACTAGTAGTAGGTGGAAATGCTTTAGCATACAGTGGGACTATGTTAGGTTTATACCACTTGTGGTATAAAGATTACCCATTGGAAAAGTTTCATTTCTTTAATGACAATAAAGAATGGCAACAGATGGATAAAGTAGGACACTCATTTTCATGTTACTACGAAGGGGTGGCCGGCATAGAAATGATGAAGTGGGCTGGATATTCTAAAAAGCAATACTCCATAATAGGAGGATCATATGGCTTTCTTATTCAAACAGGTGTAGAAGTTTTAGATGGTTTCTCTGCAGGATGGGGAGCAAGTCTGGGAGATGTAGCAGCTAATACCTTCGGTGCGGGACTAGCAATATCTCAAAGCCTAGTTTGGGATGAGCAGCGTATATGGATGAAATACTCTTACTCGGCTTCTCCCTACGCACAAGTAAGACCGAATGTACTGGGTAGTTCTCTTCCTGAGCGTATGCTAAAGGATTACAATGGTCAGACGTATTGGCTAAGTGCTAATGTGAATTCTTTTTTAAAAGAGGATACGAGATGGCCCAAATGGTTAAATATGGCTGCTGGATATGGAGCAGACGGTATGGTGGGTGGTCATGACAATACCTATACTAGTGGAGGGTTTTTCTATGATAAAACAGCTATATATAAACGTGCACGTCAGTTTTACCTATCTCCAGACATAGACCTGACGCAGATTCCAGTGAAGAAAAAAGGACTAAGAACCCTACTTATAATAGCAAACTGTATCAAGTTTCCGATGCCAACTCTAGAGTATCACACCAATCAGGGTATGAGAGCACATTGGTTGCACTTTTAGTCCAAATAAAGGCTACTGTCAATAATTTCAGGCATCTTTACCCTAAATTAAAACAAATAGACCTCACTTTGCTTCTTTAATTATATAGTTATTCAAATGAACACCATACTCGAAAACAATCCCGTTTTTCTGCTCTTTTTAGTCATATCAATGGGAGTTTTAGTAGGAGGCCTAAAGATAAGAGGCAAATCTTTTGGAGTATCTATGGTACTCTTCGTTGGACTATTTTTCGGATACCTCAATCCTTCCTACCAGTTACCAGAGTTTATCTTAATACTCGGCCTTTCCATATTCATTTACTCTATCGGGCTCAATACAGGACCCATCTTTTTTAAATCCTACCGCCAAAATGGTATGCGGGATATAGGCTTTAGTTTTATGATTGTGCTATTCACAGGATTACTAGCAGGTACTATGTTCTATCTTTTGGGATTTTCAGCTGCTACCGTTTCAGGCATTTTTGCCGGGGTGAGCACTAATACGCCAGCCTTTGCTGCGGTGCTAGACTATATCCAAAATACAGAAGGTGCAAACGCCCTAGCTTCTGAAGACTTAGTAGTCTCCTATACCCTCGCCTACCCTATCGGTATCATAGGTAGCATCGTGGCTATTATTTTAATGGAAAAAATGTTAAAGGTAGACTATGCCCTAGAGTATAAGCAACTACGCAATAGCTATCCACTAGATAATGACCTTACCAGTGCCTCAGTAGAAATAACCAATGACACTATTGTGGGTGTACCCATCCGCGAACTCGTACAGCAAAATAATTGGAATATCAATTTTGGTAGAGTGAAAAGTGGCTCAAAACTTAGCTTGAGTCGTTGGGATACTAATTTTGAAAAAGGAGATACAGTAATGATACTTGGTGCTAAAGAGGACATAGCTGCGGCTACTGCACTCCTGGGCAAACAGTCAGAGGATAAAATATCCTATGATCGTAGAGAGTTTGATAGCAGACGCATATTTATGTCTAATCCTAAGCTTGCTGGACGGACTATAGCTTCACTTAATCTTCCTGAAAAATTCAATTCCATAATTACTCGTATCCGACGAGGAGATAATGATATGCTGGCCCACGGTAACACCGTATTAGAACTGGGTGATCGGATACGGTTCATCGCTAAACGTGAAGACTTATCAAAACTATCCAACTACTTTGGGGATAGCTATCAAGCAAGCAGCCGTATCAATTTATTCTCCTTTGGATTTGGATTATCACTGGGTCTTTTGTTAGGTACGCTATCTATTCCCTTAGGTCCTGACTTACAGATAAAACTGGGCTATGCTGGTGGGCCACTTGTAGTGGGTCTTATTCTAGGAGCACTCAGACGTACAGGTCCTATACTCTGGACGCTGCCTTACAGTACCTCAGTGGTCTTGCAGCAGATAGGTCTTATGTTTTTACTGGCGAGTATAGGTGTCAATAATGGAGGTCGATTTTTTGAAAGTCTTAGTATGGAAAGTATCGGAATACTAGCAGCAGCCACTACACTGTGTTTACTATCTGGTATATTAATACTAACCATCGGCTACAAGTGGGTGAAAATACCTTTTTCCTTATTACTAGGTATGGTATCTAATCAGCCAGCGGTAGTCACCTTTGCCAGTGAAAAAGTGGGCAATAAACTTCCGGAGATAGGCTATGCCATGATCTTACCTATCGCTCTTATAATGAAGATAGTAATATCGCAGTTGTTGTATATATTTTTGAAGTAGATGTACCGAGATAAGTCGACGGCACCTCCTTTTAAAAAAAGCTTGTAAAAGGAATAATTTCCCTTTTCTTTAGACTTCTGCTCAAATAGTATATCTGTGTAATTTTTAGTGCTAGCAGCAATTTTTTCCTGCTGTTTGAGATTTACTCCTAAGCATATACTTGAAGAGCAAGTGGCTTTAGCCGAACTATAGCTCCAGGGAATATATAGTATGTAGATGACGTTTTTTTCTCCGCGAATAAATCCCTTGCACTAGCTTAGCAGAAGAGACACGAGCCTGTTTATCATATAACTGTCTCTGGTAAGCAAGTCTTTCCTCAAAAGGTAAAACATGCTTTTATTTTTTTTCTAGGCCAAACGAGGACGGTAGGAATGCCTTATTTCCTGTTTGTTCTAAAATTTATTTAGGCGGTTTACAGAAGTTGATTTGAATAAATTCCTTAAAAAACTCGTATACTTTCTTTTTTGTTTTTTTACCGTTTGCCAATTCTTTGTCCATACTGGTATTGACTTGTCCAGCAGGGTGAATTAGAATTACCCATGAAAACATCCGTGTTTATCTTCTGTCAATACATCTATTATATTGTATAAATTAGATGATTCAGGAAACGGTTCATAAAGTTCATACTTCCCACTTGCTCGCATCCAATACAAATTCCAAGTTTCTCTTGATTTATAATATCTAAACTTTGTAAATGGAATGTGCTGTAGTTCTTCGGGATTATTCCATATAGGTCTAATCTCATATACTTCTACAGTGCTGCCATCATAGGAATACCCAAAGTCAAGTTGTTTTCGCACTTCTAAATCCTCTGGACGTAATGATTCCACGTATTTTTTGATTATTCCTTCGTTAATGTCAATAACACCCTTTTTCATCTAATATTTAACTTATATCCAAATTTACGCCTTAAAGCCCAATAAATCACAACATGCTAAAGTCATTCTTTCCGAGATTTTAACAGGAAATACAGCGTTGAGTTGCGGGCAGGTGCCCCGATAATTCTCGGGGTGTGCGTGTGAGCCGATGTGAGTGGAGCTAGGGCGTGGCAGAGAGATAGACTCGCCGTGGTGAGGATAGCTCTGCCGCTGCTCGTTTGGCTATGACCTATAAAAACATACACGAAGTGTAACCTCATAGCCAACCCGACGTGACCCACAGGTGAGCCTTACGATAAGCTACGGTGTAAGCAGTACAAAATAGTAGCGGATAACCTACACAGAAGCCCAGGCATAAAAAAAGTACAAAGACAATGCCGGTCCACCGCAGGAGGAGCGGCTTCTTTGCCGTTTATATACCCTTTTGCTTGTACTCTTTTTTTATATTAGTAGGATGTGGAGGAATGCCTTAGTTCCTGTTTACTCATGTTTGTTTCTATTTAAATTTAAAATTTCATAAAGGTCTAGTTTGTTTGAAAGAACACCAATCAAAATTCTGGTTGAAGAAAAAAGAATGACAAATGAGAAAATAAGATAAATAAAAGTTGCCATTGTTATATCACTAAAATTAATTTTTGTGTAAGTCCAGTATGTTACAATCCCAATTGAGCTAAAGAATAAAATTATTACAAATAATTTATCTGCCCATGAGTTTTTATTTATTTCTGAATTGCTATTCATTTTCCTCTCCAACATTCTCATCAATCGTTTCGTTTGCTATAGTCTCAGTAGCTCCGATTACCATGGCTCCCAAGTTATCTGTTAGAAACATTAAACTCTCCCCTTCCTTGACCATACCGTCTTTAAATGCAGAAACTGTCTGTAAATATTGCCATATACTCTTCTCTTACAAAAATATCTAGCCAATAAACTACAGCAAAACTTACAAAATACCTGCCTTCTGGATTTGCCATTTTGTACTTTCTGCTCATCAACCAAATGTAGTTATTTATCCTTGCAATCCCAGCTGCAAGCTGGAACCCGCAGGTGAGCCTAACAACTAGTGGCGGTGGCGGATGGTAGCTCTATGATCCGTCAGCTGACGGAGTATAGTGCTGCCCCGCCAATGTAGCCACGGAGAACTACCGCCCACAGTGTGACTAGAAAAACAAATACCCGTAGCAGTGCTTTTTAAGCTCTGATACGGGTATGGTAAAAAAAAGGCGGACGAAGTATGAGTCCGTTTATCTTACCTTTTTTTTATGTTTTTTCTAGGCCAAACGAGGACGGGAGGAATGCCTTATTTCCATTTTTGATTACTAGCACTTCTCTAAAAATAGGCCTTTAAATTTCTCGGTTTTCATTTTCTCACCTACCGATCCTCTTACAAATATCTCTCCAGACTTTTGATTACCAGTACCAAACTTTAGTTCAGTAATAGCAAAATCATTCTTAAAGTCTAAAATAAAATCACTTGAAGTAGGACATACTACCTCAAAATATTCACTATACATTTCATGAAATTGATGATACTCAATAAAACTACTTGCATTGTTTTCTTTCAATGACACTGTTTCAATTGCTTTTACTACATAAAATTTTGAACTGTTAAGTGAAATGAACTCAAAGCCAATCAGGGAATTTTTCTTGCAATACTCAACAAATCTTGAAGATGCAATTAAGTAGCCATCATAAGTATAAGATAAATCTAATTTTCTTCGTGGAGTGAAGTTTAAATTTACTTTTCTTTTATCCAGTTTCACCCAAGATTCAAAAGAATCTGCATGGTACTCTGGAAACATATACCCATCATTATCATGTGCTCGTAATAAAAAAAACATTGGATCAATCATAATTACTTATCTCGGATTTTGCAAGAAAAAATCACTAGCCGCCTTAGGATACTGATTCCCATATTGCATGTAAAACTCTCGTAAAGCACCAAGTCTTTCACTTCTAGTAAAGTTAGACCTTCTTTGTTGTCCACTGTTACCTCTTGTTGGTCTCATACTTTTTCCATTTTTTACTTTACTCCTCGCTAGTGCCAGCTTCCACCACGGCGGACGTGTGCAGCTGGTATTTAGTATAGTGTACATAGTGCTACTTGTCCTTTTATACCCGCATAATCTCCTGCACTACTGTATTTCCAGTCTTCCGGTTTAGTTACAAAACCTGACTTGGCATAATGCAATAGCCAAATAATTCCAACCCTTTCTCCTTACTGCAGTAGTTTAAACTGTCTGTAAATCTTGCCATATACTCTTCTCGTACAAAAATATCTAGCCAATAAACCACAGCAAAACTTACAAAACACCTGCATTCTGGATTTGCCATTTTGTACTTTCTGCTCATCAATCAAATGTAGTTATTTATCCTTGCAATCCCCTAGCGTAGGTTTTCTCTTAAATCCCAGCAGAAAGCTGGAACTAGCGGGGTGAGCCTTACATCTAGTGGCGATGGCGGATGGTAGCTCTATGATCCGTCAGCTGACGGAGTATAGTGCTGCCCCGCCAATGTAGCCACGGAGAACTACCGCCCACAGTGTGACTAGAAAAACAAATGTCCGTAGTAAGGCTTACGAAGCTTTACTACGGGCATTGTAAAAACAAGGGCAGACGAGGCACGAGCCTGTTTATCTTACCCTTTTCCACCACGGCGGACCCGTTTTTATGTTTTTTCTAGGCCAAACGAGGACGGGAGGAATGCCTTTTATCGTGTATGATAGTTTTCTATAATTGCTCCATCATTTTTTCTAATTTTTATCACAGGAACTCCGCCAGTGATAATTGTCAAAGTTGAATCTCCCTGCTGATTAATATTCCACCCAGAAGGAGGTAGACTCCCAGTGACCATCCAAATAGAATCACCCAATAATGCTATGTTATAAGGTTTAAACTCTAGTATAGACTGGTCATACTTTTCAACCCATTTTTTTTCCGCAATTCTTGTTGCTTTTTTAACCGTATAAACAGAATTACAACTGCAGAAAGCTAACGCGATAAAAAATATTAATTCCCTAATTTTATTAAACATATTTTTTTTATTTAAAAAGGTTCACCCGTCTCTTCTGGTCCTTCACCAAAATCTATTTCTATTTCTTCTTTTGGAGAAGTTGGACCTTTGATGTCATAAGGGATTGTAGTTGCATCTAAGTCAACAACCATTTCATTAAACAAGTCAAATTTCAAAAGACTTCCATTTGGTGTAGACACATATCCGTCAATTCCATTTCGTACATACTCTGATATATCACCAGGCACATAGATACCTCCCAAAATCATTGCGACGCTAAACTCATTACTTTTGTAAGCGGGATCATAACCTCCATGACTATGAATAGCTCCTGATAAATTAGAATTAGTTTTGGAGGTAAATGAGCTTTTTGAGGATGCTACCGCACCAACATCTGGCCTAGTGTACGAATATGACAATTTAGAACTACCAGGCAGCCTTGTGGAAAATATTATAGAAGAATACTCCTTATTGTTGCCAATTGATTGTTGATTAAACTGTTCTCCCCAATGCAATGCAAGGTCATCTTTTGATTCCAATGCAGGTGCACTCGCTTGATTAATTTTTTGCACATCAGCATTACTAATTCCCGTTGAAGACAATAGAACTCTGGAATTAGCAACATAATCATCATAGACTATTTTTAATTCAGTGCTTGTCCCATATTTACCTATTAATTTTCCATCTGAAGTATAGTACTCTTCAAGACCATCCAGATCTATTGCCCAAATTGGTTTATTCCCTGCAAACTGATATGGTGTATACCATGGATATGAGTCGCTTAATGGATCAACACTCAAGAACTTACCCAACCTTGGATTGTAAATTCTAAAGCCATAATTGTATTGATTGCCACTACCACTTACCTCATTATCCTGTTCCATACCATTAAAGCCGAACCTATACTCAAAACATTGGGCACTGTACATCCGCCTAATACTTCCTTAAGTCATTGCTATTCTTGCGTCTATCATCAAAGGCCATTTTGTAGCGTCTCCAGATCCCTTTTTCTAGCTTTAAAAAATCATACGTACCGTCTGGTACATAGTTTTCATATATCCCTACCATCATAGGATTGATAGGTACTAAATTAGCAAATAAGATAGCTTGCTCATTTTTATCATACCGCATTGTCATAGCTGCTCGATCATTGAAATCAAAAATAATACGGGATTGTAAATCACCATCAAAATCAAATATCTCCTCACCGAAATTTGGTTTACCTTCTTCATCAAACCATAGCACGTCTATGATTTTCCGAGTGGTCTTGGCATCCTGCCCATCCCACCCAAAGGTGATGTAATAGTCCTTCCTCTTATGGGTATAGTGATGCATCTGATAGATGAGTGCTCCCATCCAGTGCCTATTATCAAACTGACCATAGATGATATCCCTATTATATTCTGAGCTATCATACAGTCCATAGAGCTCTAGACTATCTGAATTATTCATCTGGATAGCACCAAAGTACATATACTTACCACTGTCTAACAGTAAGTTCCACGTAAAAATACGAAACCTCTCATCTTCTGATCGGATGGCAGAGACTGTTTGTATGGAATTGAAGTCGTAATCAAAGGAATTTGGGATACTTAGGGCTTTCTTAAGCGTCTGAATATAGTAGTAGCAACTCGTGATTCGCTCTACTTTATCCTTCGCATTTAGGATGTTGTAGCTGAGTCCTTCGAGTTGGTACTCATAGTTACGGATAGAATCTATATAGGTAGAATCGTCAGCTTTTACTTTGGCTCTTTGCCCAAAAGTAAAAAGGCACAAAAATGATACTGCTATAACTGTGAATGCTCGCATACTGTCTATAACTTAATTCGTATCAATTTTCGTGCCTTTGAAATAAATGGATTGTGAGATCCTATATGTTTTTGATCACCATGGCACTAGCACCACCGCCACCGTTACAGATACCAGCTGCACCTATTGTGCCACCGTTCTGCTTGAGTACATTTATCAGAGTGACTAGTATCCTAGCACCAGAGGCTCCTAATGGATGACCTAGTGCTACCGCACCACCATTCACATTTACTTTAGCTGGATCAATATTAAGAAGCTTAGTATTCACTATCCCTACTACTGCAAATGCTTCATTTAATTCAAAAGCATCTACATCCGCCAGAGAACATCCAGCACGCTCTAGTGCTAGTGGTACTGCTTTAGAAGGTGCTGTGGTAAAAAATTCTGGTTCGTGAGCTGCATCAGCAAAACCAGTCACTTCAGCTATAGGAGTAAGTCCCAGTTCTTTTACTTTTTCTTCACTAGCTAGTATGATACAAGCTGCACCGTCATTTATACTACTCGCATTAGCAGCTGTCACTGTACCCTCTTTTTCAAATACTGGACGCAGTGAAGGTATCTTATCAAAACGTACATTTTTAAACTCTTCATCTTCATCCATGAGGATAGGATCTCCTTTACGCTGAGGTATTTCTACTGGTATTATTTCATCTTTAAACTTACCAGCTTCCCACGAAGCTGCAGAGGTTTTATATGAATTAATAGCAAACTCATCCTGAGCTTCTCTGCTGATATTATGCAGCTTAGCTGTGCCGTCTGCTGCACTGCCCATCATATACTCATTATATACGTCTCTAAGGCCGTCATGAGCTAATCCATCTATAGCTGTAAAGTTGCCATATTTATATCCTCCTCTGCTACCTGGAAGGTAATGAGGTACTTGACTCATATTTTCCATACCGCCGGTCACCACTATACCGTTATGACCTAGCATAATAGAAGTAGCTCCTAGTGCTACAGATTTCATCCCACTAGCACATACTTTATTTATGGTCGTACACGGCGTCGTATTTGGTAATCCAGCGAATATGGCTGCTTGTCTAGCAGGTGCTTGACCCAGACCTGCTTGCAATACATTGCCGAAATATACTTCGTCTACTTGCTCAGGCTGAACACCTGATTTTTCTAATGCTCCTTTTATGGCAATAGCACCTAGTTTTGGTGCTGATATTCCGCTTAGTTTTCCATTAAAACTTCCCATTGGAGTCCTAACTGCTGCTACTATAAATACTCGTTTCATTTGTGCAAAAGTAAGGCAAATTAACTAAGTCAAAAACCTAAAAGACTTGCTGTTTAAAACCGATACGAAGTCCAGAAGTGTACTGATTTTGAATAACTGGATACGGCCTCTCGAAGGTAGACGTGAGATTAAATTTAAACTGAGGATTTATAAATACTTCAAAACGTTCTGTAACATACTGAGACAGTGTGATACCCACAGATGTAGCGAGTCCATTGCGTCTGAATATACTCTCTTGCTTCTCTGCCCAGTAATAGTAATCCGTCTCAAAATCATACACGAGTGCATTCACGTGATCTAGTCGCTGATAATGCAGTGCTGCATCTAACGTTACTCTGGCCTTAGATAGGTTTGCTATATCTACGCTTATACCTAATGGTATCTCAAAGTAAGAGTACTTATTAGAAAATGGTAAATTTCTTGATTTATCCTCAGCACTGTGCCTTTCATACATAGGCCTCTTACCCATAAAGACTGCATCCTCAAAGTTAGGGTCAGAAGCATCTGCGTAACTGACCTGCAGCTGCTCGCCATAGTGGGCATAGTTTATGCCAGAGAATACACTTATCCTGTCTGTAAGTCGTCTGCCTATATCTATACCTATGGAGTAAGAGGTGATGGACCTGTCAGATAGATTACGACCGGATTCAGTCAAGCCGTATGTATAAAGATACTGACCATCTATGACTACTCCATTGACTAGTGATGGATCATAGCCGAAGGTACGGTAGCTTAAACACGGAGCAAAATTGACACCTACATACCAGTTACCACGAATTGGAACTAGGTCTGGATTAATGAGGTATTCGCTCTCTAGCCTAGAGTAGTATCTCTCCATCTGAGGACTTTGAATGAGAGTACTGATTTGTACAGAGTTGATATTATCTGCATCTATAAGTTCTTCTACGCTCTTCGTAAGCAAAGGCTTCTCATCCTCCATAGAAGGTAAAAAAGTTTGCACTTTACGTGCAGGTCTAGGCGGTAATATTTTGGATGAATTAATTTCAGTTAATACTAACTCCTCCTCAGTAAATAAGGGCAATAACCTATCGCTAGACTGAATACTTACGGACTCTAAGTCTGTAACTTCTTCATCAGGTGATGACCATAGTTTACCTATATTGAAATCAAAATCTCTAAAAGACTTACCGGTAATAAGACTGTATGTTTGGAAGCCTAGCAGAGATAAACCAGCTACTATAGCCGGCACCAATAAAACACTGGCCAATGTAGACCTTGATTTTATCAATCTTTTAATAGTACTTAACTGAGTGCCCACCTTCTACTTTTTGCTTACACGAAAGTATCGTTTATTTAAAGCCAAAGTACAGCATGCGAATCGTTTTACCTAAAAATGAGACAAGTTTACGGTTAATATAGCCTATGGCTGAAGACGTGTAGTCTCCCACTTTCCTAATCTCTGACTATATAGAATCCTATCATGTAGCCTATTGGGTCTGCCCTGCCAAAACTCTATTTCGCTAGGTACTACAGCAAATCCTCCCCAATGTGGAGGCTTAATCAACTCTTCTTTACTGAATTTTTCCTCAAATCCTGCAAGTTGATTTTCTAAATCTTCTCTAGACTCTATTTTAGAGCTCTGACTGCTCGCCCACGCTCCTATTTGACTTGATTTGGGTCGAGAAAAAAAATAATCCTCGCTTTCTTTCTTACTTATTTGCTGTGCAAATCCTCTGATGATAACCTGTCTCTCTAGACCTATCCACGGAAATAATAAGGTGCACTGAGCATTAAGGCCTAATTGTTTCCCTTTATTACTCTCGTAGTTAGTATAGAAAACAAACTCCTCTTCTCTTAGGTCCTTCAGAAGCACTACTCTACTATCTGGCCTATCATCTACAGATGTAGAAAGTACCATAGCATTGGCTTCCACGATAGAATCAGCGGCTAATGAATCTTGAAACCAAGAGTTAAAAAGCTCATATGGTGAACTGGGTATTTCAGCTTCCAGCAGCTGTCCTTTGGTATAGTTTTTTCTAAGATCTTTCATTTACTATCTTTTGAAGAGTTTCTTACCAGGTCGCTTACCTCCTCCTGCATTCATCATCTTCATCATTTTTTTCATTTCGTCAAACTGTTTTACTAGTTTATTTACTTCTGCAGCACTCGTGCCACTTCCTTTTGCTATTCTATCTTTTCTACTTCCATTTAGTACTTGAGGATTTTGTCTCTCCTCAGTAGTCATACTACGGATTATAGCTTCTATTCCTTTGAAACTATCTTCATCTATGTCTACGTCTTTTATGGCTTTACCTACTCCTGGTATCATTCCCATGAGATCTTTGATATTACCCATCTTTTTTATTTGATTGAGCTGCTTTAAGAAATCGTCAAAATCAAACTGATTTTTACGCATTTTCTTTTGAAGTTCTGCAGACTCCTGCTCATCAAACGTGCTTTGTGCTCGTTCTACGAAAGATACTATATCTCCCATACCGAGGATACGATTAGCCATCCTATCTGGATGAAATACGTCCAAGGCATCCATTTTTTCACCTGTACTGACAAATTTGATAGGCTTATTTACTACCGATTTGATAGAAAGTGCAGCACCACCTCGTGTATCTCCATCTAGCTTAGTAAGCACTACTCCATCAAAATCGAGCTTATCATTAAAAGCCTTAGCTGTATTCACAGCATCTTGACCAGTCATAGCATCTACTACAAAAAGTATCTCCTGAGGCTTTAGTTCACTTTTCAGATTACCTATCTCAGCCATCATGGCTTCGTCTACACTCAGTCTACCCGCGGTATCCACTATGACCACATTGTGATTATTGGCTTTGGCGAATACGATAGCCTCATTGGCTATCGCTACAGGATTCTTATTTTCCTCATTGGCATAAACAGAGACTCCTACTTGCTCTCCTAGAACTCTTATTTGATTAATAGCGGCTGGTCTATAAACGTCACAGGCTACTAGTAAAGGATTTTTTCCTTTGGATTTCAGATGTGCAGATAGTTTACCAGAGAAAGTAGTCTTACCTGACCCTTGCAATCCTGCTATAAGTATGACGGCAGGACTACCTGTTATATTTATAGGGGATGTCTCACCTCCTAAAAGCTCTTTTAACTCATCGTTTACTATCTTAGTCATTAACTGACTAGGAGATACACTAGTCAATACATTTTGACCTAGAGCCTGCTCTTTTATTTTACTGGTAAAATCCTTAGCTATATTATAGCTAACATCTGCGTCAACTAACGCTCTGCGTATATCCTTGACAGTCTCTGCTATATTCAGCTCTGTAAGTGATGAATGACCTTTTAAGGTCTTAAAAGCACGGTCTAATTTGGTAGATAAATTATCGAACATAGAAGTATCTTATTTGGCTACAAATCTACTCTAAAAAAAAGGTCGTCAAAATACTTTGACGACCTTTACTAACCATTACTGCCCTCTTCCTGATGACGGAAGATTATCTTAGTAGGGCAACTGACCCGTTTTTGTAAATTTTAGTACCGTTAACACCTGTTGCTGTTAATTGATATATATATGCTCCTTGCTGACAGGGGCTGCGTAAATAGCTTCCATCCCATCCCTCTGCTGGGTTTGTGGTCTCATATATTTTTTCTCCCCATCTACTGAATATTGAAAAAACAAAACTATTTAGATTCAATAATTCTCCTTCCTGAATAAACTGGGCGATGGGTTTAAATTCATCATTCAAGCCATCCCCATTTGGTGTAAAGCCAGTGGGTAATACCACAATTGGTTTACCATTCAAACAAACGGTATTGGAGTAACTCGTATCTCCCTTATAGCTTATACCGTACACTCGGTAGCAGTTTTTGCCACTTATTTCTTTGTAGTACTTTTTTTCGAAAAAACTTCTACTGTCTGAGGGCGTCGTATTTACGTTTATAAATGTACCTGCTTCATTTATCTCTACATTATATTCCTTGACACCATTTTCCCAATTTTCATATGCAGACCAGTTTAAATTACTACCATCTAGATACTCCCCTTTTAACAGTATAGACTTACCCTCTCTACCTTCATTGGAGAATAAACCACACCTATCTGCCTCTACTACAGTATATATATAGGAGTGCTCAGATGTCGCTACATTATTATCCTTAAAAAATGTATCTGTAACTGTAAACTCATCTATCAGGGTATTCTTATCATCCTGATACTTGGCTACTTTGTAGTTTAAAAACTCGCTGAACTGGCTTTTACTCCAAGCTATAGCTATTTCACTTTCTCCTGAAACAGAAACATTACTAACAGCACTGAAAGATTCGTTTTTGGTATAACGTGGTCTTTGGCTTACACGGTAACTTTTAGACGTATAGCTAAATGAAGGATGATTAGCAGAAACATAGTATTCATAAGTTTGGTCACATAAGCCTTCATCTGTATATGAAGTAATAGTTCCACTTACGGTAGCTATTTTTACAAATACTTCATTCTCGTCTTTTCTAAAAATAGCATAGTCTGCTACATTGATCCATCCTTGGTATGCTGTCCATGATAATTCATTTTTATAGCTCTCTGTGCTAGAAATAGTTAATGCAATGAAGCAATGCGAGGAACTCAATGAACTTTCTAATTCACAATGATCTAGCACAGACAGTGAGTAGCATTCTACACTTGGCTCAGAGTCAAAATATACATTAATTCTATCTGTGGACTTCTCAAATTCTTCATAGCTTTTGGTACCATTGGATATTTTATAATTTCTAAATTTATCAAACCCTGACAAATTATATACCACTTCTAACTCATAATTATCTGTAAAACTGACATATTTAATTTCTGGTGTCACTATATCATCGGCATCAGTGAATGATGTACTTTTAGTTATACTATCTTCACATCCATTACTATACCGTGCTAAAAAGGATATATTTTTATTACCTCTATTTTGATAACTAAAAACTGGGTTAATATCTGTATTGTTTATGTTATCTGGTGATGACGGTTCTCCAAAATCCCATTTAAAGTACTCATACGGAGTAGGGCTAACTGACATACTGCGAAATAGTATGGTCTTATTTAAACACACAGTGTCTTGAATAGAAAATGAAACTGACGGTGTCTCCAAAACAGTAATTATTTGATCTGCAGTATCACTACACCCATTGGTGTTATTTGCTATTAGTCTGAGCGTATGATTCCCTACTAGCGTATCTGTACAACTATCTTTTTGAAGTTTCGTAATTGCACTGTTTTCATAAAACCACTGCCTAGTATCTGCATAACGTCCCGTATCTTCAAAAACGATATGAAAAGGAGAACAAGATTCTATATCATTATCAAAAGCCAATTGTATTTCAGGATTTTTATAAATAATAATAGAATCTTCGGGCTCATAAACCGCTGCACAACCTACAGAATCGTACACTATAATACTGGGCAAAACAGACTGTCTAAGAATATTAGAAACTTTAACCGTATACGCGTGAGTCCCGAGATCACTGCCTGATTTAGTACTGTCTAAACGACTGCCATCATTATAATTTAAGAAGAACGATGTGGCATCACTACTTTTATCAATAAAGCTGACTTCTAATGGTTCACATCCTACATAGTTTTCCATTTCAAAAAGTGGAGTAGGACCAGCGACTACGAGATAATCTTCTTTTACAATAGTATCCCTGCAACCTTCTCTATTTTTAGCTATCAGTGAAACGTCAAAACCTTCTCCCCATCCACTATTTCGTTTGTAAATAAATCCAGCATTTTTTTTAGTGGTCTTAAAAGAGCCTCCAATACCAAAATGCCAAATTAGTGTATCCGCGTTCACACTGGTACTTTCAAATTCTGCATATATAGGTGCACATCTCAGAAATGAATCTATCGCTTGGAAACTAGCCTTGACTTGTACAATATCGAATTCTTGAGTAGCAGTATCAGAACATATACCTCCATTAGTAACTATCTGCTGTAGGACATAAGAACCTGGAGACCCTACAGCTACATTAACTTGATTATCAACTGCGGTAGTGACTGAATGCGGTACATCAGGTACAATCGACCAACTCACCCCAGTCACTCCGTTATAACTATTATCAACGGCGTAAATAGAATCCCCAAAACAAACGAGGTTATCGGCAATAGATATCCCAGCTCTTACTCCCGTTAAAATCTTACTAGAACTCCCAGTAAAAGGGCATCCCGCTGAATTTTCAGCCAAAAGAGAAACAATAAAATCACCATTTTCTGTAAAAGTGTATAACGGCTCATCAGTGCGTATATCACTCGAAACTACTCCATTAGTAGATGATGCTGACCACTGGTAACTGAGCGATGAATCAGACTCTCCCTCAAATTTATTTTTTTCTATTATTAACCTAGGATTTACCTCTAACGGCACACAACCATAAGATGAATCAGAAATAATCCGTGCTAGTATTCCGTTTGCGTGCACGAAGAAGGTATCAGAAACTCTACATCCACCAGATATAGAGTGAGTAAGAATTGCTTTATAGGTCCCTATAATAGGTATTTTAGCATTGACAAGTGACCCGCTATACGTATAAGAAAGTTGTGATCTTTCATTTATACTTGGGATAAGATTGAATTTCCAATTATAATCGAAACTAACTTTACTCGGTAAAGAGTTTCCTGTTAACACAATAGCATCACTGGCACAAAAAATAGTATCTGATATGGAATAGTTTAAATCGCTTCTTATGATTTCTACTGCATCATCTAAACGCAGCGTATCAGTACACCCGAAACTATTATAGCCTATGGCACGTATGTCATAGAAACCGGTATCTGTGTACGTGATAGTAGGAGCAAAAAGATCTGAACTATCCAAAACAGTACTACCATCTTTATCAAAAAAATACCATTTAAAATTATCAGGACCTAAATAAGTACTTCTTTTTGTATTGTTATTTACTTGTATTTGTTGACCTACACATCCAATTTTGGGAGATACTGTAAACTGTAAGTCTAGGGAATCTTGGTATATGTAATTTTTACGTATTAAAGTGTCTGTGCATCCATTATCTCCTAATATTGAAAGTACTACATCATACTGTGCTGGTAAAGTGGTGAAAGTAAATCTAGGATTTTCCAGAGTACTCGAAAAAGTAGTCGTTCCATTTTCTAGTATACTCCAATTATACGTAAGTGAGCTGGCATCTATTGTGTCTGATGAGTTCACTAAATTTACAGCATGAGGGACTGCACAACTGTACCTGTTTGGTGAGCCAAAACCTGCTTTGACTTCTTGCACTCTGATAAATTCAGGAAACTCTCTTATTGTTTTACAGCCATTTTGAATATAAGCTAATGTCACATTTAGATTACCAGATGATAACCCCTTCAAGGATGCACTATCATTAGTAGCATTTAACACCTCTCGTGATAACCCAGAGAACGTCCAAGACACTGAGCCAGTCAATGTATCATTGGTTTGATGTAAGTTTATAATTTCATTTTTACAAGGGTGTAATGTCTTAGAAAACAGACCCATAGAAACAGTATCTCCTAGTTGTATATAATCTTCTTTGTCTACTACATAATGACAATTATTAGTCACTGAGACTTCTAATTTCACATTATACTTACCTGATAACTCATATGCTTGGGATATTGGAGTGGCGGTAGAACATGTATTGGTAGAATCATCATTAAACGTCCAAAGATAACTTTTAGTTAACGGAGCTAAATCAGGATCATTACTCATACTAAAGTCAATACTGGAAGGGACGCATCCATTAGTTTGAGATGACGTAAAAGTAAAGTTGGGATTATCGTATACTTTAATGGTATCTATAAACTCAGACACGCCTTGGCAGCCATTGCTATCAACCACAACTAAGGAAACTCTCTTTAGGCCCGCGTCTACAAACGTATGTTGTATGGTCTTGTTAGTATTTCCATAATTACTACCATCTACTATCCAGCTTCTAGAAGCACTATTAGCCGTAATATCTTTTAATAAAACACTATCAGGACCTTGGCAAAGTAGGACTCTTGAAGAAATAAATTTAGGCTTTGGAATGTCACTTACTGTAAGAATGGCATTTTGCACCACTAAACAAGTTATCCCGCTTGGCAATGTAATTTTTACTTGAGCACTGATAACTCCTGAAGTAGTAAATAGACTGTAGAACGTGTCTGCACCTAAGATGGATCCATTACCCACGTTCCACTCGTAAGAAGAACCAGCGACAGCATTTTCAACATGGAAACCAACTATATTAGGGGCACATACATTTGATTTATCTGCAACAATCTGAAAATCAGAACATTGCGAATATGACAAGCGTGCAAAGAGGACCAGTAGCGTCAAAAATATATATTTTTTCACCTTAGTAGTAATAAGTAGTTAGTACGAAAGTAGAGTTTTTATTTGATGTAAGATAATTTTAAATAATTTTGCTCACTTATCATGAACAAAACAATACTATTTTTCGCCTTCATCACTTTTTTGCTGAATGCCTGTAATACTGCTGATAGCAATCTCTCGCAGACTGTAGCTTTATACGAACAAGCTTTAGAAAACAAAGATGCGTCTACCGTTCAAGTTGCTTTAAATCAACTACTGTTATTAGACTCTACTAATGTTGAATACCAAGATTCGCTTTCTAGAGTATACATGAGAAATGGAAACTTTGATGCTGGATTAAAATATGCGGAGTTAGTCTATAATGCTGGGAAAGCAGAAGCAAAGCTGAAAGAAAACATGGCCTTAGCCTACCAGCAAGTTGGAGAAACAGAGAAAGCTGAGAAATTTATAGATAACTTAATTATAGAAACAGGAAACTACAAATATCTGTATCAAAAATTAGTAATACAGTACGAAAATGGTAATCAAATAAAATTTGATAGTTTGAGTACAGACATATTAAAACAAATCGTATCTGACAGTATCCTAGCTTCCACCGCAGTACCAATGCCAGGACCTGTCTCAGGAGTACAGCAACTCGTACCTATGAAAGCTGCAACACTTTTCCTCATAGGAAATAATGCTCTAGAACGAAAACAAGATGTAAACACTGCTGTGACTTATCTTAAGAAAAGCATTGAAGAATTTGACGATTTTGAAATGCCTAGATATGTACTTATGGAACTGGAGAAAATGATGTATGGCGAAAGAAGGTAATTAGTCTTTCTGCCAAATAACTTCTTCTTTACCTTCTATACGCAGGAATTCTCTACTTAAAATGAAAAGATAGTCACTGAGTCTATTGAGGTACTTTATGTGTATACCGTACTTAGAGTCATTTAAATTCACCACTCTTCGCTCTGCTCTACGACAGATGCATCTTGACATATGTGTATGGGCACTTAATACGGACCCACCAGGAAGTATAAAATTTTTCAGCCGTGGTAAGCACTTATTGAGTCTGTCTATTTCCTTTTCTAATACTGTGATATCTGCTAAATCTATGTCTGGCAGAGCAAACTCCAAATCTTCTTCAGCAGCCAAGACACTTCCAATATTAAATAACTTGTGCTGTATAGATTTGATAAAGTCTGTGTAATGCTCATCCAGTGAAGCTACCACACCAAGTGAGGAGTTTAATTCATCCACTGTACCGTAGGCTTCTATCTGTGCGTCAGACTTACTTACTCGAGTACCTCCTACTAAAGAAGTCTCACCCGTATCACCTGTTTTTGTATAAATTTTCATCTCGAACTTTAGTTTCTCTAGTGATTAACAGATAATTGACTTGCTAGTTTTCCATCTATCATTCTAATTGTTCTTTTTGCGTATTTAGCTATGTCTTCTTCGTGAGTAACCATTACCACAGTATTTCCTTCAGCATGAATTGCTTCAAAAAGGGCCATTATCTCTAGACTACTCGTACTATCTAGGTTACCTGTGGGTTCATCTGCTAATACTATGGAAGGATTATTAATAAGTGCTCTGGCAATTGCAACACGCTGTCTCTGCCCACCACTAAGCTCATTTGGTTTGTGACCTCCTCTATCTCCCAAACCTACCTGCTCTAGTACCACCTGAGCACGCTCCAGGCGTTCTTTCTTACTTACACCAGCATACACCAATGGCAATGCTACATTCTCAATAGCAGAAGTACGAGGCAGCAAATTAAAAGATTGAAATACAAAGCCGATCTCTACATTTCGTATAGTGGCTAGTTCATCGTCTGTCATGCTACTTACGTCTGTTTTATTCAGTGAATATTTACCACTCGTAGGAGAATCTAAACAACCTATGACATTCATCAGTGTAGACTTACCGGAACCAGAAGGCCCCATCAAAGCAACGTATTCACCTTTTTCTATCTCACAATTAAGCCCACTAAGAGCGTGGATAGCAGTATTACCCATTTGATAGGTTTTATAAATATCTTGGAGATCTATAAGTGCCATTATTTTGTTACTACTTTGGGAACTTTGAAATAATCGGAATCTGCTGCTGGAGCATTTTTTAATGCTTCTTCTTTGGTAATGGTAACCTTAGCTACATCTTCTCTCAGTGCTGTCTTTCTATCACTGAGGTATATTAAAGGCTCTACTCCAGCAGTATCTACTTCTTTCAGCTTATCACAGAAAGCTATTATTCTTTCTAGATCTCCTTTGATTGCTTCTTTCTCATCCGCAGAGAATGCTAACTTTGCAAGGTGAGCCAAATCATCTACTTTTTTACTATCTATGCTCATAAACCGTTTAATTCGTTTATTTTTTGTTCAATAATAGCATACACATCATCAGCAAGCTTTACTTCATCACCACCTTTTAGATTTTCAGTAGGAATAGGTCGATGAACGTGCATACGCATCTTTCCAGGAGTACCTTTAGGGATAAACTTGCCGTCAATGGGTAATCTCTTCCAATTATCTGCTAAGGTGATAGGTACTATTTCCAGATTATGCTCCATAGCCAGTTTAAATGCTCCGAGTTTAAAACTTCTCATTACTGGAGCAGTACTTCCTATGCCTCCCTCTGGGAAATTTATTAAACTCATTCCTTCATGTAATTTTTTATTCGCAAGATAATAGGCTCGCTTTGCACCGTCCATAGATTTACGGTCTACAGGCATGTCTATACTTCTAAAGAACACTCTAAACAATGGAATGCGAGCTAACTCCTTTTTTGCCATAAAACCAAATAAGTGTGGGAGTAATGTACCAATAGTCACTATATCCATATATGAAAAGTGATTAGGCGTAAAGACATACGTCTTGTTTTTGTCTAGAGGCTCTTCATAGGTCACTTCTGATCGTATGCCAGTTATAAACAACAAAAATATTCCCCACACTCGTCTTAATTTTTGGGCGGAGTTATACCATTTTTTGTTTGAAAGTAGCACCAAAAAAAAAGGATACAATACAGCAAATGATAAGATAAACATTATCGAAAAATAAACCGTCCAGATATGTTTAAGCATATTTTTCATTAAGCACTGAGCTCCTTTGTTAGCTTGTGCACTTGCACATCTAAGAAATCCTTCAATAGTTTCTCTGCCATCATTTTCATCATAAAATTCAAATCAGCATTTATAACGGCCTGTACTTCTGACTCTGAATCACTTAAGGTTTTAATATCCCATTGTATATCAAATTTAAAAGGAACCTTATTTTGTGGAAGCATAACAATTTTAGAAGGTGATACCTTTTCGGTGATGGCTAATTGCACCGTACCTATACCTTCTATATCTAATGTAGCATCTGTATCTGTACTCGAAAAACTTCTGACCTTGCTGGGCATCAGTGACTCATAGTTAGCAGGGACAGATAGGAACTTAAAGACTTCTTCTGAAGATTTATTAACCTTCGAGACATTACTTTCTATTTTTACCATTTTACTGTTTTGTTTCGTTATACATCATGTTAGTCCCTATGAATGCAGCCATAAGAATAGAAACTATTAATCCCGTAACTAAGCTACTGCCTATTGTACTCAGCGTATATACCGGTACTTCATATATGGAAGCTATTTGCAATTTAATCTGCTCTAGCTCCATAGATTTATCCGCTTCTTTTATATTTTCATCAGCAGACACTTTTTTCTCTGCTTGTACAAAGGCTTCTTGTACTCTTGGCTGATAGAAATCTCCATTAGGCTGATAGAGTACCATGAAAGCTACAATCATTACAATGGCTCTTATAAAAGAGATCAGAAGTCCAGAAAAAACTGTTCTAGCTATACTTATAACACCACCGGATAGTTTACGAAGTAAGATAAGACCAGCTCCTACGCATACTGAAAGAATAGCGATTTTAGTGAGAAACATGGTATTTGCACTGGACCCAGTAGTACTAAAGAATAAATATTCTAAAGTTGCACAGAGTAAACCAGCTACAATCCCAAAAATCCACAATGATTTTTGTTGCATTATTAAGAAAATTTTTTACTTATTTATTTGACTACTCCTTATCGTAGTTTTTATTAGTGAATTCGTCAAAATCATACTCAGGCATTAAGTCACTTTTTACATAATTTACAGTTTCTGTAAATGCCTCTGAAAACTTATTGAAGTCCTCTTTGTAGAGAAAAAGTTTATGTTTTACAAATACTCCGTCTTCCAATCTCTTTTTACTCTCTGTGATTGTAATATAAAAATCTTCACCTCTGCTGGTAGAACTTTTCTTTACATCAAAGAAATAAGTTCTTTTCCCTGCCCTTACCTTCTTAGAGAAGACCTCTTCTCTGTCATAGTTTGACTCTCCCATTGTTTATAAAACTTAAATGTTTAAAACACAAAGAACGTAAAAATACCTTAAAGTTACCATATTTTATTCTATCCTTTTGTTTCGGATAGGGTCATCTGCTTGTGAAATAACTCTGAGTATATACCCTTATTAGCTACTAGCTCTCGGTGATTTCCTTTTTCCACTATTTTGCCCTTATCTAAAAATAATAGTTCTTTACTGTCTTTTACCGATGATATTCGGTGGCTTATGTTTATTACCGTCTGTTCTTTATTCCACTTGGATAGTGCTTTTTTTATATCTACCTCTGTTTTGGTATCTACCGCACTCAGTCCATCGTCTATAAGCAGTATTTGAGGATTTTTTATTAGTGCTCGTGCTATTGCTACACGTTGTTTTTGCCCTCCACTTAGTGTGATACCTCGCTCTCCTAGTATGGTCTCTAAACCTTTTGGAAAATTCTCAACCTCTGCGGAAAGCGAAGCAGTCTCTACAGCTTTGGAGAGATTTTTTTCATCTGCAGCACTATTACTACCAAATAGAATATTATCTCTTAGGGTCTCTGAAAACAAAAATATATCTTGTGATACATACCCAAAGAGTCTCAGTAGACTATGTCTGTCATACGTACTTATGGATTTGCCGTCTATCAATATATCTCCTTTAGTGGGTTTATACACGCCCATCAGAAGCTTTGCTATAGTACTTTTACCACTTCCTGTAGTACCTATTATACCATACTTAGTATGAGCATCTACCGTAAAACTTACATCTGAAAGAACCCACTCTTTTGTATTGGGATACTTAAACCAAACTCCATCAAAAATAACGTCCTCTTGCACTACCTCGATAGTCTCAACTCCCCCATTCACTTCAGGCTGCTCATACATAAACTCATTTATTCTAGTCTGTGATGCTGCTGCACGCTGTACGAGTGAGGTTACATATCCTAGACTAGCTACAGGCCAAGTAAGCATATTTACATAGATGACATATTCCACTATATTTCCTAACGTAAAGGTGCCGTCTACTACTGCATTACCACCTACATACACTGTAATAAGGATACTTAAACCAATAAGACCCATTACCGCAGGCATAAAAACACCGTTTATTTTTACAAGGTCCATATTCGCATCCTTGTACGATTCATTCATTGTATCAAAATCTTTGGAAAAATCCTTTTCACTAGCGTAAGACTTTAATACATGAATACCTGCAAAAGATTCTTGCACGAATGAGGTAATACCAGAGAGTTTTCGTTGGATTACATCACTCTTTTTATTCATTGCATCGCTTACCAGATATATGGTCACGGCGAGGATAGGGAGAGGTATGAGTACATACAGAGTAATGGCTGCATTCACATAAAACATAAGACTCACCACCATAATGATCATACACGTAAGATTAAGTGAGTACATAATAGCTGGTCCTGTAAACATTCGCACTTTAGATACATCATCACTGATTCTATTCATTAAGTCGCCGGTATAATTTTTACCATAAAATGTTTGTCCTAATTTCTGGTAATGCTGAAAAATATCATTCTTCTGGTCATACTCTATGTGCCGTGACATTATGATAATTGTCATTCTCATAAAATACATGCAAACGCCTTTAAGCAGAGCAAATACTAGTATAAGTAATCCAGCAAGAGCTGCTAGACCTGTTTTGGACCTAAAAATGGTAGGTAGTGAATTGATATAGCTTGGCTGTTCACCAGATTTCAATAAATTCAGTGCACCATCTACACCTTCTCTCACTATAGGAGGTATAACTACTGCAAAAAGATTAGACAACACGATAAATAGCGTACCAATAAACAAGTACTTTTTATACCTTATGAGATAACCTTTTAAGCTTCTGAGTGATTTCAATGAAGTGTTTTTTATATAATTTCAGTGCAAACTTAGCAATTATTCTACCCTAAAGGACTAGCATGACTAACACTGTTACCCATTTTATGGTGTAACATTATTTTACTCTAAGTGCATAAACAAACTCGAACAGAATTGTGTTTTAAAATTACAGACTCGCTATCACTAACTTCACAAAAGCTAATCTATGCAGTAAAATACCTCACAAAAGAAAATATAGTTTTTATAGCTGCTCATTATGGCCGCTACACTTATGACATTGGACTACGAGTTATTTGAAAATAAATGCCTCTATTAGGGCAAGTTGCACTGAAAAAATATGTAGGTTTGCCCCCTTATTTCTTTGAATAATACAGATGTTAAATAGACGACTTATACGTATCAAAACATTTCAGGTACTGTTTGGTGAATTCGGGCAAGATAATTCTAGGCCTAATATAATAGCTAGTAATGTGAAAAAGTCCATCCGAGGTTTAGGCACCAATTTCCTAGGAATTTTGGCTTTTGGACCGGAACTCAGTCACTTTATAAGCACCGAGCACAATCCATCTGATTTTAAATTTACTACAACAGAGGATGACTTAAAATCTTTTAAAATATTCACAGAAAATCCATTTTTCACAGCTCTTACAGAGAATGAGAAGATGGCTGCATACATGGTTAAACCTACTATGGACTGGCAAACCGACCGTGATATTATGTTTATTATATATAAACTAGTAAAAGAGTCTGATATCTACAAGGAGTTAATGGCTAACGAACTCACCTTTGAAAATCAAGCTGCTTTTGCCACTTACATATATAAGTATATGGTGCTAGACTCCGTTGAGTTTGAGCAGCTAATGGAGGAACATAATATCTACTATTACGATGAGAAAATTCCCATGCTCAAGAGTTTAGAAAAAGTGCTAGAACACTACACAGATAAGCAAACTATAACTATCCCAAAACTATTTAAAAACGAAGTAGAGGATCTTCAGATGGCAGATGATTTAGTCTCACTTTTTTTTGAACACAGAACTGAAGTAGAAGAATCTATAGGTCAGTACACTCCTGGCTGGGATAGTGAGCGAATCACTAAAATAGATTACATGCTGATGATGATGGCACTCATAGAATTTAAATATATGCCTATGATACCTGTCAAGGTCACCCTTAATGAGTACATAGAAATAGCGAAAATGTACAGTACCCCAAAAAGTTCTAAATTCCTGAATGGAACATTGGACAAAATACTACAAGACTGGAAAACTAAAGGTATTATTAATAAAAAAGGCCGAGGTCTTATAGGTTAAATCACATATCGCTTAGTTTTGCAAAACATTTTTATTAAAACAAAACACCATAAATTAACCATAAATATATGAATAAAACAATAATCGCATTTGCATTGGTAGTCATTCTTTCAGCTTGTAAAGAAGCACCTAAGGACAGCTCAAGTATAGATACCGCAGCTATAGAGACTGATGCATCAAACGTAAAAGAGCCAAAACTAGATTTCGGAAATGATATGAGCCATGACTTTGGTACTATCAAAGAAGGTGAAAGAGTAGAACATACCTTTAAATTCACCAATACCGGTGATGCTGATTTGGTAATATCAAGTGCAACAGCCAGTTGTGGATGTACCATACCTAGTCCTCCAAAAGAGCCTATCGCTCCTGGAGAAGAAGGAGAAATAAAAGTAGAGTTTAACTCTGCAGGAAAAAGTGCTATGCAAACTAAAGATATCACTATCTTAGCTAATACTAATCCTGTAAAAACAATTTTACAAATAAAGGTTTTCATAGAAAAGAAAGACAAATAATATGGATGGATCATTAATATTTCCTGTACTGCTAATAGCAGTAATGTACATTTTCTTTTTTCTGCCTCAGATAAGAAAACAAAAAAAACAAAAGCAATTTATTGCCGAACTCAAGAAAGGAGATAAAGTAGTAACTACTGGTGGTATTCATGGAAAAATAGTAGAACTAAAAGACCTTACTTGTGTTTTAGATACAGGAGAGGGAAGTAAACTTAAAGTGAACAGAGCAGCCATAAATATGGAAGCCTCTGCCCTACTTAATACTGCTCCTTCCGAATAATAAAATTAGACATATACAAATGCAGCATCTTAGAATAGGAATAACAGGGGGTATGGGTGCTGGAAAGTCTACTATATGTAAAATTTTTGGTCAGTTAGACGTACCTATATATGATGCAGACTCTAGAGCTAAATGGCTTATGGGTAATGACAAAGAACTTCGGAAAGCTATCACTGATAACTTTGGGTGGGACAGTTATACAAGAAAAGATGAACTAAACCGGGAGTATCTGGGTAAGGTTGTTTTTAATAATGAAGAACAACTTAAAATACTCAATGGCATAGTTCATCCAGCGGTTATGAAAGACTACGAGATATGGACGTTAGAACAAAAAGATAAACCATACTCTCTCAAAGAAGCAGCACTTTTATTTGAAAGTGAAAGCTATAAAAGCTTGCACAAAGTGATAGTGGTTACCTCTCCCATAGAAACCAGGATAGGCCGCATTATAAAGCGAGATCACGTAAAACGTGAAGATATCCTAAAACGTATCCAAAACCAGCGAACAGATCGGGAACGTATGAGTATGGCAGATTGGGTAATATACAATGACGGAGTGCACTCACTTATAGAGCAAACCATGGAAATACACCATACCATACTCGAAATTATAGAAAACGGGGTAGTGCCTTTTAAATCATAATTCAATGGGGAAATTATTAGTATTAGATCACGATCAGATTTCGCTAAAACTTGATCGTATAGCTTGGCAAATAATAGAGCGGTATTATGGTGAGGAAGAGATTATTTTACTTGGATTATCCCATCGAGGTACAGACATCGCCTCAAAAATAAAATTTAGAATAAACAAGTCTAGCGACTTGATTGTCCAATTAGGTACTATATCCTTAGATAAAAGCAACCCACTACTAGAGAAGGTTTCTATCGACTTAGGCACTAAGCTGGAGAGCAAATCAATACTCCTAGTGGATGATGTTTTAAACTCTGGGTCTACCATGGTAGCAGCACTTCGCGAAGTGCTTAATCACAATCCACTTAGTGTACGTACTGCTGTATTAGCTAACCGAGATCATCATAAGTTTCCTATACAAGCTAATTTCGTAGGAATCTCATTAGCTACTACACTAAAAGAGCACATAAGCTACGAAGAAGTAGCGGGTAAAATGAGTGTGTCTTTAAGTTAATTCCGCCACTCAATATCACATTCCCGCATTTTTCTGCTTCTACTGTTAGGTCTATGCTGCATCTAAAAATATAATTTTATACCTTCGCTAAATCAATATACAAATGGAAAAATTAAAGCAAATAATACTAGCTGCTTGGGACAATAGAGAGCTGCTCAAGACAGCAGAAACCAAAGATACCATTAGGCAAGTAATAGAACTGGTTGATAAAGGGCAGCTTAGATGTGCTGAACCTACGGACACTGGATGGCAGGTAAATGACTGGGTAAAAAAAGCAGTCATACTTTACTTCCCGATACAGCAAATGGAGACCATAGAAGTAGGACCTTTCGAGTTTCACGATAAAATGGCACTAAAAAAAGATTATGCAGCACAAGGCGTAAGAGTAGTACCTCACGCCGTAGCAAGGTATGGAGCATATTTAGGCAGAGGTGTAGTCATGATGCCTAGCTATGTTAATATAGGAGCATATGTAGATAGTGGAACCATGGTAGATACGTGGGCTACAGTGGGAAGCTGTGCTCAGATAGGAAAAAACGTACATCTAAGTGGCGGTGTAGGTATAGGTGGCGTGCTAGAACCCGTACAAGCAGCACCCGTAATCATAGAAGATAACTGCTTCATAGGAAGCAGATGCATTATAGTAGAAGGTGTACACATAGAAAGTGAGGCAGTGATAGGTGCAGGAGTGACACTGACTATGAGCACCAAAATAATAGACGTATCTGGTCCAGAACCGATAACCTACAAAGGTCGGGTTCCAGCCAGAAGTGTAGTGATACCAGGTAGTATTAATAAAGAATTTCCTGCAGGCATATATGGTGTAAACTGTGCCCTTATAATAGGTACTAGAAAAGAATCTACGAATAAAAAAACTTCCTTAAACGACGTTCTTCGAGATTTTCAAGTAGCCGTATAAATGAAAATTGGTTTTGATGCAAAACGCTATTTCAACAATCAAACTGGACTAGGAAACTACTCCAGATGGCTAATAGATGGGCTCTCAAAGTTAAATAAACACGAGTATCACTTGTATCATACTTCACCACACACACACACATTGCCTGTACATAGTCCAAAAGGTATGGTACGATTTTTCTCTTCATTATGGAGATCGCGAAGTATCGTAAAAGACTTATTAGCAGACGGTATTAATGTGTATCACGGACTAAGTAATGAGATACCTTTTGGGATACACCGCACCAATATAAAAGCAGTAGTCACTATTCACGACCTTATCAACATCAGGTATCCAGAATATTACAATAATATGGATAAACTGATTTATAAAACTAAACTCAAGTACGCTATTAAATACGCCCATACTATACTAGTACCTAGTTATCAAACAAAGAATGATCTGATAAATCTTCTGGATACTAATGGTGACAAAATAAAAGTGATTCCACTGAGTGTAAAGCCTATAAGAGCGTATGCAGACGCTGAATATGCTTATCTACCTAAGACAAATTACATATTATGTGTCAGTGGATTCACTAAAAGAAAAAATCTACTAAACTTAGTGAATGCCTTTAAAAATATAGATACAGATACCCATTTAGTGATAGCAGGCAGAAAAGGGGACACGTATGCAAGGGTTTACAAAGAGTCAAACACTATAAATAACATAGCTCTAATGACAGACGTGTCAGACGATACACTGGACCTACTATATGCCAAGTGTGATTTCTGTGTCTATCCATCAGAATATGAAGGTTTTGGAATACCAATACTAGAAGCATTTATACACAATAAGACAGTAGCTACTTCTAATGTCAGCAGTATGCCAGAAGTGGGCGGTAATGCGGCAGTATACTTTAATCCACTAAAAAAAGAAGAGATAATCACTTGTTTAAAGGAACTGTTAGACCCCAAGAAGCGAGCTATGTATGAGAAAAATATATCTAAACATTTACAAAATTTTAATTCCGAAAAACTACTAAATCAATATCAACATATTTATCAGACTATTTATTCTTGAAAGTTTCTTAATCCCTTGATATGACTAGGTTATGACACATTCTAGATCTATAAAAATTTACATTTGTAGAAGTTATTAATCCAAAAGTGATTCAATAACTTTAATTTAGTTTTTGGTCTTAGTTTTAGGTTTCAGAAAGAGGGGTTTCCCCTCTTTCTGTGTTTTAAGTCATTCAATATTTAGCTCTATTTATATACAGTCTAAAAAGTTTTTATAATGTGCATTATTTGTCCTTCAAGTGTTACGTTAATATAAAATAGGAGGTATTTTTGCCGCAATAAAATTTTAACTCAAATAAAATAGAGTAATTAGATGTTATCTAGATTTAAACAACACACTAAGTGGTTCTTTCTTATAGTAGGATTGCTTTTTATTCAGCAATCATTTGGCTATAAAAATAACCTTACTAGACCTATAGCAGGTGCAGAAGGTACAGATGCTCGTATAGAAGAAGGCAGTTTACTTTTTCAGGCTAATTGTGCTTCTTGCCATGCCCTAAATAATAAAGTAGTAGGTCCTGCACTAGCAGGTCTTGTAGATAAGTACGAAGAAGATTATGTTTGGTTAAATTCTTGGATAAAAAACAACCAAAAACTTATTAAATCTGGAGACGCAAGAGCAAACGCAATATACGATGAGTATAATGGTGCTGCTATGAATATCTTCGAAAACTTGAGTGACGAACAAATCACGTCTATACTGATGTGGATAGATAATGGTGGAGACGGAGATGCCCCTGTAGCAGCGGTAGCCGCTGGTACAGATGCTGTAGCCCCTGTTAGTGATTCTTTATTTAATAATATCAATTGGGCTATTGCTCTAATGGTGCTTATTGTATTTATTATTATTCTAATGATTTTTGGGATATTGGAGTTGGTCTCTAACGTGACTGGAAAAGAAATCATAAATTGGAATAACATCAATGCGTACATGATGCTCGTTTTCCTAGTAGGATTCTTTGGACTATCCATATATGAATATTCTATCCACAATCAATATTCATTATTTGAAATAGGTTCAGCATCTGAACACGGTCTAGAGCTGGACAGAATGATGGGATGGACGTGGATAGCTACTTTACCGGTATTCTTTATTACGCAGTTTCTTCTATTTTTCTTCTCATTCAAGTACAGACAAAAACCAGGAAGAAAAGCCTATTTTTTATCTCATAATAATAACCTAGAGTATGTATGGACATTAGTACCTGCTGTAGTCTTAACTATTTTAGTATCTGGAGGATTTAAAATGTGGAATGAAATTCTACGAAACAATGATAGTGAAGACTCGCAAAACATTGAAGTATTCGCTTATCAATTTGGTTGGAATGCCAGATATCCTGGTGAGGATGGAAAATTAGGAAAAGCTAATTATAATTTAATCAATGGTATGAATCCACTAGGTGTGGCTAATAAAGAACATGCGTCAGGATTAATTAATGAATTACGAGAAGATATCTTAGTTATGCAAGCAGGTATAGCACGAATACCAAAAGAGCTCGCAGTTTTAAGATCTGGACTTGGTGGCCTTGTTGATGATGAACGAGAGTCTCAGCTCCGCAAAATAGCTACCTACGAGGATGGAGAAGTAGAAGATGATCTAAGACTCACCATCAGAGCAAGAAATACACAGATAGAACGACTTCAAGGAGCTCTGAAGATAGAAGAGGGCAGTATGTTTACTGGAGAAGGCGATGATGACCAAATAGTAGGAGAAATTCACCTGGTAAATAATAAGCTAGTAACCTTAAAATTCAGAGCGAGAGATGTTATACACTCCGCTTATCTTCCATACTTCCGTGCCCAGATGAACGTAGTACCCGGACTACCTACTGAATTCACATTCAAACCGATAAAATCTACAGAGGATATGAGAGCTATGAAAGGTGATCCAGAATTTGATTACTATTTAGTATGTAATAAGATTTGTGGAAATGCTCACTTTAATATGAAAATGAAAGTTGTAGTAGAAGATCAAAAATCTTACGACAAATGGATGAACGAACAAGCGGGTTTGTTTGTTAATAAAGAGGAATCTAATGAAACTGAAAAAGCGGAAACAGAAAGTACTGAAGGAAGTACTGAAACAATAGCATTAAATTAATTTATAAGAACAAATTAAAAAAATGAGTACAGCAGTAGCACAAGCACCACACACTGAGGAGCATCACCATCCCAAAGAGAGCTTCATATCAAAGTATGTCTTTAGTATGGATCACAAGATGATCTCCAAACAATTTTTAATTACAGGTATAATAATGGGTCTTATTGGAATGGGAATGTCCATTGCCTTTCGCCTACAGTTAGCTTATCCTGATATGTCATTCCCTATACTAGAATGGCTATTTGGTAGTAAATGGGCCCCAGATGGTAAACTAGATGCAGGATATTATATGGCTTTAGTAACCATGCACGGCACTATAATGGTATTTTACGTACTTACAGCTGGTCTGAGTGGTACTTTTGCCAATCTGTTATTACCGTTACAGATAGGTGCCAGAGATATGGCGTCTCCGTTTATGAATATGCTTTCCTATTGGTTCTTTTTCATCAGTAGCATCGTGTTACTCTCTTCTTTATTTGTAGAGACGGGGCCAGCTTCTGGTGGTTGGACGATTTACCCTCCACTTAGTGCATTGCCTAAGGCTATGCCAGGTTCTGGTATGGGTATGACTTTATGGTTATCGGCTATTATACTCTTCATTGCCTCTTCTCTACTCGGAGGTATAAACTATATCAGTACCGTATTAAACATGAGAACTAAAGGAATGTCTATGACTAGACTTCCACTTACAGTTTGGGCATTATTCCTTACTGCTGTTCTAGGTTTGTTAGCCTTTCCTGTTTTACTAGGTGGAGCACTTCTATTGGTGTTTGATCGTAGTTTTGGTACGAGTTTTTATCTTTCGGATATATATCTAGGATCTGCAGGAGCATTAGAGCATACTGGAGGTAGTCCTGTTTTATTCCAGCATTTATTCTGGTTTCTTGGTCACCCAGAGGTTTACATTATAATCATGCCAGCACTTGGTATCACCTCAGAAGTAATTGCTATTAACTCACGAAAGCCTATTTTCGGATATACGGCTATGGTTATATCATTGCTAGGTATAGCATTTTTATCCTTTATCGTGTGGGGACATCATATGTTTATTACAGGAATGAATCCACTACTTGGAGCAGTTTTCTTGGTAACTACACTTATTATCGCTGTACCGTCAGCTGTGAAGACCTTTAATTATCTTGCTACGTTGTGGAGAGGTAATATTCGATTTACAAATGCTATGATGTTCGCAATTGGACTTGTGTCATTTTTCATATCTGGTGGTCTTACGGGTATTTTCTTAGGGAATGCTACTCTAGATATTCAACTACATGATACGTACTTTGTAGTAGGTCACTTCCATATAGTTATGGGTTGTGCTGCTATATTTGGTATGCTAGCTGGTATATATCACTGGTTTCCTAAAATGTTTGGAAGACTGATGAATAAGCCTCTTGGCTATATTCACTTCTGGTTGACATTCGTATCGGCATATCTCGTATTCTTTCCTATGCACTTCATGGGGTTAGCTGGTGTTCCGCGTAGATATTACGCTTTTACACTGCTTCCTGAGTATGGCGTTTGGGCAGATGTAAATGTGCTAATGACACTTGCAGCTATTTTAAGTGGTCTAGCACAGCTCGTATTTATATATAACTTCTTCTCTAGTATATTCATTGGTAAAAAAGCTAGTCAAAATCCTTGGCAAGCCAATACATTAGAATGGACTACACCGGTAGAAAGAATACACGGTAACTGGCCAGGTGAGATACCTACAGTGTACAGATGGGCCTATGATTATAGTAATCCTGAGTACGAAGAAGACTTCAAAATGCAAAATGTACCTGACGAAGGGCAAGAGATAGAGCTCTTTGAAACAAAGAAAAAAACATCTCCATCCACTGAGGATGAACCAGTGACAGAAAGAGCATCTTTCTTCACACTTGTACGAGATTGGTTTAGACCACGTATAGCATAAGTAGTGTACACCAAAAAGCCGTACCCAAGTAACCTTGGTTACGGCTTTTTTTTTGTTTTAAACGTTTTATAATAAACAAATGCAAAAAAGTAATTCATACCTGAAGCTTAATTGGCTATCGATTTTTCTAATATTTATGCTTTTTGTCATAGGAGGACTAGTACGGAGTACTGGTAGTGGTATGGGTTGTCCAGACTGGCCAAAGTGTTTCGGTGAGTACATCCCTCCTCTTTCAGAATCAGATTTACCAGGTAATTATGAGGAGTTTTTTAAGGACCAACGTATTACTAAAACTGAAAGATTTACGGCCTTGCTAGATATCATAGGCTTAGAAAAGAGGGCACAAGAAATCAGAGAAGATAGTCAGCTTCAAGAAACCCATCAATTTAATGTAGTAAAAGCATATGTAGAGTATATCAATAGACTTTGGGGAGCTCTTACAGGTATTATAGTATTTATATGTTTTCTATTGAGCATAAAATATATACGAAATAATCCCAAGATATTTTGGTTCACCTTGATAGGATTTGTTTTTGTATTTTTAAATGCACTACTCGGAGCTGTAGTGGTTCATAGTAATTTAATAGGTGGTATAGTTACCCTACACTTTATTGCAGCATTTGCAAGTATCTCTTTTTTCATACTTGCTAGGAGATACGCTATAGGTAAAGACTATACACACATAGACCAAACTACAAAACGTATCGGAATCTTAGTTCTAATTCTAAGTACTGTTCAGGTAGTATTAGGAGCCGAAGTGCGTGAGTTATATGACATGGTAGTGCCTATAGCCACTCCAGCACAGAGAATCGATGCTATGTATCCTACATTTCAGTGGCATGCAATATTGGGTGCTTTCGTACTTATGATAGGTATTTATCAATATATAAAATTACCAAAGAGCAGTGAATTAAATACCTACGTTAAGTGGGTTATGTTGTTATCTATAGGGCAGATGGTATGGGGTCCACTTGCACTTTTAGAGTTCAGTGCATCTATTTCAAAACTGTTCCATATAAGTTTAGGTGCAGGTATATTCATACTACAGTTTTATATTTGCAGTACGTTTATAAACGCTACAAAAGAGCATTAAAATTACATTGAAATCTGCCAGTATACATACTGAGTCTATGGGCATAAAAGCCAAATTACAAGACTACAGCCAACTGATAAAGTTTAGACTCACTTTTACTGTTGTTCTTTCATCTATATTTGGTTATCTGATTGGTTATTCAGATATTTTAAATTGGACTGAGTTACTAGCACTCACTATTGGTGGTTTCTTAGTAGTGGCTTCTTCTAACGGGCTAAATCAAATTATAGAAAAAAATTACGATATCTTAATGACTCGTACAGAAAAAAGACCTTTAGCCCAAAACAGAATGGGAGTGCTCGAAGCTGCTATATTTTGTACGGTCACTGGTATAGCAGGCACTTATTTACTCGGTTACTACCTCAATACATACGCCGCCTTATTAGGCATAGGATCACTCGTAAGTTATGCATTTATATATACTCCACTGAAAAGAGTCTCGAGTGTAGCAGTATATGTGGGTGCTATACCTGGAGCTATTCCGCCCTTATTAGGATGGGTAGCTGCCACAGGACGATTTTCTGCAGTAGCAGCTATTTTATTCTTGATACAGTTTATATGGCAATTTCCACACTTTTGGGCTATTGCTTGGGTATTAGATGACGATTACAATAAGGCAGGATATAGATTGTTACCATTAAAATCTGGAAGATCTAAATCTACTGCTTTAGTAATACTTATATCATCTGCCATTTTAATTCCTGTGAGTGTATTACCTTATTACATAGGTATGAGCGGTATACTAAGTCTAGTACTAATTACTATTAGTTCTGTTGCACTTACCATAGTTTCTGCAAGATTATACAAAACACTTTCTATAAAAGATGCTAAAACATTAATGTTTGCTTCCATAGTTTACAACCCTTTGGTGCTCGTAGTGTTATTAATAGACAAAATATAATGATTATCACAAAAGAATTAGAATACGAAGGAAGAGTACATCCCAAGAAGTTCAGCCTCTGGCTCTTACTATTGGGCATACTTATGCTATTTTCTGGACTTACGAGTGCATATATAGTACGAAAAGGAGATGGAAACTGGTTTAGCTTTGAGTTACCAGCAGTTTTCTTATACTCCACTGGTCTTATATTAATCAGTAGTATCACTATGATATACGCTTACCGCTCTGCCAAAAAAGATGAAATTAATGGTGTTAAAATCGGTTTACTACTCACGATTATACTTGGTATCGCCTTTATTATATCGCAGTATTTAGGTTGGCTAGAAATGTCAGGTAATGGTCTACATTTTGTCAACCCTAAAGAGGGAGATAAAGTATCTGCATCCTTTTTGATAGCTATAGCTGCTATTCACTTAGTACATATTCTCGCAGGACTTATTTACCTTATTGTCATGCTTTTTAGAACTTTAAACGCACAAGTACACAAGAAAAACACACTTCAGCTGAGTATGTGCAATACTTATTGGCACTTTATCGGACTGTTGTGGGTTTACCTATATTTCTTTTTATATTTGGCACCAGATTTTTAACCAATGTCTACACAAACCATATCAAAAACCAGCACTTGGGGCGGAGGTAACTCCCCTTTCAATGTAAGTTACGGAAAACTCATGATGTGGGTGTTTCTATTATCAGATGCATTTACATTTTCGTCTTTACTCATAGCTTACGGTGCTATACGATATAGCTACCCTTCTCCCGATATTCAAAAAATAGAAAGCTTAGATATAGGTTTTGCTGATGATGTTCAAAGTAAGTTTGCTCCAGAAGTAACAAATGCTGTCGGCAATGCTGCTGCACATAGTACAGATCATGTAGAACACTTTATTCCAGCGATGAGGGATTTAGGTGTTTTCAATGAACTGCAATGGCCATCACCTGATTTAGTGTTTAATCATTTTCCTTTTGCTCACGGTCTTCACTTACCTCTGATATTTGTCAGTTTAATGACACTCATACTCATTTTGAGCAGTGTGACTATGGTACTTGGTGTAGAAGCTGGACAACGAGGAGATGAAAAAGCAGTCAGTAAATGGATGCTTTATACCATTATAGGGGGTTTTATGTTCTTAGGATGTCAAGCGTGGGAATGGACTAATTTTATTACCGCTGGCTCTAGGATGTATGCAAATCCGTATGGTCCTCCGGCATTTGCTGCACTCTTTTTTGGGGTAACAGGATTTCACGGTTTTCACGTATTCTCAGGAGTAGTACTCAATATAATCGTGTATGTAAATAACCTCAAAGGAGTATATGCAAAAAGAGGCCACTACGAAATGGTGGAAAAAGTAGGTTTATACTGGCACTTTGTAGATTTAGTTTGGGTTTTTGTATTCACTTTCTTTTACCTCATCTAACGCCTCCAGAGTCTGATTTTTAAAAATAATACTATAAACTATTATAATTATGTCATCACAATCAAATACTGATATCTCTTCTAAAGAATACGACCCTACTACGTGGGTGCCAGAACCTGATACTCACGGTACTGCCGATATTAAAAAGACCTTTTGGATCCTGCTCTTTCTCACAGTTGTAGATGTTATACTTTACTTTCTTATCCCTACGGAATATGTGCTCGGAAGAGCCTTCGCTTTTGTACTATTGGGTATTGTAAAAGCAATTTATATCGTGGGTACTTTTATGCACATGAAGCACGAAAAGTTGGGTCTGGCAACCATGATAATAGCTCCTATGTTTTTTATCATATTCTTTCTTATATGGATGATGTATGAAGGGCACTTTTGGGGAACAATTTAAGGTCTTAATCCTTCTATTTATATGCAACAATCTACTGGTCGCAGAATACTAGTAGTGTCAGTAATAAGCCTAATATTAGGCCTTCCTGTACTCTTTGGTATTCTATTAAAAAATTCTAAGTTCGGTTATCACGAACTCCCTGTATACTCCTCTGATGAATTGGGAATACAGGTTCCTTATATCATTGATAGCTTTTCACTTATAGATCAAAATGGAGAAGTATTCACACGAGACTCTATAGGTGACAAAATTTTTATAAGTAACTTTTTCTTTGCCAGTTGTCCTGACGTATGTCCTATTATCAATGGACACATGAAGATAGCCTCACAAAAACTAGAAAACAGTACAGATGTCCTATTTATATCTCATACGGTAGATCCTTATAATGATAGTGTAGCTGTACTCCGGGAGTATGCTGACATGTTTGAAGTAGACGATAGACAATGGAAATTTCTAACTGGAAAAAAAAGTACTATTTATCACTTGGCCAGAGATAGTTATAAGGCAGTAATACAAGAGATACCAGACACCAATGACTTCATCCACAGTGAGAAAATAATGTTAATAGACAAAGATTTTCAAGTAAGAGGTATTTATAACGGACTCAAGATCACCGAGGTAATGGAACTGATAAAAGATGCACGCTTTCTGCTAAAAACATACAAAGACAACCAACGAAAAGAAGATGAATAAATTAAGTGATAAAGCATTTTTTAGAATAGCAATGGCCATTACCTTAGTAGTACTAGGTCTAGTGGTACTGCTTTATTCAGGTATCCTTCCTAAGCCAGACACTATTCCTGATTTTGTCAGACATCAACCCTTATTTCACGCAGTATTGAATGGTATGTGTGCTATTTTGTTACTTTTCTCGCTCAATGCAATAAAATCTAGACAAATACAAACACATAAAAAATTAAATTTATCTGCGTTTGTACTCTCAGCAATATTTCTGGGGAGCTATGTAGTCTACCATTACTTAGGTCCGAAGACCTCTTATGGTGGCGATGGTATAATAAAGTATATTTATTTCGTCATTTTAATCACACACATAGCAGCAGCAGCAGTAGTACTTCCTCTTATTTTACTTTCGTTTTGGTATGCCTTAACGAATAAGATAGTAAAGCATAAGAAGATAGTAAGATTCTCCTACCCTGTCTGGCTCTATGTAGCAGTTACTGGTGTTATTGTTTTCATTATGATCTCTCCGTACTATCAGTTTGGTTAAGATTAGAAAGACTATAAAGTGACTTAGGATACCTCCTTATCCTGATTAAATCCGTTGAAGAAGTATACCTTTGTGCTAATGAAAAAAGTTATTATCTTATTACTGCTAACCGTGACAGCTACGCTTACCGCATCTGCTCAATGTCCTATGTGTAAAGCGTCTGTAGAAAGTGGCATGAAAAACGAAAATGCAAAAGGGAAAGGTCTAAACGATGGTATTCTTTATCTTCTTGCTACACCATATCTTGCTATAGCCGCTATAGGTGGAGCTTGGTATTACAAGCGTAAAGCTAAAGTATAATGAGTGCTCTAATCGCTTTCGTTAAGGGTAGATGTCCTCAATGTCGGAAGGGAGATGTATTCACACACAGTGGGACCAATCTAAAGAAATTCAGAGAAATGAATGAAAGTTGCAGTTGTTGTGGAGTTAAGTATGAAAGTGAACCAGGATTTTTTTGGGGAGCTATGTATTTTAGTTATGCCTACAGCGTTGCGTCTTTCATTATAATTGGTTTTTTCTTCTTTTCACTAAGTGACGATGTAAATCTAACATGGTATATAAGTACCGTAATAGCATATACCTTAGTTACCTCTCCTATGTCATTTAGGATGAGTAGACTAATGATGATGTATATAGCAGCTCCTTACAGAAGATTTCAAGGAAACTATACCGATAATCGATAATGTAAGAGCAATTAAACTTTAAATTGTCGCAAAAAACAAGTTCTTTTATATTCACTTCTCGGTTGCCAAACCAGTTTGTCTGTCTTCCTGCACCAAACCGTAACGGATTTTATCATTACCATAGTCTAAGGTGCTACCTGCCTATCTGCAAGCAGGTGTTTATTTTTTCTGCCTCGAACTAATCGAAAATAATTTTATTTTTCAATACGTTATTTTATAATTCATTTGGTATAAAAACCAAAAAAAAGCCTCTTCCCAATATGGGAAGAGGCTTTTTTTTACTTGGTTTATTTTAATCTTGGAGTTCTGAAGTAGCTTCCTCATAAAACAACAACTTCTACTTTGCTGCGGCTTGCTCTATGACTAGAGGTTCTACTCCATTAATAATATCAAATATTTTACCTTCTATCTCATCCATCATTTCTGGGTTATCCAGAAGAAGTTGCTTTACAGAGTCTCTACCTTGACCTAATCTTGTTTCACCATAGCTAAACCAACTACCGCTTTTTTGAATTACATTATTCTCTACACCTAAGTCTACCACTTCTCCTGCTTTAGAGATTCCTTGACCATACATGATGTCAAATTCTACCACTCTAAATGGCGGTGCTACCTTGTTTTTAGCTACTTTTACTTTCACTCTATTTCCAATGATGTCTACTCCATCCTTTATACTTCCTATTCTACGAATATCTATACGTACAGAAGCATAAAATTTAAGAGCGTTACCACCCGTAGTAGTCTCAGGATTACCGAACATCACTCCTATTTTCTCTCTAAGCTGATTTATGAAAATACAAATACATCCTGTCTTATTGATAGTACCTGTAAGCTTACGAAGTGCTTGAGACATTAACCTGGCGTGAAGACCCATTTTAGAATCTCCCATATCTCCTTCTAACTCAGCACGTGGTACTAGAGCTGCTACAGAATCTATGACTATTACATCGATAGCACCTGATCGTATCAAGTTATCTGCTATTTCTAAGGCTTGCTCTCCATCATCTGGCTGAGAAATAAGTAGCTCATTCGTATCTATACCTATTTTTTCTCCATAAAACTTATCAAAAGCATGTTCTGCATCTATAAACGCACAGATTCCACCTTTCTTTTGAGCTTCTGCTATACAATGCATAGCCAGCGTAGTCTTACCTGACGACTCAGGACCGTATATTTCTATGACTCTACCTTTAGGAAAACCACCTATACCTAGCCCTATGTCTAGTCCTAGAGAACCTGTAGAGATAGAATCTATCTTTACAACGTTATCATCCATTTTCATCACTACTCCTTTTCCATATGACTTCTCGAGCTTATCGATGGTCATCTTCAGAGCTTTTAACTTATCTGCGTTTTCGTTCTTTGGCATTATTATTATCTAAACTATTTTTACCAAAGATATACTAATGACAGTAACCACACAACTATTGGAAAAGGTGTTGATATAAATGGCACATAGCCTACACTGATGTACTATTAGGTGCGTAATTTCGTTAGAGAAATTAATGCTTACAGCTATCACCTTGAGACAAACACCACTAATAATCGCACTCTTATTTACGTCCTTTTGCACTTTTGCACAGACTACGAGTGATAGCACGCTTAAAGAAGTAGTATCGTATACCACCTATATACCTGACGTAGCAGAGTCTAAAAAGATAGATATTCAACCTACCTTAGAGGAACCAAAAGTAGAAACACCTACGTATAGCTACATTTTTCCTAACGTAGCATACAAGCCAAAATCAGTCTATACAGCCATCGACCCTATTTTCATAAAAAAAGAACCTGCTGAAAACCTGTTTGATAATTATATAGAAATAGGCGGAGGAAACTACCTGACTAGTTACCTAGATGCGAACATATACAATACGCAAGACAAATACTATACCTATGGACTTCAGGTAAAACATCACGCTGCTAGCTCCTCTGATAATCCCAATCAAGCTCTATTTAGTCAAAATAGAATAAAAGCATTTGGTCTGCGAGAAAAAGGAAATGACCTATATGTTGATTTAGACTATCAACGGAACGTAGTGCATTACTATGGCTATCTAGAGGATACTGCTAATGTCACTGAATTAGGAGACATAAATCAGATTTACAATGACATAAACGCTACAGCCGAGTGGACAGTAAAAAAGAGAAAAGTAGAAAATGTACTCGCTTTTGATTTCAATCTATTTGACAAATTAGGTGAAAACGAAAACACTATCAGTGCTACCAATACAAGTACCTTCAAACTGGGCAAAGGAAAACTTCACGTAGACTTAGGTGGAATGTATACCTCACTAACAGAGACTACTATATATGATAGACTATTTATAGATTTTCGCCCTCACTACGCGTTTGATCTCAAAAAGTACACCTTCGACATTGGTGTTACTATGAATTATCTGAATGATTTTGGGAGTATCAATGAAATATACCCTGCTCCTTTTATAAAAGCAGAAACATATATAGTGCCCAAGAAACTCCGTGCTTACCTAGGGATTACAGGTGAACTAGAAAAAAATACACTTCGATCTCTTAGTTATGAAAATCTTTTCCTTGGTAATAATACAGCATATACTAGTCCTAGAGGGTTTCAGTTTTATGGTGGAATGAATGGTAGTTTCAAGCGATTTATAGAATTTGGTGTGAAGCTACAGCACGAAATTATTCAAGATCAATACTTCTTTATCAACGATACCAATACACTTAGAAATTTCACCACAGTATATGATGACTTAAATAAAACTACCATATCTGGTGAAGTTAAATTTGATGTAAATCAACATATAGACTTGGGATTTAGAGGAAACTTTTATTCTTATCAACCTAATAAAGAAAATGAAGCTTGGCATATGCCTACGTACGACGTATCCCTATTTACTACTGTCCGCATAGCAGATAAGGTTTACGTTAATGGCGGATATTTTGCCACGAGTAGCAGAAGATCGCGAAACCTGAGAGGGGAAGAGTTCAATCTAGCGGCTATCAATGACATAAATATAGGTGCAGAGTATAGATATAAGAAGAATATAAGTGGATTTATAAATGTAAACAACATCTTAAATCAACGCTACGAGATGTGGAATAACTACAGAGCACAAGGGCTTAATGTATTGGCTGGAGTTACCTTCTCACTTTAATGAATTAGAATCTAATTTGACGTACATATTTAGTAATATTGCACACTAATGAATTTGGCAAATAAAATATCATTTTTACTCTATAAACACAGCTGTGTAATACTACCAGGCTTTGGTGCTTTTTTAGTAAATGAGAAAGATGCTGAGTGCAATGAAATTGCAAAATATGCTACCCCACGTCAGAAAGTAGTATCCTTCAATAGACAAATAGTAAATAACGATGGTCTATTAGCCAATCATATAAGCACAGCATATAGCTGCTCATATGATGCAGGTGTTATATATGTAAACGACTATATACAGTCACTGTGGGACGTACTCAATGTAAAACGAAATGTAGAAATACCTGAAATAGGGACTTTCTATTTCACTGCAGAAAAAAAATTGGTATTCGTACCGTATCTCTCTGTTAATTTTGATACCGCATCATTTGGTTTACCAAAGCTACGACTCAAGACTATAGAGCACACTACTCCAGCTACAGCGAATATACCCGCAGTAGCAAAGTCTGCTCCTACTAGAGCACAAACTCCTGTAGAAGTAGAACTACCAATAGTAGCTAAAAAAGAAACAGTACCAGCTCAACCAAAAGTAGGACGTAAAATGAAAAATATAGCTCTTCAGAATAAAAAAGTAGAGCGAAATACACGAGATTCGAAAACTAGAAAAGGTATCACTGGTCTCGGTGTAGTAAATATTCTTGGAAGTTTATTTTTAGTAGCAATGGTCTTAACCATGTTTAATTTTGAACGAGGAGCTCATCAGACAGAAGCAAATAACTTAGAAATAGCCTCTCTTTTGGACTCTCCCCGTACAGTAGAGACGGAAAGTAGTGTCCCATACCTAGTATCTTATGGCATCTATGCTGAAGTAGCTACTACAAAAGAAGCTACTGATCTTACCGAGAAGCTTTTAGCAAAATATAACACCGCAGCTATGACTGTAAATGATTCTGGAAGTACTGAAGTATTCGTTATCTCATTTACCAATGAGTCATTGGCAAAAGAATACAAAACTCTTTTGCAAAATAAACTGAACCAAAAATTAGTTATCAAACAGAAATAATATGAGCATACTACTTCAACTTGTAGAAGGTGGCAATGTAGTAGCAGATACACTATCTACTACTGAAAGCGGCGGAGGATTAGACGTACTAAGTCTTATATGGAAAGGCGGTATAGTTATGATTCCTATCGGCATACTCAGTGTCATAGCAGTATACCTTACCATAGAGCGATACCTTACTATAAAGAAAGCTGGATCACTGGACTCCAAGTTTATGGGAGGTATAAAAGAAATGGTAGTAGATGGAGATCTAAAAGGAGCTCAGAGACTATGTCATGATAAAGGAACTCCTATGGGTCTGATGATAGAAAAAGGCCTTAGTAGAATAGGTAAACCACTTAAAGATATCAGCGTAGCTGTAGAAAACGTAGGGAAATTAGAAGTATACAAACTGGAAAAAGGAATGGCTTTACTGGCTACCATATCCGGTGCGGCTCCTATGCTCGGCTTCCTAGGTACTGTCACAGGTATGATACGCACCTTTAATCAGATGCAAGACGCAGGACAACAGATTACTGCAGATCTACTAAGTGGCGGTATAGGTGAAGCTATGATGACTACAGTAGCTGGCCTAGTAGTCGGTATTTTCGCTTATATATCCTATAACTTACTTAGCAGTATGATTAATAAAGTAGTCTACAAGATGGAGGCTACCTCGGTAGAATTCCTAGATATCCTACACGAACCAGCATAAGTATGAATCTTAGAAAAAATAGCAAAGTAAATACGGAATTCAATGCGTCCAGCATGACAGATATTGTATTCCTGTTGCTCATTTTCTTTATCATCATAAGCTCTGTAGTAAAAGATCCTGCACTAAAACTGGTGCTGCCTAAAGGAGTTAATAATGTAAATCCCGTCAATCAAGTAATCGTTGTGTCGGTAGATAAAAACCTAGACTATGCGGTAGATGATAAAAAAACTACCTATGAACGTTTACCTTCCGTACTTCAAGAAGTACTAACCACGGCACCTAATGCTACGGTAAGTATACGAGGAGACAAAGATATTCGTTATGAAGATGTAATGAATGTAGTAATGCTCGCCGATAAACTGGGTGCTAAAGTAGTCTTAGCCCTAGATGGGTCTAAGTAGTATTCACATTTTACAGAAATAAGGGTATGGTAGATTTACATAGAGAAGAAGATAAAAAAGCGTTAATAGGTACCGTTACCTTCTATGCATTGATATTGTTGCTTATTATTCTACTCGCCATGTTTTCTTGTGGCAAAACTGAGGATGAACTAGAACCCAGCGGAGGTATAGCCGTAAGTTATGGAAATCCAGACAATGGAGGTCCAGATAATAGTGCTGCTGAGCAAGAAGAAGCCTACACCCCACCTATAGAAGAAGAATATACTCCAGAAAATCAACTGACGAGTGACGTAGATGAAGCTCCAGTAATCAAAAAAACAGAACCTAGTGCTAAGCCTAAACCCAAAGTAACTAAGCCAACAGTCAAGCCTACTGAAAAGCAAAAACCTACCGAAAAACCTAAAGAAGTAAAAACACCAAATGCCAAAGATCTTTTTGGTAAAGATAAATCTGGTGCAGGGAAAAATGGTAGCAGCAATGACAGAGGTGGATATCAAGGAAGACCTGATGGCGAACCAAAAGGAGGACCTGAAGGTACTGGAGGAACGGGAACAGCAGGAAGAGGTACAGGAGACGGACCAGCAATAGGTCCTGGCATATCTGGTGGTATAGGGGGATTCTCCATAGCTGCAGTAACACAGCCTAAAGGAGGGGTCCAAGAAAAAGGGGTGGTACGTCTGAAAGTGTGTGTAGATGAACTTGGAAATGTAATCCCCAACAGTATCAAGTATTCTCCTGACCGTGATCCAGAAACTACCACAAACCTAACACTTAGACAAAACGCAATAACGGCACTGAAGAAATTTAGGTTTAGTAATAATAGTGGAAGCTCGGGTGGATGTGGATATATCAACTTTACCTTTAAGCTAAACTAACCCCATTTCACTTTGACCTACGAGGAAACGCTAGACTACCTCTTTGCTAAGCTGCCTATGTACCAACGCATAGGTATATCCGCTTTTAAAAAAGACCTTACTAATATCATAGAACTGTGCGATGCACTGGGCAATCCGCAGAAAAAATTTAAGACCATACATATAGCTGGTACTAATGGCAAAGGGTCTACCTCTCATATATTATCAGCAATTTACCAAAACAACGGATATAAGGTAGGACTCTACACTTCTCCCCATCTAATAGACTTTAGGGAGCGGATAAAACTAAATGGTGAAATGTGTAGCAAAGAATTTGTAATTTCATTTACGGCATCTATTGCTCATCTGATAGCCAAAATACAGCCTTCATTCTTTGAAATCACTGTGGCTATGGCCTTCAGTTACTTTGCTGAGCAAAATGTAGATATTGCCATTATAGAAACTGGATTAGGAGGAAGACTAGACAGCACTAATATCATCACCCCACTCACGAGTATCATTACCTCGATAGGATATGATCACAAGGACATGCTCGGTGACACCTTAGAACTCATAGCTGGAGAAAAAGCAGGAATCATAAAAGAAAGAGCACCCTTAGTGACTGGAAATATAGCGGCCTCTCCCCTATCTGTAATCCAACAAAAAGCAAAGGAGCTGAATGCTCCTATACATAGCTATACAGACACAGTATATTCTACTGATCTAAAAGGCGAACACCAACAATGGAATATAGGATGTGCTATAAAATCTGTCTCCTTAAACCAAGATCATCTTCCTACTGATGAGATTAAAACATATCAAGCACTACTTACTATTTGTAAGCTAACATCTTTTGAAGGAAGATGGCAAGAGCTTGCAGATAAACCTTTAGTAATCTGTGATGTAGGGCATAATGAAGAAGGAATACGACTCCTAGCTGCCGAGATAGCTAAGCTTCGATTAAACGCTTATTTTGTGCTTGGTTTCGTCAGTGACAAAGACTTAAATGCTATCATCCCTTTGCTCCCTCCTACACACTTCATAGCATTGGTAAAACCAGAAGTAATTCGAGGTATGGATGCTACTGAAGCACAAAAATCCTTTCAAAGACATGGGTTAGAAACATCTACGTACGCTAACTTGCAAGATGCCTTAAAGACTACTTACGAGCTCATAGAAAAGAGCGGTGCTTTAGATAAGAGTTTACTATTCATAGGAGGCAGTAACTTTCTCATAGCAGACCTACTCCTTTTAAAACAACACCATAAACTACCATGGATGAAATAAGCATATATACAGACGGCAGCTCACTGGGTAATCCAGGACCAGGTGGATACGGTATAGTGCTTACCTATAAGAGTATTCGTAAGACTAAAAGCGAAGGTTTCCAAAAAACGACCAATAATAGAATGGAATTACTGGCAGTTATAGAAGCCCTGCGTTTATTGAATGATTTTGCGAAAGATAAAGAAGTACACATCTACTCAGACTCTAAATATGTAATAAACTCCATAGAAAAAGGGTGGGTATTTAACTGGGTAAAAAAGAACTTCAAAGACAAGGCAAATGAAGACCTTTGGCGAAGATACCTGCATGTACACGGTAAATTTAATGTGAAATTTCATTGGGTAAAAGGGCATAGTGGTGTGCCTGAGAATGAAGTTTGCGATAAGCTAGCAAGGTCCGCAGCTGAAGGCATAGATTTAAAATTAGATGAGGGCTACCTGAAATCTTTGACTCCTGGGGCAACTTTATTGTGACATACTGCATCTATTCGTTATATTCGTATTGGAGACCTTTATATAATGAAATTCAGATCAATCCTAATTCTAATCCTTTTTACGCTGTGTCAACATGCTACGGTAGCACAAGTAGTATCTGATTTTAGCTCTGATATAGTATCTGGTTGCTCACCTGTTACTATTAATTTTTCCAATACAAGTTCAGGTACCAATCTATTATATCGATGGTCTTTTGGCAATGGAAACTTAAGTACTAAAGAAAATCCAGTAGCTATTTTCTATCAACCAGGAACCTATGAAGTAAGTCTCGAAGTGACAGATCGTAGTGGAAATAAAGACGAGAAAAAAGTACAAGGCTATATCACAGTATTTAAGAACCCTAAGGCTGATTTAACTGGTACCCCTCTCTTTGGATGTGCCCCTTTGAACGTATCTTTCTCCAATAATACTGCACTTGGTGACGCCTCGTTAAATTCGTCTCTTTGGGATTTTGGTGATGGAAATACCATAACTGCTGCAAATCCTGGTCATACTTATCGCACAGATGGTAAGTTTAATGTATCTCTGCTGGTCACCGATCTAAATGGCTGTACCGATAAAACATCCAAAATCAACTATATAGAAGTAGATCGAATCCCAGAGGTGTTATTTGTGGCAGACGAGACATTCAATTGTCTTGCTCCATTTACAGTGAACTTCACTGATCAAAGTTCGAAAACAAAAGCTGGAGATACCTATTTGTGGAATTTTGGCGATGGAAATACCAGTACACAAAAAAATCCAAGTCATACCTACACTACTAATGGAACTTTTAGTGTAACGCTTACAATCACCACTAATAATGGCTGTAGCACAGTATATCAAAGAGCTAATTACATCAAAATAGGGACAATATTAATAGACTTCTCTGCAAGTAAAACTAACATCTGTGCTCCTACTGAGGTACTATTTACAAACAACACTGAGCCTGCAGGACTTATTGCTTCTTGGGATTTCGGTGATGGTACTACAGCCAATGGATACAACATAAAACATACATATACTACTCCTGGCTCCTATAATGTAACGTTAAAAGTAGAGAAAGATGCTGACTGCAAAGATCTGAGGTCAAAGCCTAACTATATATCTGTTATAGATTATCCTACCGCAGATTTCACCTTCAATGATACCAATAGCTGCAATGTACCCTTTCTCTTTAGAGCTACAGCTCAAACACAGAACAGTCTAATAGATACCTGGTATGTAGATGGAGTAGCAGATGGAGGATCTCCTTTTTATGCTAAGTCTTTCTTAGTTTTCGGTCAATATGCTCTAAGTCTGGTGTCTAGAAATCAATATGGATGCAGAGATACTCAATCTGTAAATATTAACATAAAACCTATAGCGGTGACCATAGACTCTGACATAAAAGGTGGATGTGTACCCAAAACTATCCAATTCTATGATAACTCAACTATTGAAGAAACCATCCTTAGCAAAGTATGGGATTTCGGGGATGGTACGATTACAAATTCAGTATTAGACACTATACCGCATCAATATACAGACACCGGCAGGTTTAATGCAGTGCTGACCATCACCACAGATAACGGATGCACCAATACAGACACTATAAAAGTCATAATAGGACAAAAGACGAACCCCACTTTCTCCATAAATAGGGATAGTTTCTGCAATAACGAAACGCTAGAATTAACGAATACCACAAATTTATTTACACCTAAAATAGAATCTGTAACTTGGTATGTTTTTAGCTCAGATTCAGGATATTTTGACAATGACTCCATACACAAAACAGTATCTTTTAAAAAGTACATTCCAGAAAAAAACGAAAACTACTACAAGATACTAAAAAAAGATTCTGGCGACTATACCGTAGCTTTAGTTACCGAGCATAATCTCTGTTTTGATACCCTTATAAAACCTCGGTACTTCTACATAAAGTATCCACTGGCTAAGATAAAAAGGAAAGACTATGATCCATGTACTTTAGATTCTCTTACGTTTGAGGATGCAAGTTCTGGTGCAGACAGTATTTGGTGGAAAGTAAATAGTAAAAAACTTGGAGAATTCACTACAAGTGATAGTATAGTTAACATCTATAGAGATGTTCACGGCAAAACTTCTGTAACCCTTTATGCTATTAATTTTAAATCTGGGTGCGTAGATGTGGATGTTTCTGAGGTGGAATTTTCTGAAAAATTTGAACCTAATTTTGAAATAACTGGAGATCCATGTGCACCTGCTAATCTCAACTTTACGGCTAAGCGAGAGACCAGTTCCTTTAATACATATGAATATGATTGGGAAATCGCAGGAGACCTTTTCAATAAGCAGCAGTCCGTTTTCAAACAAATCGTAAATCCAGGCAACTATACCGCTACTCTCACAGTCACACAATTGCCTGGTGTATGCACTAAGCAGGTTACAAAGCCATTTGAAGTCACAGGCCCAAGTGTAGAAGGTGCCGTGGGCAGTAGTGGCAGTTGTCCTCCATTAGCCATCAGCCTGACCACTTCTAGTGATCCATCTGAATATGATTCACTTTATTGGGAAGTAGAAGGAAGAAAGGTGATGGTAAGCAATACAGACAGGATAAATGACACTCTTTTTATGCCGGGAAGAGATACCAGTAATTTCACTATAATTCGACTAGTAGGTATAGATACTAACGGATGTAGAGGAATCCAAGAGTTCCCTGTACAGGTAGATGGACCAGCTTCTGCTACCATAAATATAAGAAGATTTAGCGACTGTAGTTCTCAGAGATTTATACTAAACAGTGAAGTTCCAGGCTTTGTTCCAGACGATTTCACCTATTACTGGGACTTTGGAAATGGAGATACTAGCACTGCAAAAAATTCACCTATCACGTATACCAGTGTAGGCGTATACAATGTGAAGCTTAGTATTACAGATACAAACGGATGTGTGTCCACCCTAACCCATGTGATGGATATCAATAAAGAACGCGTAAATGCTTCTTTTGATGCAGATAGCTTAGAGACGGATTGTCCTCCAGTATTCGTTCAGTTTAAGAATCTAAGTACAGCCGTATCACGTAAAATTGTGAAATTTTATTGGGAGTTTGGAGATGGATCTACGTCCATAGAGAGAAATCCAAGTAAACTCTATCTCACCGCTGGAAAATTTACCGTAAAACTCTTCATAGAAGATGATTATGGTTGTAAAGATTCATTGATTTATCCCGAATTTGTGATTGTAAATGGTCCTGTAGGAAGCTATGATTTTGATAAAAAACAAGGATGTGTGCCACTTTCGGTGACCTTTACTAGTACGACAGAACGGACTAACTTCTACGAGTGGGACTTAGGAGACGGAAATGTCATTGAAAATCAAGCAAGCTATACACACATATACCGTATTCCGGGTAGATTTATACCATTATTAATCCTCAGTGATACCTTTGGCTGTAGCTATACGCTCCCCCCTATTGACACTATATATGTAGATCCATATCCAGAGCCAGATTTTGAGTATACCGCCACTTGTGTAAATTATCCTATCAGTTGTACAGCTAAAAACCAGAACGCTCTAGTCGTTTCCGAATATATGTGGGAGATGCTTAATCCGGGGAGAATAGACACATGCTATGGGGAGACTGTATCATACACCTTCGTAGATCAAAAAGAACCTCAAATAAGACTTACTATTACTTCTAGAAATGGCTGTAAAAATACCACTCTAAAAACCCTAGAACTGATCTCTCTCGAAGCTGATTTTACCAGTGGAAATCCAAATACGTGTGTAGGTACTACTATCACACTGAAAGATTTGACAGTAAGTGACACTTTGCTGATAGATACCAAATGGGTCATAGATGGTATCAACTATACCGATAAAGAACCTAGCTTCTTTGCCTCTAGAGTGGGCACAATACAGGTCATTCTGATGCAAGAAAACATCCTTGGCTGTAAAGATACGCTAGACAGCTACGCCCTAGTAATAGGCGACAGCATACGACCTAAAGATCCAGAGATTTTACGTGTGACAGTGAATGCGAATGATGAGATACAGCTAGACTACAAGCAGAGTGCTAATCTCGACTTCAAAGAATATGTAATCTATAGAGAAGGACCTACCGGTTTTGAGATACTTACAAAAGAGGAGGATAACCGTATAACGTCTTATTTCAGCACTGGTAACAGAACACTGGATAAGAGCTACTGCTTCAAACTAGAAGAAAAAAATACCTGTGGATTACTGAGTGATACGTTTACAGACTTACAACATTGCACCATAGAAATAGATGCTAAAGGGGATACCAATAAGAATCTGGTACATTGGAATAAGTATAACGGATGGAATACCATATCTGCATATAACGTATACCGCAAAGAACTAAACACTCCAAGTGTGATGCAACAAATAGGTACAGTATCCGGAGACTCTACCACTTATATAGACAGTGCACTTTACTGCAACATAAATTATAGTTATACAATAGAAGGAATAGAAGATAACGGGAATCTTCAGACGAGCTGGAGTGATACGGCTAATGCAACGCCAATATGGCTCTATACTCCACCAAGCAATAAACTGGTAAGAGCTACTGTAGAACAAGATATTGAAATACGCATAGAGTGGGACTCCGTAGCTAACTCTATAATACCTATCAGTAAGTATAACCTCCTGAAATCAAGGAATGGAAAGGATTATACTATCTTATACGAGGGAAATACAGAATTTAAATTTGTAGATCAGGAAGTACTGGTAGATGACCGCTCTTACTTCTATCAGACCTACGCCATAGATGAATGTGATGATACCACAGATATCTGGAACTATGGTAAGACTATAGTACTACAGGC
>Ga0222647_1000016_pt1 | contig 89347 bp, 72 predicted proteins | sample AntAcemetagen333_FD_179864 | JGI IMG/M metagenome (GOLD analysis project Ga0222647, IMG submission 179864) | Saline water microbial communities from Ace Lake, Antarctica - #333 | ecosystem: Environmental > Aquatic > Non-marine Saline and Alkaline > Saline | place: Antarctica: Ace Lake...
AACCCTGATGCACGTCGGATCGCCCAGATCGTGGATGTGTTGCGAGATGGAGGAGTGGTGATCTATCCCACTGATACAGTGTATGGAATGGGTTGTGACATTACGAGCCAAAAAGCTATCGATCGGATCTGTAGAATAAAGGGGATCAACCCCAAAAAACATAATTTTTCCATGATCTGTGCCGACTTGAGTAATATCGCTGAGTTTACCCGAATCATTACCAAGCCAGTCTTTAAATTAATGAAGAGGGCTTTCCCCGGTCCGTTTACTTTTATTCTTGATGCGAGTAATCAAGTTCCCAAAATATTACACAGCAAGAAAAAAACCATTGGCATCCGAATTCCAAATCATAGTATTCCTCTTCTGCTAGTCAAGGAACTTGGCAATCCAATCTTGACTACCTCGATTAATGATGAAGATGAGGTAGTGGAATACAGCACCGATCCGGAATTGATCTTTGAAAAATATGAGAATCTTGTGGATGTAGTGATCGATGGGGGATATGGACAAAATGTTGCTTCCACTATTTTGGATTGTACTGGCCATGAAATTGAAATCTTAAGACAAGGCCTTGGGAAGTTGGCGGACATTGAATAATATCAAATCAGTACTCGCGGATCTTCACTATTATCCCAGTCTAGAATTTTTTACTGCCATTCTCGATTCTGATAATCTATTGTTTTTGCCCTCAGATCGTTATCAAAGGCAGTCTTTTTTCAATCGCTGCCAAATTCGGTTAGCTAATAAAGTGGAAACGCTCAGTGTTCCAGTTGTCGGAGGAAGGCCTAAGATTAGCCAATCAGCTATTCGAATTGATTATGAGCAGAATTGGGAGAAGGTCCACTTGCGGGGAATTCAAAGTGCCTATGGAAAAGCTCCCTTTTACGAATTTTATTTTCCCTATTTTGAATCTATCTATAAAAAAAAACACGAATTTCTATGGGATTTGAACTGGGAAATCATGACAATCTGTCTCAAGCTTTTAGGCTTACCTGTCAAGATGGGTATGTTGAATGAGGAGCACTATTCATCTGAAATTTATGACATAAGACACCGTATCAGCCCCTCAACAAGCTTTTTGACTCAAGATTTCTATCAAAGTAAGCCTTATTTTCAACTCTTTGGCGCAGACTTTGATCCCAACCTCAGCGTTATGGATTTGTTGTTTTGCGAAGGACTTGCTTCAAAAAGCATTTTAATTAACTCTGCAAAAAAAGACTGAACATTCTTCAAAAGGATTGTGTTTTTAAAACAAATTAAGTAACATACGTATAGAAAAATTAAACATTCAGATAGAAAGTAAATGGAAGCAAAATTTTCGAATAGAGTCAAAGAGGTGATTTCTCTCAGCCGCGAAGAAGCTCTTCGTCTGGGACATGATTATATTGGCACAGAACATCTTTTATTAGGGATGATTCGTGAAGGTGAAGGAGTGGCCGTTTCCATACTTAAAAAACTTGGTGTGCCGATGGATGAATTAAGAAGCGCCATCGAACGTGCTGTAAAAGGTACTGCAAATCAAAATGTGAAAAATATGGCTAATATTCCGCTGACTCGTCAGTCGGAAAAGGTGCTCAAAATCACTTACTTGGAAGCAAAAATATTCAAAAGTCAATTGATCGGAACAGAGCATTTATTATTGTCCGTGTTGAGAGATGAAGATAACATTGCTACTCAGATTTTAAATAAATTTGAAATCAACTACGATTCAGTCAAAGAAATGTTAGAAATGTCAGGTGATTCGAGTGCTCCAAGATCTAAAGCTGAAGCTGAAGATGGAGATGAAGATGGATCCAAATTGTTCGGTTCGGGCAGTGGAAGTACAGGCAGTCAAAAGCCTGGAGCTGAAAAGTCAAGAACTCCGGTTTTGGATAATTTTGGAAGAGATTTGACTAAGATGGCTGAGGACGACAAGCTTGATCCGATTATTGGTCGTGAAAAAGAAATTGAGCGTGTCGCACAAATCTTATCTAGAAGAAAGAAAAATAATCCTATCTTAATTGGAGAACCTGGAGTAGGTAAGACAGCAATTGCAGAGGGTCTTGCACTTCGGATCGTTCAGAAAAAGGTGTCTCGGGTGCTCTTTAACAAACGGGTAGTTACTCTTGATTTAGCATCGTTGGTTGCCGGTACAAAATACCGTGGCCAATTTGAGGAGCGAATGAAAGCTGTAATGAATGAACTTGAAAAATCTCCAAGTGTCATCCTCTTTATTGATGAGTTACATACAATAGTTGGTGCAGGTGGTGCTTCAGGATCTTTGGACGCATCTAACATGTTTAAGCCAGCACTATCCCGAGGTGAGATTCAGTGTATTGGAGCAACTACACTTGATGAGTATCGACAGTACATCGAAAAGGATGGCGCACTCGCCAGAAGATTTCAAATGGTCATGGTGGATGCTACTACCCCCGATGAGACGGTACAAATTCTTCATAACATCAAAGATAAATATGAAGATCACCACAATGTAATTTACACTGAGGCAGCAATTGAAGCATGTGTTAAATTATCTGATCGATACATTTCAGATAGATTTCTCCCGGACAAAGCAATTGATATTCTTGATGAATCCGGCGCACGAGTTCACATTAACAACATCCATGTACCCGATGAAATTCTGACATTGGAGGCTGAGGTTGAAAATATTAAGGTAGAAAAGAACCGAGTGGTCAAATCTCAGAAGTATGAAGAAGCTGCTCAGTTGAGAGATAAAGAAAAGAAACTGCTTGAGCAACTTGAAACTGCCAAAAACAAGTGGGAAGAAGAAAGCAAGTCAAAGCGATTTGTAGTAGAGGAAGATAATGTTGCTGAGGTGGTAGCAATGATGACTGGTATTCCAGTAAAGCGAATCGCTCAAAAAGAAGGTGCTAAACTTTTGAGTATGAATGATGACCTAGCTGGGAAAGTAATTGGTCAAGAAGAGGCAATTAAGAAGCTTACAAAAGCAATTCAGCGAACTAGAGTTGGTTTGAAAGACCCTAAAAAACCAATTGGATCTTTTATCTTTCTCGGGCCAACTGGAGTTGGTAAAACCGAATTGGCAAAAATGCTAGCCAATTATTTATTTGATAAAGAGGATTCTCTGATTCGAATTGATATGTCTGAATACATGGAGAAGTTCTCCGTCTCAAGACTAGTGGGAGCACCTCCAGGCTATGTAGGTTATGAGGAAGGTGGTCAGCTGACAGAAAAAGTAAGAAGAAAGCCGTACTCAGTTATACTTCTCGATGAGATTGAAAAAGCCCATCCAGATGTATTCAACATACTGCTTCAAGTTCTTGATGATGGGGTGTTAACTGATGGTCTAGGTAGAAAAGTAGACTTCAGAAATACAATTATCATCATGACTTCAAATATTGGGGTCAGAGACTTGAAAGACTTTGGAGCAGGGATAGGATTTGCCAGTAAAGCTAAATCCGATAATATGGATGATGTGATCAAGTCTACGATCCAATCAGCTTTGAAAAAAGCGTTCAGCCCCGAATTCTTGAACAGATTAGATGATGTTGTTGTGTTTAACTCTTTAACCAGAGAACATATATTCAAGATCATCGACATCAGTCTAGGAAAACTGTTTTCCAGAATTACTGACCTTGGATATAAAATTGAACTGACCGACTCAGCAAAAGAATTCTTAGCTGAAAAAGGATATGATCAACAATATGGTGCGAGACCACTAAACAGAGCTATTCAGAAATACTTGGAAGATGCTGTTGCTGAAGAGATTCTCAAAGGAGATCTTTCTGAAGGCGATGTGATCCAAGCCGATTATCCTGGTGAAGGATCTGAGCTTAATATTGTAGTGAAGAAAAAAGAAAAAGCTGAATAATCTAAAGTAAACTATATTTCAAAAAGAAAGCCCGAATCCTATGGATTTGGGCTTTCTTGTTTAGGATTAAAAAAAATCAGTATTGATGGAAATGAATCTATTTGAACCGGGTTTTGAAAATTTTACAAACTGAATCGGTACAATACACTATAGATTCTACTACCTATTTTAAAGCGACAGTACGAAAAAAAGTAGTGCCACACCTAATACCAAAACCATTTTTTGAGCTTTTTCTTTCTCATCCTTGGTGATTTTTCTTTTTCTAAGTACTAGGACGGCTAAGCTGAGACCCACCAATTGCAGCAGTAAACTCGCTCCATTTAGCGGCCCCATTGGAGCTTGATAATGAAGTAAACTTGTATTAAGAATAGAAAGTATGCCTAGAGTTATTCCGGTGATACCGAATAAAAATGAGCGTTGGAACAATACTTTTTCTGGATAATCAGTCCATTTCATGGGTCTTATCGTTTTGTGATTGAATGTGATAAAATCTGCTTCATGATTGCTCGAAACACTTAAATTTTAGATTTTCGTTCGGAGAAATAGGCCGCTATTTCATTTCCTGATTGTGTGTTTAAAGTCATTGCTTTAGTTAATCCACCTTTTCTACCGATTAATACACCATATTTCATATCCTTATATCCGTCCATTTCATGGGCATCTGGATTGATTGATAATTTGACACCCTGATCCATAGCGTAGTGGATCCATCTCCAATCCAGATCTAATCTCCATGGATTAGCATTGATTTCAATTACTACGTTATTTACAGCGCATGAATCGATGATCGCTTTATGATCAATCGGATATCCTGCTCTTCGGAGTAGGAGTCTGCCTGTCGGGTGTCCAAGAATAGTGGTATTGGGATTCTCGATAGCTGTAATCAGACGCCGAGTTGCTTTCCCAATGTCCATATTCAATATCGAATGAATTGAGGCGACTATAAAATCAAATTTCTCTAAGATTTCATCTGGATAATCCAGTTTTCCATCAGTTAAAATATCGCTTTCGATCCCTTTGAAAATTCTAAAGGGAGCTAGCTCGAGGTTCAACTCATCAATTTCTGAGTGTTGCTTTAATACCTTTTCAATCTCCAGGCCTCCTGCATAGAAGGCAGTTCGACTATGATCAGAAATCCCTAAATATTCAAATCCCAATTCTTTACAATAAACAGCCATCTGCCGAAGACTATGCTTACCATCACTATATGTAGAGTGATTGTGTAGAATGCCTTTTAAATCAGATTCTTCCAGCAATTTGGGAATCTTATTGGCCTTTGCCAGGGCAACTTCTCCAAAGCCTTCCCGCATTTCAGCTGGAATGTATTGAAGTCCATTGATTTCAAAAAATGCTATTTCCGAATCGTAATTTTTCATTGCTAGCCGCTTGGAAATACTTTCTTTTTCATCCACTAATTCTGCCAAATGATCTGAAGAAGCAATAAGCAAAAGCTTTTTCCACAGAAAATCCTTCTTGGCTATAAAGTGAACGGTAACTTTTAAATTCACTTTTTCTAAAGATCCACGCCAAGAAAATGGGCTCGATCGGCTCAAATCCCAAGTGATTGACTCGATAGATTTTAATTTCTCCTTACCTCCAAAAAGCGATTCTAGCCCAATTAAGAACTCAGCTTCCTCGATGGTTTCCATTTTTCTCGCAAAATCACCTACGATTGCTATTTCTCCATTGGGATAAAGCGATTTGAGCTCAGCAGCAAATGATTCGATAGTTTCTTCAATTTCTGCATACAGCCATTTTCCAGCATTTGAAGCTTTGAATTCAAGGTTTTGGATTATGGTGTCCTGAGTCTTTTCTCCAAAGCCTTTGATGTTGGCAACTTTGCCAGACTGGCAGGCTTCCATCAATTCATGGGTGGAGGTGACTCCTAATTCATCCCAAATAGTTTTCACTTTTTTTGGACCTAATCCTTTGATTTGAAGTATTTCGAGAATGCCCTCTGGCGTTTTTTCCAAAAGTTGATCCAAAAAGTCAAAGGTTTCGCGGGACTTTAATTGCTCAATAGCGTCCAAAATACTTTTTCCTATCCCGGGGATTTGGGAAAGTTCAATACTGGAAAGCTCCATAATATCCTGATCTCCTCGCTCCAGTGAGGTGAGTGCACTCTGATAGCTCCTGATTTTGAAGGAATTTTCATCATGAAGCTCCATCAGTTGAATACAGAGCTTTAGTCTTTTAAGTAAATTTTTGTGATCCAAAATGTTTAGTATTGGTTAATGAATAAAGACAATTGTCTTCAAATTAAGTTACAATTTAACTTGCTAAAGGTTAACTTAAAATCGAAATCAAAGATTTACTCGATCCTGAATTTCTTGTACGAACTATCGGTAAGTGCAGCTAGTGCTTGTGGCTATTTTGAATATAAAGGAGCGGACATTCGGGACGGGATGATCAGCTATCAAGTTAAAAGTCTAGTTAAAGAAATGAAATCGGTTAATCTGGTTTTTTTATTTTGGTGGAAAGCATAGGGCTATATCGTAAGTTTGATAGACGTGACAGCGGAATCTTTTCCCGATCCGAAAGATGCTGATTGAGTGAATATGAAATAAGAAGAAACAAGCCTTGAAAAATCCAGTTAGTCTCTCCCAGATCAAACCTAATCATCAGCTTTCTGAACTATCACTTATTAAACAACCCAGACTTTCAGAGTTGTCCATAGCAGATGAGGAGACGAATTCACTTTTGAAAATGAGTTTATGATACGTGCAATTTTATTTATACTAATTATTATAACATCAAATGAGCTCTTAGCCCAAGTCAAATGGATTAACAGATTTGAAGTACCATCAGGATTATATGATCCTGGCTTCCAGATGTCGCCCACAGAAAAAGGGATTGTGTCATTTCGGACAATTTCTCCAAATGGTCTAAGCTATAATAAAGTATTTCAATACTTTACCTCAGATTTTTCGCTCAACAGTGCAAGTGGGTTGATAGAATATCCGATTAGGGAAGCCAATGATATGCTTGGGTACGACACCGATGGGAATCAGCTCTATGTTCTGTTTCGAAAAGGTGCTGCGCTATCTGGTGAAAAATATATTTTACGGATTGATCTCGACACAAAGCAAGGGTATGAATACGGTGTGGAAAACTTGCTGGATATGGATTTGGTGGAGTTTCTGGTACTCAGTGATCAGGCCCTTTTTATGGGAAAAGCGGATAATCGACCAGTAATACAGCTTTTTGATTTACGAAATAAAAATATTCAAACATTTCAGGGTCTTTATAATGATGAGACCCAGATTCTACAAATAAAAAAGCGGCCAGAGTTACAAGCGCTTGAAGTAGTACTGAGTAGAAAAACTCCCTATCGAAATCGTGAAGTGAGTGTAAATACGTACGACTTCCAAGGTAATCTGATACAAGAAATTAAAGTCGAAAACTTTGCTGACCGTGGTCAAGAGATCTTGGATGGGGTTTTAATAGAAAAGGAGGATTACCAAAGAGTGATGATAGGCTCTTTCGGAGTTGATCGGAGAGATTCTTATCAGGGGATGTACATAATGGAGATAAATGAATTTGGAGAGTATGAATTCAAAAAATATACGTTGGGGGATTTCCCCAATTTCTTCAATTACCTCGGTGAGCGCGCAAAAAATAAAAGGGATAAAGCAGTGCTGTCGAATATAGGAAAAGGGAAGATTCCTTCCATTAGGAATTACTATTCTGTCCGTGACATTCAGCAAAACGAAGACTCTTATTTTATTTATTTTGATCAATTTTCGATCAAAAGCCCTCGAGGATCTAACTCGCTATTCTCACCCACTAGTGGCTATCGCTATAACAGCTGGAATCGTACAGGTTATGATCCTAATTTCCGAGAGTTTACTGTTCCAAATACCTATAATTCACCGGGTACTTCAGTTTATCAACCTGCACCAGAGTATCAATACTACTCGGCACATTTCATGAAAGTAGCGAAGACTGGCCAGGTCATATGGGATAATGCGTCGACTTATGACGGATTGATCACCACCTACCCCGAAGCATTTGGCGAAGTTGCCGTTGTGGGAGATGAATATTACCATACGTATGTCCGCGATCTTACCATTAAGTTAAGTTATTTTAAAAACGGCCAGAAAATCTTTGACAACTTAGGCTTTGAATTGGAGCTTGCTGACGAAGAGGAGCGAATTGTCATCACTAACCCATCGAGTATTCGATTGATCCACTGGTATGGTCGATATTACCTGATATCTGGTACCCAGAAGATCCGGTTTCTGAATAAATCTGGTAGTCAAGAAACCCGAGAGGTATATTTTATTGCCAAGATTCTCGTCAATGGGGAACTGTATCAGCTGGAGCAGATGTCAGACTAAATTTATTTTTTATATTTACTTTCAAATTAACTCCATGCAGAAGCGACTAGTCTTAGACGAAAGACAGATTAAGATCATACTAAAGAGATTCTGTCACCAATTGATCGAGAATCACGACAATTTTGATAATACGGTATTGTTGGGTTTGCAGCCTAGGGGTCCAATTTTATTGGATAAAATTATAAAAATTTTAGAAGAGATATCTGGTGTAAAAGTTCCTTCAGGTTATCTGGATGCAACCTTCCATAGGGACGATTTTCGCAGAAGAGATCTTCCCCTAAAAGCTAACGAGACCAAAATCCATTTTTTGGTTGAAGGAAAAAAAGTTATTCTAATTGACGATGTGCTTTACAAAGGGCGATCTGTACGTGCTGCGATGGATGCCATGATTGCTTTTGGCAGACCGCAGAAAGTGGAATTAATGGTTCTTGTTGACCGAAAGCTTACCCGTGATTATCCCATCATGCCAGACTATTTTGGCACTAAAGTCCATACGCTTGAAAGTCAATACGTGCTTGTGGAGTGGGCTGACCAAGGTCACGAAAAAGACGCTATTTGGCTTACTGAGAAAGTCAACTCATAATTATGTCGCAACTAAGCACAAGACACTTACTAGGGATTAAAAACATCGACGAGAACGATGTTCAGCTTATCTTAGAAACAGCCGCCAATTTTAAAGAAGTGATAAATAGGCCGATCAAAAAAGTCCCATCACTTCGGGATATTACTATTGCGAACATCTTTTTTGAAAATTCTACGCGTACAAGACTTTCTTTTGAATTAGCGGAAAAAAGACTTTCTGCTGATGTGGTGAATTTCTCTTCAAGCAATTCCTCAGTGAAAAAAGGCGAAACGCTCGTGGATACAGTAAACAATATCCTGGCGATGAAAGTGGATATGGTGGTCATCCGACATGCTAGTCCCGGAGCGCCACACTTTCTTTCCAGAAATGTAAATGCCAATATTGTAAATGCCGGTGACGGAACACATGAGCATCCAACGCAGGCATTATTGGATGCTTATTCGATCAAAGAAAAATTTGGAGAAGTAGCCGGGAAGAAAGTCGCAATAATTGGGGATATCCTACATTCAAGAGTAGCATTATCTAATATTTTCTGTCTTCAGAAACTAGGTGCGGAAGTTATGGTCTGTGGACCGATCACTTTACTCCCGAAGTATATCGAAAGCCTCGGGGTCAAAGTAGAATTGGATGTGAAAAAGGCGTTGCAGTGGTGTGATGTTGCAAACGTGCTTCGAATCCAACTTGAACGCCAGCAAATCAAATATTTCCCAAGCCTTCGAGAATATTCGCTTTATTATGGAATTAACAAAAGGCTTCTTTCCGAACTTGATAAAGAAATAGTGATCATGCACCCAGGACCTATTAATCGTGGCGTGGAATTGAATTCAGATGTTGCAGATTCCGAGCATTCGATTATTTTGGATCAAGTAGAAAATGGAGTGGCTGTGCGTATGGCAGTACTTTACCTTCTGGCAGGAGCCCGGGGTTAATGAGTTTTCCTTATTTTTTAGTTATTTACATTCCGATCTATTATTTGGCTTGTAGTCATTTTCAGGTGAGGGGAGTTGTCCCTGACATAATTATCATTCAAAAGTAATCGTTTGTAGTAATTTTATAATCTTTGGCAGTTGAAAAAAATTCGCAAAATAATAATTCTTTTTTAAGGATGATGGTTAGGAATTAGTATTGTGGAAATCTTGTTGCTAAAAAGATTCTACAATAAGGTAACCTAAATTCCATTCCTGTAGTTTTAAATTTAAACTTAACCCTCTTTCATGTTAACTGTTACCAACCTGATTAAAACCTATGGTAAGCAAAATGCCGTAGACGATATTACTTTTGAATTACGAGGAGGCGAAGTGGTCGGACTTTTGGGTCCAAACGGCGCAGGGAAAAGTACCACAATGAAGTGTATTGTTGGGCTTCTTCGAAAAACCTCCGGCGAAATCACACTCGGTGGATATGATCATTTGACGGTAGAGGCGAAGCGGCTCTTCAGCTATATTCCGGAGACGCCTTACGTTTATGATCTTCTGACAGTGCGGGAGCACCTTCAATTTATCGCTCAGGCGTACAATGTGGTGGATTGGAAAAAGAAAGGGGATGACTTAATGGAGCTCTTTGAGTTGAATGACAAGGCTGAGAAGTTAGGAAGAGACCTTTCAAAAGGGATGCGCCAAAAAGTATCAATTTGCTGTGCTTTGCTTCCCGACCCTCAGGTATTATTCTTCGATGAGCCAATGATCGGCCTAGATCCTAAAGCGATTAAGAATACGCGACAAGTATTTAAGGAGCTTAAAAATCAGGGAAAAACGATTCTGGTGAGTACACACCTTATCGATAGTGTGGAAAGTATTGCAGACCGAATTATGATTTTGAAGGACGGACGAATTATTGGAAATGATAGCATTGCTAATCTTAAAATGCAAGCTGAGCAAGGAGCAGGTGTGTCGCTAGAAGATTTATTTTTAGAACTGACCAAGGATGCGTGAGATCAAACTATTGCTGAGAAAAGATCTCCTGATCTTACTTAATAATATCAAGTTGATTCTTAGAAATCCGCTTCGATTATTTCCTTACGCTGCGGTTATTGGATATTTTCTTCTTATGTACTGGTTGCGTTTAGGCAATACTGATGAGAGTGTAAACTCAGAGATTCCTGAATTGGATACCAACGGGCTTCCAGAAGTTGATTTTTCCATTCAAAATATTACCGGTGCTGTGACGATGCTAGCTTTGATCTTTTTGATCTATCAACTCTATCAGGCTACCAAAAAGAATGTCAGCTTTTTCAAAATGGCAGATGTCAATTTGCTTTTCACTGCTCCAGTCAAACCGGAAAATCTTCTAATTTATTATATGGGTAGATCGATCCTGCCTTCCCTGGGTGGAGCGACTTTGTTTACCTTTTATATATTGAGTCAAACGGCTGATAATTTGGATTTGGGATTTGGGAATCTATTTTTCACAGTTTTGGCGGTAGGCTTCTTTTTCTTTTTAATTCAACCGATTCGGTTTTTAGTTTATACGCTGCATACCAAGTTTGGGATACTGGAGTACATCAAAACCGGGGTAATCATTCTTGCAATTTTACTTAGTGGAATGATTTTGATTCCGGGTTTGATGGCGGATAAGTTTTGGCAGGGAATGTTTTCTTGGATCGCCTCACCTTGGTTCAATCTATTTCCGATTGTTGGTTGGAGTAGAGGTATTCTCTCTTATTGGTCTCAGGAAAATTGGATTCTCTCTTCTGCTTTTGTAGGCCTTTATTGCTTGTTCTATTTTGTGGTGTTGAAATTAGTAATTCAGTTTTCAGGCTATTATTACGAAGATGTATTAGAAGTGACCAAATCCAATGAAGAAAAACTGGAAAAGGTACGAGGTAAGAAGGAGCAAAGTGAGGCTAACTTCAGTTTGAATACCAAAAAGAAGTTAGCCTTGCCTAATTTTGGTTCAGGCGCACAGGCATTTTATTGGCGTAACTATATCCATGCTTCCAGGCAGGATTTTCATCCCTTGTTTGGAGTTTATTCTATGATTTTGGCAGGTTTGGGGATTCTCTTTGCTGTTCTTTCATTGTTTGACTGGTTTTCGCATGTGGTGATCTACGGTTATTTGATTATTCTTATTATTATTTACTTCCTTGCCGGCACGGGCAGGGCGAATATCGGTGATTTGAAAAAACCCTTTTTTTACTTGGTCCCGGCAAGCTGGAGCTCCAAATTCTGGAATATGATCAAGCTAGATTTGGTGCAAATAATTCTTTTTTGCACAGTGATGATCGTTCCTACTGTTTTGATCGCAGGTTTAAACTTGTTGGTTATTCCGAGCTTTCTGATCGGTATTTTCGCTTTTTACCTCATTGGTTTAGGGATCAATTTGATTCCCCAGATCGGATTGGATGAAAGTTGGGATAGAGTGCTGATTAAACCATTGATGATCGGAGGTGTTTTACTCTTTGGCTTAGTTCCATCGGGGATTGCTTCTATCATTGCTTTTGCAATCAGCAAGCAGTTTGTCTGGGCATTGTTGACATTATCTGCCGGGATGACATTTGTTGCGCTAATTCTTGTTCACGTCACCTTGGATATTTTGAAGCGATTGGAATTTAAAGAACTCTAGTTCACAGAATTTTATTTTGTTTTAACTAGACTGAATTTCTAGGACCCAGAAAATTCCCGTAATTTTATCATTTCAAAAGTAAAAACTATGATTTATAATTCCATTATTGAAACTATCGGGAATACGCCGATAATCCGCTTAAATAAGTTAAATAAAGGTATCAAAGGCGAAGTTCTAGTGAAAGTGGAATATTTCAACCCAGGCAATTCCATGAAAGATCGAATGGCGATCAAAATGGTGGAGGATGCTGAAAAAGCTGGATTGCTAAAGCCGGGAGGTACAATCATTGAAGGTACAAGTGGTAATACCGGTATGGGCCTAGCTCTAGCAGCAATTACCAAAGGATACAAGTGTATTTTCACCATGTCCGATAAGCAGTCCAAGGAGAAAATCGATATCTTAAAAGCTGTAGGAGCGGAAGTGATCGTTTGCCCGACCAACGTGTCTCCCGAGGATCCAAGATCTTATTATTCTGTAGCACGGAAGCTGAATGCAGATATTCCCAATTCTTTTTACCCAAATCAATACGACAACCTATCCAATTCTGCGGCTCACTACGAGACCACTGGGCCTGAGATATGGAAGGATACAGCTGGTAAAATTACTCATTATGCTGCAGGCGTAGGCACAGGTGGCTCGATGTGTGGGACGGCAAAATTTCTAAAAGAGCAGAATCCAAATATAGTAACCGTCGGAATTGATACGTATGGATCGGTATTCAAAAAGTATAAGGAGACAGGACTGTTTGATGAAAAGGAAGTTTATCCCTACCTCACTGAAGGAATTGGAGAGGATATTCTTCCAAAGAATGTTGACTTCGATATGATTGATCACTTTGTCAAAGTGACTGATAAGGATGCAGCGGTAATGACCCGTAGACTAGCAAGGGAGGAAGGCTTATTTATAGGTTGGTCTTGCGGATCTGCTGTACATGGTGCATTGGAGTGGGCAAAAGAAAATCTGAAAGAGGGAGATCAAATGGTGATCATACTTCCTGATCATGGAACTCGCTATTTAGGAAAAGTCTACAATGATGATTGGATGCGAAATCATGGATTCTTAGAAGACAAAACGTTCTCAACAGCACGAGATATCATCGCTCAGCGAAATGGTAGTTATAACATTGTTTCCGCACAAAAGACCGATTCAGTTAAATCTGCAATAGGCTTGATGAATAAAACCAGTGTCTCACAGATTCCGGTAATGGAAAATGGAGAGGTAATAGGCTGTCTGACTGATAATAAACTGTTGGCACGAATAATTGATAATCCTACTCTGAAAGACGCTTATGTGTCTGACGTGATGGAGGACTCTATGAAATTTGTGGCTTTGGATAGCACCTTGGATGTACTTTCATCTATGGTGGAAAAGGAAAAAGCTGTTCTGGTTCGAGATACTCAGAACCATATTCACATCATCACGAAGCACGATATCCTCGAAGCTTTCACGAAGTAATGCCTAATGGATCGTAGAAAATTAGAAGGTATACTAGCTGGAGGAGTAGATTTTCAGATCCAAGAGATATTGGAAAAGGCCTGGGTTTTATTTAAAGCTCGGGCCGCTTTTCATATTGGTTTTATGTTTGTGATCGGAAGTATTCAAGCCGTGTTTACAATCTACTTGGAAGATTTCCTTTCGATCTATACCATACTTTTAGCTCCTGCTTTGGTAGCTGGCTTTTACTTGGTGGCCAATCGAATCAGTCAGGGGGAATACCTCGATTTTCAGAATTATTTTGATGGGTTCAAATACTGGCTTCTTGTAGTTACCATCAATTTGGTGAGCGGAATCTTGACAGTCTTAGGTATTATTGCGCTGATTGTTCCTGGTGTTTATCTAGGAGTAGGCTATATCTTCGCTATCCTTTTTGGGGTTTTTGGAGGTTTTGATTTTTGGACCTCCATGGAATATAGTAGACGACTAGTTCATACGAATTGGTGGAAGTTTTTTGGGTTTTTCTTGGTACTGCTACTTTTGAATATTGCCGGTTTGCTTGCTTTGCTGATCGGACTTTTAGTGACGGTTCCGGTGACTTACCTTTCAATCTATGTGCTTTTTGAAGACTTGACTGGAGAAGCTACAGCGCTGATCGAAGAAAAAATCTAAAAGTTATTCATGCATTAGAAGCATGACTTCCAGCCTTCCACTTCCTTTCGCTAAATCCCTTCACAAACAGTCTCTGAGTTTATTGGAGGCATCATCGGTGGGTAGAAATAGACGTCAACAGTTCCCGCACTTAGCCGGATCGAGCCAAACTTCATGATTTTGTTGGTAGTGACTCCGGCAGTAGGCTACCGAGAAATGAACACATGTCCCCCGGTAAGTCAGTTTTTATTTATGCTACTTAGAATTGAATGTTCACTATTGGTCTTCGACTTTAAATGTAAAAACCGGTCTTGTCAACTCCTTTGGGCTTAGATTATCATAGTTTGAAACTGTGAATTGGGTAATTGATTGAAAACTTAATCTTTCCGCTCTATCAAAATTGAAATAGTTAATAAAACTCGATCCTGTAAAATTATTTCATTATTCAACTACAAAAGGGAAAAAGCTTCTTCCTCCTGTCTCCGAACCTTCGGAAGTGTCAAACTCTGAAGCAGTATATTTTGGAAATAAGTGATAATTAGATGGAATACCAGAGTTAACAAGAAAGAAGGAAGGGGCAACACCGGCAACAATATTTTTATAGCCCGCTGGTGGATTTATTAATTTGGCTTTCCCAGTTATCTCACTTATACTGAATATAAAGTTGAACACACCTTTATTTAGTAGGATTAATTTGCTTGTTAATCTATAACGCGAACCGTCATAATTCATTAACAATTCGCTTCCAAGAGTACTGAAGGGAACTATTTCCCCCATTTCATTTATAATTCTAAATTTATTGGTAGCACCGGGTTGATTAGCAAGTCCATTTGTTTTGTCCTTTAGTTCTACAATAACTAAAAGTCCATTAAATGCAACGTCCTCAAATAGATATTGAACAGTATTCTCTCGGTCAAACATTATTTTAGGAATAAGAATAGCAATCTTTAGGGTATCCCCAACTTTATATGCTTCTTTAACTGGTGTTATTTCTACAGGCCAATCAAAATTTTTGCTTACATACAAGGTTTCATCATCTGTGCAGGAAAACGAAAATAGCGATAGTGAGAAAAGAAGCTGGGCAACTAGCCCAGCTCTTTTTTTTATTTTGTCAGTATCCATAGCTTTGTACCAATTGGTTTACTTGAGTGGATTGTAGATTGTTCTGTCTTGACAATAGGTCCGTTCTGAATTGTCCCACAGTAAGCAAATTAGTATTTAGACTCTGGAAGATCATAGCAGGGGTATAACCATTCACGTTGATTTCTTCCCCAGTTAATTCAGTTTTTATATGATCCATGAAGCTATAGGACATTTCGAGATTAGTTTTATACCAGACTTGAAAGTATTAGGTCTGCCTTTTCTTTAGATTCATTTAAGTTCTTTTATCCTACTCCTCTACACGGAATGCGAAAACGGGTCTTGCCCAATCCTCCGCGCTTGGATTATCAAAGTTTGAAGCTGTGTTTTTAGTGATCAAGTGAAAATTTAATCCTTCTCCTGAATTAAGGATGAAGAAGGTTGCCCCAACTCCTGCTGTAATTTGATCATACCCTACAGGCGGGTTAATTAATTGAGCAGGCTGACGAGTATTAATAATTAGTGATATTGCATAAACTCCAGGTTTTCTTAAAATCATACTTGAGGAGTGGACGTAACTCTCATTAGTAAAAACCAAATCTAATTCTCCACCTCCTGAACCGAAAGGGAATATTCCCCCAATTTTATTTAAAAACTGGAAAGATTGAATAGAACCAGGTTGTCCTACTAACGATTCAGATTTGTTGGTTAGTTCAACAATTCTTACACTTGTTTCAAAATTGTAATTTTCAAATAGGTATTTTATTTTCTTTTCTCTGTCTTCTAATATTTTATTAAACTGTATCTTTATATCAATCGTGTCCCCTACTATATAGGATTCTTTAACTGGTGATAAGCTTGCTGGAAATTCGAAATCATTAGAAAGATATAAAACCTCCTTGGTACAAGATGCCAAAAAGAATAGTGTTAATATTAAAACACATTTCCTGATCTTATAAGTATTTAATTTAGTACCCATAGCTCTGTACCAATTGGTTCACTTGTGTGGATTGTAGATTGTTCTGTCTTGACAATAAGTCTGTCCTGAATTGTCCCACTGTGAGCGCATTAGTATTTAGACTTTGGAGGATCATAGCAGGGGTATAACCATTCACATTATCTAAAACCCCAGTGCTTGAAGGTTCACCTGTGTCCGTGAGATCATAATATAGCCCTCTTGGTATCCAATAGTTTGGGAGTTGTTTTCTGATATTTTTCACGAAAATCTGGTTGAGTTTGTTTAAATAATTAATCTGAATTTAGTGAAAATTTAAAAATCTATTTATCTTTTATTTTTAAAATTAAAAATACTTTCTAATTGCTATCAAATATCTGATTATGAGTAGTTTAAAATTTTTATATCATAGCAATAACTCGCACTCGTACTTTCTCACAAAACTCCTGAACAGCTGTTTCTGAATTTGCAGGAGGCATCATCGCTGGGGAGAAATAGACGCGAACTGTTCCCGGACTGAGCAGGATCGAGCCACGCTTCATGATCCTATCGGCACCGATTACTGCCATTGGCATGATTGGAATTTGGGATTCTATGGAGAGCCGAAATGCACCTGTCTGAAAGGGGAGCAAAGCGTCTGCGGTGTTATTTCGTGTTCCTTCAGGTGCCATCACGATAGAGATTCCTTTATCCAAATATTCAATCAGCCGGGCTACGCTGAGTTTTCTCGAGGCTGCACTGCTTCGATCTACCCATACTGCTACTTTTCCGATTAAAGTCCCGAAAAGTGGAATTCTTGAAAGTTCCTTTTTCCCAATTGCCCGCACCTCCTGAGGAATAGATAGGGGTATCATCGGAGCATCGATATAGGAGCGATGATTGAATACATAGATGTATGAGGTAGTCGGATCTATGTGCTCTTTTCCATAGACTTCAAACCGAATTCCTGAAAGTACGGCCCATATTCCGGCCCACAATCGGATGAATATGAAGGAAACTCTACCGCCTCTGTTGCTGATCAAAAGTGGGGTGATGATAAAAGGACTGAAAAGCATCATCAATTTTATAAAAAGCAATGCAGAATAAAGGGAATAAATCCCTTCAAAAAATTTGATTATCAGTAATTTTGATTAAATTTGAATTCGTAAATATATCTTTCACTCTTTGCTTGCAGGGCCCTGAATTCGTTTAGGGCTTTTTTTATTTCGATTTTAATCTGATTCTTTGAGAAAGTTACTTAAAAGCCTACACTTCTTAAAATAGGCTAGGATTTAGCCATTTAATTTCTCAACTATTATAAAAATCTTACCTTTACATTCTATTCGAGTGAATAGCATGAGTTGAAGTGTGTTAATTCATTGATTTACAACTAAAAGTCAGCAGTCAGATGACCCTTAGACTGTTGATTAACCCGGGTTAAAAATATTATGTCTAACAAAGCAGAATTTAATTGGGAAGATTTCGAAACCAAAGGTTTTGGTGAGGGGTATTCCAAAGTGCAGCGGGAGCAAATGGCGGAAATGTATGAAAATACATTGAACGAGATCACAGAGAAAGAAGTGATTAAAGGTACCGTTGTAGGAGTAAACGACAAAGATGTGATCATCAATATCGGTTTCAAATCCGATGGATTGGTTCCATTGTCAGAATTCAGAGATTTAGAGTCTATTAAAGTCGGTGATACCGTAGAGGTATTCATCGAAGAGCAGGAAAACCACCTAGGGCAGCTAATCCTTTCTCGCAAGAAAGCGAAGATTGTTCGCGCCTGGAAAGACATCGAAGATGCACTTGAATTTGACAACGTGATCGAAGGTCTAGTTAAGCGAAGAACTAAAGGTGGTCTTATTGTAGACATCTATGGTGTTGAGGCATTCTTGCCAGGTTCCCAGATTGATGTGAAACCTATTCGTGATTTTGACATCTATGTAGGTAAGAAGATGGAAGTGAAAGTGGTGAAAATCAACCACGCAAATGATAACGTTGTAGTATCCCATAAGGTGTTGATCGAGAAAGATCTTGAGAAGCAGAAAGCTGAGATTCTAAACAATTTGGAGAAAGGCCAAATACTAGAAGGAGTTATCAAAAACATGACCAATTTCGGTGTATTTATCGATCTTGGAGGTGTAGACGGACTTCTTCACATTACGGATATCTCTTGGGGACGTATCAATCATCCAGAAGAAGTATTGCAGCTTGACCAGAAGGTTCAGATTGTAGTTCTTGACTTTGATGATGAGAAGAAGCGAATTTCATTGGGTATGAAGCAACTGACTGCTCATCCTTGGGATTCACTTGCTGCCAGCCTTGAAGTTGGAAGCAGAGTCAAAGGTAAGATTGTAAATGTAGCTGATTATGGCGCATTCCTTGAGCTTGCCGCCGGTGTTGAAGGCTTGATTCACGTATCAGAAATGAGTTGGTCACAGCATTTGAGAAACCCTGCAGACTTTGTCAAAGTGAGTGACGAAGTAGAAGCAGTAGTATTGACTTTAGATAAGGATGATCGAAAAATGTCACTTGGAATCAAACAATTGACTGAAGATCCTTGGACTAAAGCTGATATGAACACTAAATATGCGGTAGCTTCTAAGCATAAAGGTGTAGTGAGAAACTTAACAAACTTTGGTCTTTTCCTTGAGTTAGAGGAAGGTATTGATGGCTTGGTACACGTATCTGACTTATCCTGGACTAAGAAAATCAAGCACCCTTCTGAGTTTGTGAAAGTAGGAGATGAGCTAGAAGTAGCTGTCCTTGAGCTTGACGTAGACAACAGAAGACTGGCACTTGGACATAAGCAATTGGAAGAAAACCCTTGGGATACGTTTGAATCTGTATTCCCAGTAGGATCTGTTCATAAGTGTACTGTCAATTCTAAGAATGACAAGGGTGCTGTTCTTGAGCTTCCTTACGGACTGGAAGGATTTGCTACAATCAAAAATCTAGAGAAAGAAGATGGTTCTCAAGTTGAGGTTGGAGAGTCTCTTGAGTTCAAAGTTTCTGAGTTTTCCAAAGATGACAAACGAATCGTCCTTTCACATACAGCGATGTACAAAGAAGAGGCTAAGCCAGCAAAGAAGGCTGTAACCAAAAAGAAAGAGGATTCTTCTGATTCAGGTTCTTCCACTTCCTCAGCACCATCTGAGAAGTCTACCTTAGGTGACTTAGATGCTCTTGCTGGATTGAAAGAGAAAATGGAAGGGAAGAAGTAATTTCCTATTCAAAAATCTGATAATAATAATTACAAGTGTCTGCCGAGAGGTAGACACTTTTTTTGGTTTAGGGCATTGATAGCGCCTTTTCTCTTTTCTATCAAATTATGCTTTTAATTATTTTTTTAGGGCCTTGGGGCAAAAAAAAGCATTCACCACGGTGAATGCTTTTACATGAGGTCGAGAGCGGATTCGAACCGCTGTACGAGGTTTTGCAGACCTCTGCCTAGCCACTCGGCCACTCGACCAATCTGAATCGGAATGCAAATGTAGGTAATATCTTTATTCCTCCAAAAAAGGAATTACTTATTTTTAGATTGATGAAAATATATTGATCTGTTAAATTCAGATTCGGGTTTGAATTTTTTTTTAATGTTGATTCTCAGAACTATACGATTTAAAAGTAAAAAATACCTTATTTATAATAATTATAAATAGTATAATACGTATTTTTAAAAACTTAACCTATTGAAAATCAGTTTTATACTTATCCATTTATTATCCTTTGGGAACAGTCTTGGGGTTTGAATCCATGTTTGGAAAACAGCCTCTGCGTAGTACCTTTGCGTTGCTGATAAAGGCGATTTACACTATTTAATTACCTAGAATATGTTATCCAAATGCTTGTTAGTAGGAGTTCGATCGAATTTCCAAATGCTGGTAGTACTATTCATGTTGTTCGGAGGTCAAGCCTTTGCGGTTGATCCTGCAGTAAACGAAAGTCCAGAGGCGGTGTCAGCAGGTAAAGCAATTTTCAAAGCCAATTGTAGTACCTGCCATAAGCTGGATGAGAAATACATAGGCCCTTCATTAAGGGGGGTTACTGAAAGAAGGAATCCTGTTTTGGTTAAATCCTGGATCAAAAATTCTCAGGCTATGATAGCTTCAGGTGATACCTATGCAGTAGCATTATATAAAGAATATAACAATTCCATTATGCCCGCTTATACCTTTTTAAGCGATGTTGATTTAGAAAATATACTTTCTTACATTGAATATGGAGATAAAGTAGATCCAGCGGCTGCCGCCGCAGCTGTTGCAATAAGTGCTGATGGAGATGCTTCTGCCGCAACTGGTGGAATCCCATCTGAATACCTGACCGGAATTTTAGTAGTTCTTATTTTCGTTCTGATTTTAATTTTAGCAGTGCTTGGTTTGATTATCTCAGTGCTTTCTAAGTATTTAACCAAACAAAATCTTGATGAGACTGACAAAGAATTTGTAACGCAAAAATTTCAATTTGGGAAAATTTTAAAAAGTGATGCATTTATTATCATAGTTACCGCCTTGGTAGTAGCAGTGGTAGCAAAGACGGCAATTGATGGGTTATATTCGGTTGGTGTCCAACAAGGGTATGCTCCGGAACAGCCAATTGCATATTCTCATGCGCTTCATGCGGGCACGCTAGAAATAGCCTGTCAATATTGCCACACTGGAGTTGAGATTGGGAAATCCGCAAATATTCCTTCTGCTAACATTTGCATGAATTGTCATACTCACATTCAAAATATGGAAGGTGAGGAAGGGGTCTCGCCAGAAATTCAAAAAATCTATGACGCTGTAGATAATAATAAGCCCATTGAGTGGGTGAGAGTACACAATCTGCCTGATCTGGCATATTTCAACCATTCACAGCATGTGAAAGTGGGTGGTGTTGAATGTCAGACTTGTCATGGGCCTATCCAAGAGATGGAAGTCGTGGGTCAGCACAGTTCATTGACTATGGGCTGGTGCATTGACTGTCATAGACAGACAGAGATTACAACTGAGGGCAATGCATATTATGATAAGTTGGTTCAGCTGCATTCAGACTCTAAGGATGCATTAAAAGTTAAAGACATCGGAGGTTTGGAGTGTGCTAAGTGTCACTATTAATTCATGATTTTCTTTGAAAATTCATTCTAGATTATAAAATGAAGGAAACTAAAAAAACATACTGGAAAGGACTTGAGCAGCTTAATAACGATCCAGCGTTTGTAAAGAATGCCGATAAAGAATTTGTCGAGCTTCCATCAAGCTCAAGCGAGGATGGGGATTCTTCAAGAAGAGACTTCCTCAAATTAATGGGTTTCAGTTTAGCAGCAGCCTCATTAGCGGCTTGTGAAGCTCCAGTAAGAAAAGCTATCCCTTATGTAAATAAGCCGGTGGATATCAACCCTTCCATTCCTAATTATTATGCTTCTACTTTTGCTACCGGTGGCGACTACGCCGCTATCGTGGTAAAAACAAGAGAAGGCAGACCAATAAAAATTGATGGAAACTCACTTTCGCCTATAAATAAGGGTAAAGTAAATGCAATAGTAGAAGGATCCATTCTTTCTCTTTATGATAAAGAGCGGCTGTCCGGTCCCTATATTAATGGTGAGAGGTCAGATTGGGCTACTTTAGACGCTCGGGTAAAAATGAATTTTGCCTCAGCCGGAAATGTTAGGATTATTTCTAATACAATTCTTTCTCCTTCAACTCTGAGAGCTATTGAAATCTTTTCTGATTCAGTTGGTGGAGCGGAATTGATTCAGTATGATCCCATTTCAAATTATGGCATCAAAAAGGCAGCTCAGGTTTTTTACGGTACCGCAGTTATTCCTTCCTATTCCTTTAACAAGGCAAAAACTATTGTTTCCTTTGGAGCAGATTTTTTGGGCACTTGGATTTCGCCAATTGAATTTGCCGGTCAATATGCAAAGACACGAAAAATAAGCAACGAACGTCGAGAAATGTCAAGGCACTATCAGTTCGAATCGAATTTATCGATGACTGGTGCAAATGCTGATTATAGAACACCAATAAGAGCTTCTCAAAGCGGGTTGGCCATTTTAGCGCTTTATAATGCTATTGCAAAGAAAGCTGGAGCTACTCGAGTTTCTGCTGAGAAGGTTACAATAACTCACTTGGATAAAGCTGCAAATGATCTATGGGCTACCAAAGGTGCTTCACTTGTAGTGTCTGGATCTAATGATCCCAATGTACAGGTAATAATAAATGCAATCAATGAAATGCTTGGTGCAAATGGGACAACAGTTGATTTTGCAAATCCAGTTCATTTTAGAGAAGGTGATGACCTCAGAATGAGTCAATTTGTGACTGAATTGAAGGCCGGACAAGTTGGAGGAGTTATTTTTTATAACTGTAATCCAGTATACGATTTTGCTAAGGGAGCTGAAGTTGCCGAAGGGATAGCTAAAGTAAAAGTCAGCTTGGCAACAAACGGTACAATGGACGAGACTTCATCACTGGTTCAAATGGTAGCCCCGGATCACCATTACTTGGAGTCTTGGAATGACTTTGAGCCGAAGCGAGGACATTTTTCACTTTCTCAACCAACCATTTCTCCATTGTTTGATTCTAGGCAAGCACAGGAATCATTCCTTGCATGGGGTGGATCAACTTCTAATTATTTCGACTTCCTTCAGTCAGTTTGGCAAAATGAGGTGTATACTTTAGTGGACACTGAAGGTAATTTTCAGGAATTCTGGGATACTACCTTATATAATGGCGTTTTAGCATTTGATTCAACGGCTGCAGCACCTACACCAGTCGGAGATATTTCTGCTGCAGCTCTGGCTGTTGCTAAATCATCAAATGCTGGTAATACAAGTCCCGAATTAGTCATCTATCCTAAAGTAGGGATTGGAAATGGTATCTATGCCAATATTCCTTGGCTACAAGAAATGCCAGATCCAGTAACTAAGGCGACATGGGACAATTACCTAACTGTCTCTCAGAAATGGGCCACGGAGAACGGTGTTACCATGTATGAAGAGCATACTGGGAAGGCATCGATAACTGTAAATGGTAAATCGCTGATCGTTCCGATTATGATTCAGCCAGGTCAGGCAGATGGCACTTTTGGTTTAGCTCTTGGATATGGTAGAACTAAAGCTGGGAGAGTAGCGAATGGAGTAGGTGTAGACGCCTACAAATTACTTGATGCTTCAAACGGCTTCGTTAATTTTGATATCACTGCAGGAGTAAAAGTCACTGTCAGTGAAGACAAATATAAAATTGCAAGAACTCAGACTCACCAGACATTCATGGGACGTGAAAATGTCATCCAAGAATCTACTCTAGGTGAATATAAGCTTGATGCAGGAGCCGGAAGATATCATCCCGAAGTTTACAAAGACGGTGAATTTATAAAGCCATCAAAGATTTCACTTTGGAAAGGCCACCAGTATAGTCAGCATCATTGGGGTCTGGCTATTGATATGAATTCCTGTATTGGTTGTAGTGCATGTTCAGTTGCTTGTCAGGTTGAGAATAACGTGCCAGTAGTTGGAAAGCAGGAAGTATTGAATCGAAGAGAAATGGCTTGGATCAGAATTGATCGTTACTATTCCTCAGACGCGCCGGTAGATGATTTGAAAGCGATGGAAATTGCAGCAGATAATCCTGAGGTGACATTCCAACCGATGATGTGTCAGCAGTGTAACAATGCGCCATGTGAGACGGTATGTCCGGTGGCAGCAACGACACACTCATCTGAAGGGCTAAACCAAATGACATATAACAGATGTATTGGTACTAGATATTGTGCAAATAACTGTCCGTATAAGGTCCGTCGATTCAACTGGTTTAAGTACCATGACAACAAAGATTTCGCTGGAGTCAATGTTGCTCAGAATGACGGCCTAGGTAAAATGGTATTGAATCCAGACGTCACTGTACGGGCACGAGGTGTGATGGAGAAATGTTCCATGTGTGTGCAGCGCATCCAAGCTGGTAAATTGACTGCCAAGCGGGAAAAACGTAAAGTAGAAGATGGGGAAATCAATGTCGCTTGTGCTATTGCTTGTCCTACAGATGCTTTAGTATTTGGTGATATGAACGATGGCAATAGTAAAGTTTCGAAACTTCTTAAGATTGAGGAAAATAATACTTCAGCGTTGAAAGAAGTTGGGGAAGAAAGAGCTTACCATGTATTGGAAGAGATCAACGTCAGTCCCAATGTATGGTACTTTACCAAAATTAGAAATAAAGACAAAAACGAAGCGTAATCTTAATCTTATAAACTATGCAGGTTACTTCATCCGTACGGGACCCATTAGTTACCGGAGGCAAAACTTATCATGACGTGACACAGGATGTGTGCCGTCAAGTTGAAGGAAGACCATCATTGGGTTGGTTCCTTGCTTTTCTCACAGCTGCTGGGGTGCTAGCTCTAGGGTCAATTGCACTAGTTGTTACGCTCTGGGAAGGGATTGGCATGTGGGGCTTAAATAAAACTGTCGGCTGGGCATGGGACATCACTAACTTTGTATGGTGGGTTGGTATCGGTCACGCCGGTACCCTTATATCCGCTGTACTGTTGCTTTTCAGACAGAAATGGCGGACATCTATTAATAGAGCTGCCGAAGCAATGACTATTTTCGCAGTGATATGTGCTGCAATGTTTCCGGTGATTCACATGGGACGTCCATGGTTGGGAGCTTATTGGGCACTTCCACTTCCTAATACGTTTGGTTCTCTGTGGGTGAATTTTAATTCACCGCTCTTGTGGGATGTCTTTGCGATATCAACTTATTTTGCTGTGTCATTGGTGTTTTGGTACATAGGATTGATTCCTGATTTTGCAACAATCAGAGATCGGGCCACGGGGTTAAGAAAAACGATTTATGGAGCACTTTCATTTGGCTGGGATGGTGCTGCTAGGACATGGATGCGTTACGAATCAGTATCGTTAATCTTGGCAGGATTGGCCACTCCTCTTGTACTTTCAGTACACACAATCGTATCTTTTGATTTTGCTACTTCTGTGATACCAGGATGGCACACTACAATTTTTCCTCCTTATTTCGTGGCTGGTGCGATTTTTTCAGGTTTCGCTATGGTATTGACTCTGATGATTGTCACACGTAAAGTCTTCAAACTAGAGGATTATATTACAATCAGTCATATTGAATTGATGAATATTGTAATAATTGTTACAGGCTCAATCGTAGGTGTAGCGTACATCACAGAGTTTTTTATAGCATGGTATTCTGGTGTCGAGCCAGAGTTTTATGCCTTTTACAACAGAGCTACTGGACCATATTTTTGGGCTTATTGGACTATGATGACTTGTAATGTTATTTCTCCTCAGCTATTTTGGATTAAAAAAATAAGAACTTCGATAGCAGCTACCTTTGCCTTATCTATTGTGGTAAATATTGGAATGTGGTTTGAGCGATTTGTAATTATTGTCACTTCACTTCACAGAGATTATTTACCCTCTTCATGGGCTATGTTCTATCCTACTTGGGTGGATGTTGGAGTTTATCTGTTCACATTTGGGTTGTTCTTTACCTTATTCCTTTTGTTTGCTAAGTTTTTCCCAGTAATAAATATGGCTGAGGTAAAAGCTGTATTGAAATCTTCATCTGAAAAAGTGTCTAAATAATTATGGAAAGAGATACACATTTTGTTCTGGGAGTATTTGACGATGAGGATATCCTACTTCAGGCAGTGGGAGAAGTGAGAGCTAGTGGAGTGAAAATCGATGAGGTTTACTCCCCTTATCCAGTCCACGGGTTAGATGAAGTTCTTGGCTACAGGAGGAGCCGCTTACCAATAGCAGCATTCTTGTTTGGTATAGTGGGTACTACACTTGCTTTGACCATGCAGTATTACATGATGTTATTTGATTGGCAAATGATCATTGGTGGTAAGGATTATGCTTCTTTTCCAGTCTTTATTCCAGTTACATTTGAAATGACTGTGTTGCTGGCCGCTTTTGGGATGGTTGGTGTTTTTATGATCAGTTCTAACCTAAAGCCCTGGGCTATACCTAGGATTTTTGATGTAAGAAGTACTGATGATAAACACATAATGGCTATTGATATAGTTAACAATTCAGCTATGGATATTACAAAGATTGAAGAGATTTTGAAGTCTTCTGGGGCTTCAGAGGTAAATAAAAAAAGTTTTGAATAGTAAATCTGAAACTATGAAGATTACTAATAGATTTAATGGTTTGAGCTTAATTCTTTCGGGAATTATCCTAATTGGTTGCAAAGCTGGAGGAAACGATCAGGGTCTTGAGTACGCACCTCAGATGTATCACTCGGTTGCCTATGAGCCCTTGACACAAATCACAGATGAATCCCAAGGTTCTTGGCTTTCTACTCGGGAAGATGAGAAGGGTGAATTTTACAATAGCAATATTCACAATCCTCATAATATGAATATGAGAGAACCTGTGGCAAATACTGTTCCGCGTAATAAAAATGCATATTTACCTTACCGATTAAAGACTTTCGAATTGGAATTAGCTGGAGAAACAGTTAGGAATCCATTAGACCCAACTGATCAGGTATTGGCAGAAGGCGAGAAATTATTCCTCAACTATTGTTCTACCTGTCATGGAAAAGGTGGTGAAGGGGACGGGAAAGCAGGAATGAAGATTGGTGGGGTGGCAAATTTAACCGGTGGTGCTTACTTAGGCTTGCCTGAAGGACATATTTTTCATGTCATCACTAAAGGTAAAGGAAGAATGTTGGCTCACGGTTCTCAGATTCTACCTGAAGATCGCTGGAAGATCGTTTCATATGTAAAACAAAAAATTCAAGGTGGACAAGGCGCACAGACCGCCGCAATTGCCGAGGCAAAAGTATCAACTAAAGAAACCCTAGGGAATTAAATATGGGCTACGACACACAACATTACAATCTGGATCAAAAGTTTGTTTTTACGAATGCAACTAAAAAATCAATAATTACAGTTTTGATCATTGGATCAGCACTTTTAACAATTGGCATTTTAATTGGTATTTTTGGGAATAACCACGAAGAGGGTGTAGAAGCTGGATCTCATACTTTTCATTGGTATGAAAGGCTATACGCAAACCTTTGGATCAACAATGTATATTTCACCGGTATCGCAATAATTGGAGTCTTCTTTTTTTCACTACAGTATGCTGCCCAGGCAGGTTGGTCTGCGCCACTAGTGAGAATTATGCTTTCTCTGGGTAATTGGTTGCCATATGCAGGAGTACTGATGATTACTAGCTTCTTTTTAGTTAATCACGAATTATTCCACTGGACACATAGTTATCTATTTGATAAAGCTTCTCCGCAATACGATAAGATCATTGATGGTAAAGGAGCGTTCTTCTATTGGCCAATGGCTAAGGGTACTTTTCCAATATTTTATATTTTCCGAATGGTTTTGTTCTTCGGCTTTTGGGTGTTTTTTTTCAATAAGTTAAAGAATTTATCCTATGCTGAAGATTCACTTGGCGGAAGTACGTCCTGGTACAAGATCAGAGCAATGTCAGCGTTATTTATTATTTTCTTTGCAGTTTCCTCATCGATTGCTGCTTGGGATTGGATCATGTCAATTGATACACATTGGTTTTCAACCTTGTTTGGATGGTATGTATTTTCCTCTTGGTTTGTTGCAGGGCTATCTGCTATGACTTTAATTACCATTTTCTTGAAAGGTCAAGGATATTTAGAGATGGTGAATGAAAATCATATTCATGACTTGGGAAAGTTCGTCTTTGGATTTACTGTATTTTGGACATACCTATGGTTTTCTCAATTTCTTTTGATCTATTATGCCAATATACCTGAAGAATCAGTTTATTTCTTAGAGAGACTGAGTTCTGACGTATATGGACCGTTCATTTTCGTAAACATAGGCTTGAACTTTGTACTCCCATTTCTAGTTTTGATGACAAGAGATTCAAAAAGACATGGGATATTCTTAAAGTTAGTTTGTTCCTTAATTATAGTAGGGCATTGGGTTGACTTTTTTCTAATGGTTCAGCCAGGTACACTTGGGAGTGACGGAGGTGTTGGATTCATGGAAGTTGGAATGTTTTTAGTCTATGGTTCTGGAATGGCGTTTGTTGTGTTGGGTGGGTTAGCAAAAGGAAATCTAATTCCTAAAAACCATCCAATGCTTGAGGAGAGTTTTCATCATCATATTTAATAACAGCCAAAAAAATAAGGTATGTACAGTTTTCTAATTGGAGTAGGCGTTCTATTACTGTTTTCTATCATCTGGATGGTTTACAGGATTCAGACTTTAGTAACAGTTGTAAAAGGTTCTGATAAAAAAATAGCTTCTGGAAGTAATAAGATAAATGCGATTTTGTTTATTGTATTCATGGTCGGAGCTGGATCATTGATGTTTTGGTACTCAATTAAAGAGTATGATAATTATCAATTACCAATTGGTTCTGAACACGGACTTGTGACAGATCATTTATTTTGGGTTACTATGGCTGTGACAGGTTCAGTATTTTTGGTAACACACGTATTGTTATTCATTTTTCCATATAAATATCGATATGATGAAAAGAGAAAAGCTTCATTCTATCCTGACGATAATAAGCTTGAGATTATCTGGACCATAGTACCTGGAATTGCATTAGCCGGTTTAGTCTTTTCAGGTTGGATGGCATGGTCAGATATTACTGCCCCGGCTCCAGAAAATGCCCATGTCGTGGAAATAATGGGATATCAATTTGCATGGGAGATTCGATATCCTGGTACAGATAAAGTACTAGGTGATTATGACTACCGTCTCATAACCGCATCAAATTCACATGGTATAGATTTTACAGACAAAAATTCAATTGATGATTTTCCCTCACCGGTAGTCGTTATCCCGAAAGGTGAACCTGTTCTGTTTAAAATTAGAGCGAGAGACGTGCTTCACTCAGTTTTTGCACCACACATGAGATTAAAAATGGATGCAGTCCCTGGCATGCCCACTAGATTTTGGTTTGTTCCGATTAAGACTACTGCAGAAATGAGAGTTGAATTAAATAATCCTGATTTCAATTATGAGATTGCTTGTACAGAAATATGTGGAAAAGGTCATTTTGGAATGAGAAAAGTAATCGAAGTCATTGAGCCAGCTGCCTACCAAAAATGGATATCAGAACAAAGATCGTTTATACAGTTGGATCCTGCATTAGCAGAAGGTCTTCCAAGTAAGACTAAAGAGCTTGCAGAAATTCAATTAACAGAAAATTAATACACAAAATTATAAATTATGGCCACAGCAACTGTCACAAACCACGAGTCAGCCTCGCACGCTCAGCAAGATCATGAGCATCGTGATAATTTTGTAACGAAATATCTATTTACTCAAGATCACAAAATGATTGGAAAGCAATATCTAATCACTGGAATGTTTTGGGCATTAATAGGAGGTTTTTTATCCATATTATTTCGTCTTCAACTGGGATTTCCCGAAATGGACCTTTCGTTCTTACGGCCTTTATTGGGTGGTTGGATAACAGAATCTGGGTCATTAGATCCTACATTTTATCTTGCACTGGTAACCATGCACGGGACTATCATGGTTTTCTTTGTATTGACTGCTGGTTTGAGTGGTACGTTTTCTAATTACTTGATTCCGCTTCAAATCGGGGCTCGTGACATGGCTTCAGGTTTCATGAATATGCTTTCTTACTGGTTCTTCTTTGTATCAGGTGTGATTATGTTCATATCCTTGTTTATCAAGACTGGTCCTGCAGGTGGGGGTTGGGTTGTATATCCTCCACTTTCCGCTTTGGAACAAGCCATTCCCGGCTCAGGTTTAGGTATGACTCTTTGGTTAGTTGCGATGACTTTTTTTATTGCGTCTTCTTTGCTAGGAGGTATAAATTATATCACAACTGTAATTAATTTGAGAACTAAGGGAATGTCCTTTTCAAGACTACCTCTAACCATATGGGCTTTCTTTCTTACAGCTGTCATAGGTCTTTTATCGTTCCCAGTTCTTTTTGCTGCAGCTCTTCTTCTAGTTTTTGACAGAAGTTTCGGTACATCATTTTATCTTTCCGACATTTATATTGGAGGCGAAGCTCTTCCAAATACAGGTGGTAGCCCTGTTCTTTATCAACATTTATTTTGGTTCTTGGGTCACCCAGAGGTTTATATTGTACTACTTCCTGCATTAGGTATTACGTCTGAAGTTATTGCAACTAATTCTAGAAAGCCGATTTTTGGATACAAAGCAATGATTATTTCAATGCTTGGTATTACAATACTTTCCTTTATTGTCTGGGCTCACCACATGTTCGTATCAGGAATGAATCCTTTTCTTGGTTCAATATTTATGTTCCTTACGTTAATTATTGCGGTTCCATCAGCTGTTAAAGTGTTTAATTATTTGACTACCCTTTGGAGAGGAAACTTGATTTTCACTCCGGCAATGTTATTCTCAATCGGTCTTGTATCATTCTTTATTTCAGGAGGTCTAACAGGTATTTTCTTAGGAAACTCAGCTATTGATATTCAGCTACACGATACATATTTTGTAGTTGCTCACTTTCACTTAGTTATGGGTTCAGCTTCATTTTTCGGACTAATGGCTGGTGTATACCATTGGTTCCCAAAAATGTTTGGACGCATGATGGATGCTAAATTAGGATATATTCATTTTTGGTTAACTTTTACTGGAGTTTACTTGGTGTTCTTTCCCATGCATTACATAGGGATTGCAGGTTTTCCAAGAAGATACTACAGTTGGACTAACTTCGAATTTGCGAATATGTATACTGATTTAAATATGTTTGTATCTGTAGCGGCGATTATCACATTTACAGCACAATTCATCTTTATTTTCAATTTCTTTTATAGTATGTACAGAGGTAAAAAGGCAACCTTGAATCCTTGGAGATCAAACACTTTGGAGTGGACAACGCCGCTTAATCCAGGTCATGGTAACTGGCCGGGCGAAATACCTACCGTCTACAGATGGCCATATGATTATTCTAAGCCAGGTGCTGAAGATGATTTTATACCTCAAACAGTTCCTTTATCCGCTACTCCTGAATCTAATCTTCCACATGAGCAAGAGCTAGTTAAACTTGAGTTAGAAATCATGAAGGAAGATGAAGAAGTATTAATATCAAATGAGACAAAACATTAATAAAGCAGTAATTAGTTTTCGTTCAGTAAGTCGTCTTACGGTTATAGCAGTTTATGTGCTCATATTGGTTGGCGGTATAGTTAGAAGTACAGGTTCTGGAATGGGATGTCCTGACTGGCCAAAATGCTTTGGAAGTATAGTTCCCCCAACAAGTGTTGACCAACTTCCTTCAAATTATCAAGAGATTTATCTTGAAAAAAGGCTCGCCAAAAATGATCGCTTTGTCGCATCTTTGGTAAATCTCGGTTTTGAAGATACTGCAAAGGAAATTGCAGAAGACAAATCAATTCTTATTGAGGAAGAATTCAATGCTACCAAAACTTGGATTGAATATTTGAATAGGTTATTAGGTGTTATTATTGGATTGCTCATCGTTCTTACCGTATGGAAGTCTATACCATTATGGAATGTTGATCGAATGATTCCAATTCTTTCCATTAGCTCACTAGTTTTAGTGTTGTTCATTGGTTGGATTGGATCAATAGTAGTATCCACTAATCTTTTGTCCTGGATAATTACAGTACACATGATTTTAGCTTTGGCTCTAGTAGCGATACTGATCATAGCTAATCACCGTTCCTCTTCGTATATAAAAAGTAAAAGTTTAAAAATATATCTCCCATCCAAAGTAGAAAATATTTTAGCCTTAGGTTTGTTTTTGGTATTCGTTCAAGTTGTGATGGGTACACAAGTACGCGAGCAAATCGATCTGGTTTCAAATAATCTAGGTAATATGTTGCGAGGTGAATGGATCGAGCTTGTCGGGCTCAATTTTCTGGTTCATCGCTCATTTTCATTATTATTATTGGGAGTACATATATTGTACTTCTTCTGGGCTTTCAAGTACACCATACGCAGATCACAAATAAATCTTTGGTCTCAAGCATTAATTGGTTTGATCTTGATGGAAATAGCCACTGGAATAGGTATGACCTACTTCGGAATTCCTGCTTTCCTTCAGCCACTTCATCTCATATTTGGTTCGTTAATTATTGGGGTGCAGGTTATATTGATCCTTCAATTTCGGGATCAAAAATATTCTCGAATAAATACAGTTAAATCATGAGCACTATTGAAGTAATTGACTCTACAAACAGTTTCATTTTTGGACGATTAAAAGTTTACTCCGAATTATTAAAATCCAGACTTTCTGCATTAGTTACATTTTCGGCCGTCTTTGGTTATATCTTAGGTGATCGTGGTGTTTCATTTAGTTGGCCAGCGTTTATCGGACTAGTTATCGGAGGATTCCTAATCAGTGGTGCTTCAGGAGCAATTAATGAGATTCTTGAAAGAGACTTAGATAAATTAATGAAACGGACTCAAAATCGTCCATTACCTCTAAAAATTATTTCCTTACAAGAAGCTTATTGGTTCACGGGTTTTGCAGCTGTTTCAGGAATTTCGCTTTTGTGGATGTTTACTAATCCCCTAACTACAGCTCTTGGCGTATTGAGTATGATTCTTTATGCTTTTGTATATACTCCATTAAAAAGAGTAGGTCCTATAGCAGTTTTTGTTGGAGCAATTCCAGGTGCAATGCCCCCTTTGCTTGGATGGACTGCAGCTACAGGGGCTATCAGTTACGAAGCTCTTATAATCTTTGGTATACAGTTCATATGGCAATTTCCTCATTTCTGGGCAATAGCTTGGGTTAGTGATGAGGATTACAAAGCAGCAGGTTTTAAACTTCTACCTTCTGGGGGGGGCAAAGATCTGAATACAGCTTTTCAGATTATGATTTACACGTTGTTCCTGTTGCCTTTGGGATTATTACCAAGTTACTTTGGATTAACTGGTTTAAATTCCGGAATTGTGGCGACTGTTTGTGGAGTATTATTTCTTGCCCAGACATTTTCATTGATGCGTGATTGCTCAAGAAAGTCAGCTCTTAAAATTATGTTTGGATCATTTTTGTACTTGCCAATAGTGCAAATTGCTTATTTATTGGATAAACTGCCTTAATTATGGAAAAAGAACTAAAATATGTAGACATGGTTGAGCAGCCAATTTCAATGCATCCAAAAAAGTTTGCATTATGGTTGTTTATTGTTTCGGTATTAATGGTGTTTGCAGGTTGGACAAGCGCTTTTATTGTTCGCCAAGCGGAGGGTAATTGGCTTGATTATGATCTGCCGCAAATCTTTTGGGTAACCTCGGCACTGGTAATTTTAAGCTCAGTTTCCTTACACTGGGCCTATATTTCTGCAAAAAAAGATAACATCGTCCAGTTAAGGTTAGGAATGTCTTTAGCAATGATCTTGGGAATTAGCTTTTTAGTTGGTCAATGGTATAGCTGGAAAGCGCTTGTATCGAGTGAAATATTTTTTGTGGGTAATCCTGCCGGATCTTTCCTATATGTACTCACAGGAATGCATGCTGTCCATTTAATCAGTGGTTTAATATTCCTGATTATTGTGCTAATTTCGACCTTTAGGTACAAAGTTCATTCTAAGTCAATGAGTACATTGGAGATGGCTGCTACTTATTGGCATTTTCTTGGTGCCCTTTGGATATATTTATTTATGTTTTTACTTTTGAATCATTAAATTAAAATTCAGTACAAACTCATATTTTATGTCAGCGCATGCTACAGTTATTGAAGTAGGTTCGAAAAGAGGTACTTGGGGAGGAGGGAACGAGCCGTTCAAGGCAAGTTATGGAAAACTCATGATGTGGTTTTTCCTTCTTTCGGATATTTTCACATTTGCCGCATTTCTCATTGCCTACGTGGCCACCAGAGTTACTTACCCTGCCTATGAGGGTTCACTAGAAAATTTTTCCGGCTCAAATGAATATTGGCCTGTACCGGAATTGGTATTTGAAGCATTACCATTCGTTCACGGTATTCATGCGCCTTTGATTTTTGTAGGCATTATGACTTTTATATTGATTGCTAGCTCTGTGACAATGGTTTTGGCTGTTGAGGCAGGTCATAGAAATGATCGAGATGATGTTGTCAAATGGATGTTGTGGACTTTATTTGGTGGTATTACTTTTTTAAGCTGTCAAGCATGGGAGTGGAATCACTTTATTCATGGCACGGAAGGAGGAACAGTACTGACTTATATAAATGGCTTAAATCGCTTGGTTACAGAAACGGTTTATGGAGCCAATCTTACAGTAAATGAATATGGGCCGGCTTCTTTCGCCAACCTATTTTTCTTCATTACTGGATTCCATGGTTTCCATGTTACAATAGGAATAATTCTATTGTTTCTTGTTTTTTATCAAGCTGCTGTAGGGGTTTATGACCGTAGAGGTCACTATGAAATGGTGGAAAAAATCGGTTTATATTGGCACTTCGTAGATTTAGTATGGGTGTTTGTATTTACTTTGTTTTATTTAATTTAAGGATTCTTAACAATTTAATCATGCAAATTCAAGAGAATAAATCAACCCTGGTGGTTACACCTAAAGACAATGATAAGATTAAAAAAATCTGGAAAACCGCTGGGATACTGTTGGCAATCACTGTTGTAGAATTTATTATGGCTTTCACAATGGATCGCGGACTCTTACTTTATATCCTCTTCATTGTATTGACAGTTTGGAAAGCGAAATATATTATGATGGAATTTATGCACTTGGGCGAAGAGGCTAAACCCCTATTCTATTCGATTATTATACCCCTGATTTTTTTGGTATGGTTAGTCATTGCCTTGATGAAAGAGGGTACTGACATATTTCTAGTGCGCTGGTAAAAAAAATAGGGTTGTGTTACGACACTTCACCTTTTTTTGATTAAAAAAAATTAATGAAAGGAATTCGAATATTACAAGGGTTTGTACTGATCTGTATCTTGCTGTTGCCAGTATTGATATTTATGTTTTTGAAAAGTTTTGGGAATAATGCCTATGACATTCCTATCTTTTTTGAACAGGGAGTAGACAACCCATTCCAGGAATGTCCAGTAGCAGATACCACTCAGCACTATATTCCTGACTTCGCTTTTGTCAATCAAAAAAGTAAAATCGTGGGGAGCAAGGATATGAAAGGTAAAGTCACAGTGGTAGACTTTTTCTTCACTTCTTGTCCATCTGTCTGTCCGGTCATGTCTTCGGAATTAGAGCGAGTCAACGATATGTTTCGGGAGGAACCAAGTTTGCAGATCTTATCGATCAGTATAGACCCTACTTATGATACCTCGGAAATTCTTCAAGATTATGCCGACAAGCATAATGCGCGTGCCGGTAAGTGGGACTTTCTAACGGGAGATAAAAATGAGATTTATCAACTAGCCAAATGTGGGTTCATTCTGCCTACACTAGATGGTATGGGAGTTCCGGATGACTTTGCCCACAGTGATAAATTTGTTTTGATTGATCAAGAAGGTAGGATTAGAGGTTATTATTCTGGAACAAATCGTGAGGATGTAGACTTATTAATGTTAGAAGCTAAAGTGTTGTTATATGGGAACAAGTAAAGTCATGCTTATTCAATCTGAGCAAAAATTAAAAGTTTGGATAATTGCTATCTCAGTCATTATTCCACTGGCTGTTGCAGTTTTAATTTTTATGCCTACAAAATTGGAACTAGGGTCTGATTTGGTTTATCTTCTTCCTCATTTGAATGCGGCTATTAATACAGCAGCCACTTTTGCTCTGGTGGCTGGGTTAATATTTATCAAAAATAAGAAAGTGGCCTATCACAAAGCCTCTATGACCATCGCCCTTGCGCTCGGAGCAACTTTCTTGGTTTTCTATGTAATCTATCATGCGGCAGCAGAGAGCACAACATTTGGAGGAATTGGGATAATTAGGCCTATTTATTTTACAATTTTAATTACCCATATCATATTAGCAGCAGTGGCATTTTTTCCTATTCTTTTTGCCTATTACTATGGGCTTACCCATCAACGAGAAAAGCATAGGAAAATAGTTAGATTTGCTTATCCAATTTGGCTTTATGTCACAGTGACAGGGGTGATTGTCTATTTGATGATCTCTCCTTATTACACTCATTAACATATTATATAATTGAGAGATGAAAAGAAAATTGAAGAATTTTGCGAGAGTTACCTTTCTTTTATTATTTGGGCTATTGGTCCACAGTGCTACCTTTGCCCAGTGTGCCATGTGTCGAGCCTCGGTAGAAAATAACGTAAGCAATGGAGATACATCTATCGGTGCGGGTCTAAATAATGGAATTCTCTATCTTTTTTTAATGCCCTATTTGATTGCCGGAACCATAGGTTTCTTCTGGTATCGAGCAGCAAAAAACAAAAAGTCAAAATTATCACTTCGCTAATTTTAAAAGTTCGGAGTTTAATTAGGGAATTTGTTTTTTATTTTGAAAAGAAATGAGTTATGAAATCCGAAGGCTGGTAATTCTAATCAGTGTGTTTTCTCTTTTTGTTGTTCTCATACTCAATTTCTTTTTCTTTCAGAAAAGTAATGAAGAGACCTACATCAAAGATCTTCAGGATAGGATTCAGGCAGTAGATCGGGAGTTTGATGAAGATTTCATTCAGATTCTTATGGATGTGAGAAACGAGGACACACTCAGTTTTTTTAAAATAAGCAATCCTTTACATAAGCATCCATTTTTCATTCTGAACCCTTCTGGGGAATTGCTTTTCTGGTCAGATTTTTCCCTCTCTCTAGATTTTACGAGTATCGACCTGAAAAAGGACTATCAACTTATTCAAGGGACTTATGGCAGCCTTCTATTAAAAAACCGTACAATCCGAAGAAATAATACCGAGTTTCGGATGGTTCATATCATTCGCTTGGTTTGGCCAGGAACAATCGAAAATGATTACCTGATCACCGGAGTGAATTTAGAACTCTTTGGTAACAATAAGTTTGAAGTGTTTTCGCCTGAGGAAAATGTTGGTCAACCAGTCACGAATCCTGCTGGCACTAAGCTTTTCGGAATTAATTTCTTAGCTGGCTATGTACCAGCTGGAAGAGTGATCAATTCCGCATTACTAATCTTCTTTACCTCGGTTTTCCTACTGTACTTTATTTTGAGTTCAAATTTCGTGTTGAAGAAGTGGCGAAAGGGTAGACGCTGGCTGGCCATAGGCTATGCGATTAGTATGATAACGGGTTTTCGGCTTGTCATGTTACTATTAGAGATTCCAGCTGGTTTTCTCAATGTGAGCTTATTTGACCCATCGAATTATGCGTCTTCTTGGTTTAATCCTAGCCTGGGAGATTTATTGCTTAATACGATCTGCGGCACCTTTGTTTTTGGATTGATTATTTTTCAGCTTGTTTCTAAACCTATGCTTGAAAAAATCAAGATCTTACAGAAGCCTCATGAGATCAAGCTATTCTTTTTGGTTTCTTTCTTGACCAGTTCTTTGTTTCTGTACTTCGTATGGTTTCTTCCAAGCGATTTGATTCAAAATTCGCAGTGGGCCTTAGACATCAATTCGATTGCTGATTTTGATCTATTTAAGGGGCTAAGTTTTGTAATCTTATTTCTTTGGGGTGCCAACTATGTACTCTTCTCCCTCTCACTGATCAATCTCCTCCTTGAGATGAAAGTAAAAAAACAATCGTATTATGTCTTACTTCTGGTTATTGGAATTCCAGTTTTAGGGCTTATTTTTTTATTTTCAACTTGGGCAGCGCTAGTTTGGTTTATCCACCTCATATTTTTCTTCCTGATTTTAAGGTTTGAATTATTCAAAAATGTCTTTCGGTTGGGACTCGATACTTTCCTGACATTTTTCTTTGCCAGTTTGATCACTGCAATAATTGCGGGTATCAGTACTTTTCAGACAGAAAATTCTCAGTTGATTCAATCAAAAACTCGATTTGCCACGCAAAATTTGATTGAGAATGATGTCATGACTGAGTTTTTCTTGGAAGAGATATTTAATCGAATCAAAGGAGATCTTTTTATTCAGACTAGAATAGCTGACCCACTCTTCTCAAAGGAACCGATTGAGACTAAGATCAGAAGAATTTATTTAGACAATTACTTCGATCAATTCGAGGTTCAAGTTCGAATTTTTTCCTCCTCCGGACAGCAATTCCTTGGTCCTCCGGATGGGATTAATCTTCAGCAGTTTCGCTCCGAATATGTGAAAAGTGATTATGCTACATCAGTTCGTGGTTTGTATTTTATTCGAGGTGATGAGCAGAACTCGGGCAATCGATTCGTTTCTTTTATCCCAGTTATTAAAGGAGGGGTCCAACTCGGGACTATCTATCTTGGTTTCAATCAGCTTCGAGTGCAGCCAAGTAGTGTTTATCCTAAGCTCTTATTGGACAAGCAATACAGTGAAAAGCTGGACCCACTCCGGTACGATTATGCGGTCTTCAAAGAAAATACACTCATCAGAAGCTCTGGGTCATTCAATTTCTTACAGTTGAACCCTGAGTTGCTCGGTGAGCGTTCTGCTTTTTTTACTACTGGCATCAATCAATACGGATATCATCATTTGGCAATCCAAAATGGTGTGGAAACGATCATAGTTTCCTCATTGACCAAAACGCTTTCCTACTTTTTTGGAAATATTTCGCTCTTCTTTGTGGGATTTGTCTTCCTTACTTTCTTTACAATTTCGATAAATACCCTTTTAAGAGGCTATCGCAATTTTGACTTCAACTACAGTACTAAGCTTCAGTTGTATCTCAATTTTGCTTTCTTTTTCCCAATCATAATTATCAGTATCATCACTATCGGCCTATTGGCAAATAGTTATCGAGAGGATCTGGATAGACAATATATTCAAAAAGCTTCTTTGATTCGTGGAAATCTGAGCAGTTTCCTCAATAATCAAGAACCAGACAATGTCTCAAACGATCTTCTGACTGAGGAGGTCAGTAGCTTAGCTAATACCACCGCGAGTGACATTCATCTCTACAACTCAGCGGGCAGACTGGAGGCAACTAACCGTCCCAATATTTTTGATAAGAAAATCCTATCTCCTTTGATGAATCCTGCTGCTTTGGCTGAGATCCAAGAGTTAGGTCAAAATCAGTTTTTGGCAAATGAGCGGATTGGAAACCTCAGCTACAAGGCCGTGTATTTGGCAATCCCATCTTCTGGGAGTAAAGGGAATCTGGCAATTTTAGCAGTTCCTTTCTTCGAGTCTGAGGCCGAGTTGAATGCTGTGATCGCAGATATCCTGAGCAATATTTTCAATGCATTTGTGATTATTTTCATCCTTTTTCTGATTATATCATATTTCGTGTCCACGAATCTAACCTTCCCCTTCAAGTTGCTGACGCAAAAGCTGAAAGCCACAAATCTCGAAAGTAATGAACCGATGTATTGGGGTACCAAAGACGAAATAGGCCTACTGGTCAACGAATACAACAATATGCTCTTCAAGCTCGAGGCGAGTAAAAAAATACTTGCATCCACTGAGAAAGAATCTGCTTGGCGGGAAATGGCAAAACAGGTGGCACATGAGATCAAAAATCCATTGACTCCAATGAAGTTGACACTTCAGCATTTACTTAGACTTGAAAATGATGGCCGCTTGGATGACGTGACCAAACTTAAAAAATCGCTTGAAACTTTGATTCATCAGGTAGACGCCTTGAGCGGGATTGCTTCTTCGTTTTCAACTTTTGCCAAAATGCCCTTGCCTAAGAATGAGAAGATGAATTTCAAGTCCGTACTCTCCAAAGTACTCGAGTTATTTAAAAATGATCAGCAAGCAGATTTACTTTTTCAGGATGATTCCTTTTCTGAACTCATCCCGATCATGGGAGATGACAAGCTATTTGGTCGGGTGATTTCAAATTTAATTATCAACGGAGTACAAGCCGTCCCAGATGGACGGCGACCTATAATCCGTGTTTGGCTCTGGATGACCGATAAAGACGTATTTTTGGAAATTACAGATAACGGTAAGGGGATTTCTAAAGATCTCAAGGATAAAATTTTCATTCCCAATTTCTCTACCAAATCCACTGGCTCTGGACTTGGGCTGGCAATTGCCCGAAGTGGCGTAGAAACGGCAGGCGGGAAAATTTGGTTTGATACGGAAATGGACATAGGAACAACTTTTTACCTGACCTTTCCATTGATAGGATAAAAGCTGATTTTAGTACCTTGAAATCAAAAGTGGATTATCATTGCTCATGCGTGTTTGGATAATTTTCTGGGTTTTATTTTTGGGGTCGGCCGCTCTCGTGCTGGCTCAAGAAAAATGTCGGTGGGTTCCGGGAAATTATTTTCAGAATCCAACTGAACTCGACTCGCTCTCTGGTGTTCCGGAAAGTATTTCTGTAAGTGATAAAAAAGGAAATATTTATGCCTTTGATTTTAGCCTCAGTAGCAACCTACTGAAGATTTTGTCCGATGAAGGTCAAACTCTGGATTCCCTCAAAGTTTGCTATCGGACTTTTAGTCTGCGCTTTGATACTCCAATTGCGAGAAGGACCTTGCTTGCCGATTATGATTCCACTGCAAGATTTAAAGACACTCAACTATCCGAGTTACCTGCATTTGATTTTCGGGAGGAGCTTTTTCCAACGACGGATTTATATAAATCCGGAAGCCTCACGCGGGGAATTTCTTTTGGGAATACCCAAAATGTTTTTGTGAATTCCGCCCTGAACCTTCAGTTGGAGGGAGCGATCTCGGATAACCTGAATATCCGAGCTAGCATCACGGATCAAAATGTTCCCTTTCAGCCTGAAGGAAATACCCAGCAGATTCAGGATTTTGATAATGTCTTAATCGAGCTTTACAATGAGAATTTTTCCCTGGCTGCTGGAGATGTCGTGCTCCGACAGCGAAAATCAGAATTTCTCCGCTACTATAAAAATGTACAGGGCCTGCAATTTACTTCCCACTATAAATTAAAAGAAAACTGGACTGCTAGCTCTCAAGGCTTTGCTTCGATTGCTAAAGGGAAATTTGCTTCTATTCAGCTTCCTATCCTCGAAGGAACTCTCGGCCCATACCGTATTAGCGGTCCAAATAATGAGCGATTTGTTATTATCATGGCAAATTCAGAGCGGGTATTTCTGGATGGAAAGCAGCTTCAACGTGGATTCAATCAAGATTATGTGATCGATTACAATCAGGCAGAGATCACATTTACTCCTGAAGTACTGATCACTCAATATTCACGTGTTCGGATAGATTTCGAATTTGCTGAGCGGAATTTTAGCCGATCCATTATTGGGGCCAACCATAGCCAAAGTAATGGTGTAGTCGATGTCTACTTAAATTATTACCAGGAAAAGGATAATCGAAACCGTCCTTTATTTACAGATTTTTCCCAAGAGGAACTCCGACTATTGGCTTCAGTGGGCGACCAAACTGAGTTGGCATTGCTCCCACGAATTGATAGTGTGGCTTTTGATCTGAATCGAATTTTGTATGAGAAAATTGTTGAAGAAAATGGATTTGGTGGGCCGCTTATATTTTATCGATATTCCACGGATCCAGCCTTGGCACATTTCGAATTGTCATTTTCACAAGTAGGGCAGGGGCTAGGCGACTACAAGCGATTGAGTCAACTCTCCAATGGAACGGTCTTCGAATATGTTCCTCGGGTGAGTGGGCAACGGCAAGGAAATTATTCGATTTTGAGCCAACTCCCAGCGCCAGATAGTAAACGGATGACTACAGTAGGCACGCGAATTAAGCTCAGTAACTATGAAAAAGTGTACACTGAAATGGCACTTTCATCAACAGATAAAAATCTCTTTTCCGAACTGGAGGATGATAACAATCAGGGTCTTGGGCTGAAAGTAGGTATGGAATCAGAAGGTCGTGCTTCCAGTATTTTCAAAGGCTATACGATAAAGGGCCAAACGGAATACGAATACAATTCTACCAACTTCAATTTCATCGATCGATTCCGCTATATCGAGTTTGATCGGGATTGGGGATTGACTCAGGAGCAATTGCGAAGCTCGGCAGCGGAGCAGTTTCTACGAGCTGGGATTGGTTTTGATAAGGATAACTTGAATCGATTCAATTACCAGCTTTACCTTAGAAATCGGCAAAATGTGCTACGCGGGACACAACATTTGGCAAATTGGAACGTCCAACTGGGAGAGAAATTTAGGCTTCGGCAAGAGTTATTCAGGTTGACTAGCGATCAGGACACCTTGAGTTCGGACTGGACGAGATATTTGGGTAATATAAGTTTCAATTCTAAAATCTTGGTTCCCGGCTACCAATTCTCCCTCGATCAGAATGCTCTTCGTAATACTGAACAGGACTCGGTGATCAGCACAGCCATGAACTTCAAGGAGCACCTGATTTATTTGCGCAGCAATGATTCTCTAAAATATTCTTTCCTTGCAGATGCAGCCTGGAGGGAAGATAAAGCTCCTTTTGCAGGAGGACTTTTAAAAGACACCCGTGCCTTTACTTCCAACTTTACTTTCCGCAGACAGTGGACGCAGCATAGTTTGAGTTCTACCTTCACCTATCGCGAGCTGGAATATTTGCAGCGCAAACTACCCACAGAGCTGACGGTGATGGGGAAGTTGGACTACCAAGGAAGCCTTTGGAAAAATGCCCTTCGGAATGAAATCAGCTATGCCATTGGAAATGGTCGGGAGCTACAGCGGGAGTTTGTCTTTCTCCCGGCCCCAAATGGAGACGGGACACATACTTGGCGAGACGATAGTGGAGACGGTGTCCAGCAATTGAATGAGTTTTACCTGGCAATTAATCCTGAGGAAAAGGAATACATCAAAATTTTTGTACCCACCGATAGCTATGTGCAAGCGTATACCAGTATTCTAAATTACCGGGTTCAGGCAAAATTTCCTGAGGAATGGAAAAAAGAAGTAGGATTAAGAGCATTGCTATACAAGTTCTCGAATACCACCAGTTTGAGTATTGAGAAGAAAGTCACCTCCAATGACTTTGGAGACCGAGTGAATCCTTTTATCGCTGGCATAGATCGGGCGGATATCCTTTCCCTTCGTCAGGTGATTCGGAGTAGTCTTTTCTTTAATCGAGCATCAGCAAAATATGGCTTTGACCTTTCCTTATTCGATTCCCAGTTCAAGCAATTACTCGCAGGGGGATTTGAAGATCTAATTCAAAGGGATTGGCGATGGAATACTCGCTATAATTTCAACTCGCAAACTACGATTCGGATTATAGCGGGCACCGGAGATCGAGTCTCTGCTTCAGATTTTCTTTCTAATCGAAATTACACTATCAATCAGCAGCTGATCGGACCTGAACTTGCCTGGCAACCCACCCTTTACTTTAGAACCACAGCCTCTTACAGCTTTACCGGGAAAAAAAATGTGAGTAATCCTGAATTTGACGAAAAAGCACAATTACATCAGCTTGGACTAGACCTGCGCTTTGCAAAGGCGATTAAGACAACGCTCACCGGTAATTTTAAATTGATTCAGATTGACTACAACGGAATTGCTAATTCTCCAGTTGGTTATGAGATGCTGCAAGCACTGACTCCGGGAACTAATGTCACTTGGACACTTAATTGGCTTCAGAAAATCGGAGAGGGATTGCAAATGAACCTAGTCTACGAAGGGAGAAACTCCCAAGGACTAGATCGGATCGTTCATGTAGGCCGAATGCAAGTTTCTGCGCTCTTTTGACAAAAAATCGTAACTTTGATTAAGTTAGATAGTTGTCATGCTAATTATTAAAACACGAATGAAATGAGTAAAAGTATCCTCGTTACTGGAGGCACCAAAGGGATAGGTAAAGCGATTATTTTACGCTTTGCAAAGGAGGGCTTCAATATTTTTACCTGTTCTCGAAATCAACAGGAACTCGATGAGTTAAAGAAGGAAATCCAGAAATTGTTTCCTGAGATTAAAGTCTCAGTATTCAAAGCCGACTTGTCCAATCGTGACGAAGTATTGGCTTTCGCAGCTTCTGTGAAGAAAATCGGCCCCCCTGATGTCTTGGTTAATAATACTGGAGTGTTTCTGCCAGGCTCGATTCATGACGAACCTGATGGCAACTTCGAATTGATGATGGAGACCAATCTATATTCGGCTTATCACCTAACCAGAGCATTTGTGCAGGAAATGATTGAACGGAAATCAGGCTACATTTTTAACATGGGTTCGATCGCTGGTACTACTGCTTATCCAAATGGTGGAAGTTATGCAGTTTCCAAATGGGCGATGCTAGGTATGACCAAATGTCTGCGGGAGGAACTCAAGCCATATCAAATCAAGGTTACTTCGATTCTTCCTGGAGCTACTTACACAGCGAGTTGGGAAGGATCTGATTTGCCAGTAGAGCGGTTCATAAAAGCTGAAGATGTAGCCGAATGTGTATGGGGAGCATATAGTCTCTCCCCTCAGTCCGTTATTGAAGAAATTACTATTAGACCTCAATTAGGCGATATTTAAGCAGTTATGGAGCCAATCATCAAGAGTTTAGATCAGATTTATTGCGATAGCCTCACCCACTACTCTCGAAGGAAAACTGTACCGGTTCAAATCGGCGATGTCATTATCGGAGGGGATAATCATATTGTGGTGCAGTCCATGACTACAGTGGACACTATGGATACCATTGGTTCGGTAGAGCAAAGCATCCGAATGATCGAGAGTGGCTGTGAGTTGATCCGGATCACGGCACCAAGCATCAAAGAAGCTGAGAATCTCAAAAATATTAAAGATGAGCTTCGCAAAAGAGGATACCAAACACCCCTCGTGGCAGATATTCACTTTACCCCAAATGCTGCTGAGATAGCTGCGCGGATCGTGGAAAAAGTGCGGGTCAATCCGGGAAACTATGCTGATAAGAAAAAATTTGAGCTGATCGAATATACTGATTCGAGCTATCAGGATGAGCTGGATCGAATTCGGGAACGATTCCTTCCTTTGGTAAAAATCTGCAAGGAAAACGGTACCGCCATGCGAATCGGCACCAACCATGGTTCGCTTTCTGATCGGATCATGAGTCGCTATGGTGATACCCCGCTGGGAATGGTAGAATCTGCCTTGGAGTTCTTGCGGATTTGTGAGGATGAAAATTACTACCAAATTGTGATTTCCATGAAGTCCTCTAATACCCAGGTGATGGTGCAGGCTTATCGACTTTTGGTACAAAAGCTCAACGAAGGCGGATTCAAAGCTTATCCACTTCACCTTGGAGTCACTGAGGCAGGAGAAGCAGAAGATGGCCGTATCAAGTCTGCGGTGGGAGTCGGGACCCTGTTGGAAGATGGCTTGGGCGATACCGTTCGAGTTTCGCTCACAGAAGATCCGGAATTTGAAGCGCCGGTAGCAAAAGCATTGATTGATCGATACACAAATCGTCAACATCACGATCTAATTCGTCCAATAAGCCATTATCCGATTCATCCTTTTGATCATGTCAAGCGCGTGACTCATGAAATTTATAATTTTGGGGATCATAATGTCCCGAGAGTCATCACCGATATCTCGAGAATTGAATCGATTACACCAAAGGAGATGAAGCAAGTCGGTCATTTCTATCTTCCTGAGTTGGATAAGTGGAAGATGAATGATCAAGGTTGTGACTTTGTGTATTCCGGCAAAAATCCGATTCCTTTTATGCTTCCAAATGGCATGAAAGAGATTCAGGATTTGGAAGTTTGGAAGGTAAGCAGCGATCGTGGGAATAAATTTCCCTTGTTCAACTTGAGCGAATATCAGAATTGTACTGAGTCTCATCCCGAATTGAACTTCTTGGAAATCGACGATACGGAGATTGAATCGGCTATTCCACTGATTCACGATCGAAAGAATACTCTTCTGATTCTCAAAACTTCTAATACGCATTCTATGCCCGCTTTACGCCGTGCGATGGTCAGCTTGATGCATGCAGATTTGCAGATTCCAGTGGTGTTAAAGGTGAGTTACCCAGATCAGACTGCCGATGAGACGATGCTCTATGCTGCTACAGATGTAGGCGGATTATTGATTGATGGCTTGGGCGATGGGATTTTTATTTCCTTGGAAAAAGAGAAGTCCCATACTCGTGAGGAGGTCTTGAGCCAAATCAAATTACATAATGCGACTGGGTTTGGAGTATTGCAAGCGGCCCGAACTCGAATGTCCAAAACAGAATATATTTCCTGTCCATCCTGTGGTCGAACGCTCTTTGACTTGCAGGTAACCACCGCTATGATTCGAAAGCGAACCGATCATCTCAAAGGAGTGAAGATTGGAATAATGGGTTGTATCGTGAATGGTCCAGGTGAAATGGCTGATGCTGATTTTGGCTATGTAGGTTCTGGAAAAGGAAAAATAACCCTCTATAGAGGCAAAGACGTGGTAAAGCGATCTGTTCCCTCCGAGCGAGCAGTAGATGAGCTTATCAAAATCATTAAAACAAGTGGGATGTGGAATGAGCCGGAAGAAATGTAACCTCCGGAAGCTAACCTTTGAGGTTTTTTTAACCTCGAAGGTTTTGATTTTGAAAAAAAGTGAAATCAGAAAGCTAAAAAATCAAGTCAGAAAGCTAAAGTGAGAAATCTGAAAAATTAAGTCTGAAAGCTAAAGTGAGAAAGCTGAAAAATAAGACCAAATTCTAGATCACATAAGAAATATGACACTATCTCGCGCAGCCCATCTTCCAATTTCAATTAAATCAATCCTTTCTTCCACCAGTTAAATAATTAAATATCCAAGCAATGTCAGACAAAAATAAAACAGATGATTTTTTTAAGTTGGGTGAAGTGGGGAATTACTTTCTTAACATCTTTAAAAAATCAGATCCCAATAAAAAGTCAAATGTCAACCTTCGAATGATGCACGGGATCAATAAAATCTCGATTGTTGTTTTTTTACTGGCAGTGATTTTTTGGATCGTGAAGCGGTTTATTTGATTTCCTATTTCATATAAAAATAGGCTTTGAGGCTAGTTTCGAACCCAGCTGTTTGACATTAATGTGAACTGACAGTACTTGTTAACTCTGATCAAAAGATTTTTAATTTTGTTCGGCTGTTGAGTATTTGTAATTCTTGACCTCCATCACAGGATTTTTAATCCGAAATAAATACAAATAGTATTTAGGATAGGGGCGATTGAAGATTATAAATCTTCGGACCTACCTTTGAGATTATAAATTTCGAGAGGCCATAATAAGCATTTCAGATATTCTATCCTGATTATCCGCTACTTTGAAAGTAGGTTGAGTACATAGGAATATGATTGATACATACTTGATAATTGGGTGTTTTGGTCTTTTGTCCCAATAAGCGAATAAGGTAAGGCTATTGGCATCATTGCGGATGCACATACAAGCTATTACTTTACTCTAAATATCCTCCTAAAGGGCTCCATCGTTTGCCCCCAAAAGCTTTCAGGAAAGCGCTCCTTATCCGGCAGTCCAACAGCTAAATTCGCGTCATCTGAGGGCCAGTAAGCAGTTCTAAAAAGAAAGTCCCATAGACTCAGCGAAATCCCGAAATTAAATCCATGTGGATGCGTCTCCGGCAGATTACGGGCATGATGCCAAAGATGCATCTGTGGACTGTTGAAAATATAGCGAAGCTTTCCAAGTGGGACTTTAATATTGGCATGACCCAGCTGTCCCACCACTAAGGTGGCGGTGTGGACAATAAAGAAGTCTGTAATACCGAACCCTATCATTGCTAACGGAATATATTCTAAGGTTCGATAAAGGATATTCTCCATCCAATGATAGCGAAGCAAAGCCGCAAAACCCATTTCCCGAGTGCTATGATGGACCTTGTGAAATTCCCACATCCAACCCACATGGTGATACATCCGGTGAATTGCCCACTGCATAAAATCCCGAATTAAAAATATCAATATCAATTGAAACCAGCCCGGGAGCTGATCTACTCTGATTGCAACAATATTGGTAATGCCGAAAATCCGAATAAAATCATTGAATCCCTCTACCGCTACCATAGAAAGCGCATTATAAGCGATCAATGCGAAAAGGAAATAATTCCAAAAAAGGTAGAAGATATCCAACCAAAAATGCGCTCGGATCAAGGGTTGATTTTTGCGCCAGGGGAAAAAGACCTCCAATAGATAAATCACTAAAGAAGCTCCCAGTAACCAATAAAAGTAATTGTGCCAGCTTGGGTAGAGGATTTCTCCGATAAAGTAATTCCAGTAACCGGAATATCCGTCCGAAATTGCTTTAAAGTATTTTTCCATGGTGCAAAGGTCCTGTGATAATTTGTAAAATCCAACATCCTTTTTCTTTTATTGTTTTTGTATTCAACCAAGAAATAATTAGTATCATACTATCGGGATGATAATTAGGCTTTCTATCCTATCAATCAGAGGAAATAATCCCACTACTCTCATTCCCTATTCTTCTATTTATTTATAGTGACTCGATGACCTTAGAATACTACAGAGACTATTGTCTAGCAAAACCTAGTGTGACCGAAGACAGGCCATTTGGCCCCGATACGCTCTGCTTTCGACTGGGTAGAAAGATTTTTTCGATCTGCTCGATTATTGAATTTCAGTATATTAATCTCAAATCCGACCCAGAGCGAGCGAATTGAGCGAATCGTATTCAGGTATTACGCCAGGCTATCACATGAATAAAAAGACTTGGAACTCCGTGAGCACACAAGGAAATGTGCCGGATAAATTGATTTTGGAATTGGCAAATCAATCCTATGATTTAATTTTAGCAAGTCTACCTAAAAAAGTCCAAGCTGGAATTTGCCTATGAGTTATTTCAAGATTCAAGAAGTTTCCAAATCATATACCGCTCAACCTGCTTTACATCCGATTTCAATTTCGCTGAATCGAGGTGATTTCTTAAGTATAGTTGGAGAAAGTGGTTCAGGCAAAAGCACCTTGCTTCGAATTATGGCTGGCTTGGAAGAGCAGGATTCGGGGAAGGTTTTTCTTGAAGGAATGGAAATCCTCAGTCCCAAACATAAAGTCGTAGCAGGATATCCAGAGATCAAATTGATCTATCAGGACTTTCACTTATTCCCCAATTCTACTGTAGCGGAAAATATAGCCCGTCCATTGCTCCAATTCGATAAAAGCTACGCAAAGCAGCGAGTGGAACTATTGATTCAAATGCTCGGGCTGCAACCGTTCAGAGATCGTTTTCCTAGGGAACTTTCCGGAGGACAAAAGCAAAAAGTAGCTATCGCTAACGGATTGAGTGTAGAACCAGAAGTGCTTTTACTGGATGAGCCGTTTGGCTCACTGGATACGATCCAAAAGCAGCGCCTGATCATTGATCTAAAAGCTACCCTAGAGGGAATAGGTACCACAGTTGTATTTGTGACACATGACTTGGATGATGCACTACGATTGACTGATAATTTGCTAATCCTTCAAAAGGGAAAGGTAGTCCAAGAGGGAAATTCCAGACATCTCTGTGAGTATCCCAAATCAAAATATGTAGCGCAACTTTTCTCTTCCATCAATTCCATTTCTAAGGAAGAAAACACGTTTATTAGACCTTCTGATGTGAAGCTCAAAACAGCCAATGGCTTACTGGCGCACGTGGAGGATTTACGCTTTTTGGTGCACTTCAATTCACTGCAAATCCGAATAAAGGAATCTGGGGAACTCTGGGAAGTCGACGATCCCCAACGAAAATATCAAAAAGGCGATCGGGTTTACTTGACTTGGGATGAAGGGAGAGTGATGACTCTTAAATAAAGTCAGAAGTATAAAGTGAGAAATCTGAAAATGGGCGAAAGTTTTTGGAAGACTTTTTTTACCACAAAGGCCGCGAAGGTTTCACAAAAGATCACAGAGAACAAGCCTTAGCTTTTCTGTTTTTTCACAGTTTTTCATGAATTGCTAGTAGATTTCCCCTATCCAACAGATAATTGAAAGATCAGTGAAGATCTGAGCCCTTTTCCATGAGAATCTGTGGGAAACTTTTTTTACCACAAAGGCCGCGAAGGTTTTACAAAAGATCACAAAGTATTAGCTTTAGATTTTCCGTTTTCTGGCAGAATTCTGTGGACTATCCGCGGTATGCTAGTGAAAATCCAACAGATAATTGAAAGATCAGTGAAGATCTCTGTCTTTATCCATGAGAATCTGTGGGAAACTTTTTTTACCACAAAGGCCGCGAAGGTTTCGCAAAAGATCACAAAGCACTAGCCTTAGCTTTTCTGTTTTCTGGCAGAATTCTGTGGACTATCCGCGGTATGCTAGTGAAAATCCAACAGATAATTGAAAGATCAGTGAAGATCTCTGTCTTTATCCATGAGAATCTGTGGGCGACTTTTTCTTTTTATCACAAATGCCGCGAAGGTTTCACAAAAGGCCACACACAGTATCACCATTCAAAGCCTGCCAAAGAAATATCAATCTATTCAGAAATCATTCGTTTGTTTTATTCGCATCATGTACATGTCCTTGATCCAATTCATCTTTAGTAGCTTTTCGCACTTCCAAAACCAGACCTTCAAAATGAAGATCAAAGCCCACTAAAGGGTGGTTGAAATCCAGTAATAACTCATCTCCCAAATCCTTTATCACCTTCGCCTGCATTGGATAGTCGTTCTCATCCATCAAGGGTAAAAAATTTCCCTCTTCCAACATCTCCTTGGAAAAACCTTGCTCTTGGGAAAACTGACTTTTAGGAAGGGTGATCAACAATTCTTCCTCAGCATTCCCATAGGCTTCTTCAACTCCGATGACAAAAGAAAATTCTTCTCCTTGCACTTTGGAAGCTAAGAGTTCTTCAAACTTCTCTGGTAAACCACTCTGGCCAAAAATAAAGTAAAAAGGATCTTCTTCATCTCTTACCTCGACGCTGAATGGCACAGATTCAATATCATCTGCATCTTTACTTACTTTTAACTCATAGGTCAAGCCAATAACAGCATTTTCTTCAATTTTCATAATAGATATGGTTTCTGTTTATTAATTTAGTTGTACATCTATTTTTCTGACAGTAAGAGAGAAAAATAATATACGATGATTTGGTAATCCCGATAACGTGGACTGGTTTCAAGGCCAATAGGTGTTCGGTCACCGGTTAAAATAAGTACTCAAAACAAGATTTCTGGCAAAATTGCAAATACTCACAGTATCTATTTCAATATCCAGTATTTTGCTCTGATCTTTATTCGTTCTTTTAGGATGTTCCACTTGGTCCTTGGAGTGGATTGGTAAAGCGGTTTGGTAGCACGGAATACGAAATACTGATAATCCTTTTCTTTGAAGAAAATTGAATACGTTTCCATTTTATCCAGATAAAAGCCTGCGCTGGTGAGACTTTTGATGAGATCTCCCGAGTCCAGCGGTTGGTCGATAACCTGAAGTTTTTGAGGTTCATTCTCTATCATCCATTTCAAATATCGTGGCGCAGGAATATGAATAATCACCACTGATTCTGAATGAGAATGCTTTTGAATATTTTGGAAAAGCCGTGAATGTTGATCCAGTGGTATATGTTCCAATACGTCCGGAAATACGAAAAAGTCAAAGGTCTTATTGGGTTTGTCGAAGTCAGACATATCTGATACTTCAAACTGAAGATTCGATTGATCTTTCCAGATCTCTTTCGCTTTTGAAATACTCTCTGGGGAAATATCTACAGCTAGTACTTCACCTTTTTTTACCTGATAAGCTAGTAAATGGGAAACTGTACCAATTCCACAGCCTACCTCCAATATGGAATGAGTAGGGGCTAATCCTGCTTCCATTACAATATCAAGGATACTCAAATGCCTGGAATTGATACCTATTTTGGCTTGCTTCTCCGCAAACTGATCATAGAAACTGACTACATTTTCTTTATTGATCTCCATCAGCCTTCGATTTAATAGTAAGAAAAATACCTGCAAATAGGCCAGCTATAATTGAGTATTGGAAAATGATCATTGGAATTTTGGTCGCTGTGTAGCTTTTTGGGGCAAATTTGAAAACAACCTTATGTTGTCCCTCAGGAATAGCCAGTCCTCTGAGTAAATAATCCACTCGTAGAATTTCAGCTTCCTGACCATCAATGGTAGCCGTCCATCCCACAGGATAATGGATCTCGGAGAATACGCCCAATCCAGCTTTCTGCATCTGGGCAGTATATTTTAATTCATTTGGAAGGTAGGAGTCTAACTTGATTTGACCTTGTCCAGCCGTCAGGTTTGGATATTCACTGCTATTAACGGTTGCGGAAATTTTGGTATCGATTTCTCCCAATTGCTCCATTTCAGCTTGGTTAGAAACGACCTGCACGAGCTTATTCGGCACCCATGCAGCTCCATTCGATGCCGGATTTTCAAATACTGCATTTGCAGCGCTGCCCGCAATGATGTATTTGGTATTCAACATATTCATCACTTGAATACCTTGAAAATCGAAGTCTCCAGCCTGTGCCTTTTTAACAAACGCATCCAATTCAAAAGTCAGCTGATTATCCAGTAAATCCTGATAGCGTCTCAGTTTGGCTCCATGATAGCCACTTAGACTTTGGAATCGATAACTGGTTCGGGCGCCTTTGGTCAGCGACTCTGTCAAGCTCAATACTCTGAAATGTGATTGATCTTGAGCTACGACTTCTTCTGCTGGTGTAATGGCGAAAAAGCTCTTGGCCGGATTTGGTTGGAATGATTCGGTATTTAAATACTGTCGATTAACCATCCAAAGATCCAAGGTGACTAAGGCTAAAAGCCCAAATCCTAAAATCAAATCTGAAACCTTTCCTTTCAAGTAAAAATAAATCAGCGCAAACGCGGCGAGTATAAATGCTAAGCTTTTCCAAGCCGAAGCAGTCAGCATGGATTTTCGATCTTTTTTCATCGCTTCCAAAAGCCATTCAGGAAGACCCTGATCTCCTGCTCCATCAAAGCGAAACATGCCAGCCCCAAGAATCAAAAGGATCAAAATACCAGCAGTAATACCTCCCGAAATCAGGAGCGGCTTAAGTTGTTTGTTGGTAGCTGTTCGCTCTAAAGCAATCATTCCCAAAACAGGGATTGCGAAAAGCGTCATTCCCAAAGCCATAGAAACGGCTCGGAATTTATTATATCCGGGTAGAATATCGAAAAGCAAGTAGTTGAACCCACTAAAATTCTTACCCCAAGAAAGCAGAATTGAAAATACAATGATGGTTCCAAAGGTGATCAGACTTTCTTTTGGCGCAGCCCAAATTCCCAAAATAGCCAAGAGCACTAAGATTGCTCCGCCGTAGATCGGTCCTCCGGTAAAAGGCTGATCTCCCCAATAGGTTGGGGCACCTTGCAAGAATCCATTGATCTGCTGCGCATCGACTCCATTTGCCCGAAGGGCTTTTTCGGAGGCTGAGTCTTTTCCCAAAGGAGTTTGACTTCCGCCTCCGTAGAAATTAGGGACTAATAGGGTTAAAGTTTCCAGCTTACCATTTGACCAGGCAAAGGCATAATCTTTATCCAGACCTGCTCCTGTACTTTCCAAAGTAGCTTCCCCTCTGGTCGAATAGGGACTGTATTCCAGTGCAGTGGCTAATCGGCCGATATTTCCTCCAACTGCCAATCCTGCTCCCAAAATCAGAAATCCTATGGTTTTGAGAACCGGTACAAAGCCATCTTTTTTCCAGTCAAAAATCACACGTACCACTACATAAATCACCGATATGAGCAAGGTGTAATAAGTGATTTGAAGATGATTAAATTTCAATTGAAGCAATAATCCCAGCCCGAGAAGTGCAGCACCAAGAATACGCTTTCGCTCAAAAGCCAAATGAATACCTGCCAATATCAAAGGAATCAGGCAAACTGCCCAGATCTTGGCATTGTGTCCTGCCTCCAGACTGAGAAGGTTATAGGTATTGAAAGAGAAAGCCACGGCGCCGATTATGGCAAAGACCGGGCGAACCCGAAAAGTCAACAGCAACAAGTACATCGCCAACATTCCTAGAAATAATCCATTGACAGGATGTGGTAAACCCAAGGTAAGTACCGTGATCACTGCATTGGTAATATCTCCTGGAAACTTCATGCTGATGAAATAGGCAGGCATCCCGCCAAACATACTATTGGTCCAAAGTGCCTCTTTTCCATTGTTTTCCCGGAAATCCATTGCCTCTTTGGCAGAGCCTTCCCACTGGAGAATGTCACCTTGGAAGATCACCTGATCTTGGAAAACTACCGGTGAAAAGTAAAAGGCTACGATCGCATAGAAAATAGCGATGCCCAGTAGGTGAGGGAGGATGTCTTTTTTGAAATCTAGCTTCATGAAAAAAGAAATTCGGGGAGGATTAGAAATGAGATCGCAAATTAGGAATTTATACCCAAACGAAATCGAGCGTGACTAAAAAGTCACACACTGAGATGATCACATTCTGCGAGATTCCATATGGCTTATAAAAAGCAAATTATAAACATATGAAAGAACCAAAAAAGTGTGGAATGAGCTTGGAATAGATGGAATAGGGTTTTCGATATGGAGTGAAAATTAGTACTTTTACCACAAATAGCTGGAAAATCGAATGTTTGATAATTTAAGTTTAAAACTTGATCGTGCCTTTAAAACACTAAAAGGAACGGGTAGAATCACCGAAATAAACGTTGCAAGTACGGTAAAGGAGATCAGAAGAGCTTTGATCGATGCCGACGTTAACTATAAAGTAGCCAAGGAAGTCACTGATACGATCCGTACACAGGCACTGGGTCGAGATGTTTTGATCTCTGTTTCTCCGGGACAATTGCTTACAAAGATTACTCAGGAAGAGCTTACTAAACTCATGGGTGGGTCTAAAGTTGATATCAAACTCAGCGGAGATCCTGCGGTAGTATTAATTGCCGGTTTGCAGGGTTCGGGTAAGACCACCTTCGTCGGGAAACTTGGAAGTCTTCTCAAAAGACAAGGCAAGCAGGTACTTTTAGTCGCTTGCGATATTTATCGTCCTGCGGCGATTGATCAGTTGAAAGTACTGGGTGAGCAAATCGGAGTGGAGGTATATGCCGAGCCGGAAAATAAAAATGCCTTGCAGATCGCCAATAATGCGATCGCTTATGCCAAGAAGACAGGCAAGAAAACAGTAATCATTGATACTGCGGGTCGTTTGGCCGTCGATGATCAGATGATGAAAGAGATTGAAGATCTGAAAAAATTCTTGAATCCATCAGAAACACTTTTTGTAGTGGATTCGATGACTGGTCAAGATGCAGTGAACACTGCAAAGACTTTCGACGAGCGCTTGAATTTTGATGGAGTGGTATTGACCAAGTTAGATGGTGATACGCGAGGTGGAGCAGCAATTTCGATCCGTCATGTCGTGAATAAGCCGATCAAATATATCTCCACCGGAGAGAAAATGGAGAATTTGGATATTTTTTATCCAGATCGAATGGCTCAGCGAATTCTCGGTATGGGTGATGTGATCTCGCTCGTAGAGCTTGCGCAGCAATCCTTTGATGAGGACGAGGCCAAGCGAATCAATTCTAAGATCCGAACCAATAATTTCAATTTTGATGACTTCCTTTCCCAGCTTGAGCAGGTGAAGAAGATGGGAAATATTAAAGACTTGATGAGTATGATCCCAGGAATGGGTAAGGCCATGAAAGGTATGGATATCGATGACGATTCCTTCAAACCTATTGAGGCGATCATCAAAAGCATGACCCCAAAAGAGCGTTCTAATCCTGATGTGATTGATGGCAACAGAAGAAAGCGCTTAGCGGCAGGTTCCGGTAGAACAATCGTGGAGGTAAATAATCTGATGAAGCAATTTGGTGATATGCGCAAAATGATGAAGCAGATGAATAAAATGGGCGGAGCCAAAGCAGCAATGGGCAAGATGATACCTGGGCTGGGGAAGCGATAGGGGCGATTTAAGATTTTAGATGTAGGACTTTGAAAGTCAGAAAGCTGAATTCTGAAATCAGAAAGCTAAAATAGAAAATCCACTTGCCTAGTGATAGGTAGGGAAAGCTGAAAATGCTGAATTGTCAATTCATTTGGTTCAAGCCTATTCTACGGTGGATAGACTTGGACCTTTTTTAATTTTAGTGCACAACGATATGTGTATAGAAATTTTTGGCCTAAATTTTAATGAGTATTTGTTTTGTTTCACTTCCCGATGTAAAGGGAACCTGAATAGAAGCCGGATCGAATTCCGCCTCCCGAGCTCTCTGGATCAGAGAAGTTTTAAGCCTGTTTCGAAAATAGGGAGGAATTTTAGAAGAAAATCCAGTATGAAATTTGGCTGCGTGGAGGATTACCGATAATCATAGAATTCTGTGATTCCCATTTATGATTATCCGCAATAACACCAGTAAAGGATAAAAGCGATACACAATCCTTGTAATAATACTAACTAATTAGTTTATAGCAATGGGGGGAAGTAGATGCCAGAGGCGTCACATACTACTAGAAAAGATGACACGTAAACAGAAATCACGACCCCAGAGCGGGCCGAAGATTAGCTTATGACTAGTCGGGAGTTAAGCACAAGTCGAGAAAAAAATCCTGCCAAAATTTAACGTTCCGCTGAATTTCGTTAATTTATATAATGAAAAAACCGAGGATTTATTTTGACACTTCAGTTTTTGGAGGATATTTTGACAAGGAATTTGAGGAATTCACAAAACCACTTTTCGAGAGAATAAATAATGGCGAATTTACTGTGCCACTATCAACAATGTTGGATGAAGAACTGGAATTTGCACCCGAACGAATAAAAAATCTTATATCAAATCTCGATGATGGTTTTACCGAATTTCTAGAAGACAAAGATGAAGCAGTTGATTTGGCGACTGAATATATTACTGAAAAAGTTGTAGGTGTAACAAGTTATGCTGACTGTCTCCATATAGCACTTGCGACAATATATCAAGCCGATTTACTCGTAAGTTGGAATTTTAAACATGTAGTGAATGTGGATACAATTCAATAAACATCAAAAACGGATATAAACTGTTGGATATTCGCTCACCAAGAGAACTAATAAATTATGGAAACTAAAATAAAAAAAGGCTTCGACGCTGTAAAATTTGCAAGAGAGCAAAAGGACAGATTGGATGCAATATTCGCAAAAATGACTAAAGAAGAAATTTTGGAATATTTAAAACAAAAAAGTGCGGAACGAGGTCGGATAAAGCCTAATCCCTAACACGATCCCGCTGGGATTGATGCAATGATTAGACTGGTCCAGTTTTAGTAATATATGTTCTGGCTGGGATCGGAAAAATCAATTGCCTTATCACCAATTAATCAAGTATAGGACGAGGGTGTCTAAAGTGGATTTTTCCCCGGAATACCAAGGGAAAATAGTTTATTTACATCATTTCGGATAATCATATTCACATTTTAGCTTGGGTAAAAAATTACCGAAACCTTCGATTGCTACCGGGTTTTCACTTTTTGTTTTTCCAAATTTTCAACAGTAAGTCTTCTGATTTTTTTAATTCTGAATTATTGCCCTGATTGGATTGAGGGTGTTTTTAGTTAAAAACACTCCTTGCTTTGCCAAAAAGTCCAATATATCCAGTTCGTAGATTTCAGCCATTTTGGCCAAATGGAATATGTTTGGAATACTTTTTCCGCTTTCTATATTAGAAAGTGTCTTCTGAGAGACTCCCAACAAATGCGATACTTCATACTGGGAAAGTTTTTTTGATTCTCTGGATTTTTTCAAACGAGCTCCCAGTTCCATAAAAAACTAATTAGTAAATATTTACTAAAGATTAGAAGTAAATTACTAGGTAAATACCTAGAGATGCAGGAAATTAGAACTTAGTTACTTTGAAACCAAATGAATTAAGGAATTTTAGTTTTTTATCCATGGAAAATAGTTTGATATGTACGAAGCGTTTTTTTGAGCTGATCAAGCTGCCCTATACCACGGCTTTTCTTAGAGAAAAATTGCTCACGCATCCTGAGCCGGAGAGCTTGTTATCCATCTCTGATACCTTGGCCGAATACAAGGTGGAAAGTCTCGCGCTTCAAATCGGAGCTGATAAATTGGATCAACTTCCCTTACCCTGTGTAGTTCAAATCAAGGGAGATCGCCATCCCTTTTTTAGTTGCTTGTCTTCGGTGGATAAGGCAGGTATTGAATACTTAGATATTGAGGGAAGAAAGACCCTCACTCATACCCCCACGATTTTCATCAATGGCTTTGAGTTGCCCGCCGCTTATAAAGTAGAGGATTTAAAATATGTGCTACAGAAAAGAATAAACACTGCTCCGGCAGTAACAATATTCAATCGCGACGAATGAGCATAGCACTCGGATGCTCTACAATGACCGAGTTAACGAGTAAAATTTTTAACAAAACTAAAAATGAAAAAACTTAGCTTAGAAATGCTTCGTCTTACATCAGCTGATGTATTGGAGCGCAGTCAAATGAAAAAGATTACAGGTGGGGTTGGAGGAACATTTTATAATTGTTCGTGTAGCGGAGGTCCACAATTTACAGTTATGACAGACGGCAACCCTGAAGAAGATGCTGGGTGTGCAGATGGAGAAACTCCTGCTTGCATGGCAGTATAATCAATCTTACAAACTGGGTTAATTATTAATGGACCATCTTTTAATGATGGTCCATTTTAAAGACATTACTATGACTAATTTATTACTACTTGGGGAAAAGTGTATTTCTTTCACAATACTAAGTATAGTGTTGTCACTTCAGGGTTGTACAAATTCAGAACTTTCTGGAATCCCAACTATTAAAGTCCCCAAAGAATCAGAAGAAATTTTATTAAAAAACTTCATTAAATCTATTAAGTATATTCCCCTAGAAACCAAAGAGGGGTCTTATATATCATCTATTTTAGAACTTAAAATTATCAATGGAAACTTTTTAATTAGGGATGTAAGTGGAAGGGTTCTAATTTTTGATTCTGAAGGGAAATTTATAAGAATGTTAGGTAAAATGGGAGACGGACCAAGAGAATATTCACGCGCCTATTCGATTGAAACTAATGAAGAGGAAGAGCTTATCTACCTCGGTTCAGTCAGAAAAATTCAAATTTATTCAAAAGATTTCGAGTTTATTAAAGAAAAAAATCTACCTTTTTTTGTCAGTTATTTGAGTGTATTGAACGGAGAGCTATTAATAATTACAAAAAAAGATGGGGCAAAAATGAATTCTGGAGCTTCTAAAGAAACTTTTTTATATAAAATGAATAAATCTCTGGAATTGATTGACAGCACATTGTTTCGGATTGAGCAGATAATTGACAGGAAAACAATAGGTTTCACAACAAAACTTTATGTTTCTCAAAATCAAACAGGAGCATATTTGTATACTCCTGTTCTTATTGACGAAGAGTATTTGAGAGATACTCTTTATCAAATCGTGGATGATTTTATCTCTCCGGTATTGAAACTGGAATTTGAAGGACCTAAATTCTCAAGTGATGGCACTAAAAATATTAATATATACAATATAATTATCTCATCAACCTATTTGTTTTGTCAATATGATAGAGAAAATAAGAGAATGTTATTCTTTTATGATATGATAAAGAAAACAGGGATAAATATTACTAAAGGTCTATTGGATGAAAATGGGGATCCTCATATGTTAAAACCAATAGATTTATCAAAAAATCTTTTTTATTTTTATTCACAAACCCAATTTACTAATAGTGCTGAGGAAGAATTGAATCCCACATTAATAATTGTAGAGTTGAATTAAAATGAGAAAAACTTTTCCATTTTATAAACAACCCGACTCCAAAGACTGTGGCCCTACCTGCTCACGGATAATAGCCAAGTATTATGGGAAGCTCATTTCGTCAAAAGAAATTCGGGAGATTTCCGAAACGACTCGCGCCGGGAGTAGCCTGCTCAAGCTCAGCGAGGCGGCGGAGGGCAAAAGAAAACGCTTAGTTGAACATTCTGGACGAACTATCGTGGAGGTTAATAATCTGATGAAGCAATTTGGCGATATGCGCAAGATGATTAAACTGAATTGATGTGCCAATAAATCAAGGACCTATGGCTCCAGAAGATTAGTAAAAACTTACTAGAAGCTAGTAAAAAAGGTATAGATTAGTTATCGAATAAAGCTTAATTTTAGAAATAGCAAAATGTGGTTTGGAGGGTTCAAGCCTTTATTTTAAGCCATTTAAAACCACAAAAATGAAAAATTTTATTTTAAGAAAATTGAAACCATTCCCCGGAGAAGTTCTTAAGCGAAATCAGCTAGCCAAAATTATTGGAGAGTATGATTATAATTGTTACTGCGGATTTGTAGGAGGTAGTGGTGAAAGTTCTCCTTTTAGCGTATCTCGTCATTCATTAACAGAGGCTTTGCAGGATGCTGGAAGTCAATGTAATGGTCAGGGAGCTACTTGCGAGGGATTTTATCCTTGATCTCAAGTGGGACGATTAAATGTCCCACTTTTTATTAGAAAAATTATGATGGTTTTATTTCTTCCTTACTTATTTAGCATACTTAATTATCTTGTGAATCAGGAGATTGAGGTTAAACATATTTACCTTGATCGAATAAATGTTTCAAGTGTGGCTGATGACGTATTATTGTTTGATTTAAACAAGGATTATATTAACATAAGACACATGGTGGTGAGCGAGAATTATTTTTATATATCTCCTGGCGAGGAGAATTATAAGGGATTTTCCACATCGGTATCTAAATTAAGTAAATCAGGGTCTTTTATAGGGGAGATTTATAGATCTAAAGAGAGGAAATTGATTAGTAGTATGGGATATTATCCGGAAAAAAAGTTATTGTTTGTGGCACATAAGAATAAAATTTTATCTATAGATATTAATAATAACAAAGTTGTTAAAGAAGTTGAAGTAGATAAGAATATTACAAGGATAGAAATTTTCAAAAATACACTTTATGTAGCTGGATTTCAATATACTGGTAATTTAGAAATTTATTATTTGGACACCTATGATCCAATAAGTCTAAAATTTATTGAGACAAAAAAAGAAATGAAACATGTTATTGGTCAAAAAATATTTAGACATTCCTCACTTTCATCAAATGATAATGAATTATTTGTATCAATGGGTAAAGTTAATGAAATTTATTCTTCAATTGATGATTTTAAAAAGCCAATTATAACTTTTAAAAATATTTACAAAAACAAGCCATCTCTTGGGAATATAATATTTTCTTCAAATCAAGGGTTAGTTGGAAAATTCGCTACCACAAGTTTTAAATATTTAAACGATACGTATATTTTCTTCAATGATTTAAAGTTTGATAAGTAATACTTAAGTAAAAAAGAAGAGAATTCAGGTTTTTATGATGATGTAAAAAATTCTGGATTCCATCAACCTTTACTTACAAATTCTAAAGAATATATGTTTTCTTTCAAAAAAAACAGCAGATATGACAAAAAAATCTCGATCGTTTTGTTTAAAATTAAGTCTTAATGTATTGTCTTTTTATATTCTAGGTTGCTCTTCATCAAATCAAAAAGAGTTGACCTACTTCGATATTCCTAAGGAAGTTCAATCCAATTTTGCGCTATCAGAAATTGCGGAATCAATTAATTATATCGCTTTAGAAACTACTGAAGATTCATTTTTGAGTTTAATTCAAAATGTATTATTTTCGAATGATAAACTTTTTGCAGTAGATTTATCAGGGAAAATTCTTGTTTTTGATTTAAACGGCAAATTTTTATATCAAATAGGTTCACAAGGAGAAGGTCCTGGTCAATTTTTTTATCTTTCCTCGATTGTTATCGATGAAAGATCAGGGCTACTACATATAGCTTCGGGTAGAAGGATAATTACATATACTTTAGATAATCAATACATTGGTGAGAAAAGCTTTCCCTTTTTTATTGATTACCTAGAAATTATCGATAATCAGCTAGTCATGATAGCAGGACAGGACGGAAAGAAAATGGGGAGTAAATTTGTAAATCAACGTTCATTATTTAAAGTCAGCACTGAATTGGATGTTGTAGATTCAATTCCACTTCTTTATATTGAAATGAATGAAGAAACCGGGGCGACTTTTCCATTTAAAAATTATATTTCAGAGATTGACGAAGATAATTTTATTTATATTCCTGTTCTTATTAATGAACCCATTGTTAGAGATACATTATTTAAGATTAATGAGTCTTACTTATCACCGTTGTTTAAACTTAATTTTACTCCGCCATTATTTGACAAAGAAGGCAATAAATTAATTCTCATTAAGAATATTTTCATTTCAAGAAAATTTATTTTTTGCGAATACAATAGGGAAGGTAATGGTTCTTTTTATATAGGGAGTAGAGATACTGATTTTTCCATAAATTTAGATGAGGGTATTTTAACTGAGAATGGTGAGAATGTTGTTTTAAGACCCCTTGATTTAAAAAATGATCAATTTTATTTTATTAATACAAGTAGTTTTTCTAATACTTCTTCAGAAGAGTTGAATCCCGTAATCGGGATAGTGACACTTAAATGATCCCTAATTTTATAATCTCGTTCTTTCAGTGTTTGATACAATAGCCTTTGTTACTAAGGATAAATGCAATTTTTAGGTGAATAAAACCCCTTATCATCCCTTGCAGTTGTTAGAATTTAATTGGTTTAAGGTCTCTAATCTTTGTCTTTATTTCAAATTTAATTTGCTAATACTAAATGATAAAAAAGCGTTGTATTAAACTTCGTTTAGACTAAAGTTCTACTCCTAGTGGGTAATTGGTTGCCACGAGCATGTTGATTCGAAATTGAGACCTTTGTATGCTGTGGTCTCATGATCTAGAACAGGGTGAAAATAATCTGAAGCTTTTCAAGCTAGGGCTTAAGTTCGAGAAATGAACCCCTTGTAGTTAAGAGTGGATTCTGGTTGAACATTTGATCGAGGGAAAAAATAATTTTTCCTGTACGTGGAAGAGATTTTAGAATAAGGATCAATTCTAAATTTGGCTTATTCGAAAGTGTATATGTCCTAAAAACGAAAATTCTACTTACTAATTCTACTCTTTAACTTAAAAAATAAATTAGTGACAAACTATAATCGTTGTAATTCATCATACGTTAATGTTTAACTATCTATAATAAACCCTTACAGAAATGAAAGTATATTTATTTACAATCCCCATTCTTGTTCTCTTACTGATTAGTTGTGATAAAAGTGAAGAGATTGATCCCAATTTGAGAATTGCCGGAAAGTACCAGTATACCGTAGAAGGTAATATGACGTTTTCTGAAGAAAAATTTAATTTTGTGAATACATTTGAATTTCAACCTGACGGAAATTTCTTAGCTGAAGACTACACCACAGCGGCTGGTTCTGATGTAAAATTGGGTTATAGAGGTCATTATTCAGGTATTTATGTGATAGTCAATGGGTAACTTACTCTTTTCTATACCTATCAGCGTATTCTAGATGTAGAAAATGTAAATTATGTATCTAAGGATGAATTAGGATTTAGAGGAGAAAAATTCAAAGATGAATATGCTATTGAAGATGATTTTAAAAGTCTCAATTACATTTGTTCTGAGCGCATAGATTGTGTGGGATTACCCTACAAAAGAGTTGAGTGAATAGCATAGACAATTAAAAAGGGGATTCACAATTCTAAACTCCCCTTTTTCAATAGGAATTAGCGGAAGCTGATAGACTATCCTTTCTTCTCCAGCCATTCCTCAAATACCTTTAAGCTTTCCTGCCTCAAGCCATTTTCCATTGGGATTTTGCGATCTGTAGGATTGAGCACAAGCTCTCTGTAGATGTGTCGATTGTCAAAGCCAGCATCCGCACTGTCTTCTCGGGTACAGGCATAAAAGACTTTGCTCACCTTTGCAAAGTAAAAAGCCGAAGCACACATGGGGCAGGGTTCGCATGAAGCGTACAGTTCACAACCCTCCAAATCAGTTTTCGATAGCTGGCTGCAGGCATTTCGAATAGCTTCGATTTCGGCGTGTGCCGTAGGGTCATTATTCTTATTTATCTTATTTCCTGATTCGCCTACAATCTTTCCGTCCTTCACCACTACAGCCCCATAAGGTCCACCTTCCCCGCTATTCATAGCCATTTGTGCCAAAGCTATCGCTCTGCGCATAAATTGTTTTTCCTGTTCTGTCATGGATTATAATTAATTGATGTTTAGCTCTTTGAATCAGTCTCAATTATTAAAACCCAGTAAAGATTGAGTTGTTATGAAATTTATTCTCCAATCTCCAATCTCTTATTCTCCGGCACTCAACTCATCCACCTACTCATAAATTCTAGAAAAGGTTCTTTGTAATTATCGCCTACCGCAATGGACTGGTCTCGGATATTAATGACATTCTTGGATACTGATTCAATATGGTTTAGGGCGACGATAAAGGAGCGATGCACACGCATGAACTGATCGGAGGGAAGGAGTTCCTCCATACTTTTCAAACTGGTCAGCGAAAGAATTGGATTAGGTTTTGAAGTCAAATGAACTTTCACATAATCCTTATAAGCTTCCACATAAGCGATTTCCTTGAGGAGGACTTTGACCAGTTGATACTCTACTTTCAGGAAAATGTAATCGGGAGTGGATTTCTCTGACTCCTTATTTTCAGATTGATCATTTTGATTGAGTTTTTGGAAGTAAGCAGAGGCTTTAGACGCGGCGTTTAAGAACTCCTCATAGCTGTAGGGCTTCAGCAAATAGTCCAAGGCATCGACTTTATAACCTTCGATTGCAAACTGATGATAAGCTGTCGCAAAAATGATTCGAGTGTACTCTGGTTTTTTCTTCCCATCCAAGACTCTCGCTAGCTCCATGCCGGACAAATCCGGCATTTGGATATCCATAAAGATGAGCTGCACTTCATGTTGATTGATAAAGCTCAGTGCCTCGATGGCATTGGAAAATTTACCTGCCAGCTTCAAAAAAGCCGTTTGTTCTATAAATTTACCCACCAATTCCAAGGCTAGTGGTTCATCATCTATGGCTATACAGTTCAAGGTCATTCGAGATTCAGAGTAAGATTTACCCAATACTCTTGAATGGCTTCTGCAACACCAAATTTCAGCCGATGTTTTTCGGGATAGAGCAGCGCTAGTCTTCGCCTGGTATTTGTCAGACCAATTCCATTTTCCTGAGATTCCGGATTATCCGGAGGAAGTGGGAAAATATGATTTTTGGTTTCAAAGAAGAGTGTTTGGCCCATTACTTCCAGCTTGACCAAGATTTCGCAGTCTTGCTGAGAGCTAATCCCGTGCTTGAAGCAATTTTCCAAAAAGGGAAGTAGCAACATTGGAGCGATGATAAGATCCTCTTTGGGCGTTTCGATCTGAATATTCAAAGTCACATTCGAGGAAAGGCGCATTTTCATCAACTCGATGTAGTCATTGATGAAATTCACTTCTTTGCTAAGTAAAGTCTCCTCTTTTTGATTTTCATATAAGACATAGCGCATCATTCGGGAAAGCTTGAGTAGGGCTTCCTGCGCCTTTTTCACATTTAGATTTGTCAAAGCATAAATATTATTCAGCGTATTGAAGAAGAAGTGAGGATTGATTTGAGCTTTCAGATAGGAGAGCTCTGTATTGATCCGTTGCTGATCGAGTTCTTGGCGGAGGCTTTCATCTTTTTGCCATTTCTGCACGGAGGCCACAGCTGTACTGATTCCAATAGATAATAAATAAAGTGTCAAATGAAAAATATCAGCTGATAACCAACGCTTACCCGGTTGGTAAGCTTTTTCTGGATTAAAAGCTTTGAACATCAACTCTGGTAAATGGACCAAATTTTCAAAGTAAATAATCAATCCCAGGTAGAAGACTCCGGCAATGACGATCAAGAGTAGAAAGATTAATGGCTTTCCTTCAAACAGGATTTTGGGAACAACAAAAGCCATATTTCCATAAAAAAATACCAGTAGTATGCAAACCAAAAAAATCTGACGGTACCAAAATTCTATAGGAATTTCAACACGCCAGGAGAGTGGAGAGAGCAATAGCAATACTGTAATCAAGGCAAACCATCCAAGTACATGTACTAGAATTGAGATGCGTTTGCTTGAGTTGAATGTTAGCATATCAGTATACTTGAATTAACAAACTAATTAAAAGTGTAGCATATTTTAAAATCAAATCTACAGATAAGGACTTTACGTCTACAAAACACCATAATCAGGGGATAAAACTTATTCTTAGGTTCCGATTAGATTTGATCTGCTAAAAATCGGTCTTTGTCGATATAATTTGACTCGTTATCTATTATCAAATTTTTACTCAAACAAACCCACTTTTTTTGGGGTATAAGAATTTATAAAATTTGTTTTATCAATTAAATCTGTCTTCATCAAAATTGCCTTGATGCACTCATAACCAACCCAACATGAAAAAAGCTGCTTGTTTGTATATTTTTAATTTGTTTTTAGGCTTTGGACTCGTTCAGGCACAGCAGGTATCACCATCAGCTAAACAACCTGCGCGTATAGTTGGAGTCGCAAAAGATTTGAAAACCGGTAAGGCTGTCTCTTATGCCACAGTTGCGCTGTATAAATCAGGAACTGACACCAACATTATAGGTGCAGTAGCTGATGGTGAGGGAATTTTTTTTATTGCGGGTTTTGAATTGGGAAGCTATGATCTGAAGATCAGTTTTCTAGGCTTTGAAACCAAAGTGATCGAAGACATCAAAGTAACTTCATCTACGGGAGATATCAACTTAGGAAATATTGAACTGACCGATGAGGGTCTTGCTCTTGAAGAAGTCACGGTCCAAGGCCAACGAGATCTGATCGAGGAGCGCGTCGATCGCACAATCTACAAGGCAGAAAACGATAAGACCACAGCCGGTGGAGATGCAACAGACGTGCTTCGAAGAGTACCGATGCTTTCGGTAGATTTTGATGGAAATGTATCTATGAGAGGAAGTAGCAATATTCAAGTATTAATTGATAACAGGCCTTCGGCCATCACAGCGAGCAGCATTGCAGATGCGTTGAGACAGATTCCTGCTGACGAAATCAAAGCAGTAGAGGTGATCACTTCTCCATCAGCAAGATTTGATGCTGAGGGTACTTCTGGGGTGATTAACATTATTACTAAAAAGAATAATTTTCAGGGAATGACGCTGAATGTCAATAGCGGATTTGGTCTAAGAGGATCAAATCTAAGCTTAAATGGCGCTGCACGAAAAGGCAAGTTTGGATTTTCATTGGGCGGATTTGGTAGAGCTGGCTATAATATCAATGGGCGATTCGAGAATGAGCAATTGTTGAATAACCCAAATAGTAGCACTTCAAAAATCTTACAAGCAGCAAATACAGAGCGAAGAGACTTATTTGGGAGGTATACTTTCGGAGTGGATTATGAGATTGACAAATTCAATTTCTTGACTGGTTCGTTAAACTTTGGAGTTAGAAATTCCAATAGTAATCAAAATGACTTTCTTACTCGAAACTTCTTAAATGATCAGCTTATCAGAACTGCACTTCGAACAACAGACGTAGTAGATGATTCTAATACGATCGATGTCAGTGTAAACTACACTAAGACTTTTGAGAAAAAGGGCAAAGAGTTTAGCTTATTGACACTTTATAGTAGAAATAATCGTCAGAATTCATTTGTAAACTCGCTCTATGAAGATGATTTGCAGACAATTGATTCTAGACTTCGAAACTTTAACCCAAGCAGAAATGAGGAATTCACTTTTCAGGTAGACTTTGTCAATCCAATGGGAGATGAAGGAAAAGCTATTCTCGAGTACGGAGCGAAGAATATCTTAAGAAAAGCATATTCAGATTTTGCATACTTTCAGGCTGACGGTGCTGATGGGGATTACATAGAAGATACCAGGCCAAGCAGAAGTAATGAATTCAGCTATGATCAGAATGTTACCGCAGCTTATACTTCGTACACATTTAATTTGTTGAAAAATTATACATTGAAGACTGGTCTACGATATGAGTACACTACGATCAATGCTGACTTCAAGACAGAAACCACGGTAAACATTCCTTCATACGGAACATTGGTACCAAGTATCAATGCCAGCCGTAAAATGAAAAATGGTAACCTGATCAAAGCGTCATACAACAGAAGAATCTCAAGACCATCACTACGATTCTTGAATCCGAATATCGAGGCTTCCAACCCACTTCAGATTTCTCAGGGTAATCCTACATTGGATCCAGAGTTGACAGATAACTACGAGGTAGGTTACAGTACCTTCGTTAAAGGAATGGTGATAAATTTCACCTCTTTCTATAGAAATACCACTGGCTCGATTCAGTCTGTGCGGACTATCCAAGATGATGGAGTAATTTTTACAACGTTTGAGAATATCGGTAGAGAGCAGGCGATCGGCGGAAGCGTATTCTTCAATATCAACGCGAGTAATAAGCTTTCATTCAATGGTGGCTTCGATACTTACTATGCTATTTTGGATAATGGATTATCTGACCCATTGCTTGCTGCGCAAAATGAAGGTTTTGTAATCAGCGGTAGAATGTTTGGTAACTACACACTTCCTAAAAACTGGCAGCTGCAATTGTTCACATATGCCAGAGGTAGAAGAGTTGAATTACAAGGAAGTTCTGGAGGCTTTGCAGCCTATGGTTTGAGTTTAAACAAGCAGTTTGCTGAGAAGCGAGGAAGTGTTGGATTTGGAGTAGAAAACTTCTTGGCAAAAGAATTCATCATCCGTAATAAAATCATCACGCCTACGATTATTCAGAACAGCACCTCTGCGATCCAGAATATGAATTTCAAAGTGAACTTTAGCTACCGAATTGGAAAACTTAGCATGGATCAGGGAAGACCTCGAAAAAGAAAGTCAATTAATAATGATGACTTGAAAGAGGGAGCTCCCGCTGGAGGCGGACAAAACAATTAGGATTAGTCCAAATGCCCAGTTAAGTTCCTCAGCTGTAACTAACGTTTTTAAAGATGATGGTTTGATAGATAAGATTTTTCAACAAAAAGCCCGCTCTTTAGGTAAAAGCGGGCTTTCTTTTAATAAACCAGTATTTTCGCTTAGTTACTTATAGGTTACCTTCTTTATTGCGTCGATGGTACGTTTCACATTTGGTAGCGTCACATCAATGTAACTTGCTGAATAACTCAACGGAATATCCATGGAGTTAACCCTGATTACAGGGGCATCTAAGTAGTCGAATGCATAGCGCTGGAAATGATACGTAAGTTCTGAGGAGATTCCAGCAATTGGATTAGCTTCCTCCACGATTACCGCACGATTGGTTTTCTTTACAGATTCTAGGCAAGTGGCATAATCAATAGGCCGGACAGTGCGAAGATCGATAACCTCGCAGTCAATTCCTTCCTTAGCCATTTCCTCGGCAGCTTCAAGCGCAACTTTCACCATTTTACCAAATGAAATTATAGTCACATCTTTTCCTTTCCGTTTGATATCCGCAACACCGATGGGAAGCAAGTATTCGCCTTCAGGAACTTCGCCCTTATCGTTGTACATAACCTCAGACTCCATAAAGATTACGGGATCCGGATCGCGTATTGCCGCTTTCATCAAACCTTTCGCATCGTAAGGGGTAGAAGGGACTATGACCTTTAGACCGGGAGTATTTGCAAACCAATTTTCAAAGTTTGAGGAGTGGGTAGCTCCCAATTGACCGGCATTTCCCGTTGGACCTCTGAATACAATTGGCACACTATACGCTCCACCTGACATGGCTAGCATTTTAGCAGATGAATTGATGATCTGATCGATTGCTACCAAGGAGAAGTTGAAAGTCATAAATTCAATGATCGGCTTTAGGCCATTCATTGCTGCTCCTACTCCTAACCCAGCAAACCCTAATTCAGAAATCGGGGTATCATAAATTCGATTTGGACCGAATTCATCCAGCATTCCCTGAGATACTTTATAAGCTCCATTATATTCTGCTACTTCTTCACCCATTAAAAAGACGTTTGGATCCCGTCTCATTTCCTCTGACATAGCCTCTCTTAAGGCTTCTCGAAACTGTATTTCTCTCATGAGTTATTGACTAAAATTAAGCTTGTAAAAATAGAAAGGAAAAGACTAAAACCAAAAATAAGCTGGCTTTAATACTGTATTCAATAGGCGCAGCATAGAAAGAAAGACCTGCATGTGACTGAGTGAGCAACTCAAAAAATATGTAGCTGTCACCCCTTAAAATAGATTGCTAAAGTCGATCCCTTGATTAGCAAGTAGTTCACCCACTAGTTGGGGAGTAACTCATTTTTTCACCGACTTACCTTCTTCTGCCCATAAGGTGATTCCACCATCGAGCATATAGCTGCTTTTAAATCCTGCTGCTTTCATCCTTGCGCTAGCTTCTGCAGTTCGTATTCCTGATTTACAATAAAGCAGGTAGGTTTTATTTTTATTCAAGGTCTCAATATTTTGCGCGAAGCATTCATCCAAAAAATCTAGATTCATTGCTTTCTCAATATGACCACCCGCCATTTCTTCTGGAGTTCTTACATCTATCAGAATATTCTTCTTCTTTTTGAGCATCTTTTGAAAAGTGGTGGCAGATACTACCGTAGCAGAGTCGACATTTTGAGCAAACAAATAGCTCGTTTGAACTATAAGGAAAATCAAACCAAGGAAAAATATTTTTGAGAATTGCATAGCAAAAATGTTTGAAGTGATCAATTGAGAATCCATATTGGAAATAAAATTTAGCCAATTCATTCCAAATGCCTACAAAGATTGCTCTGATTTCGGACTCCCACAGTTACATTGATCTCATAACCTGTTCTTACCTTGAAGATTGTGATGAGATCTGGCACGCTGGAGATATAGGTTCTATAGCTGTAATGAAGGCGCTGCCTGAAGGCAAAACTATCCGGGCTGTTTTTGGGAATATCGATGATTCAGAGATTCAGCATCATTATCCGGAATGGCAGAATTTTGAACAAGAGGGCGTACGAGTTCTGATGACTCATATTGGCGGGAAGCCACCTCGCTACTCAAAAGGAGTGAAGAGTATGATCAAAACACATAAGCCTAAACTTTTTGTTTGTGGGCATTCGCATATCTGCAAAGTGGTTTTTGATCCCGAGTCCAATTGTCTTTATATGAATCCGGGGGCAATTGGTCAGCATGGTTTTCACATAATGCGCACTCTTTTACTGTTTGATTTGGATGATGGACAGATTAAAAATCTCCGTGTAGTAGAATTAGGGAAAAGGGGGAAATGAGGTACAGGTCTGAAGACCTGCTTTTATACAGGCTTGGAGTTTTATTATAGTCATTTGACCACAAAGTTCACAAAGGTTTGGCCGAGGAACGCAAAGGATAGGACTAGCAAATCTGTTTAAAATCTTCGGGCCTGCTCATCGGCCTCAGGTAAGATTGAACTTTTAGACTTGTCATTTTACCACAAAGATCACGAAGGTACTCAAGGGGCCGCAAAGGATTAGGGCTATCAACAAGCTGTTTAAAATCTTCGGATTGCCTATCGGCAGACTTGAAAAAGATGTTTGCTGAAAAGATATTGAGCTCCAAGTCTGAAGACTTGAACCAGTTGAGTTCATGAAGGTATCTCAAAGGGCCGGGAAGGATAGAACCAGCAAATATCTCCTGACTGCTATCTAAGCCAGGCCCTAGCCATTTATTCAATTTCATTTTCCTTACGTTCCTTCTATGAACTCTGCGGTTGATCCGTGAACGTTGTGGTTAAAAAGCTTTAAATAAAAAAGGCGATCAAACTGATCGCCTTTCGAAATATAATTTGGAAAGATTACTTTCCGAAAGATTTTTTAAGCTCTTCGATATCCACGTTTTTGATCACGGGCATTGCGCACAATTGCTTGATTTTAATCACACGTGTGGTCTGACTTTGTCTTTTTCTTTTTAATTTTCTCTTTAGCGTAGTAACTGCCATGGTCGTATGTTTTAAATGAATTATTTCGAAATTGATGACAAAAGTAAGTAATCATTTCTTTTCTGCCTAAAATAAATATGGAATAAATTAAAGCCAATTTGAGATTGCAAGAGCGCTTTGCCATTTTTTAGATAAATTTGGAGCATTAACAGCAAAAAATTATCGATGCAAAAGCCAAGTCTTCCTAAAGGAACCCGAGATTTCGGGACAATTCAAATGGCAAGGAGAAACCATATCTTGGATCAAATCAGGTCAACGTTCCAACTTTTCGGGTACAATCAAATAGAAACTCCTGCAATGGAAAATCTCAGTACCCTGACCGGGAAGTACGGAGATGAAGGAGATCAATTACTTTTCAAGATTCTCAACAGTGGAGATTATCTGAAGAATGTATCATCCGAAGACCTGAATAAAGGTGCTTCAGCTACGCTTGCCAAAGTCTCGGAAAAAGGTCTTCGATACGATCTTACTGTTCCTTTTGCAAGATTTGTGGTAATGAATCGAAATGACCTGACCTTTCCTTTCAAGCGATTTCAGATTCAGCCTGTCTGGAGAGCAGATCGGCCGCAGAAAGGGCGCTACCGTGAGTTCTATCAATGTGACGCCGATGTGGTTGGTACGGATAGTTTAGTATGTGAAGCAGAGATCATCTTGATGATCCGAGACGTTTTCGCAAAACTCAAACTGACTGATTACAGCATCAAGCTGAATAATCGAAAAATTTTAACAGGAATATCTGAAGCCATTGGTGCAGCAGGGAAAGAAGGACCGCTGTGTGTGGCAATAGATAAGTTGGATAAGATCGGTTGGGAGAAAGTGCAAGAGGAATTGATCGGCAGAGCATTTTCTGAGGATTCTTTGGAAAAGCTAGCTCCCTTGATCGATCTTGCTGAAGGATTTGAGGGGAAAATTTCTTTTCTGAAATCCTTTTTAGCAGAAAGTAAAGTCGGACTTCAGGGAGTGGGGGAGTTGGAAGAGCTTGCTGCGATCTTAAAAGGAATGGGTGAGAATTTGGATTTTGTAGACTTTGATGTCATGCTGGCCAGAGGACTATCCTATTACACAGGTGCGATTTTCGAAGTGAAAGTAATCAATGCCTCAATCGGATCGGTTAGCGGTGGAGGTCGATACGATAACCTCACTGGCGTGTTTGGTCTTTCGGGAGTTTCGGGAGTAGGTATTTCCTTCGGTGTAGATCGCCTGTATGATGTATTGGAGGAGCTTGAGTTATTTCCAGAGGGAAGTGTCCAGACTTCAACGATTCTTTTTACTCACTTTGATCAAAAGGGATTTAGCTACGCGCTTTCGCTTTTGCAAAAGTTCAGAAAAGCTGGTATCAAAGCAGAGATTTACCCTGATCTGAGTAAAGTGAAAAAACAACTGGATTTCGCAACTAAGAAGGGGGTGCACTTCGTTGGGATCTGTGGGGACAATGAAATAAAGGATAACTTGATCTCAATCAAGAATCTGGAAACCGGCGATCAGGAAATTTTGACTATTGAAGCTGCTATTTCTAAGTTATCTTAACCCGCACTGTGGATTGAGTTGACCGGGATAACCATTCCTCCTTTCAAGCAGATAAAGTCATTCCCTACTGCCCAAACGGTGGTCTCAACTTGGTAAAGCGAACCATTGGCTGTTTCGAATACAAGTTTAACTTTGGATTGAAGCAAGTTGCCCAGTGTTTGGGCTCTGTAGAGATTTAAGGTTCTTTTGCTTAACTCGTCAGCTGTGAGCAGGACTTCTTTCTTGGAAAATTTAAGCGATGAGATCTGCTCTTTGTTAATGATTTCGATAGTCTTCATACGTTTATTACTTTATTATTGGATACTTATAATCGTTTGAAAATGTTGCAGAAAATAACCTTATGGATTGCATAAAGGATATTTATTAAAATTAAATTTTGTTTTTTTATAATAAACAGTTATAAAATATTAATAATCATTAAAAAATTGAAGATACTATGTTTGATATGATGGGAATGATGGGCAAAGTAAAAGAAGCCCAAGCGAAAATAAAGGAGGCACAATCCAAATTACATCTGATCACAGCTACCGCAGAATCTGGTGCAGGGTTGGTGAAAGTAACCGTAAATGGTGAGCGAAAAGTGCTGACTATTGATATAGATGAGAGTATACTTTCCCCAAAGGATAAAGAAATGCTGAGTGATTTGGTGGTGGCGGCAACAAATATTGCTATGCTAGCAATTGAACAAAAGATCAAAACCGAAATGAAAGCTGCTACCGACGGGATGATACCAAACATACCGGGTATGGATCTGGGCAGCATGTTTGGATGAGTTCGGCTGCGATCGTCATATTGAATTACAATGGGCGAGAGATGTTCGCAACTTTCCTGCCTTCAGTGATAGCAAATAGCCATTTTGATATCTGGGTGATTGATAATAATAGTTCGGATGATTCTATTTCTTTTCTAAAAGAAAGATTCCCACAAATTAACATCTTAAAATCAAGTCAAAATCTCGGCTATGCCGGCGGCTACAATTGGGGACTGGATCAGCTTAGAGATGATTACGATTTCCACATCTTATTGAATTCTGATATTGAAGTGACCAAGAATTGGGATAGCGAGTTGGTTCAGGCTTTAGAAGTTATGCCGGATTATGCTGCGATTCAACCAAAGATTTTGTCTTGGACATCTAGAAACAAGTTTGACTACGCTGGCGCTGGAGGAGGCTTTGTGGATGCCTATGGTTATCCTTACTGTAGAGGGCGCATTATGGATCAGATCGAACAGGATTATGGGCAGTATGATGATTCTATAGACGTAGACTGGGCGTCAGGTGCTTGTTTCATTGTTCGATCTGAAGTTTTTCATCGATTCGGTGGTTTTGATGCTGGTTTTTTTGCCCATATGGAGGAAATTGACTTATGCTGGCGAATGAGAAAATCAGGTTGGAAAATTGGCTATAAAGGGCATATTTCGATTTATCATCTTGGCGGCGGTACTTTGCAGCGCTCTAGTCCTCATAAGTTGTATTTGAATATTCGGAATAGTCTAAGCATGATCTACAAAAATGAATCAGCCACTAACTTCAAAAAAATTTATTGGGTCAAATATTTGTTTGAGCATCTTGCGATTCTGAGCTACCGGATCAAAGGTCAAAAGGAACTAGCCAAAGCAATTCATAGGGGATACACCGATTTTGAAAGTATTAAGTCCAGCCTTCAAAAATTTCAATTAGCTATAAATAATGGGAAAGAGATAAAAAGTAACAGTCCAGTAACATTTCTGATTTGGCATTGGGCAGTTTTGAGAAAGAAGAAGTTCTCAGCCTTTTAATCAAAAAGAATTGGATTGTTTTTCTTTCTAAAATAGGTTCTGATTTTCATCATCATTGCCATCGATACATATAGAATCACCGGAGAGCCTAGAGTGATAAACGAAGTGTAGATGAAAAATAGTCGTATACTGTCAATCGGGAAGTTTAATTTTTCTCCAATTTTTGAACAAACACCAAAGGCACGTTCTTCAAAAAATAATCTTAGTTTTTCCATAATTTAGGTTGGTTAAGTGTTAACATTTTAATAAGATTAAAACAATCTAAAGAATAATCTCCATTCCATTGATCAAGAAACAAATTATAAATCTTTTTTTACTTGGCCTGCTAACTAGTTGTGGTTCAATAATAACAGCCAAAAGTAATTTTTTGGCAGATTCTAAAGTCAGTCCTTCGAAGCTTGAGTTTTTCAGAGATTCCATTCAATTTGAGGTTTCAGGGATTATTCCGATCGAATCATTCATGTCACCGAAAAACCCTCAAGTAAGCCTTCATTTTGTAAGTCGCGAAAATTCGATGGATTTGGGTAAGTTTTCGTTGATAAAGAATTTTGAGGCTTATCGTTACTCGAAATCTTTCAAGATAGCTTATGAACCTTGGATGGAGTTTGCGATAATGGAGTTGCATTTCAATCAAGGAGGAAATCCATCTATAATTCCTCAGGAAAAAAAACAGTTAGCACGAGGGGTGATCACCACGGCATTACTGGCTAAAGTGGGGCAGGTGTTTGCTGATGAACCTATCCCTGACGTAGGACTTTATATTCCAAGTGGAGTTGCAACAATTGACCAATCTAGACTAGAAACCTTTAATATCTTTTTTCAAACTGGATCATCGGAGATCAATCTAACTGGATCAAACTACACAACATTAGCGGAGTTAGGTGAATTCATTACTCAAAACCCTTCAATCAAAAGTATCAGAATCACAGGAATCCAATCTCCAGAAGTAGGTGAGGGAAAAAGTAGTGCTTTAGGAGACAGCCGATCCAAGTCAGTGTATGATTTTTTACTCAAGTCTGGTTTCATCCTCAAGGATAGTATCACTGAGGTAAAATCAAGGTGGAATGATTGGTTTGATTTAAGACTTCTCTTAAGGGATTATGATAAGATATCCATTCAGCGAAAAGACCAATATTATAAAATACTATTGAACGGCTTAGAATACTCTTATCAGCTAAAACAGTTAAACGGTATCTTGGGGTATGATCAAGTAGCAAATAATTTGTTTCCAAGGCTTCGCACAGTAAAAATTGAAATTCAGGTCAGTCGCCGTGCTGGTTTGAATCAAAAGCAGACTTTGGCACTTAAAAGAGCCTTGGATGGAGGGATTGGAGATGAGAATCTCGGCTTATCCGAATGGTCTCAAGCAGGTGAGTTTGCACCGCGTTTGAAAGATAAAGCTGAAATCTATGCTAAGATGACTGAGCTGTTTCGAAGTGCTCTGCCTTACAACAATTTGGCGGTGGTTCGAATGAAAGAGGCTCAACAAACGCTTGATATTGTTGCTAAAGAAAAACTTTGGGATGAGGCTACTTGGCTTTTAAATCAAGCGGCTAAATTAGAGACAAGCCCATATATTTTACATAATCAAGGCCAGATACTACTATTTCGAGGAGAATACTGGGATGCCTATAAAAAACTTTCACATGCATCCGTACTAACAGAAAATGAAGACTTTTTGAAAATAAATGAAGGTCTAAGAGGAGCCCTTGATATTGTAAGAGGAGATTATAGACTGGCGACTTTACGATTCAAAAGTTCGTATTCAGATGCGAAGAATTTATTCAATAAAGGACTAGCTTCATTCTTGGCAAAAGATTATGTGAAGGCAAATTTAGCCTTTGAAGAGTCTGTAATAGCCCAACGTGATTACGGTTATGGCTTTTATGGGCTCGCAATGATTGCAATGGAAACTGGTCAAAAAGAAGTGGCAATGATCCAATTACAAAAAGCTATAGCTGTAAGTGAAAATCTATATCAAAAGGCACTGTCAGATCCATTTTTTGATAAAATACGATCTGATCCGGGATATTTCCAGTTATTGAAACGAAAGGAGTAGAAATATGCTTTTTCATTGCCAACATTCACAGGAATACTTTAAACAGTCCGTTAGGTAGTCAAAAGATAATACCTGAGCTGTTCAAAGATTTCGTTGGTCTACATCATTTACCCATGCAGATATCAACTGCTGAAAACAAACTTACTATTTATTTAATTAAACCTTTTTTGTTGAAAACAGGATTGTGGAGGATTGTATTTCTGTCAATTAATTTTTTTTGGTAGATTATTCCGATAAATTGATCAAAACAATTAGATTTGACTTGCAAGACATGAATTCCTGATTTTTATTTACTGTTTAAAATTTGAAAATCGTTTAAGAATCTTTAACATTGATATGTTGTAGCGTAATGCCACAATAAAAGTAAAATTCATGCCAATGAACTATTAATTATTTCAAGTCGTGTCCGCACAATATTCCAATAGTATCTATGAAATCTATTGGTGTTTCTTCAAAGCTGGTTTGTAAAAACTAAGGTATAGTTGCAATAGAGTTCTAAAAATTCAGAAGTTTATCTATTGCATTTATTTTAATCGAATTCGCAAACGATTGCATTAACAATTAAATGACAAGTTTTTAAATAATTCTTGTTACCCAATCTATCAATTTATATGAAAAAATTTTACAAAATTCTAGGGGTCTTCCTAATGCTCCTGACATTATCCAGTGCTACAGTCTTCGCACAGAAAACTGTCACTGGTACAGTACTCGACGAGTATGATTTAGGACTTCCCGGGGTTTCAATCCTCATAAAAGGAACTACCACAGGTACCGCAACGGACATTGATGGAAAATTTTCCATCAATGTCCCTAATGATCAATCAGTACTCGTGTTCTCATTCATTGGCTACACTAGAGTGGAGCAAGTCCTTGGATCAAGAAGCGTAGTTGACATTAAAATGAGTCCTGACGAAAGAACGCTTACTGAGCTTGTCGTCACGGGGTATACAATTGACAGTAGAAGAGAAACTACGGGATCAATTGCTACGGTAGATCCAAAAGACTTGGCGGTAATTCCTACTGGTAACGTTGAGCAAGCCCTACAGGGTCGTGTTTCTGGTTTGACAGTAATTACTAACGGTCAGCCTGGTACTTCTTCCATCGTCCGAGTTCGTGGTTTCGGTGCATTCGGTGGTAACGAACCACTTTATGTAGTGGATGGCGTGCCTGTTGGATCTACAGACTTTCTGAACCCTGACGATATAGCATCTACTACAATATTGAAAGATGCAGCCGCAGCCTCTATTTATGGGGCTAGAGCTGCAAACGGGGTGATTATCTACACGACCAAAAAAGGTAGAAGGGGTGATCAAAAATTACGTGTAGATTATAGTGGTATGTTTGGTATTACTACTCCAGGAGTAGGTCTTGAGATGATGAACCCTGAAGATTTTGCAACCACCACCTGGTTAGCGGAAACAAATCAAGCAAGAGTTAATAACAGACCTCCTAAATATGGGCATCCTCAGTTTGGCTCAGGCTCAGCTCCTGTAATGCCTTACTATATCAATGTAGGTGGTGTCGCTGGCGTAGCCGGTCCATTCTCAGCTGATCGTTTAGAGCAAGAGCGTGGCAGATATAACATTGATCCTTCAAAAGGTCCGATCTACCAAGTGGTAAGAGCGGCTACTGGAGAAGGCACAGACTGGTACGATGCTTTGACTAGAAATGCCCCATTGAACAGACAATCAATCGGTCTGAGTGGAGGTTCAGAGACAAGTAGGTTCTTTGTTGGCTTAGGCTATCAAGAACAGGCTGGTATTATGATCGTCAATAACTTCAAGCGAATCACTTTCCGTGCGAATTCCGAGTTTGATGTAACCAAAAAATTTAGAATCGGTGAAAACTTCCAAGCTACATACCGTCAGGTATTGGGTCAGCAAGGTGGTGAAGGCGGCAGAGGAATTTCAGATGACGAGAATGATATCCTTCAAGCCTTCCGTATGCCATCAATTATTCCAGTTTATGATGAATTTGGAGGATATGGCGGAACAGCGGCAAGAGGCTTTAACAACCCCCGTAACCCAGTTGCAAATAGAGATGGGCAAAGAGATAACAGAGGTTATTCTGCAAGCGCTTTTGGTAATGTTTACGCTGAATACGACATCTTGGACAACATAACTTTCAGAACTGCTTTAGGTGTAGATTACTCAAGTAACTATTCTTGGGGATATTCTAGATTACAGTACGAGAACTCTGAGAATAACTCTGCTTTTGGTTATGGCGAAAATTCTGGATTTAACTTTGGATGGACATTTACCAATACTGTTACTTGGAAAGAAACCTTTGGTAAGCATGCGTTTGATGTAATCTTAGGTCAGGAAGCTTTGAATACCGGTGCTGGTAGATTTATGGGCGCAAATGGTCAAAATCCTTTCTCTATAGATCCTGATTTCGTGAATATTTCCAACTTGCCGGTTGCAACAAGACAAGTAAACTCAGGCTTGTACAAAGGAGTAAACTTCAACTCTTATTTTGGTCGATTAAATTACACTTATAATGATAAGTACTTATTCAGTGGTGTTGTAAGACGTGATGGATCATCAAGATTTGGATCTAACAGTAGATATGGTGTATTCCCTGCATTTTCCGCAGCGTGGAGACTTTCCTCAGAAGGATTCTTATCTGGTGCAACTTGGGTTGATGATTTGAAAATCCGTGGTGGTTGGGGACAAATGGGTAACTCTAATAACGTAGATCCCAATAACCAGTTCTCATTATATGGTGGAAACATTGGAGCATCTTCGTATGATATCACAGGATCAAATTCTTCTGCCATTATCGGTTTTAGAAGAACACGAATTGGTAACCCAAATGCAAAGTGGGAAACTGCTGAGACTACAAACATTGGTTTTGATGGAACATTCTTCAATGGTAAATTTGATGTGATCTTTGACTGGTGGAAAAAGGATACGAAAGACTTGTTATTCACAGTTCCAATTCCTTTGACTGCTGGAAGCAACGCTTCACCTCCAGCTGTAAACATTGGACAGATGCTTAACAGAGGTTTGGATCTTTTGGTGAGTACTCGAGGTAATTTGTCTTCTGACTTTACCTATGAGTTGACTTTCACAGGTTCAGTACTGAAGAATGAAATTGTATCCCTTGCGCCCGATTTGTTGGTTATTACTTCAGTTAACCCATCATACCGAGGTATCCGTCCAATCCAAAACTCAGTTGGACAACCACTTTCTACTTTCTTTGGATATAACACCCTTGGATTATTTAGGAATGCTGAAGATGTGGCTAACCATGCCACACAGGATGGTGCAGCTCCTGGCAGATTCAAGTTTGAGGATACGAATGGGGATGGTGTCATCACTCCAGCAGACCGTATCAACCTTGGAAATCCAATTCCTGATTTCACCGGTGGTGTAAACTTTACAGTTGGTTATAAGGGATTTGATTTATCAGCATATTTTTATACATCAATTGGTAATGAGGTTTGGAATCAATCTAAGTGGTTTACAGATTTCTTCCAGACTTTCGAAGGAGCTGCAATTTCAGAGCGTTTGAAAGATGCTTGGACTCCTGAGAACTTGGATGCTACAATTCCTATAGTTGAGAAGACTTCAAATTTCTCTACTTCTAACGTTGAAAACTCGTTCTATGTGGAAGATGGATCATACTTGAGATTGCAGAACGTAACGTTAGGTTACACGCTTCCCGCAACCTTACTGGAGCGATGGAGACTAGAGCGTTTGAGAGTTTTTGCTTCTGCAAACAACTTATTCACACTCACAGGCTATGAAGGACTGGATCCCGCAGTTGGTGGCGGAGCAGATACGACATTCGGTATTGACTTAGGAAACTATCCAGTGACCAGAGGTTACACTATGGGTCTAAATATCAGCTTCTAAGGGTAAACACTTTAAAAGAAATCAAGTTATAAAAATTATAATAAATGATGAAAATGAAAAACTTTAAATTAAAATTTGGATCGCTATTAGCATCAGGATTGATGATGGTAGCTGTGAGTTGTAGTGGTGATTTCCTTGACGTTGCGCCAACAGGTTTGTTGGCAGAAGCTCAGTTAACTTCGCTTGCGGGTATAGATGCTTCTTTAATAGCCGCTTATTCTCAAGTCAACGGTCGAGGAAACAGATTAGGTTCTCCTTCCAACTGGGTTTGGGGAAGTATTAGAGGTGGTGAAGCCAATAAGGGAACTGACCCTGGAGATTTTACGACAATCAACCCTATTCAAAGATTTGAGATCAATTCTGCATCTGGTGATGTAGGATCCAAGTGGAATGTGGCTTATGAAGGAATTGCACGAGTAAACAACGTGCTCAGACTTTTAAGTAACCCAGGACCTGATGTTTTACCAAATGACGTAACTCGAATTTCAGCTCAGGCAAGATTCTTGAGAGCTCATTATTACTTCGAGTTAAAGCGTGACTACAATAATACGCCCTATGTAGATGAGACTTTGGATTATGGTACTGGCTTGGAAGATGTAAGTAATGCCGCTGACCTTTGGCCTTTGATCGAAGCAGATATGAAGTTTGCTGTTGATAACTTACCTCCTAAGCAACCTCAAGTTGGAAGAGTAAATTCTTGGGCAGCAAAAGCTTACCTAGCCAAGATCTACTTATATCAAAATAAGTTTCCAGAAGCTAAGGTGCTATTTACTGATGTGATCACTAACGGTGTAACCAGCAATAACCTGAAATATGGTTTGGTTCCTTATTATGATGATATGTTCCGCGGTGCGAATGATAACCATCAGGAATCTGTATGGGCATATCAGTCTGCTGCTGGTACAGGTTCTACTGCAAATGCGAATCCAGAATTTGACTTGAACTTTCCATATAACACTGGACCATCAGGTCCCGGTAACTGTTGCGGGTTTTTTCAGCCGAGCTTTTCTTTTGTGAATGCATTTAGAACTACTGATGCTGGTCTTCCATTGTTGGATAAAACTTACAATTCTCTTGCAAATAGAGTGAAGAATGACATGGGTATTGCGACCTTTGATGCAAATAAACCTGAAACTGTATTCACCCCTGACACAGGAAACCTTGATCCAAGATTAGATCATACTGTGGGAAGAAGAGGTATTCCTTACCTAGGTTGGCAAGATTTCCCGGGCGCTGCTTGGATCAGAAATCAGCCAAATGGTGGTCCTTATTCTCCTAGAAAGTATGTTTATGCAAGATCTGAGCAAGGAACTTTCCAGGATAACTCATCTTGGACTCCTGGCTATACTGGTATCAACTTCATGATTATCCGATTTGCTGATGTGCTATTGATGGCGGCTGAGGCTGAAATCGAGACTGGCGGATTAGAAAAAGGTCGTGAGTACGTAAATCGTATTAGAACCAGAGCGATGAACTCAAAGCTAATGAGAGGTGACGGCACTATGGCTGCAAAGTATAATATAAGTACTTATGTTGCACCTTGGACCGATCCTGCTGTTGCAAGAACTGCAGTTCGTATGGAGCGTATGCTTGAATTGGGAATGGAAGGTCATAGATTTTATGACATTGTTCGTTGGGGTACAGTTCAGGCTGAGCTTGACTTCTACTTTGCGCTTGATGGCGTTCAACTGGCTGCTGCCCTTGGTGGTGCTAAGTATGCAGATAAGTTCAGGTTTGTGCCGATTCCACAAGATCAGATTGACTTAGTTGGATCAGATATCCTGATTCAGAATCCGGGATTCTAATCTTTAGAATTAGAATTATTAAAGAAAGGAAGGCTGAAAAGTCTTCCTTTCTTAGTTTATTAATAAAAATAAAACCTGCTGCATTTGGCTCAAAAATGGCAATTTCATATACTGCAATCACCCAATTTACTATCCTATGAAGTTTTTTACTTATGGCTTTTTAGCTACGCTAGTTCTTATCTGCTTGTTTTCCTGTTCCCAAGATGATAAATTATTTGTAACCAAAAGCCCTTCTGAAACTGGGGTCGATTTTAATAACAAGATTGTAGAGTCAGATTCTTTTAATATTATGACTACTACCCATATTTTCAATGGAGGAGGAGTGGCGGTAGCCGATTTTGATAATAACGGAACTCAAGACTTATTCTTTACAGGAAATCAGGCTGCAAACGCATTATTCATGAATAAGGGAGATTTTGTCTTTGAGGATATTTCAAATTCTGCAGGTATTTTGGCTAAAGACCGATGGTGTACTGGAGCAGTAGTGGTAGATATAAATGAAGATGGCTTGATGGATATCTACGTAGCAACAGGAATATTTGAGGATGAAAAATTTCGGGAAAACCTATTGTTTGTTAATCAAGGAAATAACCCAGATGGTAATCCAGTTTTTATAGAAATGGCTGCGGATTTCGGAATTAATAATGCGGGGAACTCCACCGGTGCTGTATTCCTTGACTACGATTTAGATGGAGATCTTGATCTCTATGTCATTAATAACGAACCAAGTAAAGTAGCTGCCAGTAACTATCGAAAAAAGGTTACCGATGGAAGCTCACCGAACAATGATGTGCTCTATCAAAACAGAGGAAATGGCTCCTTTGTGGATGTTACGATCGAGGCTGGAATTACCATAGAAGGCTTTGGTTTTGGTCTTTCTGTGCAAGATATGAATAATGACGGTTGGCCCGATATTCACGTTAGCAATGACTTTGTCACAAATGATATTCTTTATTTGAATAATCAGGATGGTACCTTTTCCAATCGGTCAGAGGAGCTATTGAGACATCAAAGTCACTTCTCCATGGGTGCAGATATAGCAGATTATAACAATGATATGCGTCCTGACCTCATTACTCTCGATATGCTGGGCGAAGATAACTATCGGAAGAAAACCACTATTGGCAAAAACACCTATCAGGTATATATCAGCAATGAGGAATGGGACTATCAATATCAGCACGTCCGGAACATGCTCCACAAAAACAATGGAGCAGGTTTGCCTTTTAGTGAGGTGGGTATGATGGCGGGAATCTATCAGACTGATTGGTCTTGGTCTCCGCTCTTTGTGGATGTTGACAATGATGGACTGCGTGATATTCTGATTACGAATGGCTATCCCAGAGACATTACAGATAAAGATTTTGCCAATTATCGTGGTGATGTAGGTTCTATTGCCAGCGTCAGCCAGTTGCTGGACTCTATCCCGATCGTTAAGATTCCGAATTATGCCTTCAAAAATCTGAATGGGGTTAATTTTTCAGATATGAGTTCCGATTGGGGGCTTGATTTGCCTTCATTTTCCAATGGTGCTGCTTTTGCCGATTTGGATGGAGATGGAGATTTGGATTATATAATCAACAATATCAATGATCCGGCGGCTATCTATGAAAACAAACTGAATGGAAAAGCTGATAGTCCCAATTACCTTAGAATAAAACTGATAGGGACTCCAAAAAATCCGCAAGGCCTGGGGGCTAAAATTGTGATGCGAGTTGATGAGCAAAAGTCCTATTACCAAGAAATGCAGGTCTATCGAGGTTTTATGTCATCTGTTGAAAACATAGCACACTTTGGACTCAATACTGATACACAGGTTTCGTCATTGGAGGTTATCTGGCCCGATGGTAAAGTTTCCAGTATTTCCAATCCCGGTATAAATCAGACTTTGGAAGTCAAATACGCTGATTCTAAAACCGGAAAAAGAAATGTGGCCATTATGGATGAGCCAACCAAAAATCAACTTTTTACTGCTCTAGGAGCTGAATCGGGAATCATTTTCACCCATCAAGAAGAGGATAAAGTGGATTATAATATACAACGAACCATTCCTCACAAGCTTAGTCAATACGGCCCTGCACTTGCTGTAGGAGACGTGAACGGGGACCAACTTGGAGACTTTATTGTGGGATCTTCCTCTGGATACGAGCCACAACTGTTTATTCAATCTGCGGATGGTAGCTTCAGTTCTCGCAATCTTTTTGAAGATCAAAGTAATACCTACGAAGAGATGGGGATACTGCTGGTCGATTTGGATAATGACCAGGATCTGGACTTATACTTAGTAAGCGGAAGTAATGAGTTTGCGCTAAATGCACTGGAATACAATGACAGATATTTTAGAAATGACGGCTTAGGGAATTTCAGTCAAGATACTAGTTTCAAAAGTGTTTCAGGAAGCGGATCTGTAGTTCGTGGTGCGGATTTCAATGGCGATGGATATCTTGATTTATTTGTGGGTGGGCGAACGCCCCTAGCTAATTACCCGAAGCCTGAAAAAAGTTTTTTGCTGTGTAATAAAGGTGGGATTTTGGAAGATGTGACAGATCAAGTTGCACCTGAACTGAGAGAGATAGGTATGGTGAGTGATGCGATTTGGGCTGATGTGGACGGAGATGGCAAAGTTGATTTGATTGTGGTGGGCGAATTAATGCAGATCACCGTTTTCAGAAATGATGGTGCCAACTTGAAGAAATTGGAAGAGACTGGACTGGAAAATTATCTTGGTTGGTGGAATTCAATTGCTTCAGGGGATTTTGATCAAGATGGCGATACTGATTTTATCGTGGGAAATCTCGGCGAAAATAATTTCTACCATCCTTCTGTAGAGCAACCTGTGAAAATCTATGCAAAAGATTTTGATAACAATGGCAGCATCGATCCGGTAGTTTTTGCATACTTCAAAGATAAGATCGGCGGTGAATACCAATCTTTTCCAGTTCACTTCTGGGATGACTTAAATGGCCAAAGTACCCTTTTTAGAAGGAAATATGAGCGATATAAAACCTTCGCTTTAGCTACTGAACGGGATATATTCACTGAAGAAGAGCGAGCTTCCGCTTTGGTGTTGACGGGGAATTACGATAAAAGTGCCTATATCGAGAATCTGGGAAAAGGAAAATTTGCAATTCATAGTCTGCCTACTTCTGCACAAATAGGTCCGGTCAACGGGATTGCAGTGGAAGATTTCAATGGGGACTCCTTTTTGGACTTGGCAATCGTAGGCAACGATTACGGGAATGAGACATTCATCGGCCGCTTAGATGCAATGGTTGGCCTTATCTTATTGGGCGATGGCAAAGGTGGATTTACTGAGGTTGAACCAGCACAAAGTGGCTTTATAGTGCCAAGCGACGCCAAGGCTCTAGTGAGAATTTATGGAGCGAATAACAAAAGCCTGTACCTTGCTTCACAGAATCGTGGCCCTCTTTTGGCATTTTCCCAAAATAATTCGTCAGATCGGATCCTAACGCCTCCCAAAGAAATAATGGCTATTGTCATTGAATTTGCCTCAGGGAAGAGACAACGAATCGAGACTGGATTTGGTGCTGGTTTTTTATCCCAATCTTCCCGGTCTGTCACGATTCCGGCAAATACCAAATCAATCACGATGATCGATTATAAGGGGAATAGTAGTCCATTTGATATGAGGAAGATGAACTAATCAGCCATAAAACTTACCTGGTTTTGCCTCGCAAATCGCTACGATCAAGTCTGCTACTTTATCTGTCACATCTTCAAAATAAAGCCTCCCTTTTTCAGGGGAGGCTTTTTTTGGATTGCCTATCCCAGTGTCTTCAGTGACTTCTGACCACTTTCGCTCCGCCCAAGCCCACTTCTCTCGAATGCCTTTTATTTTGGATTTTTTCTCAGCTCCCATTCCTGCTTGTTCTAAGGGCAGAACAAGTTCTGGATGGAGATGCATAATCAAAGCAGTTTCCATTTCATCAGCATGATCTCCACTTTCTTCGAAATAGGCTGATTTGTCCAAGGCCTGAAACCAATTGCAAGTGAAAAGCATCATTTCCGGAAACTTCAATCCCAATTCCCGAAGCATCGTCTTGAAATCATTGCCACCATGGCTATTGATGATCAGAAACTTTTTGATGCCCTGACGATTCAGCACTGTCAAAATATCCTGAAGTATGAGTAGCTGAGTGCTTGGGTTGAGATTGATATCTAAATAAATATCAGATTGTCCTGTATTTACCCCAAAAGGTATAGTAGGCATGATCGTCACGTTTGCACCCTTATCCCAAGCTTTTTTTCCCGATAATTCTGCAATTGCATCAGCCTCATAGACATCGGTACCGTAGGGCATATGATAATTGTGAGCCTCTGTTGCCCCCCAAGGTAAAACTGCTAACTCGAAACGGTGGGATTGGAGATCTTTCCAATTTGACTCTTTCAATAGGTATGGCTTCATCGCTTATTTTTTAGAATGTATTTGATTAATAAGTAGCCACTTTCCGCCCTTTTTTAATAATTTAACATCGATTCTAAATTACTGCATATGTATCAAAGAAGAAAATTTATAAAACAGTCACTTCTCGGCTCAGCCATTTTTATTCCGGGAATATCAACTGCTACTGCTCAAGAACAGAATAACAAATCAGTACTAATTGGAGAAATGCCATTGATACTCTCCACTTGGGTTCATGGATTGCCAGCAAATGCTGCAGCATTTTCGAAGCTCAATTCAGGTGGAAGTATTTTGGATGCTGTGGAAGCTGGAGTTAGGGATACAGAACTTGATATTGACAACTTGTCTGTTGGCCTTCAAGGTTTGCCGGATCGGGAAGGGATTACCACGCTTGATGCTTCGATAATGACCGGCGATGGGAATTGTGGGTCTGTTGCCTTCGTCAGACAGGTAAAACATCCAATAAGCCTAGCTCGAAGAGTAATGGAGAACACGCCACATGTGATGCTGGCAGGTGAAGGAGCTAGACAGTTTGCAATAGCGGAAGGATTTCCGCTTGAGGAGGAAGTATTAAGTCCAAAAGCAGCAGTGGAGTATGCCAAATGGAAGGGAAGTAGTCAGTATAAGCCGATTATTAACATTGAAAATCATGATACGATTGGCATGATTGGGATTGATGCTAATGGGAATATGGCAGGAAGCTGTACGACTAGTGGTCTTGCTTATAAAATGCACGGAAGAGTAGGGGATAGTCCAATTATTGGAGCAGGGTTATTTGTGGATAATGAAGTTGGGGCTGCCACAGCTACAGGGTTGGGTGAAACGATCATTAAGATTTGTGGAAGCTTTTTAATTGTGGAGTTAATGCGTCAAGGAAGGACTCCTCAAGAAGCTTGTGAAGAGGCAGTAAGAAGATTGATTTCGAAAAACAAAAATATCGATGACATTCAGGCGGGGTTTTTAGCTATAAATAAGGAGGGCTTGACCGGAGCTTTTGCTGTTCATCCCGGATTTAATTTTGCAAGAGCTACGGTAAGAGAAAATACATTGATTGATTCAAATTCTCATTTCAAACCATGAGCAAAATTTTATTGGAGTCGCCAGTATTTAATTTTGAAGCAGCTATGCAAGCGGCTTCCTTTGGGGTCGATCGAATCGAACTTTGCTCAAATTTCCCGGAAGGAGGAGAAACACCAAGTGCAGGAATGCTTAAAATTCTCAAATCTGAAATTGATCTCCCTATTTTCGTGATGATCAGACCTAGGGGTGGAGATTTTGCCTATTCTCAAAAAGAGCTGATGGTGATGAAGCGAGACATTGAGATTCTTGGAGGGTTGGGTGCAGATGGATTTGTTTTTGGAGTTTTGAATGGTCAAGGTACAGTAAATGTGGACGCCTGTGAATCACTAATGCGATCGGCAGGAGGTAAGCCTTGTACTTTTCATCGTGCATTTGATGCTTCAGCGAATTTGATGGAGGCATTGGATGCTATCATTAGCTGTAAGTTTCAGCGGATTCTGACTTCTGGAGGAAAGCGCGTTGTAAGTGAAGGTATTCCCATGCTTTTGGAATTAACCGAAAAAGCGAAAGATCGAATCAGTATCATGCCCGGAGGTGGTACTAAACCTGAGCATGTAAAGATTTTAAATCAAAATGGATTTTTGAAAGAGATTCATGCATCCTGTAAAACTGTTACTCTCTCAAAAAACCAATTTATCAATCAGGAGCTATCCTTTCAATCTGAGCCTGTAGAATTTAGCCAACATATGGGAATCGATCAGGAAATAGTTAATCAGTTTTTAGAAGTAC
>Ga0222647_1000017_pt1 | contig 84513 bp, 74 predicted proteins | sample AntAcemetagen333_FD_179864 | JGI IMG/M metagenome (GOLD analysis project Ga0222647, IMG submission 179864) | Saline water microbial communities from Ace Lake, Antarctica - #333 | ecosystem: Environmental > Aquatic > Non-marine Saline and Alkaline > Saline | place: Antarctica: Ace Lake...
GACCATTGCTGCACTGGGTTCAGGATTGATCAAAGGCACATTTTTCCCAAATATTGATCAAGATCAGGTGACTGCAAATTTAGAATTGCCGCTGGGAACTGATGAGCGAATCGTTCGGGAAAGGCTCGATCAAATTGAAGCTGCAGTATGGGAAGTGAATGACGAATACGCTGCCGAGCGAGACGATGAACTCCAAGTCGTTCGCTATGTAGAGAAAGTAATCGGCCCAAAAAGTAATGAAGGATACCTGAATATCTACATGCTCGAAGGTGATACCCGAAATATCCTTTCTTATATCGTAGCCGACAAAATCAGAGATAAGGTGGGACCAATCCCAGAAGCAAGAAACCTTTCCTATACCAGTTTGTCTGCTTTCGGAAAGCCTGTTTCAATCGCATTAATAGGCCAAAACGAAGAAGAATTACGAACTGCCAAAACGATGCTCCGACAATATTTGGAAAAGCAGGAGGACTTGAAAGATGTGACTGATACCGATAAACTCGGGATGCCGGAATTGGAAATGACCTTGAATGCCAATGCACGATTGCTTGGATTCACTGAAGCACAGGTTTTTGATCAGATCCGAAAAGGGTTCTTTGGCTTGCAGGCACAGAGTTTACAGCGAGGAGATGAAGAGGTCAAAATTTGGGTCAGGTACGACGTGGAAGATAGAAGGTCTGTCAAGGATCTTGAAAACATGCGCCTCACGACACCTGAAGGAGCTTCTTATCCGATGAGTGAGTTGGCGACTTTCAATTATAAAACCAATGTGACTGAGATCAATCACCAATCCGGTGTGCGAGAAATACGAGTAGAAGCCGATAAAGCGGACTTGATGGTATCGGTTCCAGCAATTCTTGGAGCTGCCGAAGCAACAGTTTTGAAGGAGATTAAGGAACGATTTCCAAGAATCCGATACACCCTGGAAGGTGAGGCGAGACTATCTGGCAAGACCCAAAGCTCAAGTCAAGGACCGACAACTATGGTATTTATCTTGATCGTAGCAACGCTGATGCTCAACTATCGCTCTGTGGGGAAAACTATGGCAATCTTAGCGATGCTTCCATTTGCTTTTGTGGGTGTTGCTTGGGGCACTTTCATTCATGGAATTCCCGTCAGTATCTTCTCCTTCTTGGGATTGATAGCACTCTGGGGAATCTTAATAAATAATGGCCTCGTACTCGTATCCACCTACAATGAAAACATTCTGCGGGGAATGAAATTAAAAGATGCCTTGATGGAAGCAGCAATTTCCAGATTCAGACCGATCGTGTTGACTACGATCACTACGGTGTTTGGATTGGCACCCTTGCTGTTGAGTAATTCAGTAAGTGCACAGTTTATCAAACCAACTGCGGTTGCGATTGCTTACGGATTGATTTTCGGATTGGTGCTTTCACTTACGTTCCTGCCGGCAATTCTACTGCTGATCAACAAGTTGAAATTTACAGTACATCGACTGTTTCATCGAAATTCAGAAAAATCAGCCGAGCAATTAGACGAAGTCCTAAAAGAAATTAATAACGAACTAGTTTAAAACGTATGAAAAATATATTTATCAGTTTACTGTTGGTTCAAGCTTTCGTATTTCCGCTTTACAGTCAAACCAACTCAGCGGATCAAATTTTAACTTTGGAGGATGCCATAGATTTGGCAATTGTCAACAACAAACAACTAAAAATCCAGCGTAATCTAGTTGAAATCGCTGAGAACAATGTATTCAAAGGCAATGCGGGCTTGATGCCAAGTATACGATTAGCAAGTGATGCGAGGCTATCTGAGAACAATGCCAATATCAATATTCGAACCTTTATAGACAATCCGCCACTAGTCAAATTGGAAGAAAGTGGAGTTCAATCTACTACGCTCAGTGCGGGAGTTCGGGCAGATTATTTGTTGATCGGAGGGTTTGGTGGAAAATACCGCTATAAACTTCTGGAGAACGAACGAAGCATTTCTCGTTATCAGCAAGAAGTGTTCTTGAATAAGTTACTTTTGGGTATTTCTACGCTTTACTTAGATATCGCCAAGCTGCAAAGTAGGGAAGAATTGCTTATCGAGAATGTTGCAATCAGTCGGGAGCAATTAACTAGAGTGGAAAATAAGATTGAGTTTGGGCAAGCTACCGGGGCTCTAGCCTTGTCAGCAAAAACCAATATTAATCAGGAACTCGATGCGCTTGACAATGTCCTCCTGCTGAAAAACAACCTGATCAAAGAACTGAATTTCCTAATGGGAATAGCTCCTGAGACTGCCTATCTAGTAGCAGTAACATTTGTTCATCCCGCCATGATGGAAGTGCAGGAATTGAAAGCTAAGGTGATTGAAAACAATCCAGCCTTGAAGATTAATTCTGAGTTTCTGATGGTATCCAACAATCAATTGAAAGTTAGAGAATCCGTCAAATATCCAACTTTGAATGCTTTTGCGGATTACGGTTATTTCCGCCAGGATAATCAAGTCCAGCAATTAGCCAAATTAGAAACCCTGGGCTACTCCGCGGGACTATCGCTTAGCTTCACCGTTTTTGATGGAAAGCGTATCAATCAGGGGATCCGAAATGCTAAAATCGAAATTGAAAACGTGCAGACTCAACTTTCCTTAGCGGAAGATGAATTGGTCAAGGAGGCGGTCAAAGAGCAAAGCCAACTGGTGATTCTGAAGACAAAGCTTGACCGACAGCAAAATGACCTCGCTACATTTGAGGATAATTTTATCCGAACCCAAGATCGATTCGAAGGAGGTTTGGCAAGTTCTTTGGACTTAAAGGAAGCCCAGCGCTCGCTTCTTAATGCACGAATTGGAATCAATGATAGTAAGCTTGACATCTTACAGTCTATGAACCGAATCCGGAATTTGACGGGTGACTTTATACATTTATTGGAATAAAATTCAGTAAAAAAATCATAATAAAAGGCTCAGAAAATCAATCTGGGCCTTTTTATCTGTTTATTTTTATTAAAATCCCATAGCTTTATCATCCCCTCGAGGATCTGCACCACCTTCCAGTTTACCATTTGGCAAAACCAAGATTGCATCGACCTTCCCAATGATTGGGTTATTATTTTCCAAAATAATATAGCCTTTCGCTTTCAGACTTTGGATCAAAGTGGAATCAAAGGAATCTGGTTCGAAGCTGACCAAATCAGGAAGCCACTGATGGTGAAAGCGAGGTGCTTCAACTGCGGCCTGCATGCCCATCCCAAATTCATAGACATTGAGGATAGTTTGTACGACTGAAGTAATGATTGTGGATCCACCGGGAGTACCTACCACCATCCAGAGTTTGCCGTCTTTTTCTACTATTGTCGGTGTCATAGAGGATAGCATTCGTTTTCCCGGAGCAATAGCATTCGCTTCTGCGCCGATCAAACCAAACATATTAGGTACTCCAACTTTGGAACTGAAATCGTCCATTTCATTATTCATGAAAAATCCCAATTCGTCGATATATACTTTGGAACCATAGCCTCCATTCAAAGTAGTGGTTACAGAAATTGCATTTCCATCCGCATCCACAATCGAATAGTGAGTAGTTTCCATGCTTTCACCAAAAATAATATCTCCCTGAGCGATATCAGAAGATTTGGTAGCCTGATCCATACTGAACGTTTCCATTCTCTTGGTCAAGTAATCCTTAGCCATCAATGCTGCTACGGGAATTTTCACAAAATCGGGGTCTCCCAAATAGAAATTACGGTCTGCATAAGCTCTTCGTTCCGCCTCAACTAAGAGTTGGATATATTCCGAACTGTGATGACCGAGTTTTCTCAAATCATAGTCTTCAATCATCCCAACTATCTGAGCGATCGTCACGCCTCCAGAACTTGGTGGGGCCATGGAGATAATCTTTAATTCTTTGTAGGGAAAAACGATAGGATCTCTCCAAGCCGCTTGGTAGTCGGCTAAATCTGATTCAGTGACAATTCCCCCTTTCGCCTGTATAAAACTGGCGAGTTTTTTTCCAGTTTCACCGGTATAAAATTCAGCGCTACCATTTGCAGCGATCTGAGTAAGCGTATTGGCCAAAGCAAGGTTTCTGACTGTATCACCCGTTTGATAGACCTTTCCATAAAATGTGGACTCGCCATTCACTTCAATGAATGTGTCTCTCATCCGTTCAAGACGTTCTGCTTGTCTTGGAGTAACCACAAATCCCTTTTCTGCCAATTCAATCACTGGCTGGATAATATCTGCGGGGTTTAGCTTTCCAAATTTGGCCTGTGCCTCAAAGATCCCAGCAATAGTTCCCGGAACCCCCGATGCCATAGCTCCCTGAGTGCTGAGTCCCGGAATTACATTGCCATCCGCATCCAAATACATATCACGTGTAGCTGCTCCAGGTGCTTTTTCCCGATAGTCGATCGAACCCACACTGCCATCAGCCATTCGGTAAACCATAAAACCGCCACCGCCCAAATTCCCTGCAAAAGGATAAGTTACGGCCAAGGCCAGTTCTGTGGCCATCATGGCATCAAAGGCATTTCCACCTTGTTGAATAATCGCTAAACCGATCGCTGATGCTTCCACTCTGGCGGAAACCACCATGGCTTTCTCTGCGATTTCTCCTTGAATAGCAGCTGGCGTTTCTGATTTTTCAACACAGGAGAAAAAAGAAAATACTAAGCCTGTTTGAAGGATTAGTATTTTGGTGAGGGTTGCAAATTGTCTCATTTAATCTTCAAGTAAGGTAGTGTTGAATAGTTTTAGAATTCGCTTGTATTCATCTGCCCAAGAGCTAGGCTCTACAAATCCATGATCTTCTACGGGGTATATCGCCATCTCCCAATTATCCTTTCCGAGTTCGATCAGTCGCTGGGAAAGTCGAACTACATCCTGAAAATGAACATTGACATCCACCATGCCATGTGCCATCAAAAGATTTCCCTTAAATCCTTCAGCAAAATAAATCGGGGAGGATCTACGGTAGGAGATCGGATCATCTTCTGGAGTATTGAGAATATTGGCGGTATAGCCATGGTTGTAATGCGCCCAATCGGTAACAGCTCTTAGAGCTGCGCCGGATTTGAATACCTCAGGTGTAGTGAATAAGCCCATCAGAGTAATAAATCCACCATAACTTCCTCCGTAGATGCCGATTCGTTCAGCATCTACTCCCTGAGAGTCTACCAGGAATTTTGCGCCATCGACTTGGTCAGAAAGATCTTTGCCTCCCATATGTCGGTAGATTCCTGTTCGCCAATCTCGCCCGTAGCCTGCAGATCCCCGATAATCAATATCCAAGACCGTGTAGCCCATATCTACCAATAAATTGTGAAACATGTATTCTCTAAAGTAGGAACTCCACCATTTGTGGACATTTTGCAAATAGCCGGCACCGTGGACAAAGATGACCGCAGCACCATTATTCTTAGCTGGATCTGGGGAATAGAGTCGGGCAGGAACTTGCACCCCATCTTCAGCAGTAAAGCGAACCAGTTGAGGATCTCTCCAGTTATATGCTTTAAATTCCTCGCTTTGACCAGAAGTGAGTTGAGTTGGAGCGGCACCTACTTTGTTATCCTGTAGGTAGATTTCTTCTGGTTTATTACTGTACGAATAGAGAATCGCCAATTTCTTCTCATCCGGGGAGAGACTCACTTCATTACTTCCAGTTAAGGTGGTCAGCTTCTCCATCTTTCCACCCATAAGTGCCATCCGATAAAAATGGCGTTCACCGGGATCAACTTCAGATGTCGTCAGATACCAAGACTTATTATCCTTTGAGATGAAGGGATCAAAAACCTCGTAGTTACCTGAGGTCAGCGCTTTTTTCGTGCCGGTTGTCACATTCAGTAAATAAAGGTGCGAATAGCTCGTTTCTTCGGATTGAAAATAGATGTGCTCACTATCTGGGAGCCATCCAAAAGTACCGGGCGAGAATGAGTAGCCAATGCCAGGACCCGAAATCCAAGCTTCATCTCGCTGTCGATCTAAGGTTTGTAAAGCCCCAGAATTCAGATCAACCTTTGCAATCCATCGATCTTTATTGTCTACTGATCTGACTTGGATTACCGCACTTTTTCCATCCGGAGAAAAGAATGGACCTGCGAAAATCACTTCGCGCTCTTTTTCCTCCCAAGTCTTATCTGGATAGTCTTTCACATAATCCGGAAGATCCTTTATCCCATCAAGATTAGATTCACTGATAAAATATACGGTATCCCGTTGGAGATCATAGATTCCAATTTCGGTTTTAGTAGGCTTTGTGCCTACTTTTGAACGCGAATTCAGATTTTCGGTATAGCCCGAAGCAGCTACATAGTCAGGAACCTTGGTGGGCTTGTTTGTTTCTGTCTTGTAGTTTGAAAATGTCGCATATCTCCCATCTGGGGAAAGTTGAAGTCCAACAGGATTCTTACCGGAAGTATAATAAGTGAATTCCTTTTCGTCTTCATCTGCAATTGATTTTCGGTAAGCTTTTTGAAGTTTGTTCTTTTCCTCACGTTCAGCCACTACTTGAAGTAATACAAGATTCTCCGCTTCCAGAAATTCGGGGGTTGTATCTTTAGATGAAGCAGATTTGGGAGTGGGGGCGGAACTTGTAGAGATTTGAGTTACTTTTTTTACAGCTTTGGTCGTTCGATCGAGAACATAAATATTATTTGAAGAATTAAAAGCGATTTCGTTTTCGTTCGCCAGAATAGTTGGGTTGGAAAAATCGCTGTACCAGTCTAAAATGGTACTTACTTTTCCTGACTTCGTTTCTTCCAACAGGAGTTTCTGATCTTTTTCGAAGATCCGGAATGAACGATCTTTTGAATAATTGGAACCTCTTTCACCAAGTATTTTCTCCTCAGACCATTTGACTTTTGCTGGCTTACCAAGATTTTTGATATTTAGGCTGTAGAGTGAATCCGCAGGGTCTTTATCCGAATTGTACTTGAAGTATATATTCTGTGAATTCTCAGACCATTTGACATTGGAGGGAAAAGTACCCATCCAAGCAGGATCTCGCATGATATACTCTACAGAAAGCGGGACTTGCCCGAAAATATTTGAAATGTAAAAAAAAAATACTGGGAGGATGAGTAACTTTTGATTCATAAGATGAATTTTTGAACCATAAGATTACAATCTTTTCTGGAATTCTTGAAGTTCTGACTCTATAGTATTCAGTTCTTTTTGAAGTCGGATATTCAACTCATACGAATTATCAAGATTAGCCTCTATCTCTTCCAACAGCTTTTTACTTGATAGCGCACCTATGTAGCTCATACTTGGCTTAGCTTTGTGACAACGTTTCTTAATTGTCTGGAAGTCGAAATTTTCGTAATAAATAGTCAATTCCTTCAAGTCCTGAATACTTGTCTCCAATATAATTTTGATCATATTTTTTATCATTTCTGGATCATCATGACCAAAATACTGATAGATCAATTTCTCGCTAATTATTGTGTACATGGGAGAGGGCTGAATAGACTACTGCAAAATTCCTTTTTTCATAAACTTAAAATACTTTTCAAAAAGTATGACTTGCTAATGTAGGAGTCAACCAATTATAAGTGTTCGAATCTGTGCGATTAAAGTCTGAAAAGCAAATAATATCATGTAAAAAACAGTATTGTAGGCGCTTTGTTTATCTATTATTAGACCAGGCCGCTATGGTAGATCTCCCCGCCAGTGAAGCGAAAAGAATTAGGTTACCTCCATAATTGTGGATAATTGCATTAATAATAATGGATAATGGGCCATTACTCTCTTCCAAACAATTAATTTTACCAGATGAATTTATCATTGATTTGTAATGTATGAACAAAAATAAAAAGCTTTTTCTTATCCTTTTTGTGATTTTCATGTTAATCATGTGTTGGATAGGCTACGATATTTCGCAGCGTACGACTTTCCCTGGTTCAAAAGGGAATTTAAAAGAACGAATAATTACTGGCGAAGAGGACGAAAAATAATGACTGGAAAAAAAATAGATGTAGATCGAATAGACCTCGATCGGATGAAAGATAAGACTTCTGAAAACCCTGGTTTGTTGACCTATGGTCATCATGCGGGGAGTGCAATTATCAAGCCTGAGGATAAAGGGAAGATTACAGGAAGGGCAGTGGCAGCGATGCATAGTCAGACGGATATGCAGATGTCACAAATTTATCAGCAAATGCAACTGCTCGCAGATCAGGCAAAAAAAATCAAAACTCGAGTAGAGGTATCGGAAAGAATATACGGTGCATCCATAGCATTCGAGCCATTGATCAATCACACCTACTATTTATATCAAAAAGAAGAGGGAATTGACTTTTTAAGTATGATTGGACCGGAAGAGTGGGGCAGAAAAAAGAAGTGGTCCGAGTTTATTGCTGAAATAAAATTACTTGCTGATCATACTTGGGATATTATTCGGGAAAATACCTAATCCATGGATAATTTAATGACTCGACAACTTGACCTAATCCTTCGGGAAGGTCAAGTTGAATATGAGTCAGATTTTGATTTGGAAGTAAACCCCTCTTTTCTAGATCAGAAGGGGAAAGCTTGGCTTCAGCTAATCTATAATGAATTGGGAGGTACTGGCAATCTCCCGCTGTTGGAAAAGCTGAAATTCGATTTTAAATTAAATCGCAATCTTTTTGTCTACAATGACGAGCTGCATTTCAATCGCTACAGATTAATTACGCTTAGGTCTGATTTATATTCTGAGTTCAATTTCCAATTTACCGAAGGTGTAAAACGGGTCAGTCGGACCTTTGAGAAGGAATGTCTCAAAGTTGGAATGCAAGAGCGGATCTGGAACGGCTCACCTTTTTCAAAAGTTTGTTTTGGAAAAGCTTCAGAAGCTGCTGATTTTACACGAAATGGGAGTCCGGGCTGGAAACTTACCGCCTATAATGATGCTCAAATGGATTTGCAATCAAGAATCCATGGCTATAAAATTTTTAGACTTTATCCCTATGAGACACTGATGACAGGCGGATCACTCAAGCGTTTGGATCAATTACTCGTCAATCCCAAAGAAGAACAACAAGTGATGATTTTGAAATGGTTGATGCGCAAAACAGAAAGTTGATAGACACCTTGTAATGAGTATCCAAACAGGAAATCAACCTTCAGATTTTACCAGTTGGTACACTGGTGGTGTCCTCCAATCACTAATTATCAGAAGCCTGACTGCCTTTTGTTCTTACCATACCTCAACGATTCTAAAAATTATTAAAGCTCTTAAACAGGATTCAACTTGCCTAAGAAGTCAACCATTGAACCCATTGGCCAAGAGGAATCCAATATCGTATCAAAGTCAATAGTTTGTCTGATTATACTCATTCGATAAGAAAAAAGAGTAGTTAGTCAAATATTTTTTTCACCATTGATACCCTAATACTTATCATATAAACTCATTTATATGCTTTTGGAATCGCAAAGCGCTAATTAAGTTAAATTATTTGCAGATACTTTTGGACAATTGGAGGAATCTGTAATTTTTTATAACCAAAGCTTTCTATGAGGCGTTCTAATTGAATACCAACGTATTATTTAAACTAAATTAACTATTATGAATAATTCAAAATTTAACCTGTGGAGATCATTTTCTGTTCTTGCAGCACTCGGATCGGTTCTGATTTTTTCTTCTTGCAACGATGATGAAAATCCTGTCTACACTACTAACAATATCGTGGACGTGGCTTCAGCTAATCCTAATTTTACCACACTCGTTGCAGCTGTTACAGAAGCGGGATTAGTCGATGCACTTTCTGCACCAGGTCCCTTGACAGTATTTGCTCCGACTAATGCTGCTTTTTCAGATTTTCTTGGGGCAAATAACCTAACTGCGGATCAATTATTGGCAAGTCCTGACCTCAGTGACATACTCACCTATCATGTGGTAAGCGGGGCTGTAGCATCTGGTGATGTAAGCACCGGCGGCGTAACTACTCTGAATGGTAGTCAGTTTTATGTTAGTAAAGACCCATCCGACAAGCTATGGATAAACGGAAATTCACAAATTATTCAAACCGACATTGCTGCTGAAAATGGAATTATCCATGTTTTGGACTATGTTATTACCGCACCGACCCAAAATATCGCCGAAATAGCAATTGCTGCTAGTACGGGAGCAGCGCCAGAATTCACTCAGCTAGTGGCGGCCTTGGTTAGAGCTGATTTGGTAGAAAGCGTAAGTGGAGGTGTAACAGATAATTTAACTGTTTTTGCTCCAACAGATGCAGCATTCGAAGCCTTATACGTAGCACTTAATGTAAGCGGAGTGGATGAAATCCCGGTAGAATTATTGACTGATGTCCTATTATACCATGTGGTACCAGCTAGAGCATTTTCACAGGATTTGAGACAAAATGCCAACCTGCCTACTTTGTTGGGAGGTCAAGAGTTAACAGTTGATTTGGCAAATCTTCAAATCAATGAAAGTGGTTTGGTCACATCGGCTTTGAATATTCATGCGACAAACGGAGTAATACATGCAATCGATCAAGTATTATTGCCACCAAGTGACAGTGATGCATCGGCCACAATCACGATTTCTAATGTAGGCGCATCAGCTTATCGCGTTGATGCCTTGGATGGAGAAGGTGCCACAGCGGAGTTGGGCGTGAGTAATACCGGAATTGCTTTGGCTGGAGGGTTGAGATATACCTTCATCAATAACGGAGGTACAAATCATCCCTTAGAGTTCAGAAATGCAGCTGGTGATGTTCTTTTATCTCAAAATGCTGCTGAAGGAAGCTTTGAAAGTGACTCAGCAGTGAATTTTGTAGTAGATGGGGCTAACGTAAGTTTTACGCTCACTCCAGATTTAGCAGCCGCGATTGCTACTTACAACTGTAGTATACACGGAGCAATGGTAGGTGCAATCACCATCACTGAATAATTAAAATCTTGTACTTTTATTGATTGGTTATCTTCGCGAGGAGATAACCAATTTTTTTTATTAGACTGAATTTCAGACTAGCTGTTTTTGCTCAACATCAATTTTAGGCCAACTTTGCCAAAACACCATTTGCTTTCGATTTTTTTGGACAGGGCCTCCAAGCTATTTTATGACTTCAATCTCAGACTAAAATCCTGAGCTGCCTATATGAAGGGTCTACAAGGCGCTTATAGATACCAGTATTGTACAGTTAAAAAAATATAAGCTATGGAACACCATCAAGCGAATAGCCCAAACATCTCTCGCTCAATCTTCTCCACGACAAAAGAGAAGTCTTCCGGACGTCCCACAAAATCAAGATTATTGACATCAATTATTAGCAGTTTACCTTCCTTATAGTCTCCAATCCATTCCTGATAATGCTCATTAAGATGCTTGAGGTAGTCAATACTCATAGTGGTCTCATAACTTCTTCCTCGTTTTTCGATCTGTTCCACAAGTTTTGGAATGTCTGCTTTCAGGTAAATGAGTAGATCAGGTGCTTTCACATGGGAGATCATGCTGTCAAATAATTCTTTGTAATTCCAATAATCTCGCTCTGTCAAGAGATTACTTTTATACAGATTGGCTGCAAAAATATAGGCATCTTCATAGATCGTTCGATCTTGAATAGTGGAAACAGTACTTTCTTGTATTTTCTTAATCTGCTTAAATCTAGAGTTAAGAAAGTATACTTGAAGATGAAAAGCCCAACGCTGCATATCTTCATAGAAATCAGAGAGATAGGGATTATTTTCTACAGCTTCAAATTCAGCCTTCCAACCGTAGTGTTTTGCAAGTTTTTCAGTCAGTGTGGTTTTTCCACTTCCGATATTTCCAGATACTGCGATGTGCATAAATAGGTAATTATTTGTTGAATCTTTGAGCTATGACGATATCCTTGCTCCCTTTGGTGTATTGGTAGAATCCTTCACCTGTTTTCACTCCCCTGTAACCAGCTTCCACCATATTTACTAACAGCGGGCATGGCGCATATTTTGGATTTCCAAAGCCATCGTGAAGAACCTTCAAAATCGAAAGACATACATCAAGTCCAATAAAGTCCGCCAGTTGCAGCGGTCCCATCGGGTGAGCCATTCCAAGCTTCATGACCGTATCGATCTCTGCGACTCCTGCTACACCTTCGAACAGCGTATAAATTGCCTCATTGATCATTGGCATCAGGATTCTGTTTGCTACAAAACCTGGATAATCATTCACTTCTACAGGATCTTTACCAATAGTTTGGGACAAACTCATGATTTTGGATGTCACCTCATCCGAAGTCGAATAGCCTCGAATCACTTCTACCAATTTCATTATTGGCACAGGATTCATGAAATGCATCCCGATTACTTGACTTGGTCTCTGTGTGACGGCAGCGATTTTGGTGATTGAAATCGAAGAAGTATTAGTAGCTAGTATAGTCCATTCAGGACTGAATTTGTCCATTTTACGGAAAAGATCCAACTTGATATTCAGGTCTTCTGTAGCCGCTTCTACAACTAAGTCAGCGGATTTAAGGCCATCTTCGAAAGTTGTAAAAACTGAAATACGATCTAGCGATTGGGCTTTCTCTTCCTCTGAGAGTAACCCTTTACCTATCTGACGATCCATATTTCCGGCAATCACAGCAACAGCCCGATTCAATGCCTCCGGATTGATATCAATCAATGAAACAGTATGACCATTTTGCGCAAACACATGAGCAATACCATTCCCCATTGCACCAGAACCAATAATTGAGATATTTTTCATAACAAGATGGTAGAAGTAAATATTAGCTAATCTAAGTCTGGGTAGTTTCTAGTTATACAAAGTTACTCTCGAAAGTCTCGGATTCCAATTTTTAAGTTGTGCTTTCCTGACTTTGTTTGTCGCAAAACATCCCCTTCAGAAAAGCAATAATTGGCTACCTTTGGGATATGAAAGAACTTGGCTTAGTCTCTACTTTACCCATAAATAGATTTACTGACTTCGGCGCTTACCTCGCGCTGAGTTCAGGTGAAGAATTGCTTTTACCAAAGGGATACTTGATTGGTGAAGAAAAAGAGGGCGATCTCAAGGAGGTCTTTATTTATACAGACTCTGAAGATAGACCGGTTGCCGTAACCCAAATGCCTTTGGCTTTTTTAGACGATTTTGCGGTTTTAGAAGCTAAAGTAGTAACTGATTTCGGAGCTTTTATGGATTGGGGTTTACCAAAAGATTTACTTGTCCCGAAGGCTGAAATGGGTAAAAACATGATTGCAGGAGAGAAGTATCTGGTAAAAATCTGTGTTGATCATCAAACAAACCGATTGATAGGAGTAAATAAATACAGAGATTTTATCCTTGATGCGCCAGTTGAATTTTCTGAAGGAATGGAAGTTACCGGGTTGATTTTTGATGAAACAGATTTAGGCTACAAAGTTTTGGTGGAGAATAAATTTGAAGGCTTACTTTTTAAAAATGAGGTGTTCCAGTCAATTCATATTGGAGAGAAACGATCAGTATTTATCAAAAATCGTCGGGATGACGGGAAATTAGATTTACAACTTTTGGCTCCGGGCAGAGAAAAATATGATGAAGGATCAGAAAAGATTCTTTCTATTTTGGAAGAAAAGGGATTTTTACCACTTCATGACAAGTCTACTCCTAAAGAAATCCAAGATATTCTTGGTATGAGCAAAAAGCATTTTAAGCAATGTATCGGACAATTGTATCGGGCTCGTATGATTCAGTTATTACCAGATGGTATTTCCCTGAATGCTACGAGTTAATTATTAATGTAAGTTCTAAAGGATTTTACCAACAGAGTAGATCTACCTTTTTGATAGCTGGAAATTTACGTGAAAACCTAGCAAAGTGAAGTCCAGATCAGTGGATGTTTAATTTGAATGGCTTCACACAAAGTTTTGTGCCAAATGGATTGTCCTGATTGTGCAAATCATTAGTAAGTCTACCAGCTCAATAATTTTAAACACCGCTATCGAACGATTGGCGAAACAATTTCGAATGAGAAACAGTGGTTTTATTGTTTCGTATCTACATCGGGTTGAAGTTTAAGATTATGAGTTAAATTTTGCACCTTATATTTTTTTTGAACGATGATACTAAATACTCCGTCTATTAAAGTCGTACCAAAGCTTACCGAGAATTTCCACACACCAATCGGAAAAACATTCATAGAATTTTAAAGCTTTCCCTAAAAATTACGCTCGTTTATCCAGCAGTTTTCAAAATTTTCGAGTAGATTAGGTAGATTTATAGGAAGTAATCTGAATCTTTTGCTCTTTTGAAGATCAAACCTATGTAGAAAACTATGCATAATCAGGACGCACACTTTCTTGGTGTGGATGTGGGAGGAACCCATTTAAAGATCGGATTGGTCGATAAGAAAGGAGAAATTTTAGACTTTCAAAAAGAAGAAACCACCCCTTATCGGGATGATGGGCATGGCTTTGGTCCCTGCTTCATAGCAGGTCTAAAAAAATATCTCGATAAATACCCAACTGTACAAAAAGTTGGAATTGGCCTTCCTGGATTAATTTGTAAAAACCGAGCTACTACCCTAGAAATTCCCGCAATTCCATCTCTAAATGGATTTAACCTAAAAGAACGCTTAGAATCAGCTTACCCTGACCATAATTTTTACTTAGAGAATGATGCCGCCGCCGCTGCCATGGGAGAGTTTTACTATGGAAAAGACAATTCTCATGAAAACTTCATTTTCATCACTATGGGTACTGGAATTGGCAGTGCGTTACTTCTTGATGGCAAGGTGTTCAAAGGCTCCAGAGGCAATGCCATGGAAATGGGACACATGCTTGCTCAAGGAACATCAGGTTTGGAAACACTTATCGGAAGAAAGGGAATATTAACTATAATGGCCAGAATGATCGCTGCTTACCCAGAAAAAGCAGGTTGTTTAAACGGCGCACATCTTGGCACTCACTTATTGGTAGACACAGCAAAAGTTGGAAATCCAGTTTCTTTGATGGTTTTTGAAGAAGTAGGGAGAATACTTGGAGAAGCTATGGTATCCACGGTTCGAATTTTGGATATTAACACGGTTTACTTTGGAGGAGGTATTTCAGCAGGATTAGAGTTTATGATGCCAAAACTTGAACACACAATGAAACAATATTTGACACCCTATTATGTGAAAGACTTAAAATTAAAGAAGGCAACTCTGGAAAATAATGCCGGAACTTTAGGTGCAGCTGCGCTGTGTTTCATGGGTTCTGGGTAGTAATATTCACTTCAGAGACTTTACTGATTGCATTCATTCTAAAAAGAACCCTGAGTGGTTCTTTTTCTGTTTCCACTCCATCACACTGAATACTTGGCTCTAAAAAGTAGAAAAAGAAACTTTGACTTTTATCTACCAACTCTACCCGATCAGGTCTTCCAAAAGTCTTGATCAAGGACTGATTATTAGCTCCTAAAAATGTGTTTTTGATTCGCTCTAATTCTTCTAAGTCAAGAATCCGGAGATTCTTACATCCATATCTATCAGATTTCCAATTTTCCATATTTAGGTTACCTGTATCAAGCCTACCACCACAAGAAACCAAGAACGTGCTTCCAAGAATGATAGCCAGTAAAAATATGATAGATTTATTCATGTGTAGTGTGGCGCAAAACTTATTAAAATTGATAATTTAGATTAATTTTTTAGTAAACAAGAAACCGATTTTATTTGAAAAATGATTTCTGGAAAAGTAAAGCTGACAATCTTCAATTACTTCTGATTTTCATTATTTTGGGTATTATTCCGAAGCTATTTGTCAAATGTAATGATTGAGTAAACATTACACTCACCGATTCTGTTTGGCTAAATCGCTTATATTAGCAGAATCAATCCCCTTATTATGTTATATCGATTTGGAAAAGCGTTCTATTTCCTTTCACTATTTGGTTTCGTTTTTTTTCTATTGTATTTCTATTCAGCAATGGCTGAGTTGGTTGGCTACGGACTTGACGAAAATGGCTCTGTTATCGACAAGGTATCCAAAGAATCCTTTTTTTACGGAATGATTGGCCTATTTGTGATTCTAAATGCCATAGTATTATTTCCTCCGAAACTACTCGAAACAAAAATGCACAATGGGTTGCATAGGATTTTCCCGATAGGTGATACTTATCGAGATTATTTTCTGGGTTGGTTTTATTCATTTGGAGGAATTGTTAATCTGAGTCTCTCAGTAATGGTTTTTTATACTCACGCCATTAACAATCAACAAGCAATAGCTGCCAATGAGTTTAGTTTTTTCTTTTATCTGATCCCTGTGCTTTTTATAATTTGGATTATCGGTTTGTTTGCTATTTTGACAGGGAAGTTCAAACAAATTAAAAAATAATCGCTCTAAGTTTTAGTTCAAAAAATGGCAGAATTAAGCAATTACACTGAAGACAGTATTAAATCTCTTGACTGGAGGGAACATATCCGACTTCGACCAGGAATGTATATAGGTAAACTCGGAGATGGTAGTGCACATGATGACGGCATCTATGTAATGGTCAAAGAAATTCTAGACAATTCCATAGATGAGCACATGATGGGATTTGGCCGAGCGATCGAAGTTAAAATTACTGAGCATAAGGTTGAAGTTCGTGATTATGGCCGAGGAATTCCTCTTGGAAAAGTTATTGATTGTGTCTCAAAAATAAATACAGGGGGAAAGTATGATTCTGGAGCATTTCAAAAGTCTGTCGGTCTGAATGGTGTAGGTACAAAAGCAGTAAATGCATTGGCAGATTTTTTCAAGGTTCAGTCATTCCGAGATGGTGAAACAAAAATAGCAGAGTTTGAAAAAGGATTTTTGACCAAAGATCAAAAAATCGGAAAGAGCTCTGATCGAAACGGAACCAAAATCATTTTCTCTCCTGATGGGGCAATATTCAAAAACTACCATTTCATTCCCGAATACCTTGAAAATCAGATTTGGAACTATGCTTTTCTGAATGCTGGTCTTACAATAAACTATAACGGTAAAAAGTATTTTTCTGATAGAGGTCTCTATGATTTATTGACTAACAAGATCGATGTAGAATCCATACGTTATCCTATAATTCATCTTAAGGGAAATGATATTGAATTAGCTATCACGCATTCAAACCAATATGGAGAAGAGTATTATTCTTTTGTTAATGGACAATATACGACCCAAGGTGGAACTCACTTAGCAGCATTTCGTGAGGCAATCGTAAAAACTGTTCGTGAATTCTACAAGAAAGATTACGACTCTTCCGATATCAGACAAAGTGTCGTAGCGGCAATCGCTGTACGAGTGATGGAACCAGTCTTTGAATCTCAAACCAAGACCAAACTTGGTTCACAATCGGTGGGGCCCGATGGGCCTACGTTACGAACTTTTGTTAACGATTTTGTTAAAACCGCACTTGATAATTACTTGCACAAAAACCCCGCAGCAGCTGATGCTTTATTGAAGCGAATTCTACAGTCAGAACGTGAACGTAAGGAGATCTCAGGAATTAAAAAGCTTGCGAATGATCGTGCCAAAAAAGCCAATCTCCACAATAAAAAATTGAGAGATTGCCGCGTTCACTATGACGACCCTAAGGCAAATGAAGATGCTAAAAATAACACCATGCTGTTTCTGACAGAAGGTGATTCCGCTTCTGGCTCTATCACCAAATCACGGGATGTACAAACTCAAGCGGTTTTCTCGCTTCGGGGCAAACCTTTGAACTGCTTTGGTATGACCAAGAAAGTGGTATACGAAAATGAGGAGTTCAACCTGCTTCAACATGCATTAAATATTGAAGACGGTATTGAACATCTTCGGTATCGTAAGATTGTAATCGCCACGGATGCCGATGTTGATGGGATGCATATCCGACTGCTCATCATGACTTATTTTCTTCAGTTTTTTCCCGATTTGGTGAAAAATGGACACCTATACATCTTAGACACTCCGTTATTTCGGGTAAGAAATAAAAAAGAAACCATCTACTGTTATACTGATGAGGAACGACAGCGAGCAATCCATAGACTAGGGAATAAGCCCGAAATCACACGATTCAAAGGACTCGGAGAGATTTCTCCAGATGAATTTGGAACATTTATAGGTGAGGATATTCGATTGGAGCCAATTATCTTAAATAAGGAGACTAAAATTCCGGATCTACTTACCTTCTATATGGGCAAAAATACGCCCGACAGGCAAAACTTTATTATCAGTAACTTGAAAGTAGAAAAAGATTTGGCTTTGGACGAGCTGAAGCCGGTAGCGGTAAACGGGGAAGAAGTAGCTTAGTTTATATTATACTGAGTTGATTCATCAAACTTTCACAGGAAAAATACTAGTCGGAGGAGAATAAAAGCCTAAGACCATTCAAAAGAAAAAATTACATGAGTGAAGAAAAAGATAAGCAATTAGGTGCGGACGAATCATTGCACAATGCAACGCCAGTTTCAGGAATGTATAAAGATTGGTTTTTAGACTATGCATCTTATGTAATCCTTGAGCGCGCAGTACCTGCTATAGAAGATGGCTTAAAACCGGTTCAGCGTAGAATTTTACACGCCATGAAGGAGATGGATGATGGTAGATTCAATAAAGTCGCCAACATCATCGGTCAATCCATGCAGTACCATCCCCACGGAGATGCCTCTATTGGAGACGCTATGGTCAATATTGGCCAAAAGGACTTACTGATTGAAACACAGGGTAACTGGGGAGATGTGCGCACTGGTGATAGAGCTGCTGCTGCTCGTTACATAGAGGCAAGACTTTCCAAGTTTGCATTGGATGTCGTATTCAACTCTCAGACTACGGAATGGCAACTTAGCTACGATGGTAGAAAACGAGAGCCTGTTACCCTTCCCGTGAAATTCCCATTACTTCTAGCCCAAGGAGTCGAGGGAATTGCTGTGGGTTTATCCACCAAAATTTTACCTCACAATTTTATTGAACTGATCCTAGGGTCAATTGAAATTCTAAAAGGCAACAAAGCCTACGTGCTTCCAGACTTTATTACAGGAGGGATGGCAGATTTTTCCGAATATAATGAGGGCAAACGAGGAGGTAAAGTCAAGGTTCGTGCAAGAATTGAAGAGGATGTCAATAAAATGCTCTTAATCAAAGAGATTCCTTATGGAACCACTACTGATTCACTGATTGATTCTATCCTAAAAGCAAACGAAAAGGGTAAAATAAAAATCAAAAAAGTTGTAGACAACACAGCTAAGGATGTAGAAATTGCCATACAATTGGCACCAGGTGTTTCGCCAGATGTGACAATCGATGCACTGTATGCATTTACAGATTGTGAGGTTTCTATCTCTCCAAATGCCTGTGTGATTGTAAAGGATTCACCGGTTTTTATTTCTGTAAACGATATTCTAGAATTCAATACCAAGCAAACAAAATATCTCCTCAAGCGAGAATTGGAAATTCGGAAAGCAGAACTATTGGAAAAATTGCTTTTCTCCTCTCTGGAAAAAATATTCATAGAAAATCGAATCTATCGCGACATCGAAGAGTGTACCACTTGGAGTGCGGTCTTGGTAGCAATTGATAAAGGGTTAGAGCCTTATAAGCCAAGTTTCTACCGAGAGATTGTCCAAGAAGATTTAGCCCGTCTCACGGAAATAAAGATTAAACGAATTTCAAAATTTGATGCTTTTAAAGCTGACGAATTGATGAATCGTCTTCAGGAGGAATTGAAAGAAGTCAATCATAACCTTCGGAACTTAACAGAGTTTTCGATCGAATACTACCAAAATCTGCTTGCTAAATATGGTAAAGGACGCGAGCGAAAAACTGAAATCAGAACTTTTGATGCGATTGAAGCTACAGTTGTTGCCGCAAATAATGCCAAACTTTATGTCAACCGAACAGATGGTTTTGTGGGTTATGGGCTGAAAAAAGATGAATATGTTTGCGACTGCTCTGATTTAGATGATATTATCGTCATTAGAAAAGATGGAGTAGGTATGGTCTCAAAGATCCAAGAAAAAAACTTCATGGGTAAGGACATTCTTCATGTGGCTGTTTTCCGCAAGGGAGATGAACGGAGGGTATACAATCTCATCTATCTGGAAGGAGAGTCTGGAAGAGCTATGGTCAAGAGATTCCAAGTTTTGGCCGTGACCAGAGACAAGGAATATGACTTAACCAAGGGCACCAAAGGGTCAAAATCACTTTACCTAACGGCTAACCCAAATGGAGAAGCGGAGATTGTGACTATATTTTTGACACAAGGCGCAAAAGCCAAAGTAAAAGTTTTTGATTTTGATTTCGCATCTATTGAAATAAAGGGTAGGGGGGCTGCAGGAAATATCCTTACCCGTTATCCACTTCGTAAGATTCAACTCAAAATGGAAGGCGTGTCTACCTTGGGTGGAATTAATATTTATTACGATCTGGTGGTTGGTCGACTAAATACTGACGCAAGGGGTAAGCTGATCGGAAATTTCCTAGGTGAGGATAAAATTTTGGTCTGCTATAAGACCGGAGAGTATGAACTCACAAGCTTTGAGTTGACTAATCGCTACGTAGCTAATGGAGTTATTTTGATTGAGAAATTTGATTCAGATTGTGTGTTATCAGCAGTCTACTTTGACGGAACCAGCAAAACTCACTATGTCAAGCGTTTTCAGATAGAAACCACCACTATCAACAAGAAATTTAACTTTATTTCAGACCATAAGCAGTCCTATTTAAAGTTGATCACTACTGACAAGCAACCTCAACTAGCGCTCAAATTTCTGAAAGGAAAAGTGGAAGAGGAAATGGAATACGATTTTGATATGTTGATTGATATAAAAGGTTGGAAAGCCGTAGGAAATAAGTTGAGTACATATCCAATAAATGAAGTCAAGCTTATAGCATCCACTAAACCAGAAGATATAGAAGACGGAAATCAAGATTCCGAAGAAATTGCTGATGATTCCAGTGAAGAACTTGATGTAGGAACAACGATCAGTTTGTCTTCAAAAAAAGATGAGAAAGAACAATTGGGATTGTTTTAAGTATGATTTTATCGAGGTACGGTGGATAAGGTAAATCAAGGTTTATTGGAGTATTTGGGAAGCTTCATATCTGACGGTAAGAAGTCCGCTATAGAAAACGCACTCAGTGAACGGACGCGCTTCTACACAGTAGTCTTAGAAGATATTTTTAAACCTCATAATGGAAGTGCCGTTTTACGGACCTGTGACTGTTTTGGAATACAGGATGTACATGTGATTGAAAAAGAAAACCAATATAAAATCAATCATTATGTGACTCGTGGAGCTTCCCAATGGCTTGATGTACATAAATATCATTCTAAAGTAAGCTCTCCAGTTCAAGAATGCTTTTCCAAACTGAGAGCGCAAGGCTATAAGATCTTGGGAACTTCACCTATTCCAGGCTCACTCTCCATCCATGACTTGGACCCAAGCCAAAAAGTGGCACTTGTCTTTGGGAATGAGCACGATGGAATAAGTGAGGAGGTGAAACAGGATGCAGACGGGTTGATTCATATTCCGATGATGGGATTTACAGAAAGCTTTAATATTTCTGTTTCCGCTTCAATATTTTTATACGAGCTCCGAAAACGTGCAAACAACATTGGTATGAAGAATTTTTTCATCTCAGAGGAAGAAAAACAGGAGCTCCGGATGAAATGGTACAAGGCGATTGTGAGGAGATCCGATTTGATCGAAAAAGCCTATTATAAAAGTAAAGAGTCCTAGTTGTTTTTCTTGAAGATTGAATCTAATTTTTGTCCAAAACTTACATCTGATTTTTTAGCTTTTTTTCGCTGCCGTTGGCGCTGCTTCTTTTTTTGTTCCTTGCTCTTTACTAGTACAACACGTGCAGAGATCCCGACTTGCCCACGATAAAATTCATTTCTACCACTAATATTGATATTTGGCTTATAATCCAGAGAGATGACTGTATTGGCAACAGTAAGTTCAACGCCACCGATCAAATCCACTCCCAGGGTGCTGTTACCATAAGTCTGGACCAATTCTTTGTTCACTGCATCTTTATAGATGCTTGCTTCCTTTCCAAAAGACACACCAGCCCCATAATAGTAATTGAAGCGTTTCGAGATAATCGGATTATGTTTTTCCAACAGCAGAGAAAGTGTGGTGTTCAGCTTGAAATCACTTTGCAGCATCCCTTCTAAACTGATCTGATCTAGGATTCTTTGCTGAGCAGTGATTCCCAGAGTCCGACCATACTCATTATTTCCCAGTCGAATACCTGCTGCGGTACCATAGCGCTGCGCATTTGCGAAGAAGGGTAGACTCAAGAAAATAAGAACCAAAAGACTATTGTTATTCATGATAGAATTTTTTTATTTATTGGCAATAAGTATTCCAATCATTAACAGCAATTAAATCTAAAGTTTAAGCAATTTCAGTTTGGCTAATTATTGAGCAGGTAAATTGACTAATTTGATGTTTAAAAGTTTTTAATCGTTATTTCATGAAAAAAACGCTACTAGCGATCGCTCTAATTATTCTAATCAGTTTGGCCGGTACTTGGATATATTCCATATATCAATTTAGAGATCGGCACGGTGGCTATTCCATTGATCTTAACCTTGGGTCAAGTCAAACACAGATTCTCGCTGGTTTCTCCAAAGTCGATATCAGTCCTGAAATTCTTGATACATGGGTAGACGTAAATGGCGATGCCAGATACAATCCCGAAGACGGAGATACTTATACCGACGGGAATGGCAACGGCAAATTTGATGCGGTCTGGCTAGCTGGCTTTCATAAAGCACGAGCAGCCCAAAGTATCTTAGATCCGCTTTGGGCCAGAGCAATGGTATTAGATGCCGGCAATGTGAAAATGGCTTTGGTGGTAATTGATATGATTGGCTATGGCAATGACGATGTTATCGCCACTCGCAAATTGATTCTGGAAAGTAATCCTGACTTGGACTACGTGATTATATCAAGCACACATGTACATTCCTCGCCTGATCTATTGGGGATTTGGGGAGAATCTGATTATAAATCCGGAGTAGATCCCAGCTACCTGACACAAGTCCAAAATGGAATTCAAGCCGCAGTAAGTCAAGCAGTAAGTCAGGCAAAACCTGCCTATTTTAAATTTACTGAGGAAATGGAGCTTCTAAAGCCACTGGTGGGCGACACGCGCAATCCTCAGGTTTTTGATGCCGGTTTGAAAATCATGCAAGTCTTAGATCAAGAAACAAATCAAACACTCGGTACAATTATGAATTGGGGCAATCATCCTGAAACTCTATGGGCGGAGAATATCCAAGTCAGCTCAGATTTTGCACATCCTTGGAGAGAAATGGTAGAAAATGGAATTATTGAAAAGGATAGTGTAATAATAGAAGGAGTTGGGGGAGTGGCTATTTGGTTGAATGGCGCCATTGGAGGATTGATGACTACCCATCCAACTATGGAGGTCAAGGATCCTTATTCTAAAGAAGTTTATCTGAAGCAAAGTACTGATAAAGTAGTAGCTCAAGGAAGAGCGCTAGCCAAAATCACATTGGAAACAATGGCTGATTCTGCTGCGGTTTTGATCCATGACACTGAGTTGGCGATAAGAGCCGAAACCATTGAATTGAAAATGGACAATCAGCTATTTCATCTCGCTTCATTTCTTGGAATTTTTGACCGGGGCTTCACGAAGTGGAAGCATATTCGATCTGAAGTTGCTGCTTGGAAGCTTGGACCCGCAACTTTTGTGCATGTTCCAGGGGAATTATATCCTGAGATTTTACATGGAGGTATCGAGAGTCCAATAGGAGGAGACTTTGCAATAAAGCCTTTGGAAGTCCCTGCCTTACAAAGCCAAATTCCGGGACAGTTTAAATTTTTTGCAGGCATGTCTAATGACATGGTGGGTTACATCATTCCAAAAAGTCAATGGGATATAGCGCCTCCTTATACTTACCAAAACGAGAAAAGACCTTACGGTGAAGTTAATTCCTTGGGACCAGAGACAGCCCCAAAGATTCACGCAGCAGTGTTGAAAGTTCTAAAGGAACTGAGGTAAAAAAAATGCCCCGGAATAAATATTTTCAGGGGCATTTAAGATTTCAAATTGGAATCAATCTTCGAAGATCGTGATCTTCTCGATTTTATCTCCACCTTTTATAGCATCGATTACATCTAGACCGTCAACTACTTTTCCGAAACAGGTATGATTTCTATCTAGATGCGCGGTATTGTCACGGCTATGGCAAATGAAGAACTGAGAACCTCCAGTATTTCTTCCTGCATGTGCCATGGAAAGAACACCACGGTCATGAAACTGATTCTCACCTGTCAGTTCACAGTCGATTTTATAACCGGGACCGCCTGTACCACTACCGACAGGACAGCCTCCCTGAATCATAAAGTTTGGGATCACTCGATGGAAAGTAAGACCATCATAAAACCCCTTTTTTGAAAGATCTATAAAATTTTGTACTGCCTTAGGTGCATCTGCATCGTAAAACTCAACTCTCATTGTACCCTTATCAGTTAATATTTCAGCTGTTTTCATGTATTTTTTTATTCGATAAAATATTTAATTATTACAAAATTAACTTTTTTACTTTTAATCTCTGGCACTGGGAGATGTTTAAATACAAGATTAGCTGGAAATGTCTTATTGTAATAACTGTCTCAATTTTGGATAATTGTTATAGCTTAAGCAGATTTGGAGCAGTAGCGCCAAGAGCCAAAAAAAGCTTTGATAATTGATTTACACAAACTGTCGGATGGCTGGGCTTATAGGATTTTAAACTTTTGGCGCTCCTGAGAGAATTTCAACAGAAGCAAAATCCTTGAACTGATCAAAATTCGCCACAAATGAATTCGCAAGCGCTTTTGCTTGCTTGTCATAATCCTCAGGATTCGGCCAAGTCGCTCTTGGGTTCAAAATCTCAGAAGGAATAGTTGGACAAGATTGCGGGACTTGGAAACCAAATACTGGATGCTGCTTAAATTCCACTTCATCAAGCTTGCCTTCAAGAGCTGCTGAGATCATCGCTCTGGTGTAGCTGAGTTTCATTCTGGATCCAATCCCATACGGGCCACCGGTCCAGCCGGTATTGATCAACCATACATTGGTCTCATATTTTTCCATCTTCTCACCAAACAAGCTGGCATAAGCAGTAGGATGAAGCGGTAAAAAAGCAGCACCAAAACAAGCAGAAAAAGTCAATTTTGGCTCTATGATCCCCATTTCTGTTCCAGCCACTTTTGCAGTATAGCCTGATATGAAATGGTACATTGCTTGGCTCTTAGTCAGCTTTGAAATTGGAGGAATCACTCCAAATGCATCGGCAGTCAAGAAGAAAATATTCTTTGGAATTCCAGCCATTGAAGGTAGAATCGCATTAGGGATAAAATGAATTGGGTAAGCTGTTCTTGTATTTTGGGTAACTGACTTATTGCTGTAATCTATTTCTCTGGAATCAGGCTTGAATCGTGTATTTTCCACGATCGATCCAAATCTAATGGCGTCAAAGATCTCTGGTTCTTTTTCCCGACTTAGATCAATCACTTTCGCATAGCATCCACCTTCGAAATTGAAAACTCCCTCAGAAGTCCAGCCGTGCTCATCATCTCCGATAAGTCCGCGTTTGGGATCAGCTGAAAGTGTAGTTTTCCCTGTACCAGAAAGTCCAAAGAAAATTGCAGTATCTCCGGCCGCACCTACATTTGCAGAGCAATGCATGGATAGAATCTGTTTTTCGTGAGGGAGGATATAATTTAGAACTGAGAAAATCCCCTTCTTCATTTCACCGGCATAGCCTGTTCCTCCTATCAGAATCATTCGCTTAGATAGATTCAAAATTGCAAAATTCGGATGTTCAGTGCCATCTGTTTCAGGATCTGCCTTAAACTCCGGAGCGCAGATAATGGTAAAGTCATGCTCAAAATTTGCGAGTTCTTCTTGACTTGGCCGCAAGAACATGTTGTTGCAAAACAGGTTATGCCAAGCCCAAGTGTTGATCACTCGTAAATTCAACCGGTGATTCCGATCAGCACCTACATAAGCATCTCGTACAAAAAGGTCCTTGTCTTGAAGGTGAATTTTCATTTTCTCCAACAATGCGTCGAACTTCTCAGGATCGAAAGCAATGTTGATATCACCCCACCAGACCGAGTCTTTTGTATGGTCATCAATCACAATGTATCTATCCTTGGGAGACCTACCGGTAAATTCGCCGGTATCTGCCATGAGGGCTCCCGTAGCTGTGAGGTATCCTTCTTTTTTTGCCAAAGCATGCTCTACTAAAACAGCTGGTTGGAGGTTAAAATGTACTTTTCCACTTGTCTTCAAGTTCAGAAAAGACAGGGGGGAGGTCTGGGATTCCAGAACTTGATCCTGCATAATGTAAGGGGTTATACTAACAATTCAATGGACAAAATTAGACAAATCTTTAAATTTTTAAAGATAAAATCTTTATTTTTTGGCTATACAATCGATTACGAAGATAAAATCAATGATTAGTCGAGAAGCTAAATTAAACAGTGTCATTCTTGTGATAGCGTAACTTTTCGATCCAAGTAAATTTAGCTGACTTGGGAAGCTTACAATACAATAGTTTTAGAAATAAGGCCCAAAAAAGGGTATCATTGTAGAATTAACTTCATCCAAATAAAACAATCCTTGGAAAAACAACATACTCTTGAATTTGACGGGCCGACTGTATTCGGTCATCCAAAAGGCCTGGTGACGCTCTTTTTTACCGAGATGTGGGAACGATTCAGTTATTATGGAATGCGAGCTTTGCTTATTCTTTTTATGACCACTGCGGTAATCGATGGTGGTTTAGGGTTTGATGATAAAACCTCCGGTGCCATTTATGGACTTTACACCATGGGGGTCTACCTATTGGCATTGCCAGGTGGATGGATTGCTGATCGCCTGTTTGGCTTGAAAAAGTCTGTTTGGTACGGCGGGATAATCATTGCATCGGGTCATTTCACGATGGCGCTTCCCGGTATTGTCAATCTTTTTGGGAGTAATCAGATTCAGCAGCTGTCACTTTCAGCTTTTGATACCAATTCTTTTTTCTTGGGTCTAATTTTGATTGTTCTTGGTACTGGACTTTTGAAGCCAAACATCAGTTCAATTGTCGGTCAATTGTATCCGGCAGGTAGCTCCAAGCGGGATGCAGGATTTTCAATTTTCTATATGGGAATCAATTTAGGGGCGCTTATCGCCCCAATTGTATGTAGTACACTTGCTGTTTACGATTGGCATTTAGGATTTGGAGTTGCCGGTCTGGGAATGGTTATTGGATTGATTCAGTACAAGTATACAAGTCAGGCCTTAGCTGGTCTTGGCGAAAAACCGGTAGTTGAAACGCCTGAAGAAGAAATAAGCTTTGTAAAATTAAAAAAGCATACCACTTATTCAGTGGTAGCATTAGTTGCTGTAATTGGTTTTCTTTTTACTGGATTAATCCCATTAAATGTATCATCAATTGCCGGTGTTTCAGGGTACATTATAGCAGTTGTTGCATTCGGGTATTTGGGTTATGTGATGGCCTTTGGGGGTCTAGACAAAGGTGATAGAAACAAAGTAGGAGTAATCGCAATACTTTTTCTTTTCTCTGCTATGTTTTGGTCAGGATTTGAGCAAGCTGGATCTACCTTAAATCTATTTACCGAACGATTTACCGATCGTACTATTTTTGGATGGAACATACCTACAGGATATTTTCAATCCATCAATTCCATGTTTATTATAATCTTTGCTCCATTTTTTGGAGCAATGTGGGTTTGGCTGGGCAGAAGAAATTTAGAACCTAGTTCTCCTTTAAAATTTGCTTTTGGACTATTAGGCCTAGGCATGGGATTTTTAGTGATGTATTTTGCTGCAAAAATTGCTGCTTCAGGTGATTTGGCTGCTCCGACTTGGTTGATAATGACTTATATGCTTCACACATTCGGTGAACTGAGTTTATCTCCTGTGGGATTATCTTTGGTGACCAAACTGGCTCCAAAAGGTTATGGCGGTCAGATGATGGGAATTTGGTTCTTATCCGTTGCTTTGGGAAATCTATTTGCAGGATTGATCGCTGGAGAAGCTAGTGGGGGATCTCAGGAGGCTTTGGCACGAATGCCGAGTCAATACATGCTTATAGTTTACACTGTGGTAGGTTCCGCAGTCTTACTATTCATGTTGAAGCCATTCATACGGAAGATGATGGGACGGGTTCATTAGTAGGATGCCTGTTTATGTATGAACACTGCTCTGAAATAAATTATTCTGATTATCCGTGAGGCTGCCGGTAACCGGGTTTTCATTGCTCAACTGGCTGAGGCAGGCCCGCCACAGCGGGGCAAGCTGATGGCATCCCAATAGCGACCGGTGCAAGTCCAGACAATGCTCGTGTTTGGCGCATATTATTTATCTTTTGTATAGCATTGGTGCTATTGCGGATATGCATGATTTGTACTTAAAATCTGATGCTAGTTGATCTCAAAATAAATTTCCCTGTACGGTTGAAGGCTTAGTGGCTTGAATTGTTCCCTTGAGCATGTCTGTCATCAATTTAAGAAATCCAGGTTCCCAATTTCCAGGATGTACTTTCATATCCTTTCCTTCAAACTCTATTGGACCTAGCATTTTCTCATAGCCAATTATCATAGCCCAAATAGCGTAAAATGTGATTTCGGGTTGCAATTCAGCTCTAATACTACCATCCTTTTGTCCTTGGCTGATAATTGATATCCCGATTTTTGCAGGATCTTGATGAATCTCTAGAAGTTTTAAAAAATGTGCGCTTCCCAGAATAAGTGGGCTGATCATTTCCCGGGTTGTTGGATTATTGTATTGCTTCACTAAATCCAAAAAATTTATAATCGAATTGTAATAGACCTGATTTCGCTTTGCAAATGCACAGACACGAACCAAAAGCTCAGAGACTTTCTCCAGACCAGACTTCCCTGTGCTTTTGTGGATATCTTTAAACTCGTCTTTGAATTGGTCATAAGCCTTCTTGGTCAAGGCCATAAATAGATCTTCCTTATTCTGATAGTAAAAGTAAGTCAACCCTTTACTAATTCCTGCGTTTTTCGCCACATCCTCCATTCGGGAAGCCTGATATCCCCTCGATGTGAAGAGTGCTACTGCTGAATCTAGTATAAGTTTTTCCTTGTTTTTCTCCCTTGGCATTTCTTGATCTTATTTAAAAATCGCTCTCATAAATGTATTAAACTTGGTTCGAAAAGAGTATTCAAAATTTGGCTTTCTTTTCAAGGGATAAAAAATTGCTTCAGAATTATCTGAAAGCACTTTTAATCGTGGATTTAAATCTATTAGTTGACTTCAACAATGAAATAATTCTTTTTTCCTTTTTGCACCAGCAAATACTTTCCCTGTAAAAGTTGCATTGATTGTAATTCACTTGCATCATTCAATTTCTCTTTGTTAATGCTTACTCCTCCTCCTTGGATCATTTTTCTTGCCTCACCCTTAGATGCAAAAACCACACCCTTAGTGATCTCCCCAAATAAGTCCAAAACATTCCCAATAGATTCGTAATCAGCTTTGCTAACTTGAACCTGAGGTACACCATCAAAAACTTGAAGAAATGTTCGCTCATCCAACAGTGTCAAATCTTCGGTAGATGATTTCCCGAAAAGTATTTCAGATGCTTTAACCGCAATTTCATATTCCTTTTCTCCATGAACCATCGTTGTGATTTGCTTTCCGATTTCCTTTTGCAAAGATCTCAAATGTGGCATCTCAGCATGTGAAGCCTCTAAAGATTCAATTGCATCTTGATCCAAAACTGTAAAGATTCGAATGTATTTGGAAGCATCTTCATCGGAAACGTTCAGCCAGAACTGATAAAATGCATACGGAGAAGTTTTCTCGGAATCCAGCCAAACTGAACCACTTTCGGTCTTTCCAAACTTAGTACCATCCGCTTTAGTGATCAAAGGTACCGTGAGTGCATAGGCACTTCCACCACCCATTCTTCGGATCAGTTCAGTTCCTGTTACGATATTTCCCCACTGATCAGAACCGCCTAGCTGTACTGTGCAATTTTCATTTTTCCAAAGGTGATAGAAATCATATCCCTGAATCAGCTGGTAGGTAAACTCTGTAAAAGAAAGCCCATTTCCATCATCCAGTCTTCTCTTTACAGAATCTTTGGACATCATGTAGTTAACTGTAATATGCTTACCAATATCTCGGATAAAATCTAAAAAACTGAATTTGGAGATCCAGTCGTAATTGTTTACCAATTCCGCTTTATTTGGGGTAGTTCCAGAGAAGTCCAAGAACTTTGAAAGTTGACTCTTTAGGCAAGCAATATTATGATCTAAAGCATACTTATCCAATAAGTTACGCTCTGCAGATTTGAATGAAGGGTCTCCAATCATCCCGGTAGCGCCCCCGATAAGTGCAAATGGCTTGTGACCAGCAAGCTGAAAGTGTAACAAAGTCATTACTCCGACGAGGTGACCAATATGAAGCGAATCTGCCGTAGGATCAAAACCCAAATAGGCTGATGCCATTCCTTTCTTTAAGTGTCCTTCGATCTCAGGCGTCATGTCCTGGAGCATTCCTCTCCAGCGTAGTTCTTCTATAAATGAATTCATCGATTAGTGTTTTGAAGAGGGTAAATATATGGCTGTGTTTTGAAGGAATGAAGAAAAGACCGAATCAATCTATATTTATCTCAAATCAGCCAAATTCCCCACAGAAGTAAAAGCTCTGATCAATGAAGAGAATTTTCTTTACTTTGAGCATAAATAATTTATCGATATGACAATCAAGAAATCTGTTTTGAGCATGCTGTTCAGCTTAGTTTTTATGGGAATTGGATTAGCTCAAAACCCTCCTCAATGGATGAGATACCCATCCATTTCACCTGATGGTTCTAAAATTGCATATACTTACAAAGGCGATTTATATGTGGTGCCGAGTGTAGGAGGCGATGCGAAGCAAATCACTTTTCATGAAGCACATGATTACAAGCCTGTCTGGAGTAAAGACGGAGACAAAATTGCCTTTGCATCCGATCGATATGGCAACTTTGATATTTTCATAATGGACGCTAATGGGGGGGCAGCGTCACGCTTGACCTATCACTCGAATGATGAACTTCCATATGATTTTTCTACTGACGGGACAAAAGTAGTCTTTGGTACAACACGACTTGACTTAGCTTCACATAGACAATATCCAACAAGCTCACAGCCAGAATTGTATACCGTCTCCACAAAAGGCGGAAGGGTGGATCAAATCTGGACAATCCCTTCCGAATACATTCAATCCAATAAGGATGGAAGCAAAACGGTCTACCATGATAAAAAGGGTGGTGAAAATGAATGGAGAAAACATCATCAGTCTGGAATAGCAAGAGATATCTGGCTCTACGATCAACGCTCGGATTCTCATAAAATGTTGACCAGCTTCTATGGTGAGGATAGGAATCCTGTTTTCTCACCTGATGAAACAGAAATATTTTATCTGAGCGAATCGAATGGAAATTTCAATGTATTCGCTCTTGAACTGACCAATCCTGAGAATTCTTCAGCACTCACTGATTTTAAGACTTATCCTGTTCGCTTTTTATCTATTGCCAACGACGGGTTAATGTCATTTAGCTATGATGGTGAGCTCTACACATTAAAGAAAGGTGAAAGTCCAAAGAAGCTATCTGTCACACTAAAAACTCAGGCTATCAGCAATTCAGATAATTACATTGCTATCAATGGCGGAGTAAGAGAAATGGTGATTTCTCCCGACGGTAAAGAAATTGCTTTTATTGCAAGAGGTGAAGTTTTTGTGACATCCGTAGATGGTGCATTAACCAAGCGTATCACCAATACGGCCGAACAGGAACGATTTGTTGAATTCGGACCCGATGGGAAATCGATTATTTATTCCAGCGAAAGAAATGGCAAATGGCAAATTTTTGAGACTAAGAAAGTGCGATCAGAAGAACCCTTTTTCTTCGCCTCTACATTATTGAAGGAAGAGGTCTTGATCAGTAGCGCTGAAGATGTCTACCTGCCCAAGGTCTCTCCTGATGGAAAGAAAATAGCCTATATATCAGCAAGGCGCACCTTAAAAGTAATGGATCTAACTACAAAAGCTGAAGTGACCTTACTGACTCCCGAGCAATTATTCCATATGAGAGATGGAGATCAATATTTCACCTGGAGTCCGGATAGTAAATGGTTGTTGGCTTCGTATCGACCAACTATGGTGAATTCAGAAGTGGTACTGCTCGATGCTTCTGGCAAAAAGCCAATGCAAAATCTTACTAAGAGTGGGTATGGTGATGATAAGGCTATCTGGGCAAATGATGGAAAGCAGATGCTTTGGTTTTCCAATCGAGACGGTCTAAGAAGCTATGCCACGAGTGGTCAAAACCAGAATGATGTTTACACACTCTTTTTCAATCAAGAAGATTGGGACAAATTCCGTCTATCCAAGGAAGATTTTGACTTGATGAACGAAATCGAAAAGTCCAAGAAAAAAGAAACTGACGCTGATAAGGATAAGAAAGAAGCGCCTAAAACAATTAAACCTTTGACATTTGATCTTGACGAGATTGAAGCGCGCAAAGCTAGATTGACTATTCATTCTTCAGATCTGGGAGATGCTGTGTTAGCCAAGGACGGTGAAAAACTTTATTACCTGACAGCATTTGAGAAAGGAATGAACTTGTGGAGTACAAATCTCCGCACCAAAGAAACCAAGCAGGAAATCGCTCTGAATGCTAATTCTGCAAGCTTAATGTGGGATAAGCAGCAAAAGAATTTATATCTCATAGCAAATGGATCGATTTCCAAAATCAATCCTGAAACTATGAAACAGGAGCCCATCAAAATAGCTGGTGAGATGACCTATGATAAAGATGCTGAGCGTGCACATCTTTTTGAACACATTTGGTTGCGGACAAAAGGGATATTCTATACTCCGGATATGCATGGAGTAGATTGGGAAGCTGCTAAGTCCAACTACGAGAAATATATTCCACATATTGGAAATGAGTATGAATTTGCCGAAATGATTTCAGAGATGATCGGTGAGCTAAATGTATCGCACGCTGGAGCGAGATACTCCGGGACAATAGCTATGGCTGACGCCACTGCTTCATTGGGTATTTTCATTGATTACTCTTTTAAAGCGAATGGAATAAAAGTAATAGAAGTGATTTCCGGAGGTCCACTGGACAAAGCTGGAATTACGATAAAGCCAGGAATGATTATCGAGCAAATTGATGGCGAACTCGTATCACCAGAAATAGATTTTGCTAAGTTTTTGAACCGAAAGGCAGAAAAATTCACACTTATCGAAGTTTTGGATCCAAGCTCAGGAACTAGAGCTCAGTATACCATCAAGCCAATTTCTCTTGGTGCAGAGAACCAATTACTTTATAAGCGATGGGTCAGAAAGAATCAAGCTGAAGTAGATTCCCTCAGTGGAGGTAAGCTTGGTTATGTTCATATACCGGGAATGAGTGATGAGCCATATCGAAATGTCTATGAAGAAATGATGGGAAAATATCATGAGCGTGAAGCCGTAATAGTAGATACTCGTTTCAATGGTGGCGGTGATTTGGTAGCAGATTTAGCAATGTTTTTTACTGGAGAAAAGTTTTTGACTTATGCCACTGAGGATAGAGTGGTTGGCTACGAGCCAACATCCAGATGGACTAAGCCAACTTTGGCTATGTTTAATGAAGCAAACTATTCAGATGGTCATTGTTTTGCTTGTGGCTACACTGACCTGAAAATCGGAAAAACTGTAGGAATGCCTACGCCGGGAACCTGTTCATTTGCAGGTTGGGAAAGTTTGTCGAATGGTGTCAGATGGGGAGCAGTGCCTATCTCTGCCAAAAATAAGGCAGGTGAGTGGTTAGAAAATAATGAGACCAGACCTCAATTTGAAATAAAAAATATGCCCGGTAAGATTGATAAGGGGATAGATCAACAACTGACAAAAGCTGTAGAAGAGCTGCTCAAGGAAGTGAATTGAAAAAAAAAGTCCGACGATTACTTGTCGGACAATTTTTATTCTGCTTAGGTTTACTGATAACTCTTTGTGTTTAAGGTGTCATCATTCTTGAAGAATTCATCAAGCTTAACGAAAGAATTGTCGAAATAACCGCCCAACATTTTCTTGATGATGAATGATCGGTATTCATCTTTAGAAACAATTGGAAAATACTCATGGCTTTTACCATAAGATTTGTGACTGACAAATCCTTTTCTTTCAAGGATTCTTACAATCGTGGACACTGTGTTGTAAGCCGGTTTCGGCTCAGGCATTGGCAAAAGGATATCTTTAACAAATCCTTTTTCAATTTCCCAGAGGATCTGCATGATCTCCTCTTCTGCTCTAGTTAATGGTTTCATAAATAAGACGTTAAGTTTTAAAACATCAGAAAATTATTGGTTTAGTTCCGAAAAACCAAAAATTTAACCAATTAGTTTTACTGTTTAGTTCAAATAAATATTAATACGTTGAATATGAAAGTCTTATTGAAAAAAAAAATACGCTCATAGTTGAACGCACTTTTCTCACGCAGCTCTTAATTTGATGATTCCCGAGGCATGAAGTAATTTGACTATGGGATAAGTTGGATCAAATTCATACCATTTGACCGCAAAATTTGGTCTGTTCGGCAGTCGATGATGATTATTCTGGAATAATTCTCCGAGCATCAACACATCTAATAAAAGACTGTTTTTTGACTTATCGTTGTTGTCAAAATTTGAATACCCATATTTATGACCACTCCAATTCACTATGGCTCCATGTACAGGTCCCATCATGAAATGAATCGGCAGAAGAAAGTACATCCACCAATGTGTTCCTGCTAGATCAAAGACAGAGATGCACAGAATATAAATCGCTACATAGAATAATCCCCATCCCACTCTCGCTGCCATTGTGTCTGCAAACCTGTCAAAGCTGTTCCAATCCGGAATATCTTTCGAAAATCGCTCTTCAGGTTTTAACCTAAATGAAAAATATTCATTGTAAATATTTTTTGTATTCCACATCATTGTGAACAGATTTTCTGTGTGATGCGGACTGTGTGGATCCTTTGGGGTATCACTGTAAGCGTGATGCATTCGATGAAGAATTGCATAAGCTCTTGGAGATAAATAGGAACTGCCTTGAGCACACCAAGTGAAAATGTAAAAAAAATTTTCCCAATATTTATTCATCGAAAACATCTGATGAGCAGCATAACGATGCAGAAAAAAACTCTGACAGAACAAGGATAAATACCAATGAAGCAAGAAAAGAATAATGATTACCATTGGAGAAACTAGTAGTGTGTTGGCTAGTGTAAGTCTTTATCAAGGAACATTGTTTATATCCCCACAAAGCATTAGGCTTTCTGGAAGGTCATTAGTGGTAGCTGCTGAATCTAACAATTTGACCTAGAGTTTATTCAAATGATAAGGTCTGATCATTGACTCGGCGGAAAGCTTTTTTTTCTTTTGCTTCAATTTTAACAAAGACTTTCTCAGCCAAACTTTTCTCAATATGAACTACCAAAAGTGCTATCTCATTGCCATCTTTAGTTTCTCCATCAAATAAGACCACTGTCAAATCTTCAAATGTAATGCTTGCAGGAGGAATGCAAAATGAATCATTTGCTGAATTAATCATATATTTTTCTTCTTCAGGATCAATACCAATGATACGGCTTTCATCAGAAACCCCGATCAATAATATTCCACCTTCGGTATTGGCAAATGCTGAAATGGTCTTTGCAATCTTGGATTTGGAGGTGATCTTTAACTTGCGATCGAAGCGATTATTTTCTTTTCCTTCAATCATTTTTTTTATAAAATCTTCATCAACCATTGCGGAATTAATTTTATTGGTTTAGATTTTGATTAAATATTAGAAACATGCCTTTTTTGATAAAATATCCCATGTTGAAATTTTTGAACTATGAAAATTACTAATTCTGGATTTGATCCTGCTGAAATCGACAAATTGATAGAGGAGTTGAAATTAATTGGAAAACGATTTAAAATTATTCCTGACGAAGAAAATACTGATGAATTTATCAATTTCTATTTTATAGGAATGTATGAAGGAAAAGAAGTTATTTACGATGCAGCCATTTATACCTTGAGACTTCACCATGCAAGTGAAGTATATGAGCTGGCAGAGCACAAAGCGGCGCAGAAGTTCCCCAATTTTAAAGGAATAACGTACGAAGAAGATGAAAATGGAAATATGAAGTCACTTTCGGCTGAAGAGGAAGAAATTGGTTGGTTTATTACCGAAATCATTATGGAAATTGAAGAAGATGAATCTGTCAAAGTTCAGGAATTTGTGGACATCGATACCCATCATGACTATGGAATCGGACTGGATGCAAGTATAAATGTTGAATTTATTGACGATTCCATCATTGCAAAATTTGTTAAAGAATTCAATGATGATACATTAATTTTGGATGACACGATGTATTCTTTCCAATCGGAAGATGTTGAACCGGATGAAATGTGAAGAAATAAGTAACATTTTGTCAATACACTTGTTTCCAAAGCCAAGTGTTTTTTTATGCTAAAAATTGCCTATTCTGATTGCTATTGCCATCCTTTGCCGACAGGTCACAGATTTCCCATGGAAAAATATGAGCTGTTACCCGGTCAACTTATCTATGAGGGAGTAGTAGATTCATCAAATTTTTTTGAGCCAGAGCCGCTAGCGGAAAAATGGATCTTAAATACACATTGCGCCGGCTACTGGGATAAACTTCAAAGTTTGACATTGAGTAAGTCAGAAATCAGGGCAACAGGATTTCCGTTATCCAAATCATTAGTTGAGCGAGAAATAGTGATCGCAGGTGGTTCAATACAAGCAGCTCATTTTGCTATGGAATACGGTATCGCCATGAATATAGCTGGTGGCACACATCATGCATTCTATGATCATGGCGAAGGATTTTGCCTGTTAAATGACATTGCTATCACCGCCAATTATTTATTAGAACAGAAGCTAGCTACTAAAGTGCTGGTAATTGATCTGGACGTGCATCAGGGAAATGGAACTGCATCTTTATTTGAAAATTCCAGTGAGGTATTCACCTTTAGTATGCATGGGGCAAAAAATTACCCACACCGGAAGGAGAAATCAACCTTAGATTGTGGCTTGCCTGATGGCATAGATGATAAGACTTACTTGGGCCTTTTGTCAGATAATCTAAACTTCATAAGAAAGAGATTTTCAGCGGATTTCATTATTTATCAATGTGGTGTGGATGTGTTAGAAACAGATAAACTTGGTAGACTTGGCTTGACTTTATCTGGAGTGCATCAAAGAGACCAGATGGTATTAAATTTCGCAAGAGAATTTGACACACCTTTGATTTGTTGCATGGGTGGTGGGTATTCACCACAGGTTTCTAAGATCGTAGATGCCCATTCGCAGGTATACAGGTTGGCTCAAGAGCTCTTTTTTTGATTGATTGGCGCAATTTGATGAAGAGTAAGTCCAACATAATTTGGAAACTCAATACTTTCTTTATATTTGCGACCTTGTCATCTTAACAAATAAAAAGTGAAAAAGGGATTTAAACTAATTGGAGTATTGACATTAGCCTCAATGCTTTTCTACAGCTGCAACAAAGCTGGGAAGCCAGAAACTGCTTCAGAAGAATCAGAAGAATCAGCAGTTTCAGAAAATTTAAAAGTTGCTTATGTCTATACAGACAGTGTAATAAACAAATATGATTATTTCATTGAAAGATCAGCTGAAATCACTGAAAAAGGCAAGAAATTCGAAGGAGATCTACAAGGAAGAGCTAAAGGTTTTGAGCAGGAGGTAGCTAATTTTCAACAAACCGGTGGTAACATGACCCCTAATCAGCAACGTGCAAAGCAAGAAGAACTCGTCAAAAAAGAACAAAACTTAATGACTTACAGAGATAATCTGATGCAAGAATTATCTAGTGATGAGTCAACCTTATATTCTGAAGTTTACGATCGGGTGCAGAAGTTTATGAAAATCTATGCTGAATCAAATAAAGTTGAGTTGATCTTAAGCTACACTCGTGGAGGAGCAGTTTGGTATGCAACTGACGCACTGGACATAACTCCAAGTGTTGTAGAAGGGTTAAATAAAGAATATTTGTCCGCTCCGTCGGATAGCGCTAAAAGTACTAAGTAAGCGCGAGCGATTAGTCAATAAATATAACCCAGTTAATGACTGGGTTTTTTTGTGTTCTAAAATTGGGTAATTTTGACCTTAGGAAAAATGACAAATTGAAAATGAAAATCACAGAATTTTTAAAGCATAATTACAGACACTTTAATGCAGCAGCACTTATTGATGCTGCTGAAGGATATAAAGCTCACCTTGATACTGGTGGGAAGATGATGATAACATTAGCAGGAGCAATGTCGACAGCGGAGATAGGAATTTCTTTAGCTGAAATGATTCGCCAAAACAAAGTTCAAATCATTACTTGTACCGGTGCAAACCTAGAAGAAGATGTATTTAATCTGGTAGCACATGATTATTACGAGCGCATTCCTCATTATCGTGAACTGACACCTGAACAAGAACAGGATTTGTTAAATCGACATATGAATCGAGTGACTGATACTTGTATTCCGGAAATGGAAGCCATGCGAAGAATCGAAAATGTTATTTTGGAAGAATGGGTGAAAGCTGACCAAGCCGGAGAGGCGTTCTTTCCACATGAATTTTTTTACAAAATTCTCCTTTCTGGCAAGCTTGAGGAAGCCTATCAGATTAATCCAAAAGACAGTTGGTTACTTGAAGCTGCAAAGAAAAACATTCCAATCATTGTCCCAGGATGGGAGGATTCTACCTTAGGAAATATGTTTGCCAGCCACGTAATCAATGGCGATTTGAAAAATGTGCACACGGTTAGAACAGGGATCGAATACATGATGTTCTTAGCTGACTGGTATACCGACAATGCAACTGAAGAAAGTAAAGTAGGATTTTTTCAAATTGGAGGGGGAATTGCCGGAGACTTCCCAATATGTGTAGTACCAATGCTACATCAGGATTTGCAGCGTACCAGCGTTCCGCTATGGGGATATTTTTGTCAGATTTCAGACTCTACGACCTCCTATGGATCTTATTCTGGAGCTGTTCCAAACGAGAAGATCACTTGGGGAAAGCTAGGAATCAAAACACCAAAGTTCATTATTGAATCTGATGCCACCATCGTTGCACCATTGGTGTTTGCTATCGTGCTTGATCAATAAATTATGATAAAATTCAGTCACTGGATTTCAAAAGCAAGCGGGCTATTTCTGCTTGCTTTTTTATTTCCGCAGATTTCTTTTACTCAAGAAATTCAGTCGCTTTCTGGCGCTAACAGTCCTCAAGACGATATGAATCCCGTTTGGATCGGAAATAATACGCTACTCTTTACCCGAGCTTTTCATCCTGAAAATATCGGTGGCATAACCGATCCCGGGGATATCTGGATGACCCTGCGGGGTGCCGATGGAGTTTGGCAAGAAGCAGTCCATCGAGCTGATCTGAGTAGATCGGGATATGATTTTGCGCTGGGATTAGAAGATGTTTTGACACTCTTAGTCTACCACCAAGAAGGTTCAGCTGTCGGACTTTATCAATATTCCAAATTTGGAACAGACTGGAATTTTCTCAGAAAGGTAAATCTACCTGGTCTGGAAGATTTAAAAGGCCAAGTTTCCGGGAGAGTAGCTACAGGGGGAAAACAGATTTTTATCTCTGGAAAAGGTAAAGTCAGTAAAGGAAATGAAGATTTATATTTCAGTGAGAAAGTTGGAGTAATCGACTGGACTTATCCAATTAATTTGGGAAGTGTCCTAAATACCGCTGGGCAGGAAATGAGTCCTTTTTATGATGTAAACACTAAAAACCTTTACTTCTCATCTAATATGCTGCCAGGAGCGGATGGAAAAGATATTTATATAAGTAAAAAAATGGGAGAGGGTTACGACTCTTGGAGCAAACCCGTCAAATGGGAACAGCTGAGTTCTAAGGGCTCGGACATATCTGTTACTTTCATTTCTCCAACAGAAGTTATTTGGACCAGCACTCAAAATTCGGATGGGTTTGCTGACCTTTTATCCTTTAATAAAGGGGTAAAGCTTAATATACCCACGGAATTTGATCTTTCTTCAGTAAGTGAAACATCAACTTCGACTCCTCAAATAGTCATAGCCAAGACTGAACGGTCGGTAATGATCGTACCAATTTATCCTTTATCCGCAGTAGGAATACCTGAAATCAAACTAGTTGATTCAAATGCAGAAGTGGAAAAGGCTGTCTCTTGGTTTGTCATTGATGCTAAAAATAAGGTTGAAGTTCCTTTTACTTTAAGTTGGATTACTGGGGACAAATCATTCCAAGCTGATGCCAACTCGATAGTCAAAATCTCTCAATTGCAGGAATCAAATGTGAAAGAAATCAAAGTGATTGCGAAAGGCTACTTCCCAACTTTGATTCCTACTGAAAGTCTCAGGATTAATGAGTCGACAGTAGTGCTGATGACAAAAGCTGAATCTGGAAGTAGTGTGATACTTCAGGATGTAAATTTCAAGAGGGGAACAGCAGAATTAGAGGGTACCAAGACGATTTATTCTTTGAACGAACTAGCGGATTTCCTTTTGGAAAATCCCGAGCTCCAGCTTCGGATCCACGGGCATACAGATAATGCAGGAGATCCTGGTCTCAATAAAGCGCTCTCACTGGATCGTGCAACGAGTGTCAGACTGTTCCTCACGGAAAAGGGGGTTAAATTCGAAAATCTACGGATTTCAGGCTGGGGCGGAACAAGACCGGTAGCCTCCAACGCCACCGAATCTGGGAGATCCAAGAATAGGCGAGTAGAGCTTGAAGTAAAGTAAGAAAAAAGGCTTTGAAATAATTTCAAAGCCTTTTTTCTTACAAGGAATATCCTTCTGGGTAGGAGCGTTTCACAAATTGATTAGCGGGTTCAAAATTCGTTATTTTCATTGATGGACCATCCCAAAGTAGTTTTATTCCCCGCCCGGGGTAGTCAAACTGATTTTCATTTCCTCCAGCTCGTGGTTCTCGATAGTCATAGCTTCGTATGGCAAGATTACCCATTAAAACGGACTCTGTCAGAGGTCCGGCTACTGAGAATGGAGAGCTAAGATTTTTGAATTCTGTAGAGCCATGACCAGCAATACAAGCCTCAACCCAATTCTGATAGTGTCCTCTGTCTCCATCTGGAACTCTATATAGTGTTTCGGGAACCTTTACATCCTTGGTTTTGGAAGTAGGAAGAAGTTGAGGATTGACGCCATAAGTAGAGCACATTATTTTGCCCTTTGTACCCTCAATGATAACTCCATTTCCACCGTCACCCATTTGCTCATTGGGTTCAAGTTCTTCAGGTCGAGTTGGCTGAATTCCACCATCCATCCAATGAAATTCTAAATCTTCTTTTCCGGGACGATCAAAACGTAGCGTGATATGAGAGGAGGGAGGACAACTTTCAGAGAAATACCCCCTACTAAATTCTCCAATATAAACCGATCCTACTGAACATTCTGCGGATTTGGGATATCCTAAGTCAAGTACTCTGAAAGGTGGCTCCATAATATGACAAGCCATATCTCCTAGCGCACCAGTGCCATAATCCCACCAACCACGCCAGTTAAAAGGAACTAGATTTCCCACATAGTCTTTTTTAGGTGCTGTACCCAGCCAAAGATCCCAGTCTAAATCAGACGGAGGGGCTATTGGGGCTGTTGGCCATTCGATACCTTGTGGCCAGACAGGTCGATTAGTCCAAGAATATACTTTTGTTGCCTCTCCGATTAGACCAGCTTCATACCACTCTGCCATTTTTCGAACTCCCTCTCCTGAAGACCCTTGGTTACCCATTTGGGTGACCACTTTATATTTCTCAGCTGCCTCGGTAAGCATTCTGGCCTCATATATATCATGGGAGAGCGGCTTTTGTACGTAGACATGCTTGCCCATCTTCATAGCCATCATGGCTGCTACCGCATGTTGGTGATCAGGAGTAGATACCGTGACTGCATCTATATTTTGCGCTTCTTTTTCAAGCATTACTCTGAAGTCTTTGTAATAAGAGGCTTTCGGATACAAATCTACCGAACGTTTTGCTCGCGCATCATCAACATCGCAAAGTGCTATAATTTCAGCTTTACCACTATTAAAAACACCACTGACATCATTGAATCCCATACCTCCGACTCCTATACTTGCTACTCGCAGCTTATCACTGGGGGCAATAAATCCGGCTCCACCCAGTACGTGGCGCGGTACGATATAAAATCCTGCAGTGGCAAGGGCAGATCCTTTAAGAAATGTTCTTCTAGAGTTGGATGCCGTAGTTTCGTTCTTTTTCATAGATTTTGGATTCGATTTCGAATTGACTCTTCAATAATGTTAAAAGCCTGATTAAAAATTACTTCCTGAATTTATCAAAAACCTTTTATCGAAGGTACATGAGCTGTAAAAATTTTTTAAATGGTGAAATTTGAATACTAAAGTTGCGAATACAATCGATTTTATTAAGCTAACTCTGTATGCCCGCAATTGCACCGGTAAAAATCAAAATGCAGCTTACTATCTAGTAGACACTAGCATTACCGGTACTTCCTCCGATGGCTATCGGAACATCATCGGCCTGCCTCGCTGTGGCGGGCCTGCCTCGCCGTGGCGGGCCTGCCTGCCAGTTGAGCAAAGAAAATTAGGTTAGTAGCATACTTGCGGATAATCATAAAGCGAAAAATACAATTGATTAAAAAAGTCTTATAAAAAATTGAATTAAGTTTGTCTAAATTCTCTTCAGACATGAAAAAACTTATTTGTGCACTTAGCCTTGCTTCATTCTTTTTGGTAAGTTCTTGTGCCACCAATGATCCCTCGATGGAGGAAGCAGGACTAATTCCGATCCCCCTGACTATATCGGTAGGAGACGGAACCCTTATGCTGGATGCAGACCTTTCAATTCAATTGATCGGAACTAATCAAGGATTAAATTCGGTAGGAGACTATCTGGCAAATCGAATTCGTCCTGCTACTGGATTTGATGCTCCTGTAGGGACTTCCGATGGAATGATTGTATTAGAGCTTATTTCCGGTGACGCTTCCGAAGCCTATGAATTAACTATTTCTGACAATGAAGTACGCATTACATCTACTTCTGCTGCTGGTATATTTTACGGTACTCAGACCTTGATGCAATTATTTCCAACAGCTATAGAAAGTGCTACTCTAATCACAAGAGACTGGATGCTTCCAACAGGAAGCATTATAGATAAGCCTGAATTCAGCTATCGAGGAGCGATGCTTGATGTTGCGAGACACTTTATTTCAACCACCGATGTAAAGCACTACATCGATCAAATGGCTAAGTTCAAATTCAATTATTTACATCTTCATTTGACAGACGATCAAGGCTGGCGGATTGAAATAAAATCTTGGCCACAATTGACGGTGATCGGTGGAAGTACCGAAGTTGGTGGGGGGAAAGGAGGATTCTACACGCAGGAAGAATATAAGGATATTGTGGCATATGCCGCAAGTCAGTTTATTACAATTGTCCCGGAGATCGACATGCCTGGACATACGAATGCAGCTTTAGCTGCTTATGGTGAGCTTAACCCAGGAGTGAATCTGCCCGACGGTGACAATTCCACTTTGGTTAAAGGAAACATCGATTTTGATATTTTGGATAAGAATCCGGTTGCTGCGGAGCTTTACACTGGTATTGAGGTAGGATTCAGTACACTTGCAACCAATAAAGAGAGCACTTACCAGTTTGTGGAAGACGTCATAAGAGAGCTTTCAGAAATCACCCCTGGCCCTTATATTCATATCGGTGGTGATGAATCTCTAGTTACTGAAAAATCTGACTACATCTATTTTATTGAGCGAGTTCAAGATGTAGTTTTGAAATACGGGAAAATAAGTCTGGGATGGGATGAAATTGCGACAGGAAAGCTTAGACCGGGTACTGTTTCCCAGTTTTGGGCAGAGGAAGAGAATGCCCGACTCACTAAAGAGCAGGGAAACAAAATTCTAATGTCACCTGCAAAAAAGACTTATCTCGATATGCAGTATGATTCAACAACTAGAATTGGTCTTCACTGGGCGGCATATACAGAGCTAGATGACGCCTATAACTGGGATCCGGCCACCTACACTGACGGGATTAATAAGCTTGATATTTTGGGTGTTGAAGCACCTTTATGGACTGAAACAGTCGTCAATCGGGAGGATATCGAGTATATGGCATTTCCAAGGTTAGTCGCTATTGCTGAGGTAGCTTGGTCTTCACCAGTTCGGAGATCATGGGAAAGCTTCCAATCCAGAGTCGCCATTCAGGGTAAACGCTGGGAAATGAATAAGATCGGTTTTTATCGGTCTCCAAAAGTCACGTGGTAACATCAGACCACTGATAAAGAGCCCAGATTCGTCTGGACTTTTTATCTTTTCAGCAAATTATTTTTTTGATAGTGATCAAAATAAACCCAATACGCCTGCTTATTCTAAGAGTAAAGAATAGAAATATTAAATATTTAAAAGATAAAATTATACTGTTGAATGGGTGATATAATTATTGGATTTGCCAATTGGATTTGGGGAACACCAATGTTGATTTTATTAATGGGGGGAGGAAGCATTTTGTTATTTCATTCTCGATTCGTGCCTTTTACTAAGATGAGGCATGCAGTCAGTCTTTTGAGGGGAAAGTATGAAGATAGCAACGTACCTGGACAGATTACCTCTATTCAAGCACTCTCCTCAGCCATTGCTGCAACAGTCGGCTTGGGGAATATCAGTGGGGTAGCTATAGCAATTACAATGGGTGGACCTGGAGCTATTTTCTGGATGTGGGTTTCTGCATTTGTGGGAATGGCTACCAAATTTTATACCTGTAGCCTTGCCATCATGTTTCGAGGTAAAGATTCAGCAGGAGTTGTACAAGGAGGTCCAATGTATGTGATAGAAGAAGGAATGGGAAAGAAGTGGAAGTTTCTCTCCTATATTTTCTGTATTGCTGGTATTATGGGCTTACTTGCTATTTTCCAAGCCAATCAATTAACCGCAGTACTTCGGACGGTAATTCTAGAACCAGCAGGTCTGGACTATGGTGACTCGACAAAATGGATCATAGGAATCAGCATGATGCTAGTGGTAGCCGTTGTTATTTTGGGAGGTATTACTCGTATAGCCAATGTGGCTTCTAAATTAGTTCCTTTTATGGTAGGGATGTATTTCATCACCGTGATGATTATTGTATTTAAATACATTGACGAAGTCCCTGAAATGCTATTGTTAATCGTTTCAGATGCATTCTCCGGAAAGGCTGCAGCTGGCGGAGCAGTAGGTGCTGTAATCATAATTGGAGCACGGAGAGCAGCTTTTTCCAATGAAGCTGGAATCGGAACAGCTCCAATGGTACACGGTGCATCAAAAAATTCCGAGCCCATCCGAGAAGGCCTAATAGCGATGCTTGGACCTTTTATTGATACCATAATAGTTTGTACGTTGACTGCCTTGGTTATTTTGCTTACAGGAGTATGGCAAACCGAAGAGTCTGATGGTGTTCGCTTGACTTTGGCAGCTTTTGATATTGCTTTACCAGTTATGGGTAGATACTTATTGATGATTGCAGTATTGGTATTTGCGCTCTCGACCATGTTTACTTATTCCTATTATGGTCACAAGTGTTTTAACTATCTTTTCGGTGCAGAAAAAGCTGATTTTTATAATTATTTCTATCTGATCACAATTGTCATTGGTGCGGTAGCTTCGCTAGACGTAGTAGTGAGTCTAGTAGATGGGATGTATGCTGTGATGGCTATTCCAACTATGGTGTCTACAATTTATCTAGCGCCTAAAGTAAGAATTGCAGCAAAAGATTATTTCCAACGGATGAAAACTTAATAGAAATGAAGATTCTTATTTCTCCAAATGCATTCAAAGGGACGATTAGCGCTCAAAAAGCTGGTGAAATTATTTCAGAATTTATCCATTCAAACTTTGCCTCAGTAGAAACACGGATTTATCCTATAGCAGATGGGGGAGATGGTACATGTCAGTTGTTAACCAATGCATTAAATCTAAAGTATATAGTCAGTTGGTCTTTAAATGTTTATGGACTTCCAGTTCCTAGTTATTTTGGATGGGATAGCAATTCCTTTAAAGCTTATATTGATGTATCCACTGTCTCGGGTCTAGGTGCATTAACAGGCGAAGATTTGAATCCAAGATTAGCTTCTACTTATGGTACAGGCATTATAATACAAGAAGCCATAGCGCTAGGCGCAAAAGAAATTGTGCTGGGTTTAGGAGGAAGTGCCACAATAGATTTAGGAATTGGAATCTTGGCCGCAATAGGACTTGAATTCTTGGATGAAAAAGGGAGAATTTTAACTCTTTTTTCACCTGATTATCTAAAGAGGATTAAGCACATCCAACGAACTCCAAGGATGCCCAAAGTCAACTTTGTTTGTCTGTATGATGTTAAAAATCAACTTTTCGGCAATACTGGGTCTATTCCCGTTTTTGGTCCTCAAAAGGGTCTTTCAGAAAAGGAATTTCCTGAATACGTAACTAGATTCTATGAACTGATTGAAATGATCTACAAAAAATCTAAAAAAACTTTTGTCGATAAAGAAGGGTATGGTGCTGCAGGTGGGGTTGCCGCTGGGTTAAGCGCATTTTTCTCAACCAAACTCAAAATTGGATCATCTTACTTTTTTGATCAAATCGATTTAGATTCTAAACTATTATGGGCCGACCTAGTGATCACCGGGGAAGGTCGATACGATTCACAATCAAATGCGGGCAAAGCATCCTATGAACTCTTGCTTCGAGCAAAAAAACAAGGAAGGAAAATTGCATTGATTACTTCAGGCAAAAAGGGAATTACCGATGGTTTTGAACTAGTTATAAGCTTACCTGATTTAGATTTTTCCTCAAAGGACCTTAATCAATTAGCTGAGAAGAACTTGAATTTTGCGCTAAATTCAAGCTTAAAATCTGATTTCTGGTCATAAAAAAAGAGAGAAAATTTTTAGTGATCTGATTTTTTTCTTTTAAATGTACTTCTTGCATCAACAATTGAGATACCGGCACCAAGACCAATAATGATACATAGTATTATAAAAAATGCTTGCGCACCTGGCGCTATGGGTGAATTGAATATATCGAGTAGTACCATACTTTAATTATAAGATTTTTATTTTTTTAAAGGTAAAATGTTGAATTGGATTTATCAAAAAAATACATTCAAAGAGTTTGTAATTTATTTTGATGGGTATCCGTAATTATGCCAGTGACCTATTTTTCTTTGCTTAACTGGCAAGCCCGCCAAAGCGAGGCAGGCCGATGACGTTCCAATAGCCATCGGAAGAAGTGCCGGTAATACTAGTGTTTACCCTATAGTAAGCTGCTTTTTGATTTTTACCGGTGCAGTTACGGATATACACAATTATTAATTTTATAATTTGTATACCCTAATAAATAGGCATACGAAATTGACACAAAATATTATTAGGAATCTGATCAAATCTCCGCTTTTTCAAAAGGTATAAAAGCCTTTCCCGAATATTTGAAGGGATGTTCCACATCAAATCGGCAACAAATTTGGATACATGCAGCGTTGGGTACATACACATTTATTATGTCATACGCATCTCCGACACTGTGATTGTTACTCTAGCAGATGCTAGCTAGATTAAATCACATTATGTTAAGCACTAATTCTTAACGATTTGATATCCTGCATAATTCTGCTCAGAATAGTTTCTTACTACAGGACTACAGTCACCAATTTTTTTACTTTTAATTTATCGTTTTCTATTAGCCAATTCTTCCTTAAAAGATTAGCCCATGTGCTCATGTAAAAAATCACATCATCTTTTCTGTTTTTCGTTAATGAATTTCTCTTTTCAATATCGATTTGTGAAAGTACAACCGGATCTGACAATCGTTCTAAGTGGCTTAGATCACTTATGGATAGACCAAATCCCAACATTTTGCTGATCATTAAATCCATTGGATATCCACTTGTGGGGCAGTAATCAATCAATTGCTCATTCCAGTCACCATGCCTTTGCATCGCATAGCTGTGGATTTCACCTTTCTCTAATTTGGTTAATTCCTGGGCCAGATTACCGCAGTTACATGAGCCCATGTGACCCCACTGATAAGGAGAACCACTTTTAAGCTTGAATATTGTTTTTTCAATTGCTGCTATCAATGCAGGATTTGGAATTGCCATTTCGTGTATTTTTTTATTCAAGTTTACAACTAATATCTCAAACAAGGGTTTGGAAAAAAATAAAAATTAATCAAAAAACTTAATTTGGTGGTTAACTAAATATTGATCGAATGTAACTCTTTATAAATGGTTTAGATAGGTAATCTCTTACTACAGGATAACTGTTTGCTTTTGATATGTCCCTTTCATCAACTGAGCTACTGAGAATATAAATTTTGGCATGAATATTTTCACTTTTGTAATTGTCTAAAAAATCCCAGCCTGTCATCCCAGGCATATTCAAATCTAAAAAAAGGTAGTTGGGGCTAATTGAGTAAATTTCTTTCAATGCAGTCTTTACACTTTGGTACTTGAAGAATTGACAAGGCTCTTTTACATTTTTAGATATCAGTTTCTCAGTCACAAAAGTGCTGATTGGATCATCATCGATAAGTACAATTTTTAACATCAAGTCCAAAAAATATATTTTAAAATACATTAATCATGATACAATAGTATCATTTAAAAATATATTAACAAAATTGCTGCCAATTTTAATTGGAAAACCTCACATTTTGTCACTCAGTTGTATTAAACTTTTCTTTTCCTGTTAATAAGTCATAGAACAGCAAAAAATCTGAAGCCAAACTATATATTGGATACTTAAAAGTTGCAGGTTTATTTTTTTCAAAAAAGAAATGACCAACCCAGGCAAAACCGTATCCTACGATTGGGATAATACCCAACAAGAAATAATTTCCAAAATAAATAACCATAAATAAAATGACAAAAAGTAGCCCTGTACCTATAAAATGTAACTTTCGACTAATCGTGTTTTGATGCTCTGACAAGTAGTAGGGATAAAATTCTTTTAAAGATTGAATTCTTGAGTCCATTTTAAAATTTGGCTAATTTTGGAGAATTTTTATTTCAGATATAAATCGTTCTATAATTTTATCAGTCACTTTAAACACTTTCTTGTCTTTTGATTTTGGGCTAGACACTTCAGTCACACCTGTTAGAGTCATCAAAAATTTATCTTCTTTTGGATCAATGAAGTCCACAATCACTTGTATCAATTCGTAGCTATTAATGGAGTTTCTCATCGAATTGTTGTTAAAATTTGAATTATACATCCATGGATCCCAAACACGATAACCCCAAAATGGAGACTGGTTATAATTATTTGTAATTTCTCTTTTTCGAGGATCTTCATTCGACGTATATCTGATGACCAAATCAGGTTGACTTTTATCATAAGTTAACCCTTGCGCTTCCAGCGCCTCTTGTAATTGAATCTGAACTTGAGCATCAATAAGCTGGGACGCAAAACCCCTCATTCCCACTTCTTGATTAATTATAACAAATGACTGGTACGGTTTCTTTATTTTTAACTCTACATTTTCCTTGAATACATCAATGGATGCACAGGAGGTAAATAATGTGAAGATAAATAGCGGAAAGAGAAGCGTGAAATTTAGTGATTTTTGCATTTTTATTCGTTTTGTTGGAAAACGATTAATTATTCAGGAAAGTTAAAATTTACAATAAAAAGAAAAAACAAGTGCCATCTCGTACATATTTCTTCAGTTGCAAACCCTACTTTTGGAGTAAGAATCAGAAAAAATGACAAGACCGGACTTTGATGATATTTTTATGGAGTTGGCAGTTAGTCTTGCCAAAAGATCACATTGCATCAAAAAACATGTTGGAGCTGTACTAACCAAGGAAACACGCATTATCTCCATTGGCTATAATGGACCTCCGGCGGGCACGCACAACTGTGATATTGAGTTTCCCGTCACCGGGTGTGCTGTGGATAGTAAGGGAAGTTGCTCATTAGCTTTACACGCCGAGCAGAACGCAATCCTGTATGCGGTGAAGAATAATACTTCTGTAGATGGTTCTACCCTTTATGTGACACTTTCGCCATGCCTTGCCTGTGCTAGAATCATATTTTCTATGGGAATTACAAAAGTGATTTTTCTCTATTCCTATGCCAAATACAAAGGTATAGGCAGTGATGAAGGGGTTGATTTTCTACGAAAGTTTGGAGTAGAAGCTGAACAGTATTCAAAGTCTATCGATTCACATGACATTTTAATCTAGAGAAAATTTACTTCCAGACTTAATTCTATACCAAACTTCTCGGCTATGGACTGTTGAATTGCTTTCGAAAGTTTTACAATTTCTTCTCCTTCACCACTTCCGTAATTGACTAATACTAAAGGCTGATTCTGGTGAACCCCAATTTCTCCAATTCGTTTTCCCTTCCAGCCTGTTTGTTCGATGAGCCATGCAGCCGGGACTTTTACCCCTAATTCATTTTCATATCCGGGAATCGAAGGATATTTTTCTTTCAATTTCCCGTACTCTGCGCTGGGAATAGTAGGATTTTTAAAAAATGATCCAGCATTTCCAATCACCTTTGGATCAGGAAGTTTAGATTTGCGAATCGAAATTACAGCATCTGAAATTACTTTTAGGCTTAATTCTTTTATTCCTCGTTCAGCAAGCGTTTCTTGGATTGCCCCATAACTTATCTTGAACTCGGGCTTTTTTTGAAGGCGGAACGTAACTGAACAGATCACTAACTTATTCTTCAACTCATGCTTGAATGCGCTCTCTCGGTAGCCAAACTTACAAGCTTTGGCATCGAAAATTTTCATGCTTAAATCAACTCGATCCAAGGCAGTCAGGCTCTCAAATACTTCTTTGATCTCAACACCATAGGCACCAATATTCTGCATGGGTGAGGCACCAACCGTACCGGGAATTAAAGAAAGATTTTCGAAGCCTCCCCAATTATGTTCGATCGAGTAATCCACCAAGTCATGCCAAATCACACCTGCTCCAACCTCTAGCAGGACTGTTTCCTCATCTTCGGCTATTACCTGAATTCCCATTAACTCATTCTTAATGACTAGAGAATCAAGATCCTGAGTGAGTAAAATATTACTTCCACCGCCTAGGATAAACACCTCAATAGGTTCAGCTTTTGCCCAAACCAAGAGCTCTCTAAGCTCTTCTATACTCTTTGCAACTGAAAAGTATTTAGCATTTTTATCGATCCCAAAAGTGTTATAACCTTTAAGCGAAATGTTTTGTAGTATCTTCATGCGCTAATCTTTACACTGCGAAATAAGTAAGATTTTTAACCAATAGGAAATCTAATAACCTTCTATAACATTATTTGATGAAAGAAATTCTGATCAATGGAATCCGAATCCGTCAAGGTCAGTCGATGAATATTGAACTGCCGATTGCCAAATTACCTACCCACACCCTGATCGATCTTCCGATTTTTATCCGATCTGCCAAAGAAGAAGGACCTGTGGTACTTATCAGTGGCGGAATTCACGGAGATGAAATAAATGGAGTCGTGACAGCCAAACGGCTTTTGGAGGAAATGGATGCAAGCTGGAAACTCTTGAAAGGAACCTTGATATTTATCCCTCTTGTGAACATCTATGGATTTTTATCCAACACTCGGACTTTCCCTGACGGAAGAGATTTAAACAGGAGTTTTCCCGGAAGTAAGAAAGGTTCGTTGGCCGGAAGAATTGCCTTCATATTGAATGAGCAAATCATTCCTCAGATTGATTATGGGGTTGATTTTCATACAGGAGGACGGATGCTGAGTAACTATCCTCAAATTCGGGTTGATTATACTGATAAAGTTGCATTGGAATTAGCCAAATCCTTTGGAACTCATTATGTCGTCAATTCCAAATACATTGATAAATCTTTCCGCAAAGCAGCTTTCAAGGCTAAAAAAAGAATTCTAGTTTTTGAAGGTGGTGAATCTATGCGATTAGATGACTATTCCATTGAAGAAGGTGTAGCTGGCACCAAGCGATTTCTTGCAAGCCTGGGAATGATTGATTTCAGTGCTGAGCCTCAAGCGACTATTTTCCTGAGGGAAAGCAATTGGCTGAGAGCTAAAGCCTCTGGGATCTTCAACTCCACCATTAAATTAGGGGATTCTGTAAAAAAGGGTCAGATTCTTGCCGAAATTTCAGATCCTTATGGACAAATAAAAGTATCTGTAATGTCACCTAATGATGGTTTTGTTTTGGGATTGAATAATTTGCCGGTTATCAATGTGGGGGACGCCTTAGTACATATTGGAAATGAATAAACGTGCGTTTTTTAACTTTCAGCAGCTAAATTTTTAACTTATGTCTATTTTAAATTCCTTCAAAAAAACCAGAAATCATTCAATTGAACTCTGTCAAAGCCTCTTAATCGAAGACTTTGGGATGCAAGCTTCAGAGTTTGTCAGTCCGCCTAAATGGCATTTGGCACATACAACCTGGTTTTTTGAGCAATTTATTTTGCTTCCAAATCTTCCCACTTATGAGGTCAAACATCCCCAGTTTAACTTTCTCTTCAATTCTTATTACAATACATTAGGCAGTCGGACCGCAAGAAATCAACGCGGGTTGATGTCACGACCGCCAGTTTCAGAAGTTTTTAAATACAGAAACTATGTGAATGAGGCAATGGAGCGATTAATCCTTGATAAGGGAGCAATTATCGAAGACTTGGTCATTTTGGGATTAAACCATGAACAGCAGCATCAGGAGCTTTTGGTCACAGATTTGAAATTCAGCCTTTGGCATAATCCCTTGGACCCGGTGGTAATGAATATAAATGAATATCCTGTCGAGGAAACAAAAGATATCAAATGGATCAAGGTTGAAGCTGGTGTGTATGAAATTGGTCATCAGGGCAAAGGCTTTTCATTCGATAATGAATTGGGTCGTCACCGGGTGTTTTTAGAAGCTTTTGAAATTTCAAATTCGCTTATCACCAATGGAGAGTATTTAGAGTTTATCGAAGCTGGTGGCTATGAAGACCCCAAGTATTGGCATGATGAAGGTTGGGCCTGGGTAAAATCCCTAGATAACAAAGCTCCTCTATATTGGTCAAAATCTGATGGGGCTTGGACTTATTATACATTGGATGGCCGAAAACCTTTAGCACTAGCGGCTCCTTTGGCCCATGTATGCTTTTATGAAGCTTCGGCATATGCCAATTGGAGAGGCTGTCGATTACCTACCGAATTTGAATGGGAGTCATCTAATTCCCAGTTTTCATGGGGCAGTCGATGGGAATGGACTAATTCAGCTTATTTACCATATCCAAACTTTCAGGTAGCTTCAGGAGCTTTAGGGGAATACAATGGAAAATTTATGATTAATCAAATGATACTCCGTGGTGGATCGGTAGCCACGCCGCACAATCACTCTAGAGCTACTTATAGAAACTTTTTCAATCCTCATTTTAGATGGCAGTTCATGGGAATTCGCCTTGCAAAATCAATTTAATTTATGACCGCAAAGAACTCTGATCTCGGATCTTTTGCTCAAGATGTAATTCTTGGCCTAAGTTCCAATCCAAAAACACTTTCATCCAAATATTTTTACGATGCCAAGGGCGATAAGCTCTTCCAGCAAATCATGGCATTGCCAGAATATTACCTTACTCGAAAAGAGTTCGAAATACTAGAACAACAACATGAAGAAATACTCAAACCGATTTTGGATCTCGGTGTCCCCTTTAATTTGGTTGAACTCGGAGCAGGAGATGGTCAAAAAACTAAGATTTTACTTCGTTATTTAGAATCCAAGCAAGTTGAATTCAGCTACTTTCCCATTGATTTTTCTGCTACAGTTTTAGAAGAACTAACTGATGATTTAGAAGGTAATTTTCCAAATCTTTCAGTTACCGCAATAGAAAATACTTATCGCACTGCATTACGTGAAAAAGCCTGGGACAATGGGAGAATAACATTAATTCTTTTCATGGGTGCAAATCTCGGTAATTTTCAACTTCCAGAAGCTTTTGAGATCTTGGATCACCTTCGGTTGGGATCCTCTTATGAGGACTTTATATTGATTGGACTTGACCTGAAAAAAGATCCGCAGACCATATTGAATGCGTATCACGATTCCCATGGTGTCACAGAAGCTTTCAATCTAAATCTACTTCATCGAATTAATCGCGAGCTAGAGGCAGATTTTAATAATGATGATTTTATTCATTGGCCTACTTATGATCCAGTTAGCGGAGAATGTCGAAGTTACTTGGTCTCAAAAAAGAAACAGACTGTAAACGTTGGTCGATTAGATCAAGCTATACATTTTGAGGCCTTTGAATCGATATTTATGGAAGTGAGTAAAAAATATAGCATAGAAGATATCCGAGATTTAGCGGACAGATCAGGGTTTAAGCATATTCAAAACTTTACCGATCCAGAGAATTTCTTTGTAAACACGTTATGGCAAAAAGCTTAATGTGATTATCCGCAATTATACCAGCAACCTAATTTTCTTTGATTAACGGACAGAAAGACCCACCAACGCGAGACCGGCCGATGACGTCCCTAGAGCCATAGGGAAAAATACAGGCCCTTCGAATGTTTACTATAGAGTATTTAACTTTTGTCTGTTACTGACACAATTACAGCTACATATAAAATCGAAAAACAAAAAAGCAACGATTTAAAATCCATTGCTTTTTTCTTTTCGATTTAGCTAAAGTATTTTTTCAATCCTTCAAGCTTTTCTGCTAACTCAGCCTCCTTGTCTCTGTAGTCTTTGACATCAACTAGTGGGCTATTTACAGAAAAATAATATTTAATCTTTGGCTCAGTGCCAGAAGGTCGAGCCGAAATTTTACTCCCATCCACGAGGTAAAACTGCATCACGTTAGATTTATCCATATCAAGTACTTCCTTCTTGCCTGTTCTAAGATGAGTGATCGTTGATTCCTTCACATCCACAATTCGATCCACTGCCACTCCATTCATTTCGGAAGGAGGGTTGACACGGAAATCATTCATCAATGCCTGGATCTGTTCAGCACCGTCTTTCCCCTTTTTGGTCACAGAGATCAATGATTCCTTGTAGAAGCCAAATTGCGAGTAAATCTCTGCTAGCACATCAAATACAGTTTTGCCTTGAGTCTTGTAATATGCGATCACCTCAGCCACCATTGCACAGGCTGAGACTCCATCTTTATCACGGACGAAATCGCCTATCAAATAGCCATAGGATTCCTCTCCACCGGCAATGAATTTTTTCTTTCCTTCCTGTTCAAGAATGATCGCTGCAATATTTTTAAATCCTGTCAATACTGAGAAACAAGTCACGCCAAAACCCTTGGCGATCTCATCGATCAATTCTGTAGTGACAATGGTATTTACCATAAATTGCTTACCATCAAGCTTTCCGGATTCTTTCCATCTGCTCAAGAGATAATAAGTTAGAAGCGTTCCGGTTTGGTTACCATTGAGCAATTCGAATTCGCCTTTTCCATTGGGAACAGCCGCGGCATAGCGATCTCCATCGGGATCACAAGCCAAGACAAGTTCTGCATTCACTTCTTTTCCAAGCTTAACAGAAAGCGTCAGTGCTTCTGCCTCCTCCGGGTTTGGATAGATGACCGTTGGGAAATTACCGTCTGGTTCAGCCTGCTCCTTTACAATATTAATATTAGTAAATCCAAATGCCTTTAAGCCCGCAGGGACCATTTTTCCAGATGCACCATGAATCGGGGAGAAGATAATAGGTATATCTTTTTGGGCCTGAATAGCTTCAGGAGACAAACTTAAGCCTTTAACTAAATCTAAATAAATCGCGTCAAAGTCTTCTTCTATGTAATGAAAAAGCGAATCATTCTTTTTCCAATTTACCTTATCAAAGGAGGTGATTTTTTGGACTTCTGTGATGATGTTTTTATCGTGGGGAGCGACTACTTGCGCACCGTCTTCCCAATAGGCTTTGTAACCGTTGTATTCTTTAGGATTATGTGAAGCAGTGACCATGACGCCACTTTTACAACCAAAATGACGAACAGCAAAAGACAACATTGGTGTAGGTCTCATTTCTTTGAAATACAAAACCGTGATGCCATTGGCAGTCAAAACATCCGCTGTGGTGGTGGCAAAAAGCGTATTGTTGATCCGGGAATCGTGCGTAATCGCCACTTTGATGGGTTCATTTGGAAAGTATTTCAGCAGATAATTTGCTAATCCCTGTGTTGCCATTCCAATGGTATACACATTAATCCGATTAGTACCTACCCCCATCAAGCCACGAAGCCCACCTGTTCCAAATTCTAAATCTTGATAAAAAGAGTCGGCCAATTCCGCTGGATTATCTTGAATCAAATTTCGAATTGCGGTTTTAGTCTGGTCATCTACATTTCCACTTAGCCAAGATTCAGCTTTTGAACGAATAGCAGGGTCTATTAAAGTCATTTTTATAAAAATTTCAGTTCGCATCTAAGATATATAATTTTTAAAAAATGCCATTCTACCTTCTCAAATGAATTCTATTTATTCTCAGTTAAAAATGCGCAAAGTCATCTTTTCATCACATAATTATTTTAATGCCAGAGACTTTGATCTACTTTAGAAGTAAGTATAAATCACACCAATCTTTATGAAGCTAAATTTTATTTCAGTGCTGCTTGGCACATTCATTTTCATTTTTTTTTGGAAAGATGCCATCGCTCAAGAAAAAGATGTCTATAAACGGGTGTACTTGAGCGGAAAAGACTACGATTCAGCAGTCTTGTGGGACTTCAAAGTTTCTGATGGGCTAAGTAGCCAAGTATGGTCAAAAATCAAAGTTCCTTCAAATTGGGAAATGGAAGGATTTGGAACTTTTAACTACGGCCATGATCATAGAGAAGCCGCTCGAGTACTAGGAAAGGAAATGGGGTATTATAAGCATAGCTTCAATGCGGAGTCCAACTGGAAAGGAAAAGTCATTCGATTGGTTTTTGACGGAGTCATGACTGATACTGAAGTCAAAGTGAATGGTAAAGTTGTTGGTGCTGTGCATCAAGGTGGATTTTACAGATTTTCATATGATATATCACACTTTCTGAATTATGGGAAGCAGAATCTACTTGAAGTTCAAGTCAAAAAGCATTCGGATAATACCTCGGTAAACAAAGCTGAACGAGAAGCTGATTTTTGGATTTTTGGTGGAATTTTTCGGCCAGTGTTCTTAGAGATTTTGCCGAAACATCATTTTACCCGAATTGCAACTAATCCAAAGGCAGATGGAAGTTTAACCTCATTGTTGACATTGAATCAAGTGTCCAAGAATACCAATATCCAATTGGAGGTAATGGAACAGGGCTCAGAAAATGTATTGGCAATTTTTTCTCAGCCTATTGAATCTGATTCAGTTTGGATGAATAATACTATCAGCGGTATCAAAAGCTGGAATCCTGAATCGCCAAATCTCTATGACCTGCGATATACTTTGGTACAGGAAGGTAAAGTTCTTTATCAAAAAACATTACGTGTCGGTTTCCGAACTGTCGAACTCAGAAAGAATGACGGCTTTTATGTCAATGGGGTAAAAGTCATATTTAAAGGTGTCAATCGGCATTCTTCCTATCCAACGACTGGTCGTGCCTTATCCGAGGCAAATCATCGAGAGGATATTTCTTTGATGAAAGAAATGAATATGAATGCTGTCAGAATGTCTCACTATGTACCCGATGAACGATTTCTGGAACTAACAGACTCGATAGGTCTCTTTGTTTTGGATGAGGTGACAGGTTGGCAAGATGCCTACGACACAGCGATTGGACCAAAATTAGTTAAAGCAACCGTTCTAAAAGATGCGAATCATCCTTCGGTGGTAATTTGGGATCATGGCAATGAAGGAGGTTGGGATTTTGCCAATGAAGCTGGATTTCATCAATACGATATCCAAAAGCGACCGATACTTTATCCTTGGCTTCAGCGAAACGGTTTTGATACCTTTCACTATCCTCGATACGAGGCCGGAATTAATCGATTGAGTAACGGTCAGGATGTCTTTTTGCCAACCGAACTGCTTCATGGCTTATATGATGGTGGGCTAGGAGCCGGTTTGGAAGACTTCTGGGAAAGCTATACCTCAAATCCACTTGGTGCAGGTGGTTTTCTTTGGGTTTTTGCTGATGAGGCTATTCTGAGAAAAGACCTGGGCGGTAAATACGATTCTGATGGCAATCATGCCCCTGATGGGATTCTGGGACCTTACCGAGAAAAGGAGGGGAGTTTTTATACCATCAAAAATATCTGGTCCCCAATTCAAATTGAATCATTTACCCTTACCCCTAGTTTTGACGGAAAAATCAGAGTCTCCAATAAATACCTCTTCTCTAACCTTGATCAAAGTAAATTAGAATGGAAAGTTGAAGCATTAGATGCCTGGAAGACTCCGAAAACGCGCTTTGAAGGCATACTTAACTTACCGGAAGGAAAGCCCGGAGAAACTCGAGAGATTTCACTCAATCTTCCTACGGGTTGGTCTCAGGGCGATGTCTTGATCTTGAAGACTATAGGGATTCATGGCGAGGAGCTTTACACTCAATCGAAACCTATTCGAACTCCAGATCTTGGTGTGAAACATTATTTCAGAAATGAAGAAATTGCTGAAAAGTCGAATATCGTAGTTCGAGAGACCTCTACAGACCTACAAGTAGCTGTGGGAAATAAGATCTTCTTTTTTGGAAAAAAATATGCAAACCTTGAATTGGTTCGAGTGGACAGGGACCTATTCTCTTTGGCACAAACACCTGAGCTTGAAGGTATCGAAACCACAGTATCGGAAGTTACTTGGAAGCAGCTAAAAGATGGCTCCGTTCAAATCGGTTCTTCATTTAAACCTTATCCCGGCACTATCACATGGACAGTCTATGAAGATGGGAGACTAAAAATGGAATCTTCAGCCCCTAATTTCAGAGGTAAGGCACTAGACATTTTAGGAATGGGATTTTCCTATCCTGAGGACAAAGTGATTGCTGCAAAGTGGATTGGAAATGGACCCTACCGAGTTTGGCAAAATCGATTGAAAGGAGCAGAATTTGGCCTTTGGGAAAAAAAATACAATAATACGATGACAGGTCATAGTTTTGAAAATCTAATTTACCCCGAGTTTAAAGGATTTCATTCCAATTTTCATGCATTGGAACTGACTACCGAAGAGGGAGTAATCGAGATCAGAACTGAAACCCCGGGTTTGTATTTAGGTCTTTTCAAACCTGAATTCCCAGAACTTTCGACAGCGGGAGTGAGGCCGGCTTTACCAAAGAGTGATCTTTCATTTCTATTTAAAATACCTCCGATTGGCACTAAATTCCACCTGGCAGAAGAGATGGGGCCTCAAGGTCAAAAGGCCTATGGCGTTTCTCATAGCGGAGATCAGGGTTATTCGATGATACTTTGGTTCGATTTTAAATAGGGGATATAAAATCTAAGTCAAAAAGAATTTTAACACTATACAGCAACCCAATTCCTATGCGAAACCTATTAAGTCTATTTTTCCTCACGATAATCAGCAGTGCGGCGGTAGCCCAAGGCCCAGTTTTAAAAACCAATTGGACAGATCAAGTTGATGCTGTGGCTCCGCATCAAGAATATCCCAGACCTCAGTTGGTCCGTGGTAACTGGCAGAACCTTAATGGCCAGTGGGACTATGCGATTGCTGCCAAAGGACAAGAACCTGCTGCGATAAAAGATGGTAAAATAACGGTTCCATTTGCTGTGGAATCCTTGCTTTCAGGAGTTCAAAGGGCAGTAGGACCGGATTCCGAACTCTGGTACGCGCATGCTTTTGACCTAAATTTAACTACTGGAAAGAATCGGATTTTACTTCATTTTGGGGCTGTTGATTGGGAAGCAGAAGTTTGGGTGAACGATCAAAATATTGGAATTCATCGTGGCGGATTTGATTCGTTCAGCTTTGACATCACCCAATATTTAGCGAAAGGAAAAGCTCAGAAAATCAAATTGAGAGTTTGGGATCCGAGTGATTCAGGACCTCAGCCTCGCGGCAAACAAGTCAAAAGCCCAAAAGGAATTTGGTATACTCCAGTGACCGGAATCTGGCAAACTGTTTGGGTAGAATCAGTTCCGAACACCTATTTCAAATCAGTTTATTCTATGACTGATTGGGACAAGTCTGCGCTAGTATTCTCCCATGAAATTATCGGAAATACCGATGGGATGAATTTACAAATCGTAATTAAAGATGGCGAAAAGGAAGTTTATTCAAGCATTGGCTCAATTTCTGATTCCAAAATTATCATGCTTTCCGATCCGAAAGCATGGTCTCCAGACAGCCCTTTTCTTTACGATGTGAACGTAAGTTTGCTGCTGGGGAAAAAGGTTATTGATGAAATTACTTCCTATGCAGCGTATCGAGATATCCGAATGGCCGAGGATTCAGACGGTTTCCAGCGGATGTTCTTGAATGGAGAGGTACTTTTCCAGTATGGTCCACTGGATCAAGGTTGGTGGCCTGATGGCTTATACACTGCTCCGAATGATGAAGGGTTAGCTTTTGACATCGTCAAAACTAAGGAGCTGGGCTTCAATATGATTCGTAAGCATGTGAAAGTAGAACCAGCTCGCTGGTATTACCATGCAGATAGAATTGGGATGCTCGTCTGGCAAGATATGCCAAGTGGAGATATGGGAAATCGATGGGAAGTTCGTCCCGGAGTGATCCGAGAAGGAATGTACAAGGAGCGAACTGTCGAAAGTGAAGAAATCTTCAGGACGGAATGGTACGAAATCATCAATGAGTTTAAGTTCTTCCCTTCGATTATTGCCTGGGTTCCTTTTAATGAGGCTTGGGGCCAATTTAAAACAACTGAGATTGTAAACTTGACTAAGAAGCTGGATCCCACTCGACTAATTAACTCAGCTAGTGGGGGAAATTTTGAAATGCAAGGAACCGATGTAGTCGGAGATATGCTCGATCTGCACAATTATCCCGATCCGGTGATGCCAGATCCTTCGATTTACGGGAAAACCAAGTTGATGATTTTGGGTGAATTTGGTGGTTTAGGCCTGCCAGTGGAAGGTCATACTTGGTTGAATAAGGATAATTGGGGCTATCAGAGCTTTACCTCTAAGGAAGATCTTCAGAATCGATATGAGAAATTGATGGTCGATCTCAAAAAGTTAATTCCTCTGGGACTCGCCGGAGCGATATATACTCAGACGACTGATGTGGAGATTGAGACCAATGGCTTGATGACCTATGATCGAAAGATTGTAAAGTTTGATGCGGATTTTCTAAAGAAAATCCATTCAGGTCTTTATAGATGAAAATTTAGCTGAAGTAAAAAGCCCAAATCTGAATCAGATTTGGGCTTTTTTTATTTCGCCTGATGCTCATTTTATACTTCTCGGAATTCCTCAACCATTTTTTATAATTCTGCAAAGTCTTTTAGGCTTCTCTAGATTCCCAATCCTTGATTTGGTGTTAGCGCTGTGTCAAGCAATCGATCACCTGCGTTTCTCAGGCATTTTTCTAAGGTAGGACAATATGTTAAGACTTTTTCATTGACGAATTCTCCGTTGATCAATTGTGATAAACCACGACAAATCGCTAAGTAAAAATAGCATCTTTATTTATGGAGCGGCTTACCTATTCCTTCGGAGAAATTTTCCCGGATTGCTTTTCATTTATACCTACCAGAATCTCTCTTTTTCTTACCCGCGAAAAATTCTCATACGGAATAATTCCATCTCCGTAGTAAGTTGAATATACCTTGGTGAAATTGGCCCCAAAGAAGAAAATAAGACAGGAGTAGGAAATCCAAAGCAGAAATAAAATAATCGATCCGGCTGCTCCATAGGTTGAGCCTGGCTCCGCTATTGAAAAGTAATAACCTAACAAGAACTTGGCTATAACGAATAAGAATGCCGTAAGAACAGCACCGCTCCATACAGTCCGCCATTTTATTCTAGCATCAGGCAAATACATAAATATCAATGCAAAGAGTGCGGAGATGACACTAAATGAAAGTAAGAAGTCGATTGCCCACGTGATATAGATCACAAACACGGGAAGTGCGGATAAAATAAAATCACTAAAAATAGAAAGTACAGCGGTGAGCAGAAAGCTTATCAATAGGAGAAATCCCAAAACCAAAACAAAACCAAAGCTGATCAGGCGGTCTAAAAGCACACGCTTAAAGGACAGTTGCTTAGTCAACTTGATTTCCCAAATTTCATTCATTGAGATTTTTAAATGAAAGAACACCCCTGTCGCACCAAAGATCAAAACGCCGATACCTATTACAGACGCAATAAATGAATTGCCACTTCCCTGCGTCTGCGCTACAGTTCCTTGAATATATTCTGCCGCTTCAGTACCTAAAGCCGATGCAATTCGACTGGTTAACCTTCCTGAGACGATATCTCTACCCCAAATTGCACCTACGGAATTGATCACAATCACTAATAAAGCTGGGAGCGAAAGCACAGCATAATAGGCTACAATTGCACTCATTCTCCAAGGATCATGCTTATTCCACTGAATATAGCTTTGAGCTAAAAGCTTAGGGAAATCCTTCAGAACAAATTTTTTCCTGTTGATCATATATACAAGTGATCCCGTTTATTTTGAATTTGAAGGAAAATTCATTTCACTAATCTCTTCTTTGAGGTTGACTCCGCCCTTAATTCCAAAATCCAAGGTTCGGATAGGGAATGGGATCATGATTCCTTCAGCATCAAAGGCTTTCTTGAGTGATTTGATAGCCTCATTTCGGACCGGAATAAAGTCAAGTTGCCCTTGTTTGAAATCTGCCCAAATATTAACTGTGAAATTGATGGAACTGTCTCCGAATTCTGTCCAGAAAAGTGTGGGTTCTTCCTCCATAATCCGAGATTTCAGGCCTCTCATTGCTTCTAGGGCTACACGCTCTATGTGCTCTAAATCTTCCCCATAACTCACCCCACAAGCCACTTGAATTCTTCTTTTTTGAAATTCGGTGTAGTTTACAAAGTACTCCTGAAAGAGGTAGCGGTTGGGTATATGCACGACTTGGCCATTATAGTTCAATACTTTGGTTATTCTCAGGCTGATATCAATTACAGTACCTTCATGGCCATCCTTGGTCTCGATTATATCTCCCAGTTTATAAGGTTCATTGAAAGTAATGTAGATACCAGATATAAAGTTGGCAGCGGTATCCTGAAAAGCAAAACCAAGAGCTAATCCTAATATTCCTAGACCTGCAAGTATGGAGGATACAGTTTTACTAAGATCCATTACTGAAAGTGCCAGCATGATCGCCAAGACTATGATTGAAAAATAGAAGAGTTGACCCAAAAATTTACTGATTGTTGGGTTAGCACCTAATTTCTGGATGTATTTAGCAGAAAATTTTCGCCCTAATTTTGCAACGAAAATAGCTAGGACCAGTATTATGATTGCTAATACTAGATTTGGCAAATTGCTAATGGCTGCTTCAAACCAAAAGTTGAGCTTATTACTGATAGTGCCTATTATCTCTTTTGTCTCAAATCCAAAAATATCTGTAAGTGTCATAGAAATTATATAATTTTTAATTGTAAGAAGTGCGCCAATAATCAAGTTTGATGATTTTTTTCTCTCACACTTTTGCAAATTAAAGGGACTTGAATCTGGGAAAATTCGAGCGCAATTAGGTTTCTACCTATTTCAATTGGGACTTTCAGTAGCTCTTAAAACCAACGGAAACTCATATTATCACTAATTTCTCTTGTGAAAGGATCATGCCACTCTAGGCTAATCATCTTTATTATTTACTCACCTTCTCAAGAATTGTCAGTAATTCTCTCTCTTCAACCTTGTAGTCCTGACTTCTCAACTCTTCGCTAATTACTAAAGAATCGCAATCATTAGTCAAACAATAATTGACGACCTCAGGGTCCAAGTAATGGTTCTTACAGATAGAAATGGTATGGCCCATTAAATTTGCTACCATTCGGATCAGTTCTGTTTCTGGTTTTCTCCGAGTCCCTGAAACTTCAGCCAATGCTTTTTCCCGGAATTTTACGCAAAGCCCATTTGCTCCCCAGGTGCGAAAATACTTTGCAGTGAAATAATGATCGTCTTCAGCATCTTGATTTAGGTATTCATTTATATCAGAAGAATCCAGTGTAGACCAAGAATTATTTTACTTGTATCTAAAAATCTCGTAGCCCGGCAGCTGCGAACAGGTCTTGAGTAGCTTCACCAATCTCTTTTTGGTAAGTTTTAAATTTTGGGTAACTCCGCTTTTGCCTATGTAATTTAATTCTAACTCATTCCCGTTAATCTCGAGGTGTTTTCTTCTAAGTGTAGTAAGACCGTAAGTACTATTCGCTTCTGTGTATTGACTATTACCTACCCGGATGTATAGCTCATCCATAACAGCTACGGCCAAAGCCAAAACTTTCTGTTTCGGCCAATCCGCTTGCTCAAGATCACGCTTGTATCGCTCCCTCAAATTGGGGAGAAACTGCCCAAAACTGCGAAGCTGTTTGTATTTAAGTTTGGTAGAATAGGAAGACCAATTCTCATGATAGCGATATTGCTTTCTATCCTTCTCATCAATACCGGTGGCCTGAAGGTAGATATTGGATTTTGGGCTTATCCAAACCTCCTTCCATGCTGGAGGAATAACCAAGGCGGCGATTCTGTCTAGTTCTTTGGAATCAGATATCCTTTTATCTGACTGATCGAAAAATTGAAATTTATCATCTTTTTGTTTTCTTGAGTAGCCAGGACTGTTTGCTTTGATATAAATAAGTCCGCTCGGAAGCGCTGATGGATGCACCATAAATAAGAAGAATTTGAATACTTCACTGTTCAATTTAAGTGCGAGCTGTGCCATCAGAACTGGTTAAATATTACCGGCTGCGAATGGAAGATGGCCAGCAGTGAGTGGAACTCAATAAATATGGGCTAGTTGAGAACCTCATATCTTTCTGTGATAACTGATCCTTTCACAGCTATAATATGATCCGGTTATTTTCCCATTTCTAAAGAAATAGGCACAAAAAAACCGGCTATGAGCCGGTTTCTTGATTTCAGAGATTGCCCCTCAATTCTTGTTCGCGTTCGATCGCTTCAAAAAGTGCTTTAAAATTCCCCTTTCCAAAGGACTTAGCACCCTTTCGCTGGATAATTTCAAAAAACAAAGTTGGTCTATCTTGTATAGGTTTGGTGAATATTTGTAATAAGTAACCTTCCTCATCTCGATCTACCAAGATATTCAAATCTTTCAAGGGCTGAAGATCTTCATCGATTTGACCTACACGGTCTAATAAATCATCGTAATACGAGCTGGGAACTTCTAGAAACTCCATACCTCTTTTTCTCAATTCCCCTACGGTATGAATAATATCATCGGTAGCAATTGCCATGTGCTGCACCCCAGGACCTTTATAGAAATCTAAGTATTCTTCGATTTGGGATTTCTTCTTTCCCTCGGCTGGCTCATTAATGGGGAATTTCACATAACCGTTTCCATTGGAAACCACTTTGGACATCAACGCAGAATATTCGGTGGAAATATCCTTATCATCGAATGTGATCAATAGCTTGAACCCCATGACGTTTTCATAGAATTCAACCCAGTGATCCATCTCTCCCAAGCCAACATTTCCGACACAATGATCAATGTATTCTAACCCAATCGAAGTAGGAGTGAACGCACTCTTTCTAGGTACATAACCTGGGAGGAAAACTCCTGAATAATTTTTCCGCTCTATAAAAGTGTGAATCGTTTCACCATAAGTTTTGATGGAAGACACTGTAACAGACCCAAATTTGTCACTAAGGACTTCTGGTTCAGAGATTGAAACCGCCCCTCTCGAAGTAGTCTCCTTCCAAGATTTCTCAGCATCGTCTACCCATAGTGCCAGTACTTTCACCCCATCGCCATGAAGCTGGATATGTTCGGCAATTGGACCTTCTGGCTGCATAGGAGAAGTTAAAACCAATCGTATTTTTCCCTGTTTCAACACATAGGAAGCACGGTCACGAATTCCAGTCTCTGGTCCTGAATAGGCTATTAGTTCGTATCCGAAAGCGTATTGATAGTATAAAGCAGATTGCTTGGCGTTGCCTACATAAAGTTCTACATAGTCAGTACCATTGAGGGGAAGGAAATCTTCAGTCATCACGGTTATTTTGGGTTTAAAATATTTAATATAAAGTTAGAAAATATCCCAAATAATATTTGGTTTTACCCAGCTTATTCCTGTGAGTTTTTATTGAACCAAACTGTAATCCAGGCTAAGAGTAAAACAGAAACTGCCCAGGATCCGACGGGAGTGCCAACTGCAAGTAAAATTAAAATCAAGTACCAAATCGGGGCGAATACAAAACCGATTAAAAACTTTAAAGTGGCATCAAATACTTTGTCTTTAACTTTTGGACTTCTCCAACTCCAAAACATAAAAAGCGGAAGATGAAATATCTTCATGAGCTTATTTGTTAATCCATTCGACGGTTTTACCGGATTAAGGACTACACCTTCGTTTAGAAACAGAGTTACAGCAGCTCGAGAACTGAGATCAACCTCATGTTCGGTCAAGGATTTTAACTTTGCTTCATAGTCCATACCTGGAATGGTAACTACCAACTTACTGAGAGCAGATTCTACTGTTTTTGCCAGTTTGCCTGATTCAGAAGCCGGCATATCAACAGGGATTGGCCGATCAAAGGTGATTCGAACTTGACTTCCAGATCGTCGATGTGCACTGTAATCCAATGCAACCGGAAGAATGACCGGATTTTTTTCAGGATATTTTTCTTTCAGACCAAAGGCAATTCGGATATAGCCCTTACTCAAAGGCCGAAGATTTCGAATCAAACTATGACTTCCTTCTGCAAAAATTATGATTGTTCCATTCGCTCGAAGTACCTCAAAAGTCTGATCAAATGTTTTTTGATTTTGTTGAATAGTAGAAAATCCATCGCGTAAGCGATATACTGGAAGCATCCTGAACCAGCCGAGAAATTTGGCGGCGACGGGATTGTTAAACACAGAAGCTCGAGCAAGAAAGTAAGGTTTGAGACGTACGTGAGTGGCTAAAACTAACGCATCCACCAATGCATTTTGATGGTTTGCAAGCAGAATGATCGGACAATTCTTGGGGATATTGGATTCTCCTTCGACGATGATTTTTCTATAAAAGCCATATAGGGCGATTTTAAGCATTAATCGGAGAAAGGCATTTAACAAGTATATCATTTACTCAATTCAGAATTTAATGGACTGACCTTTAATTTCCAAAGACTTGCAATCGTCAATCCTGAAATCAAATGCCAGATTCCCCAAAGCGCAGTAATGATAGCCATACCGCCCAACCCATCAAAATAAGTAAATATTAGAACCAGTCCCAAACCTGAATTTTGGATTCCTGTTTCAATAGTCAAAGTCTTGACATCAGCCAAAGGAAGTCCTGAGAGCTTTCCTGTCAGGTAACCAGCCGATAATGCAACAAAATTATGAGCAAATACCCAAAGAAAAATTATTCCGATATACTTTAGAAAAGGTTCCAGATTTCCCAAAAATGCAATCAGCACGAATGCCCCAAAGATTAGAATGCTCAGTGGTTTTAGGATTTTTGCAAAGCGCTCAGCCAAGTCTGGCAAATATTGACGAGTCAAAATACCCAGAATCAAGGGCAAGCCAAGTATAAGCGCTACGGTAAAGAAAACATCCGTGTAGTCGAGGCCAATTTCTCGAATCAGATTGGAGGTCGGCATATAGAAACTTCCCCAAAGTGCAAAGTTAAATGGGGTCATGAAAATCGAGCAACTGGTAGAAAATGCAGTCAAACTAACTGATAGTGCAGTATTTCCGCCTGCCAGACTACTTAGGAAATTAGATACATTGCCACCGGGACATGCTGCGACTAAGAACATTCCCAAAGCCACAGAAGGAGGGGGCTGCATCAATAGGACTAGGCACCAAGTCAAAAACGGAAGTAGAATAAACTGGGAAAATAGGCCCAAAAAAAAAGATTTTGGATTTTTAGCCAGATATGCAAAGTCTCGAAAGCAAAGGTCCAATGCTACACCATACATGATCAGCGCGAGTGCTAGATTGAGCAAAAGTAAATCGCTTGAAGAAAAATTAAGCCGAATTGCGTCGAGGTCGTTTCTTGAATTCATTAGGATCACAAATTTAATCCAAGAAATTTAGAATAAAAAAGGTTCAAGTCTGAGGACTTGAACCATTGGATTTTGATTAGATTTTACTTATTTCTCTTCCATCTTTTCGAGTGAAACTGCATTCATGCAATAGCGCAATCCACTTGGAGCTGGTCCATCTGGGAATATATGCCCGAGATGTGCATCGCAAATATTACAGAGTCCTTCGATTCTGACCATACCGAAGCTTACATCTTTGTGATAACCCACATTTTCTACTTCAATGGGCTGTGTAAAGGAAGGCCAGCCAGTACCACTTTCAAACTTCTCACTTGAATCAAATAAAGGAGTCTTACAGCAAATGCAGGCATATTTACCAGGTTCAAAAAGGCTACACATTTCAGAACTGTGCGCTCGCTCAGTTCCTTTTTGCCTCGCCACATAAAATGCCTCCGGGCTGAGTAATTCTTTCCATTCCTTTTCAGTTTTCTCTACTCGATTAGGCGGAGTAGGACTACCATTGTTGGCAAATTTGATAATGTCGTTCCAGTTTAGCATACCTTTATTACAAAGTTTTAGGCTTATTTGTTCAATAATTTAACTTAAACACAAGTTATCAAATTGGGATTTGAGATTTAAAATAAGCGAAATAAAGCCCAAACAGAACAGTTACAATTGGGAATGAAAGCAAATCGGGATTAGGAAGAATAGTTTGTTACAAAAGATAAAGATCCAAGTTTGAAGACTTGGATCAGTTTATTCTCACCGACAATGCTAGTGCTTAGCATATATTAAGCCGTTCAATTGAAAATACTTGATTTTCGGTACTTTAGGTTTCTACCAGTCAAGAATCAATTTGACTACTGATTGATTTTGAAGAATCTCGGAAACTTATAAGTTATCCTCAATGTGAAAATTCATGAAAAAATAACTGTCCTACTTCTTCTTGTACTTGCAGTGAGTTTTGGCTGTAAAGAAACTGAAAAACCTGTGCTAATCTGTGGTATGATAGATCCAGTTGCAGATTTACCATGGTTAAATACCCTGACCAATGAGTTCAATGATTCCTATTTTGGAGTATACTATTCAATTTCAAAAACAACCTATGCGGGCAATGATGCATTTACCTTGAGAAACTGCTGCCCGAACTGCAATTCGATGATTCCGGTTTATTCCTGCACAGGCGATCAATTAGGCATATTAGCTGCAAATACCGGAATCAATCCAGCGATATTAAATCATGAAGTAATGATCTGGAAATTTGACTTATATACTTGAAAATAGCAGTTTTATGTTTCATAATTGGCTATTCTAAAATACTAATTGAATAGATTTTTTGATCTGATTGACCGGAAGCCAATTTCAAAATCCCTTCCTTTTCTTCGAAATTTTGGCTGCTATCCACCGAATCTGCAATTCCCAGCCAAGGCTCAATACAAACAAAAGGAGCGGCTGGCTTTGCCCAAATCCCGAGGTAATTGAAATCTTCAAAATCAACTGCAAGCAAAGGGCCTTTCTTTCGATGAAACAGCTTAACGCTGCTAGACTTCAGATTTTTAAAAACTAAGGCATCGTAATCAAACAGATGGGAGTGAAGGGGTAAGTTTTTAGTATGATCAAGTATGGGCTTTTGCTCCAAACTGATCAACCCACTTTGATCGATCAACCAAGTAGCAGCTGTTTCTTCCTCTTCAAATTCCAAATAATAGTCTTCATAGCTTTCATCTGCCTTTAGCGGACAATTAAATGCTGGATGCCCGCCAATTGAGTACAACATACTTTCGTCAGCAGAATTAGTTATCCGATGCTGAATTTGGAGGCTTTTTCCGTCCAACAAAAATGTTATTTCCAAGCTGAATTTGAAGGGATAAATTTCCAATGTTTCTGCATCCCAAGCCATTCCAAACCGGAGAAAATCGGTGCCTGATTCGATGAGTTTGGGTTTCACAGAATTCCTTACCAAACCATGCTTAGGAAGCTCAAAAAATTTACCCTGATAATTGAGCTGCCCATTTTTCAAGGCTCCAATAATTGGAAACAATACTGGAGCTTGGCCAGTCCAAAAAGCGGGATTTCCCTGCCACAGGTATTCTTGATTGGAATGTTTGGATCGAATGGAGGATAACTCCATCCCGATTGAATTGACTTCAACCCAGAGGTCTGCGGATTCAATACTATACTTCATTTTTTAAACTTTATATATTGGTTTTTAGTCTATCTAATTAATTTCGACTGACTTTGCCAATCCCATTTACATCTTCCTTAATCACTTTAGGATTACCACTATAATTCACTGATCCTATACCATTTACAGTGATTGATAATTCATCTTCGCAATACACATCTATTTTCCCTATACCTGAAGAACTCAAGGTCATTTTCTGGGAAATAAGTTTTGACGCATCGATTCTGCCCATTCCTTCATTGGATAGTTTAATCGATTCTACATTTCCCCGAAGTACAATACTCCCCATCATATTGAAGTTGGCATCGATCATCTTAGCTTCAATTTCCAAGTCAATCTTTCCGATACCATCACCAGTAATAATGAGATTTTCCACTTGGATAGTATTCTCGCTTTCAATAGTTACAACTCCATCAAAACTTAACTTGTGCAAATCAGAAACAGTCAAATAAATGTCAGGAGTAAAGTTCTCAAAGATATTCTTAACATCATCTTCATCCCTATATCCAATTTCTAAAAGATCTCCATTTTCATTGATTTCGAGCAACGAAATAGCTTTTTCGTCTCCTTCAATCCGGAGTGATTCATTATCCCCCTGACGTAGGTAAAGGTTTATGCTCCCAGAAATTTTTACTTGAGAAATACCGTTAAGATCACGTTCATCGGTGACAGATTCACCTGAGTCTATTCGATCTCTGGAAGATCGAGAAGTACAAGAAACCATCGCCAAAAAAGAAATAGCTAGTAAATAGTATTGCGTTTTCATATGCTGAGGGGGTTAAGTTTTAATAAAAATTAATCAATAAATATACTCATCCTTGGGAGTTGAATCGTGTTGGATTTCGGATTAGACAATTTGTACCGACAAAAACAGGCAGCTGTAAAGTAGAATAAAATCAGTTTTTTCTTCCATCCTGTTGGCTTATCTTGACGACAATTCAAGCGCTTTTGATTTTAGTAAACACCCTCAATTCCTTTTATGAATAACCTTACAGTCCGCTTTCTCCAACTTTTACTTGTATTCGGTTTACTAGTTTCATGTAAAAGTAATAAGGCCACTTTCTCAAAAAAGGATATCAGATCCAGTCAAAAACTAATCGGACTGGAATTTTCGAATCAAGCGATCGATACTATGTATAGCTATTTAGTCGGAAACAAGCTGGGGTACGATTCTCTTCGGCTCTACAAGACCGCAAACGAGACCTTCCCGGCAATGATGTTTGATCCGCATCCTTTGGGTTTTCAATTTCCCGAAAGAAAAGAAAATCCAGAATTTGTAATTCCGGAAGGAGTGGAGCTTCCTGAGGATTTGCAGGATATTGCTTTTTACTCAATTCCTAAACTTGCTTCGCTACTCAAAAATCGAAAAATCACTTCTGAGCAACTCACCCTGCTTTATATTGATCGAATCAAACGCTATGACGGACAGCTGCTTGCTGTGATTACGCTTACGGACAGCATGGCTTTGGCTCAGGCCAAACGGGCGGATCGAGAAATTGCAGCAGGGAATTACAAAGGAATTCTCCATGGAATTCCCTATGGCGTCAAGGATTTGATGGCTGTAAAAGAGTATAGGACGACATGGGGATCAAAGCCTTATGAAGATCAAGTGATAGATTATACTGCTACGGTAGTTCAAAAACTGGAAGAGGAGGGAGCTGTTTTGATTGCCAAATTAGTCTCCGGGGCTTTGGCTAGAGGGGATGTTTGGTTTGGTGGGGAAACAAAAAATCCTTGGGATCTTACGCAAGGTGCAAGCGGTTCTTCTGCAGGTTCTGGTTCTGCCACCTCTGCCGGATTAGTGGCTTTTGCACTTGGCACGGAGACTTTAGGCTCTATCGTTGGTCCTTCCAGCCGAAATGGAGTGACCGGACTTCGCCCTACTTATGGAAGGGTCAGTCGCCACGGTGTGATGAGTTTAAGTTGGTCTATGGATAAAATCGGCCCAATCACGCGATCTGCCGAAGATGCAGAAATCGTGTTTGAAGCCATATATGGTAAGGATGTAAAAGATCCGAGTACGAATGATGTTCCTTTCAATCGCTCGTCAAAGACTCCAGGCCAATTAAAAGTTGGCTATTTGAAGGGAGAAATAGATAAGGATACGACAGATGTAGGCAAGAATCTTCAAGCGGCTTTGGAAGTGCTTGAGAAATTAGGAGTGAAGCTGGATTCGATCGCTTTTCCGGCAGATTATCCCTATGCTGTTTTTGATATTATCTTGCGAGCCGAGGCGGGAGCTTACTTTGATGAGCTCGTTCGTTCGGGTGAAGTGGATATGATGGTGGAGCAGCAGAAAAGTTCACGCGCAAATTCCCTTCGTCAATCTCGTTTTATTCCTGCCGTAGAATACCTTCAAGCTAATCGACAACGAAGACAGCTAATCGAGGAATTAAATACCCTTTTCAGTCAATATGATGTGATTATCGCACCTACAGCTAACTTCCGTCAATTGATGGGGACTAATCTAAGTGGACATCCAGTGGTTTGCATTCCTAATGGTTTGGATAAAAAAGGAAGACCGACAAGTTTTACGCTGATCGGAAATCTCTATGATGAAGGAAGTATTCTAGCTTTGGCCAAAGCCTACCAAGCAGCAACTGATTTTGAGGAGCAACATCCACCTAAGTTTATCAAGTAAGATTTTTTAACGCTATGGACCTTAATTCCATTACAGACAAGGAATTTGATTCCCTTTATCCTCAAAAAATAAAAATGCTTTCCGGTACGCATTGGACACCAGTAGCTATTGCCAAAAAAGCTATTGACTACTTAGGGGCCGATGGCAAATCTGTTCTTGATATAGGTTCAGGTTCGGGGAAATTCTGTGTAATCGCAGCGGCCTATTCCCATTCCAAAATCACAGGTGTAGAACAAAGAGCCAATCTCGTTCAGATTTCAAGAAAATTAGCGCTAACCTATCAGTTGGAAAATTTAGATTTCATCCACGGTGACATGCTAAATATTGATTTTACTAGCTATGACAACTTTTACTTTTTCAATTCTTTCGAAGAGAATATTAATCTAAAAGATAAGCTGGGAAAGGAAAATGAGATCAACTTGGATAAATTCAATGCCTATATCCTGTTTTTAAAAGAGCGCTTTGATTCCGCTCCACTCGGAACAAAAATCGTAACCTATTGTGGGAATTGCGAAGAGATTCCAGCGAGTTATCGATTAGTGAAATCGGAAAACAAGGGAAAACTTAAATTTTGGAGCAAAGGAATTTAGCTAGTGATTCCAAATATTTCTCATCACATCTTTTGAATAAAGCACTTGAGAATACTATTGACTGAAAATTAAACGCAGCTAAAATCGCCACGACCAATTTGAAAATTCTACTTGATTTGGGTTCTGAGTTGAATTACCACAATTTTATGGATCACATCAAAACATTCAATATTCCGAAAGTGGAAACAGATGCTCCAAAAGCAATAGAGTAGCTCGCATTTCCTCCAAATATAAGTGTTGCCGCATCGCTTAATGGCGCTACACTTCCTGCTAAATCATCTGGAGACATTATCCCAAATAATGAGATGCAACAAAAAAAGGTAGAGAAATAGGACCAACGATACGCTAATAAGCGTTCCCTTGGAAATATTTTTTCAGGTTCTTTACTATTATCGGTAGGAATAGTGGCAGCTTCGACTCCCATAAAAGCAAAAAAACAACCTACCGAAGCATTCGTGATGGCTTAACAATCTGGAGATCCAGAAAGATTGACTGGAGTAAAATGTTCGGGACTGAAAAATAAAATTCCTCCAACCGCCCTGCAGGTCAAGATCGATTACCTGCGCCTACCATGGACGCCGCTTCGATCTGCAGGGAGAATTTCAGTACATGCCGCAGTTTCAAGATGCCCAAGACTTCCCAAGAATCGCAGATAATCTACATCGCTTCCCATTGAAGCAATGGGGACCTTGGCTTTTTACAGGATTAGATGACTCGATGGATTTCCAATCGGTGAGTGATGCGATGGATAGCAAGGTTGGCTTTCTTCCGCTCCCAGAATTCAAAGAAGACCAGAGTCGAAACAAGGATCACTTGAATAATACCCATTGGGCTTTGTACTGTGATAATTACTTGGAAGGATTTCACATTCTTTTTGTTCATGACCGTCTTAATGAAGCCTTGGACTGTGGAAAATATGAGGCAGCACTTTATTCGCATTGTAATCTTCAAGTCAGTCATTCAGCAGGAGGAGAGCATATTTTTGATTTGCCTATAGGTCATGAAGATTATGTAAAGCAGATCTCGGCCTATTATTTCTGGATTTTTCCAAATATGATATTCAATTTTTATCCTTGGGGCTATTGGATCAATATTGTAAAACCGATCGCTTTGAATCAAACCAAAGTCAGCTTCCTTACTTATGTTTATGATGAATCCAAGCTAGACACCGGAGCTGGCGCTGGCTTGGATAAGGTAGAGCGCGAAGATAAATTTGTGGTGGAAGGTGTTTTTAAAGGAATGTCATCCAGAGTCTATCAAATCGGGCGCTTTTCACCAAAAATAGAATAGGTAGTTCACCATTTCCAGGAGTTGTTAGCTTCTTTTTTAGCTAAATGAAATAATAGATAGCCCAAGAATTAATCCTAGGGCTATCTTTAATCACACAAAATAAATTGCCATGTTTGATGGTCGGGACTTTCCCAAATCGCTCGAAGAATCACGTTTCGAATTCTGGTTAGAACAAGGTAGAACAAGTAAGATTTCCTATGCCTACATACTTATACTTTGGGATGAGGTCGAAGGAGAATATTTGCCTGTGTTTGTGGAGGATCGTTCAGCTATAGCAAGCTATGAGCGCTATGGTGAATCTGTGGGAAGACAAGCGCTTGTAGCCGCATACGACTTGTTTTCAGAATCTCGAATAGCTTAGAAAGTAGGTATTCCTTTTTAATCATTATCCTTAATTATAACAGCTTCAGAACTAACGCTCTATTGCCAATTGGAACACCATTGCAAGTCAGCAGACTGGGATGACTAGCAGTCATAACCAATTATATTTTTGATTATGCTTTTTACTGCTACAATCGTAGCGATAGCCATAGTTTTTACGTGTAACTATCTTTCAAAAAAGATAGCCAAATGAAATAGAAAAGAGAAATACTCCTTATTATGGAATGATATGTAAGCCAATTAATGTGTGTTAGGAGGCATCAAATATTAAAGCTTATCCTTGAGTCAAAACATTCAACAGTATAGTTTTACAGACCTAACTAAAAAAATTTGTTTTGACTTCCTCCACAATACCAGTCATACTAACCTTTGATGCGGTATACCTCTTGCCTGCAACAGTAACACTAGTCTCCCTAAAAAAATCATCCTGAGAGACAGTTCAAGATCTATCTGATCAACGAAGAATCTAATCCTGATTGGATAACTTTGGGCAGTTATGGTTCAAAACATGGGCTCTGAGGTCATCCTCAAATCGCTGAGCTTGGATTCACTTTCAAAAGTAAAATTGAATCGGCATTTTACCTTAGCCACATACTTTAGATTGTTTGCCGCTAATTTGATTGGTGAATCAAAGGTGCTTTATCTGGATTCAGATATCCTTATCAATGGTGATTTGACGGAACTTTGGGAGAGTATCCTTTAGCTGCTGTAGAAGATTTTTTAATGGATAATTTCCAAAGGCTAAACCTGAGCTCTGAGGCCGGTTATTTCAATTCAGGAGTTATGATTTTACAATTGGATAAATGGAGAGAGTTGAATCTTGGAGATACTGTAATTGATTAATTATATGAGTTTCCCGAGAAGATTGAACATGTGGATCAATGTGGTTTGAATGCCGTTCTAAGCGGCAACTGGTATCGTTTGGCTCCAAAAAGGAATTTATAATCGCATGAGATCCGGGATTCAGATGCTATTCTCAATAAATCATATTTTTCTGAGAATGATTGGACTACAGCATTGAATCATCCTCATATCATTAACTTTAAAGGAGTTCCCAAACCTTGGAATCTACGTTCTAATCAACCTTATAAACCCCTCTAAAGGATATGTCATCCTGATTCTGGTGAATACTTTTATAAGTTAGCTGCTGGATTTTAACATTTCTTTTCCCTGCAGAAGCACTAAGGATATGATTAGTATTTATTAAATAATTGGGTGTTTCAGCCTGACTCTCCGTCTTCGGTCTGCCCTCGGTTGTCTAAATAAGCAAATAAAGTAAGGCTACTGACGTGATTGTGGATAACATATAATGTATCAAGAAAAGAAAACCGTCCAATTATTGGATTGGGGATTACTTGATCTTGGCGTAAAAAGAGATGAGATTATTATAGCGACCAAAGTCTTGGCTAGGATGAATCATAAGCCAAATAGTACTGGGCTAGCTAGGTACCATATTTTTAACTCATTGGATGCCATTTTGAAGCGACTCCAACTAGAATACATGGACATCTTATATGTTCACGGAGTAGATCCAGCGACAGCTTTGGAAGAAATAGTGAAATCCCTTAACGACATCGTGGCTTCTGGGAAAGTAAGGTATGTTGCCATTTGCAACTGGATGGCTTGGATGGTCGCCAAAGTATAGTCAATTGCTGAATATCAAGGATATCAGAAATTTATTGGCTTACAATATTATTATTCAGCTGCCAGCAGCGATATTGAACATGAATCAATCCCAATGGCAGTAGCTCATGACTTGGCGATATTCCCTTGGAGCTCATTCCAGTAAGATTACTTACTGGTAAATTCACCGGGAAAGGAGCTGATTCAGAATCGAGAAGAACCAATTTTGATTTTCCTCCAATAAATGAGGAAAAAGCTTACGATCTAGCCGATTTCATGGGTGAAATCGCAAAGGAACAGGAGGCCAGCATTGCCCAGATTGCTTTGGCTTGGGTAAGAGAGCAGTTAGGAGTGACCAGTACCAGTATTGGTGGAAAAACATTGGTACAGTCCAATTCAAGTACCGCTTCAATCGAAATACAATCAACTCTGGGAGTAGCTAGGTAAAATAGATCAGATCAGTCCACTGCCGATGCAATACCCTGGCTGGATAGTCGAGCGCCAGTCTATCTATAGAAAGTAAAAAAATCAAAATTTGATTCAGTCTGCCGCTCCAGTTTTTGAAAAGTACAGGCTAGACTTTTTTTGCAAAAAATGTGAATTATATTTTTCAAATGTTCTTTGTATCTTATTCTGGTAAATAGTGATATCCAATTAGATGCAAATGATCGCTTGGAATTATTTTACTTTTTAAAATCTTTCAAAAAATGAAAAAATATTTTGGTCAAAGGCACGCGCTAATTTTTCTGTTCTTATTAGTTTCATCTACCGGCTGTATTAATCTTAAAGCGGTAGGCGAGTTTGCTGGATTTTCGACGGTAAGTATCAGAAATTTTGAACAGATCGAATATTCATTTTATCAGTATTGTATGGATCGGTGCAGAGATGAGGCTATTCGGAAATATGAAATAAGACGAGCCGAGGAATGTACCTGTACGCTTTATCAAGAAGCTGATAGCGTGACCCAGGTGATTTATAATTCTGTTGAAGGATACTTTGAAGGTCTGGGAAATCTGTCACAAAATGAGCTGACTGATTACTCAAGTGATGCATTAGTCAGTGCCTTAAGTGCAGAGGAATTAGGTCCAATGAGAATTGAAGAACAAACAGTAGCTGCTTTTTCCAGCCTCTCCAACATTCTGCTAAGAGCCACAACAGATTCTTATAGACGTAAAAAACTAGCTTCTTACATCGAGGAAGCCAACGAGCCTCTGCAGGTATTATTAGATAAGTTTAAGCTAATCGTAGGGACTAATCTCAAAGGAGAGTTACGATTTAAAAAAGAACGACTCTATGTGCGCTACATGGATATGAAAATGAATAATACACTTCTTTCGGACTATGAAAAAGGGGAAGCAACATCGAATTACTACCAAACTTTAGATGAAATCCAGCGAACGGAAATGGTTCTTGAGGTATTTGCCATAAGTCTTGATGAAATAGCTCAAGGTCATCAAGTGCTCTATGACAATCGGAACAAACTATCTGTCAAAACTCTGAAAGGGATCATGCAAGGATATGCCGGCAACGTAAAGGATTTAATCTCCGAATTCAATAAACTTAATGACTAAGAAAGATGGCAAATCTTAATTCCGACCAATCAAAGCAATTGTCAGACAATTTCTATTTTTTAGGAAGAGCAATAGGAGACTTTAGGTATCACAATTGGAGTCGTCTTACGCTTGATGAAAATAAAGAATTGAGTGATCTACAGAACTCAATTTTGAGATTGGGAGAAGATATTTTAGCCTTTGCTACTACTTTGGTCATGGATGAAGTAGTCGATTCACTGGAAAAGATCAATACAATCACAACAGAAATTAATGGTACGATTAGGACTTTGAATAATATCCAAAAAGGATTAAACGTGGCCGCTGCAGTATTGGTCTTAGGCGTCGCCATCATAAATAGGGACACTAAAGGAATTGGCAATTCAATTAAGGGTATTTACGAAACCTGGAAGCCACCCACTGTTTGATCGCAAGTATAATTTTTTAATTTTTAATTCCACAGAGTCTATTTAAGGGGATTCTCCCAAAGGGGCCTTTAAAAATTAAATCGTGCTGAAAGTAAAATGATTCGTGTTTCTTGTTTCGAATAGAAATCTTGAGAGAAGGTATTTGTCCGAGAATTACCAGCATATCTTCTTGTATCAAATACATCCCGCACGCTTAAAGTCATAGTGCCTTTTCGATCCAAAAATGATTTCTGAATACTGCTATCTACGTAATATACCGCAAGACTTTTTCCCTGAGCCTGAATTTCCGGAGATTCATAGTTGGCGGCGATCTGAAAATTGAAACCAAACGGAAGCTTAAAGTCTTGATTCAGTTTTGCATTCCAAGTGAACCCTTTGTTGGTAAATTCTTCGCTGATATTTGAAGCATTCACTTCTATTCCAGAAAAGGTCATCCCGCCATTGAGTGAGTACCAATCTGAGACTTCTGCCGTTCCGATGAATTCTACTCCGTACGATTGTGCAAAAAGCAAATTATCAGGCTGTGAATATGAAATGCCATCTGCTACAGTCGTGATGAAGTCAATTTGGTTATTGATTTTTCTGTAGAATAAATTGGTCGTCAAGCTGACTTTTTCAAAGTTGGCCAAGTGACCCAATTCAAATGAATTAATCATTTCAGGAATCAGATTTGGATTTCCCCTTCTGACATTTAGACTATCTGTAATATTCGGGAAAGGATTTAATCGCCAGGCTCTTGGACGATCTATCCGACGACTGTAAGTGAATTTGATAGCATGAGTTTCGTTGAGATTATAAAGTCCCTGTACACTTGGGAAAAGATTGAAATAACGTTGCTGATTTGCTTCGTCAGAATTATAGAGATAAGTGTCTACTTGAGTATACTCAGCTCTGAGCCCAACTCCATATTCAAGTTCTGATTTCTTTCCGGCGTAAATCAAGTAACCTGCATGGATTTGATCCTGATATACAAATCTGTTGCTAACTGTAGGATCGGTGACAAAATCTCGGCTGCCTTCATCAAAACGTTGGTAGTTAAAATCATTGTCAAACTCCCGGATGTTGGATTTTAGTCCTGTTTCAAAAGTCCCCTTCTCCAGCGGTTTGATGTAGTCTGCCTGAACGACTGTGATATTTCTCACTTCGTCTGTAAAGGCACGTTCTCTACCCGTTAGATTTTCAGTTAAAGGTTGTTGCGTGTTGTTGAAGATGTCAATATTCTGGGTCTTAAACTGATTCCTGTAAGAATGACTGGCTGTAGCGCGGAATAAATGACCCTTTTCTTTAAAATTATGCTCAAAGATCAAGGCATTGTCCAGTCCATCATCAGTTTCATTTTCGTTGTTTCTCCGGACGTAGTTAAAATCCTTCCCCATCCGAACCTGCTGTGCAAAAAGTGTACTGAGCTGGGTGGTTTCACTTGCTTGAAATACACCCTCATAGCTCAGCGTATTATTTCCGAAACTGTAATCTGCTCCAAAATTGAAGTTATTGCCCACATCCAGATACGAGCTTGTAGTATTCTGATCCAGCATTTCGTCGTCTTCAAAAATGATACGTGTGGACTTTCGTTCGCCAACCGACTTCCAATTTCTGTGATTAAAGCCCGCATAGAGATTAAGATTCAAATTACGATGGTTGATTCTTCCGCCCACATTGGAGCGGTTTCGGGTTCCGTAGGTTCCTTCTAATCCTCCGTGTGTTCCCAGTTCGATTCCTTTTTTCAGTATAATATTGATCACACCACCTTCAGCTTCTGCATCATAGCGCGCATTGGGATTAGTGATGATTTTGATCTCTTCTACTATGCTTGCCGGTAATTGATCAAGGTTCTGGGTCAGAGAAGAATTCCTTCCATTAATCAAAATATTGGTGCTGGAACTCCCTCTCAATGAAATCCCTCCATCATCACTTACAGATACAGAAGGAGTATTTCTTAAGATATCTAATAACGTTCCTCCGGCATTGGCCAAGTTGTTTTCTGGAGTAACGATGAGTCCTTCTAGCGTAGTTCTTATAGGAAGCTTGGAAGTTGTCACAACTACCTCCTCCAGATTTTGACCTTCACTTATAAAACTTAGCTCCCCTAGATTTGTCGTACCAGTTACCTGAAGATCAGAAATAACTAAATCTCGATACCCGATGAAAAATGCTTTGAATATGTACTTTCCCTGAGGAACGGTCAAGTTAAAAACTCCTTCCTCATTGGTATCTGAATAGGCCTCAGGGCTAGTACTATCTATATTTCCAAACAATGCTACTTGTACAAAACCCACTGGTTTTAGTGTGTTGGAATCAATCAGTTTACCTGAAACTTGACCTGTTTGAGCAACCGATTCTAAAGGATTAAAAATGAATAGAAAAAAGATTAAAACTATTGAAATAAAAATGCTTGACTCGTTTTTGGTAGTAGTTGATTCCATCTTCACAATGCTTTTTTTATTTTGTTGAATCTTTATCTTGAATCATTAAACAAAAAACAGTGGGAGAGATAAGTTGTTCAATTTTTCTGAACAGTAGTTATTTTTTACTCATATATCCGCAGCTGCACAAGCAGAAGATAAAAATCAAGTGCTAGTTGGGAAACACTAGCATTGCCAGTACTTCTCCCGATGGCTATACTTACGTCCTCGGCATGCTTCGCCGCGGCGGGCCTGCCTACCAGTAAGTCAGAGAAATTAGGGTACTGGCTTAATTGCGGGTAATCTCAATTTTTAATTCTATATGAGATTAAAAGCTTAGAGAATCTACCAATTAAAATTTGAAGAATTAATCGGATATGAGTTTTATGAGATTTAGAAGCAAAGAATCCTAATTCTTTAAACATCTAAAATCGTAAGCTGACTAGGCAGTGGTTTTGAATTCCTAAGCACTAATAACGTTTAAAAAGTCAAAAATAGTTAACAAACTATCACCTCTAATCTTGACTCAAATTCTCTTTGTTCAAGCGCCTGATTTTCAGTCCAATATTTTTCAAATAAGTTGCCCTTAAAATTAGTTTTTGTTCCAAATTTTTGACCAATTCGTTACTGCCACTTTTCTTTTCAGAAGAACAAATGATTAAGCCTGTATATTAATCTACTATACCTTCTAGATTATTCTGGATTTTTACTATCCTAAATCTGAGTACCACATTATAGGTAGTGGCACAGTCAAAAAGTGATCATATCGTGATAGATACTGTTTTGTCTTATGGCCGTATTAAATCTGCTCCGACTCTTCCTGAATTTGAATTAGAGTTTCTACAAACCAGAGAGGGCTGATTTATCAGGTATGATATTTTAAGCGAAAAAAGCAATTTCTCTACTTTTATGGCCAAAACAAGCTCTCCCGACAGCTGATACGAGCCTTTTCCCATTTGCTTTCAAATCGAAAGACTTTCTCAATCAATAGGGTTTCTAGAGATTATCCTGCCGCCCTTACCATTACCCTATTAACTATTTCAAAATTGCTCTAATTTGGGTCAGTCAAAACATCCAAACATGCAACAAATAAAATTTTTATTGCTATCCCTTTTCCTTTGGGTAGCAATTCTATCGAATAGTATCGCACAGAAAACCGCCTTCACTACTGATGATGCGATCAAAGTAAAAGGTATGGGTAGTCAAAACTTATCAGAAGACGGGAAGTACCTTGCTGGAATACTAAGTGACGGTAGTGCCAGATTTGGTACGGACCATTTTAGATTTCAGGATCCAAGCTACCTAAATGTCTATGCTGGTGAACTGCTTATCATCACTACTGAAGACGCTTCGGAATTAAGACCCTATGCTGGAAAAGCCAAGGTCACCTCTATAGCCTGGGCGCCAAATAATGAAGAAATTGCTTTTCTGGAACAAAAAGGAGGTAAGCTTCACCTGATGATCTACGATGTGGAGCGGAAAAAACTTCGGGAAGTACGTATAAAAGGTGATCCTTTGCTTGCAAATAATGACCTCACTTGGGCCAGCGATAGCAAATCACTTTTTGTCCATACTCGAGATGCAGCTTGGATGGCCAAAGCCATGTCGCTTTACAATGAGGCCACAAAAGGTCCTATCGTAGTCTATGATGGTTCAAAACCTTTTTTAAAATGGGATGAGATCAGAAATACCAATAGCCTTACGGAATTGCATCAGGTAGACGTATCCAACGGAGCTACGATCAAACTACTTGGTGAGTCAAACTTTAGCGGAATCTATGCAAGTGAAGATGGTCAGCATTTGATATTCAATGAAAATTTTCCCTTAAAAACAGCTTACGAGCGTAGTGCGGGTACAGAATATCAAACTGCCTATCTAAATCTGAATCAACAAGATTCTGCAAAAATCATCTATCCGAGAAGTGAAAAACGACGAGATTTCACCTGGTCTGAAAGTAAATCTGCCTATGCATGGATTGATTCAGGCAATGTCTATATCCAAACACTTGGTCTGGATGATGCGAAAAACCTGACTAAAGGAAAAGCTTTCACTGACGAGGAAAAGAAAGAGGAAGTGAAGTTTTCAGTGATGGCATGGAGCCCTCAAGAAGGACAGTTGTTGCTAAGTTCGAAGAAAGGTTATTGGTTGGCAGATGCTGAAGGGAATAGCCTAGAAATGGTCTATGAATTACCAGAGGATACGAAAAAAGCTCCGGATCTGGAACTTCTGAATTGGTCACAAGATGAGCGCTACCTGGATTTTGGGTATTCCAGCAAAGAGAAATGGGAGCGGGGCTTCACCCGATTTGATCTGGAAAGTAAGGAAATGAAAAATCTTTTGGTAGATGGTAATTTGTATTCCAATGTTCAGCATTCAAAAGACGGATCCAAAGTAATATTAAGCGTTTCGGATGGAGATCTCCCACCAAATGTGATGGCGACGGATATGAATTTCAGTGCTATGAAAGCGCTCACGGATCTAAATCCTTGGATGGCTGATAAGAAGCTAACGCGATCAGAATTGATTACTTACCGTAATGTGGACGGCAAGGAATTAAAGGGGATTTTATACTATCCCGTGGATTATGAGCAAGGCAAAACCTATCCACTTGTATGCGAAGTTTATGAGCAATTCTTTGACAATGGCTACAACCGAAATATGAACCTGATTGCCAATCATGGTTATTTCGCGCTTCGCCCTTCTGTTGATTTAGAAATGGGCTATCCCGGAGAAGCTTGGGTAAAAGGCATTACTTCAGCGATTAACAAATTGGTAGAAGAAGGAAAGGTTGATAATGATCAAGTAGGCGTTCATGGCACCAGCTATGGTGGATATGCAGCTTCCTTGCTGATCACACAGACTGATCGATTTGCAGCAGCGATCAATATTTCTGGAAAAGTAAATATCATCAGTTTCTTGGGTGATAGTCCGAAAATAGGAACCCGTAACTATTCCGCAGCAGAAAATGGTCAGGATCGCATCGGAGGTTCGCTTTGGGATGAGCCTTTGAAATATTTTGCGACTTCTGCTGTTTTGTATGCTGATCGAATCAAAACTCCTCACTTGATTTTGACAGGTGAAGGAGATTGGAATGTGCCTGGAACAAACTCCCGAGAGCTCTATTATGCGATGCGCCGATTAGGCAAGGAAGTGATCTGGGTGAATTACCTCAATGGAGGCCATGGCGCCGGAGCAGCAAGTGATGAAGGCGATTTTCACGATCAATGGAATCGAATCTTTGACTTCTACGAGGAGCAATTTAAAAAATCAAAGGAGAAGGATAAAGATGGGGTCAGCAAAACGGTGGAGTAGTAAATTAGAGAATGGAAATAGGGATTAGGAGAATGGAGAACAGAGAACCAAGAACCGAGAACCAAGAACAGAGAACCGAGAACAGAGAACCGAGAACAGAG
>Ga0222647_1000020_pt1 | contig 81039 bp, 64 predicted proteins | sample AntAcemetagen333_FD_179864 | JGI IMG/M metagenome (GOLD analysis project Ga0222647, IMG submission 179864) | Saline water microbial communities from Ace Lake, Antarctica - #333 | ecosystem: Environmental > Aquatic > Non-marine Saline and Alkaline > Saline | place: Antarctica: Ace Lake...
AATCTTAAAATAAGGTTTGTTTATCACACGGTGAATGGAAATAGCTGGTCAATAGATAATGTAAGTCTCATATCTTATGCACCTATTACATACGCATGGTCATCATTACCAACTGGATTTGTTACTAATTCTCAAAATCCGGGCATTGTTTATCCAACAACTTCAACAACGTATAATTTAAAAACAGTCAATGCAACAACAGCGTGCACTAGTAGTCAAAAGGTAAATGTAACGGTCCGACCCATCATAAATACAGCTGTCTCAGACAGTATCTGTAATGGGGAAAGTTATGTATTTGAAGGAGACTCCTTGACTTCATCGGGAATCTATACTAAGAACTTAGCTAGTATTGCAGGATGTGATAGCATCGTTACGTTGAATTTAAAAGTGAGAACGTTCAGTAAAATTGATTCACTCGTATTTACCACCCAAAATGTTACTTGCCATGGCGGCAGTGATGGACAAGCAAGTGTACAAGTAATAGGCGGATCAGCACCATACACGTATAATTGGTACCCAAGCGGGAGTGATAGGTCTTCCGCTCCTGACCCGATGCCACAGGGGCAATACAAGGTTACCGTAAAAGATGTAAATCAGTGTGCAGCTACGGCAACAGTAGCCATTTTTGAACCAGATACGGTGGCAGTTTCATTGCAACTAAATTTTTCTCAGAATAATGCCACTGCAAATGTTATTGCGAGTTCATCTGGAGGCACGGGTTCTTATTCGTATACTTGGTTGCCAAATGTATCTATCACCGATACAGCAAAAAACCTTCAGCCGGGCTATTACTTTTGTACAGTTACTGATGCAAGTGGCTGTAGTTCTCAAAATAATATTTTAGTACCTGATAAAAAGGTAGAACCTTCAACGACTTTCATCAGAATTTGTACGAGTTCCCTACCGTACACATGGAATGGTTTAGTATTTAATGAAACTGGAGCTAAAACTGCCGAGCTTACGGCGGCCAACGGCAGTGATAGTTTGGCTACCTTAGTTTTAGATGTATTTGCTCTTAAAGACTATGTAGAAGTTGGGGTATTGCAGAACGTAACTTGCTCTGGTGCCAGAAATGGTAGTGCATTTGCAAGTGCATTTGGTGGTCAAAGCCCTTATGCATTCGCGTGGTCATCGAACGTAGGAGGTAACGCCCACTTACAAGTCCAATCTAATCTTTATCCTGATCAATACGTCTGTACGATAACAGATGCTAATAATTGCGTAGGCGTTTCTGAACCTGTCACCATTACAGAACCTACTGCTTTAACTGCACAGGTAATTGCCGGAAGTCCACAAAATTGTGGGGTCACTTACATAGCTGCATCCGGAGGAACTAAACCCTACAGTTATTTTTGGGGTGATGAAAGCGGGGGAACGGACTCCATAGCACCCCCAGGCGTACCTAGTTATGTTGGTATATTTCCATCTGTGAGTGATTCAAAAGGTTGTATAAAGGAAATAGGTTATACTAAAATTACCTATCCTGCTCCATTACATTCTACCACCAATTCGACGATATGTTCAGGATCACTTCCATATAAATGGAACGGGCTAATTTTCACAGGTGCTGGGAGTAAAACGGCTTCCTTAACGTCCTATTTTGGATGTGATAGTTCTGCTACTTTGAATCTTGCTATAGCTGATACGATCAGAACTTTGGTAGACAAAACTGTTTGTCAAAACAATTTGCCCTACGTTTGGGAGGGTATTACGTTTACGGAAGCCAGCAGTAAAACAATGTACTTGCGAAACGGAGCAGGATGCGACAGTAACGTGGTACTTAGACTTTCGATTAATCCTATTCAGTCGGGGAGTGTATCAGCTTCTGCATCGAGTCTTAGTATTTGTCAAGGTGATTCAGTCAATTTGTATGCTACGGCTTTTCAGGATCCTCCCGCTGCGATATTATCGGACAACTTTAATTCAGCTACTAATAATTGGACCCAGATTAACCAAAGTACGGGTTCAAACCCAGATTCAACGGCGTGGTCGCTCAAGCCATCTGGACATCGCGGACAAGCTAAAACCTTTACAAGTGCTGATAATAGTCAATTTTTCTTTTGTTCCTCTAATTCCAATAATATCAACGGCGATATAACGAACTCCATACTTCAATCCCCCGCCTTTAGCACCGTAGGGTATAGCAGTGCTGCTTTGTCTTTTGTGTATGATTTCGTAAATAATAGTAATGGAAACTTAAAAGTTTTGATTTCGAGTGATAGCTTAAATTGGACTACTGTTTTTACCCGAAGTTCATCTGCAAATAGTAACTATTCTACAACAGACCCTACCCTAATAAATATAGGAAATGGCTTTCTAAATAAGCCCGTAGTTTACATAAGGTACCAATTAAATGGGAACTATCGTGTGGGAGTCGCAGTGGAAGCTTTTGTTGATAATGTAAGCATTACCGGAACTCCTATTGCTACTACTTACCAATGGCTGTCTAACGACGGTTATTTTACTTCAACTTTACGTAATCCGGCAAAATTTTCGCCGACTCAATCTACGGTGTATACCATTACCGCCTCTACCGGAGCAGGTTGCGAGTTTACAGACCAAGTTAATCTAACCGTAAAACCAAAGACAAGCTCCATTACCGTGGCAACGATTTGCTCGGGGAGCACTTATGCGTTCAATGGGGTAGATTATACTTCGGAGGGTGAGTATGTAGCTCTTCTTACCAATAGCGTGGGTTGTGACAGCAGTGCTGTTCTGCAACTGAGTGTGACGCAATCAGTTATTCCCACATTGCAATCATTCACTGCATCTGCTACTCGCTTTGCTCCTGATACCGCAGTTACATTCACTGCGGTTCCTGACGAGATTGTAAATGCACCTTATTATAGTTGGTATAAAAATGATACGCTACTTAGCGAATCATCGAATGATCAATTAGTTCTTTCAGATTTAATAACGGGCGACGCGATCAAGGTGGCTATCTCTAGTACAGCTGATTCATCTTATTGTCAGCAGGGATCAAGTACCAGTACGGCTATTGTGGTCACTGTTTGTAATGCGTCGAGTTCTACTAAAGATGTGGTCATTTATAATGACCAATCTTATTTGTTCAATGGAACCACTTACACGGCAACAGGTAATTATACTTATACAACTACAAACGTTGCGGGGTGTGACAGCATCGCCTATTTAAACCTATCGGTCAATCCAAGTAGTCAGCCTTCGGTAAGTATTGCCACATTATCAACTAATGTAAAAGCTGGAACGGAGATAACATTTACCGCATCACCCGTAAATGGTCTTACATCACCCACTTATCAATGGAAAAAGAATGGAATTGACGTTGGTACTAATAGTGCCTCGTTGGTTGATGCAACTATTGCAAATGGAGATATAATAAAAGTGAATATGGTGGTACAAGCACTTCATTCTACCGATACGGTTACCAGTAATCAGATAACCATGTCAACCTATGAATGTACAACTTACCTGAAGCGTGACCTTACCTTGACTTTTGGAAATCCAGTCTCCACCTCTGCTTATGGAAATCCTTATTTAGATAATGGTTTAAAAAATGGGACAAGTACTTGGTATAGAACGTTTCGTGCTAATGGTCAGACGTATGTCTTTTCGGTGTATTGGGATGGAGCGAAATGGTGCTATGCGTATTCAAGTTCACCAACAAGTACAAGTTTTTCCGTTGAGTATACCAATAGTACAGGGTCAATTAATTTTGTACCCAGCGATGGATGGGTGGCTACATCTCGAGCCGATAGCCGTGCCAATGGGATACAAATAACAAACGGCTCAGGTGCTTGCGGTTTCGTAACAACAAGCACCAGTTCAGAAGACAGTACAATATGCAGTAGTGATTTGCCTTTTACCTGGAATGGTTTAACCTTTGATGCTGCCGGTTCTCAAACCGCCACCTTGGTAAATGCCATTGGTTGCGATAGTTTAGCCACTTTAAATCTTACATTGAGAACAGAAAATACCATCATATTGTCATCTACTGCTGGTACTGATGCACAAAGCCTATGTATCAATACAGCAATGACCAATATAACGTATACCACTACGGGTGCTACAGGTGCTACATTCAGTGGTTTACCAGCGGGTGTAAGCGGTAGTTGGACAAATAACGAAGTAACCATCAGTGGTACACCGAGTGTAGCAGGAACTTATGACTATGTTATTACAATGACGGGTGGGTGTGCAGGAGTAACCAATACATCAGCGGTAGAAAGCATTAGTGTCATCGCACAAACGGTTTTGTATACCACCCCGATCTCCACCGACGCAGGCTTGAAGCAGGCTATTGACTATATCACTGGTACAAATAAAATTCTCCAACCCAACGGAAAGTCCGAGTACCAGGCAGGAAATGCTATCCTGCTCAACCCTGGCTTTGAGGTGGAGAGCGGTGCTGTTTTCAAGGCGGTGATTCAGAACCCTTGTCAACTTACGCCAAGTACTACTTCCAACTAAACTATTGACCTTCCGAAAGAGAAAATCAAGTAAGGTGATAGAGCTAAGTCGTACGTTGCGGAAACAGGGTACGACTTAGCTCTATCAACGGTCGTTTTCCATACCAAAGAAAAACTACAACGGAATAAAACCAAGCAACGTTTGCATTGGCTTGGTTTAATAAGTGCCTAAGTGTGAAGTTTCACCGCGTTATTAATGACAAAGGAGTTGACTTTATTAATTTAGTTGCTAGCCAACGCAACTAAACTTGCACAACACGGTATGAGTATAAACTCTCCCGCCTAAACAAACAACTCAGAAGCAATTCCATCAGCGAAGAATTTTCCTTTATCGGTCAACTTTAATACGTTGTTTTCAAACGTTAGTTTTTCCTGCTTCTCAAAAACCTGAATCGTTTCGTAAAATTCACCCGGAATAGCGACTCCGGTTTCTTTTAAGCGTTCCGTTGAAACGCCCCAGACGGTTCGTAGTCCAGTCATTACCAATTCATTAAACCTATTTTCGGGCGTTAACTCCTCCAGTGTGAAAGGTACAAGCTCTTCGTCAAGGTTCTTGATATACATTGTGTTATTAGAAATATTGAACTGCCGTGAACTACCGTTGAAGGAATGAGCTGACGGCCCAACTCCCAAGTAAGAGTCCCCTGACCAATACGAGGTATTGTGAACAGCATATTTTCCTTCTTTCGCAAAGCTCGCCACTTCATATTGTTCAAAACCATCTGCTTTCATTTCCCGCTGTAACGTTCGGAACTGAACAGCGGCAAAGCCATCATCTACGTCTTCTATCTGCTTATTTTCTAACCAAGTCCCAAACACCGTTTTTTCCTCGATGGTGAGACAATAACTAGAAATGTGCGGCACGTTTAGCTTAAATGCTGTTTTTAGGTCTTTTTGCCAGTTTAAATGCAGTTCTTTTTCGGTAAAAACCCGCGGTGGATTGCTTGACTTTCGAGCGGGTTTCTTGTAGTTATTTGGGTTTACACCGTAAATCAAATCAATCGATAAGTTAGTGATACCAACGCTCTGCGATTCCTGAACGCATTCTGTCGCCATTTTAGACGTATGAATCCGGTTCATATATTTGAGGTAATCATCGTTGAACGATTGAATACCGATACTCAACCGATTGATTCCAAACCGTTGCCAAATCAACAACCGCTCTTTGGTAATATCATCGGGATTTGCCTCCAATGTAATTTCGGCGTTTTTATCTACTTCAAAAAGGTGGTGAACGGTTTCAAAAATATCGTGCAATTCGTTGATATTCAGTAGCGAAGGCGTACCTCCGCCAAAATAAATTGTCTTGAGTTTACCGTCAGGAATATAGTCTTTCCGCAGGTAAATCTCTTTGATAATCGCCGATACAACATCAGTTTTACTTTGCAGGTTTGTGCTGAAATGATAGTCACAATAATGACACGCCCGACGGCAGAATGGGATATGTAGGTAAAGGTGTGAGATTGCTTTTTTGGTTTTAAGTAAGTTCGTTTCTGTACTATTAAATTCGATTTCTCGCTTATCTGCGATGTCAGACTAAGCCTGTCGAAATCCATCCCAATAAATCGAGATAGCCCGTTTTCCCATCCATCTTAACCGAAGCTTGGTTATTTATTGAACGTTCAAAATTGGGGTCACTTGGTTCCAATAAAATAGAAGTCAATGCACTCGTCAGGATTTTTTGACACGAAATGATCGTCCCAGTTGATTTCAGAGGCAACACCCTCGGCTTTATCCATCAGTTTATTCCGATTGAAGCGGTTCAGGAGTTCGTAGGGAACTTGCAGCATCCAAGCGGGTAAACGGTGTTGTAAATTCAACACATCCCACTTCATGATATTTCGCACCGATTTTTTATTCTCTTCGTAATATTGCCAAACTTTATTGTTTCCACCCACACCCCACGCATCAACTTTAGTGAAATACTTTTCCATCAAACTTTTTAGTTCGTTGGTTTTATATTCACGGATATGCCACGGGTTACGACTCAACGAGTAATCTTTATTCACAGTGGTCAGAAATATCTTACCGCCCGGCTTGAGTACCCGATTCGCTTCTGCGAGAAATTTATGATCGTCCTGAATGTGCTCAATGACTTGAAACGTCAAGACATAATCAAATGTATTGTCTTGAAATTTAGTCAAAAATGGCAAGTCTGCGGTTTCAAAAGTGTGCTTCGGGTAAGCGTTTTGTAACTTCTGAATCAGCGGCTCATTTTTATCGAGACCCGTATAATAATCCACTACCGAAAGTACTTTTTCTACGCCCCTGCCCCAGCCGCAGCCGAGTTCTAATACGTTGCCACTTATTTCTTTTACTGCTGCTTCGTACGGAAAGTATAACCTCTGATGAACGGGGTTATCAGATGGAATTTCGGCACTGGTTATTTCGGTTGTTGCGTAGGTCATAAAGCTTGATTTTATCCGCAAAAATAGCGATTTATAAGAATGATTACTAAAAAAAATACCCAGAGAAACGCCCTAACGTCATTTAGTTGCGGTATAATAAGTTAACGTTCCCAACAAAGTAGACTGATTTCCAACTATTTCGACGTTTCGAAAATTAGCTGCTTGTATAAATTCAGGTAATCGCCCTTCGAAATTAACTTGCGTTGTTTCAAAATTATCAACGATTTGAAGAATAAAAAAAAGGAACTTCATTAAACCGTTCTGCGGTTTACCCCAATCAGCTACCACAAATTTACCATGTGGTTTTAGCACCCGATAAATTTCGGTAAACGCCTGAGTTTTTTGCTCATTGGTCAAGTGATGAAAGACCCACGTTGAGACAACAGCGTTGAAACTGTTATCGGTGAATGGCAACGAATATCCGGCGTATTCAACCAATTGCACCTTCGGAATCCCCCATAATTTTTCTTCAGCTACTTGCAGCATTCTCGGGTCATTATCAACTCCAGAACATTCTGCATGAGGATACTTTTCTCTTAGTAACTGCAATAACGTTCCAGTGCCACAACCAAAGTCTAAAACATTATCATCGGATTTCAATTGAGCAAGTTCAACGGTTCGGTTTTTAACTTTTTTTTCGGGAACAACCCACTTTATAAAAACATCGTAGATGGGTGTCAGAAAATGATAACGCAACGCCGGTATGTATTCTGAACTTTTCACAATAAATGATGGTCTGAACTCTCAACTTCTTCCACCACTTCTTGCTTTGTCACCAAAAGTCCAATCATCATTAAAAAACTGGTCACTAAAATCACGTAGAACAAAATTCCCTGATTAAAATTAACGAGCGTATTAGCCTTGGGAATATTATAAAATAGCAGAATAGTAATCAATCCACGAGGCATTATTAGCAGTTCCGGCAACGGGTTTTCCTTCGGATTTAGGTATTTTAAAAACGTAAAACGCACCAATAAAAGCAGCAAAACGATCATCGTGCCAATTATCAGAACGTTCTTTTCAATCAATACGGAGGTATTAATAGAGTAACCAAACAAGAGGAAAAAGAAAGTCCGGACAATGAAAGAGGTTTCAGCGGTAATGTCTTTTAATTGTTCCCCCAATTTTCGAAACGCATTTATATCAATAAAATTCAATAATTCTTTGGGTCGTATCAGCGAGGGGTTATTCACCAGAAGACCGAACAGCAAAATAATAATTAACGAAGGCAACTGCAACAATTTACCGATGGTATAAAGTGCAATCAGCACCGCAAACATAAGGAAGAACTTCACGTGCAAAGTTATCTTTGAGAGCATATAAATGAGTATCAGTGCCACAATAAATGACAACACAGAACCCAATACAATTTTACCTCCGTAAATAACGCCCGAAAGTGCCGTAAACTGTTCAGCACTAATAAGGTAGTTGAAGAATAAGATTCCTAAAATATCTAAAAAAGATGCTTCGTAAATTATAAATTCCTTACTCTCAGGAGTTAGCATATCTACACTTGGTAGCACAATAGCACTACTCACAATAGAAAGCGGAACGGCGTAAATCAAGCAGTTGACGAATGGCTCTTTGAGCATATAATTCATCAAGTAGGCGATAAAAAAGGAAGAGACAATCAAGATGATCAACGCCGAAAAGAATGCTTTTCCAATCATCATCAGCTTATCTCTCCTGATATTCAGGTCAAGTGCAGCTTCAAGAATGATCATAATCAAACCAATTATTCCGAGCGTTTCTACACCTCTGCTGATTACGTCAAAGGGTAAAAACTTACCGTCAAAAAAGTTTCTGAGAAATATACCAGTTCCGAGCAAAAGCAATACCGATGGAATCCGGGTTTTTCGGCTGATGATATTGTATAAGTACGAAATGACGACAATGCCCGTCAAATAGATAACCAAAGTATAACTATCCATACAAGTCTGGAGGAAAATCGGTAGTTGTTAACTGCAAAAATAGACAATAATATACCTTACTACCACTTGGCGGTGGAAATGGTTTGCTCTAACCTTTTTTCTAACGCATCGGGAAGCGGGGCAAGAAAGTCCAATCCAGACACCTGTTCTATTTCGTCAACAGATGCTTTAAAGAGATTAAAATTCGCACCAAGTTCAGATTTATTTGGGAGCAAAAATGCTTTCACCTGAGAGTTTTCAATATTCGACTCATCAAGGAAAAATATTATTTTGTAAACCTGCTCTGGAACAGAAATACGGTTGTACTGCCCAATTTTTTTGAGTCTGGGTTTCAAGACTGGTCCCGTGAAGATATAAAGACGATTTTTCTTCCTTGCCCACTTGCGGGTTTGCTGTTCCAAGTTATTCCAGATATGTCGGTTACAGTCCGGATCTTGGGGAATCAGATTACTAACCCAAAAGGTATCTTCCATCAAGTCTTGGCAGCACTTAAAGTCTCCAGAAGGAACCAAGTGACCGCGGTCGTATCCAGTTCGGGTGAAATCAGTAGCAAGAGCCGAAGAGGTTGAAACTTTAGCATCAGGTTTAAAACTTACCCCACGACGGGATGCTTGCCCGTAGGTAAAGTCCTTGGTCAGTATGTGAAATGCCCAAGCAGATTGCTCGTGATCTTCGTCGTAGCCAAGTACGTAAGCTTTGTGGTTTACCACTTCAAGTTGTTTCTTAGAAGTCGGAAAATACTCAAGTGGCAAGCCATTATCTCCAGTCACGGATTTTCCCAAGATTTTTTCTTTGAATTCGTTCAGGAAATCAGAAGTTTTTTCCTCCGCTTTTTTGGTGATAATATCTTTGGCGTCGCCTAATATTTCTTCCCCTTTAAAAATCGGCTTCTCTTTAGCTTTGTAGGGATTTTCTGTTTCTTGTAAATTTTCGGTTGAAAAAACATTTTTCAACGAATCTGTGAATTTTGACATCGGCCCTTCGCTATCTTGATAAAGTAAGAAATAGCCAATACCAATAAATATTAAAATTAAAACGATGCGGTTAGAACCCATTTAGGAGGTTTAGTTATTGTTAAATGAAACGCTTCAAAGTAAAGTAAAAGAATTGTAATGTACCATCCCGCCGCACAAAAACTTCTATACTTTTCCCCTCCTTTTGCGAAAGAATCCGAGCGATATCACCAATTTTCATATTACTAACGTTCCTGTCGTTCAAGAAAACCAATTCGTCGTGCTCTTTAACTCCCGCTAATGCAGCAGGTGAGTAATTATCAACAGACTTAATAAAATAACGATTGAGCCCCTCCCCTTCTGCACGGATTTCTAACCCACTCATATCATGTTCGAAAGATTCTTTTATCCGAATTCTAACTGGTTTAAGAGCCATGTAATTCTCCCGATAATTGAGCGTAACTCGGAAGCGTCGCAATAGTTCACACCCAATACTACCCTGTCGGTCGTAGTCAGTGGGCGGAAATTTCATACTAAACGAAATACTATCAGGAAACGATGCTAAAATATTTTCGATTTCAATATTCCCTAATTTGATTTTATTTACCCTACCCAAATGTCCGTTTATATCACCGTTCAGGCCACGTCCTAGGTTTGCCCTGATTACCTTTTCTGGTAATGACACTATCTCCTGACTACCCGTGGCATTAAGCATCAAAGCATGCCCGGCTCCCGTATCTATCACAAGTTTCATTGGTTGAGATTTACCGTTACTTACCAATGAAATAGCTTCGGTATAAGGTTTTGATTTCGTAACTACTATGGGATATTTTTTTCCGTGATATCTTTTGAACTTAAACGACTCTGGATTCGAAACATACAGCATTTTGTTCTCGAAGTCCATCGTTACGACAAATGCCGCAAAAATGTCGTGACCAAAAATACCGTGAACCGGAATACCGAGGTACTGGGATAAATTCAGAATATCGTCATTAATGACTACGATATTCTGCCCTCGGGCAACAATTTCATTTGACAAACGCAACGTATGACCAATTGATATGGAAGCAACTATGGAATCGCCTTCTCCAGCACCACTAACCAACACGTCGCGAACGTAATTTAACCCGATTTTGTTTGCAATTTCAGGGTCGGTGATGATTGTGGAGGTAACTCCGGTATCTAATATGAAATTGAGGGTATCAGATTCGTCGATGGATACTTTGACAATCATCAGATTGGAAGATAATTCAAAAGGAATTTTAGCGTATTTTTGCCTTTTACCTTTAAAGTGAAAGCCAAACCTTTCGGTTCTTTCTGCCTTTCTTTGCTCTGAAGTCTTACATCCTCCTAAAAAGAGAACGGTTACTAAAAAAATAAAGCACCGTAGTAAGTTGATATTTTTCATATTGAAGCTCCTTCATGAATAGAAAATTACAATTTTTTCTTTAAAGAGTAACACAAATTTTACTGATAAAGTTGTTCGTAAAATTATTTGAAATCCTTTATATTAAATGAATAAGATAGATATTCGGACAAAAGACCTACCCTTCATCAAAACTTGGTTTTCTGACAACAGCGAAAAAAGTTTTCGGGCAAAACAAGTGTGGGAATGGCTCTACGAAAAGTCAGCCTTCAGTTTTGATGACATGACCAACCTCTCGGTTTCGCTTCGCGATAAACTAAAGGAAAACTTCGTGATTAATCCAGTTCGGGTTCGGGACGAACAAATAAGCAAAGACCGTACTATCAAGTTTGGTTTTGCCTTACACGATGATCACATCGTGGAGGGCGTTTTGATTCCAACGGACTCCCGCATGACCGCTTGCGTATCTTCGCAAGTAGGATGTTCGCTCAGTTGTAAATTTTGTGCAACGGGCTATATGAACCGTGAACGTAACCTTACTGCCGCTGAAATCTACGACCAGGTGGTACTTATTAAAGAACGGGCTGAAAGAACTTATTCTGCTCCACTCACAAACGTGGTTTATATGGGAATGGGAGAACCGCTTCTCAATTACGCAAACGTGCTAAAATCAGTAGAATTAATTACTTCCGAAACAGGATTAAACTGGTCTCCCAAGCGTTTGACAATTTCTACGGCGGGAATTGCCAAAATGATAAAAAAACTGGGTGATGATGAAGTAAAATTCAACTTAGCTCTATCGCTTCACGCAGCTAACGACACGAAGCGTAACCAAATTATGCCGATAAACGAGTCGAACAGTTTGGCAAATCTGGAAGAAGCACTCAACTATTTTTACCTCAAGACGAAAAACAAGATTACGTTTGAGTACATCGTTTTTCATGGTTTTAACGATACACTGCAAGACGCCGAAGAACTGTGGGCGTTCACAAAAAAAGTCCCTTCTAAAGTTAATATTATTGAATACAACCCCATCAGCGAAGCTAACTTCAAAAATGCTGATCCAGAAGCCATCGAAAAATTTGCCAACTTTCTCGAAAAACGCGGCGTAAACGTAAACGTTCGCAGAAGCCGCGGAAAAGATATTGACGCAGCTTGCGGACAATTAGCAATCAAAGAGAAGTAAGTTTGGGGTTCAAGTTAATCCGTTATAAAGGTTGTTGGGTTTCGGTTTTCCGCTTCTCTTTCAACCTTTTTTTCATTCACCTGCGGTCACTTGTTTACATTAAGTTAATACGGTCAAAAAAGATAAGTAGTTTTTATTCATCAATTTTGCGGATTATTTAACTATTAACCATGTTTGGACTCGAAACCGATATTTTCATCTTGCTGTGCATTGCTCTCTTAGCAGCTTGTGCATTTGAGTTTATAAATGGCTTCCACGATACTGCAAACGCCGTTGCTACGGTAATTTACACTAACTCTCTCAAACCAACGCAAGCCGTAATTTGGTCCGGAATCATGAATTTTCTGGGTGTCATAACCGGTGGTGTAGGTGTTGGAATGAGTATCGTGAACCTACTCCCAGTAGAATTACTAATTGACCAAAACGTTTATCACGCCGTGGCGATGGTCATGGCACTACTACTAAGTGCTATCATCTGGAACTTAGGAACCTGGTATTTTGGCATTCCTTCGTCAAGTTCGCACACATTAATCGGAGCTATTTTAGGAGTAGGGCTAGGCTTTGCCCTTTTACCCGAAAATCAAGCAGGAATTGCCGCTGTAAACTGGGACAAGGCAAAAAGTGTATTTGCTGGTCTTTTACTCGCACCAGTTATTGGCTTTACGCTAGCAATCGGCTTAATGTTATTACTCAAAAAACTCCTGAGCGATAAAGTCAAAGAGGAAATATTTAGTCAACCCGAAGGAAAAGCTTCGCCCCCGTTCTGGATTCGTAGTATCTTAATTATAACCTGTACATTAGTTAGTTTTTTCCACGGAAGAAACGATGGTCAGAAAGGTATTGGTCTAATCATGTTGATATTAATTGGCGTTTTACCCGCCTTTTTTGCGGTGAATAGCAACTTTGATTTACGGACAATCCAGCCCGATATTCAAAAAATAGAAGTGATTATTAATAAGATTGACGCATCGGTTTTATCCCCCGTTGAGCAGGAAAGCTTAATACTTCTCAAAAGCGAGGTTAGTGAACTTGAACTACTTACAGTAACTCCAGAAGCTGCTGAAGGCAGAGGACTTGATTTACGCCGAGATATATTGCTAATTAGCAGCCAAACAAAAAATTTACTAAAAAGCCCGCTACTTTCTATTTCCGAAAAAGAGCGGGATGCCTTAAATGAGTTAGCGGTAAAAGAAGAGCAAGGTATCAGAAGGGTAACAGATTACGCTCCTTTCTGGACGATTCTTATGGTTTCACTTTCGTTGGGCTTGGGAACAATGATTGGCTGGAAACGAATTGTGGTAACGGTGGGTGAGAAAATTGGAAAAACGCACCTGACATACGCTCAAGGAGCTTCGGCAGAATTAGTAGCCGCCGCAACAATCGGGCTGGCTTCAGGATTTGGGTTACCCGTAAGCACTACGCACACGCTATCTTCTGGCATAGCTGGAAGTATGGTAGCGAGTGATGGAGTGAATAATCTTCAAACAAAGACATTGCGAAACATAGGAATTGCTTGGGTACTAACACTACCAGTTTCGGTGCTTATGTCCGCCACCTTATTTTTAATATTCAGAGCTTTGTTATAGATTAACCGTCCATTTCTGTTTGACCTATATTTGTATTACAACTAATTAGATGCAAGAGTATTACCCCATTTTATTCTTCTTACTGGCTTCTTACTCAGTAATAGCTAACGATTCAATCCAAACGCTCGGAACCTGGATTGCTTCAAATAAAGACCGAACGCCGTGGTATTATCTCGCCATTTTTGCCTCACTCGGGTTGATAATGACCGTAAGCTACAGTTGGTATTTTAACGATGGTGACATCTCTTACGGCAGACTCGAAAAAATACCTTTTCAAACAATCGAATGGTATCACGGAATTGCTCCACTAGCGTTAATTGTTCTAACCCGATTCAGCATTCCCGCTTCCACCTCTTTTCTTATTTTGTCCACGATGGCAAACAACGCCGTGATTGGACAAATGTTCCTAAAGTCAGTTTTGGGTTACGTCGTAGCGGCAATTGTTGCGTTCATTTTTTGGATTGCGGTGTCAAAGGTACTCGACGAAAAGAAAAGCGTTCGGGATAAAAATAAAAAGGCGTGGCGAACCGCCCAGTGGTTCTCAACTGGTTTCCTCTGGTGGAGCTGGCTTTCGCACGATGTAGCAAATATTTCAGTATTCCTTCCGCGTCAAATCTCTTTTGAGATGCTGTTACTGATATTATTTTTCTTCACCGCAGTCATGTTTATTATTTTTCGTGAAGGCGGCGGCAAAATTCAGGGCATCGTATTGAGTAAAACAAATACAAAGTACGTCCGTTCCGCTACGATTATTGACTTCGTTTACGCGATTATCCTACTGTATTTTAAGGAATTGAACTCCATCCCAATGTCTACTACGTGGGTATTTATTGGTTTACTTTCCGGCCGTGAAGTAGCGATTTCGGCACTCTCAAAACATCGAAAGATTAAAAAACTCTTCCCAATCCTTAAAGGCGATTTCTGGAAACTAATCATCGGCATGACCGTCTCTATCGCTATCGCTGTCTTGGTCAATTACATCGCCAGCGGAAATTTATTTGGTTGAGGTTATTTGGGAAATTCGAAGTTAAATTTCATCTGTAATACAGACGGTTTCCAATCTTCATTATTAGAATAAAGCAGGGCTTATTCATAAAAGTGACCGTCGAAAGGTGGCTTAATTATCACACTGGATTTACGGGTTGCCGTTGCAATCGAAGTACTCCGTGCAGACTGTCTCAAGAGCCCACCCAGCGGTCCCCGCTCAGACTGACATTTAGCATTTCTATGAATAAACCCCGTGAGATAAAGGGCGTATTGAGTTTCAATAAAATATGTTGAACTAATTACACTTTGCAAAACTCCACTTAAGCTTTGTCATAAAATATTTTCTGACAAATGGAATCCTTGCGGACACAGCCTTCGATGATTTCGTTTTGCGACAAGTGACCGAGTTGTTTATTTCAAAGTGTTGAAATAACACAAAAAGGTTGTAAGAGACTGAAAAAGTCAGTCAAAAAGTGAGGGAGCATTTGGGTTTACCGCCTTGGGTTTCGCTTCACGTTTGCCCATCATATTCTTTTTTCGGGAACCGTGTTTCTGGAAAACCGCTTGGGAGATTTCTTTCGTAAAAAAAGACTTGCGGATATCGCTTATCTTTTTTCGCATTTCTGCGGAAGCCACTTTCCATTCTACGATTGGACGGACGTAATCCGCCAACGGAAAAGTAACGTGGTCGATGATTTCGGCGGGTGTGAAATTGCGTAATTCAGGCACCCATTTTTTCACAAAAATGCACGCTGGGTCTTGGTCAATAAGTTGCTTAGTCGGATTATATGTTCTCAGCGTATTGATTCCTACTACACCCGCTTGCATCTGCAACTGGCTAAGGTGAATACCCGGTTCGTAATCTAAGAAAAGTCGGGCGAGCGGCTTGTTAATCAACCGCCAGTCGATTTGAAGCGTATGGCAAGCGAACGACGTAATCATAGAACGCATTCGAAAGTTAATGAATCGGGTTTGATAAAGGCAACGCATCACCGCATCAATCATTGGATAGCCCGTTTTCCCCGCAAAAAAGGCTTCAATCTGTGCGGGATTATTCACATAAACCAATTCTTCGTACGCCCGATTCAACGGTTTAAGCTCCATGATGGGTTCGGATTCCAACCGTTGCATAAAGTGATCACGCCAATGCATGCGTGATTTGAAAGAAACCAACGAACCCACCCATTTCCCCGCATCATTTGCCCCTGACTCTTTGAGTTCAGTGATACGTTCGTTCACCTTTTGATAGACATATCGCCCAGAAATTGTTCCGAAAGCTAAATGAACAGACAAGCGTGAACCAGCTGTGAGGGCAGTATTTGGGGAGCTAATTCCACCCCGGTAGGCAATACCTCGTCGGTGCATAAAATCATCTAAATCAGCGAGAGCCTGCGTTTCAGAAACCTTCTGTAATTGTAAAGATTTTAATTCTTCCGCACTTTCTTCCTTAATTAAATCGTCGATATTCGGCTCGAATCGTTCATCTACTAACTTCCAATCGGAAAGCGTTTGCATTTTTTGGAACTGCCTCGCAGTTGGAGCAGGCTCTAACTTCTGACTGTAGAAATCTCGCCATTTAACAGTCCACGTGTCCCGGTCTTTTAATCTTCGAACTACACCTGTGTTTTGAGATTCTCGGAGAATAACCCCGTTCGTCCGACACCATTTTATTACTGCCTTATCACGTTGGTACGTGCGGTTGTTACCTGTCTCCTCGTGAGAATAAATGTAACCAAACGGATGGAGTGAGAATAGTTTTTGAAAAACGGGCACAACTTCGCCGTGTAAGAATAATGGCTCAATATTATGTTCCTGAAACTGATTCTTTAAATCATTTAATGCTTCTAACGTTGCGTTTATATGAACAACAGAGGTTTCAGGTGATTGCAGGTAGGAAGCTTCGAGAACAAAAATTGGCACAACCGTAGAGTGTTGCCGCAAAGCAGTCATCAATGCTGTATTATCATTTAACCGAATGTCTTTCTTTATCCAATACAGAGCAACCGTTTTATCCATTTATCATACGTTTTTCGCAAGATTTAAAAATGTACCATCATCGAATAAAACCCTCAATCAAATCCAATCTGTATCTTCTTACTTCGTATAACATCGTCTTGGTTTACAATAACGAAGTAATTTCCTTCCGGTAATCCAGTTAAGTCAAAATCCTGAAGAGCTTTATCGTGAATTGCCTCTTCGATGATTTTACCCGCTAAGTTCTGAAACTGAAAATGGGTTGCAATTCCTTCGGGTACTTTAACGTAAATTTTCTCGTCTTCTATATTGTGGTAAATGACCACTTGATCTTTTTGCATCATTTTAAAATAAAAGGTTTCAAACCTTCATAAACTTTGTGAATCGGCAATCCCATTATATTGTAGAAAGAACCTTCAATGTGAGTTACACCAATCATACCTATAAAATCCTGAATACCATAACTACCTGCCTTATCAAAAGGTTGAAAATTTTCTATGTAGAAATCAATCTCCCAGTTATTCAATTTTTTGAACGTAACTTTTGACGTATCTACAATTTCAATAAGCCCAGAAGGTGTACTTATACTAACGCCCGTCACTACTTTATGTGTGCTATTACTCAATTGATTAAGCATTATTTTTGCCTCAGATTTATTCTTAGGTTTTCCTAAAAAACCGTCCAATAAAATAACCAACGTATCTGCACAGATTACAATTTTATTATTTACTTTTGTGTCCAATGATTCTAGCTTAGCATTTGATAAGTAAAGCGGAATCGACTCTGGCACCATATTAGACGGGATGATTTCATCAGAATCCTGCTTCATTATTTGAAAACTAAAACCAGCATTCTTTAAAATTTCATATCGCCTCGGTGATTTTGAAGCCAAATAAATGGGATGTATTGTGTCTATCATAATTAAGAATTAATTGTTTAAAACAATGAATCGCCATCGCACGTAAACCGTACACGATGGTTTTCCTGTAGAATTAATTTGTGTTTACTTTTTCACTAAATATAATCTATAAAAATGTCTATCGAACAGGAAATCAAACAGAACAATCCTTTTCACAGTTCAAACGAGAAAGCAATTATTAATGTCATTTACACCAATAACTGGCTGTATTTGCACCATAATAAGCTTTTCAAAAAGTACGGACTAAGCATGCAACAGTACAATGTCTTACGCATATTGAACGGTCAGGAGGAAGGTCCACTTACGATAAATGGAATTATTGACCGAATGCTCGACAAGATGTCAAACGCATCACGGTTAGTAGACAAGCTTTTTCTCAAAGATTATGTTACACGGGTTAAAAATAAAGCTGACCGCAGAGCTTGCAATGTTGCCATTACCCCAGCGGGTATTGAAGCTTTAGCGACAATCGACGAAGAACTAAAGGATTTACAATCTAACTTAACCCAGCTAAGTGAGGTTGATGCCGATAAACTTAGTAGTTTACTTGACGTTATGAGGGGTAATTAAGACTTAACGAGCATTTTCTTCAGAAAGCTTGAGGTTTATAATTAAGCCACTACAATAGTTACTACACTATATTTCTTTTGTGTCAACCTGAAATGAGTGTTTTGGTCGATGTTAAGAAAAGTAAAATAGGATGTATGGACGAGGAATAAGCTTACCAGTGACCTCAACGAAACGGTCCGGCGAAAGTCAAAGAGTCTTGCTATTTTTAACGGTAAACTGACAGTATCACACACAATAATTTCAGAATCAGTATTAATTTGGAATAAGCGTAAAGTATTTTCTTTCAACAAAAAAGGTTAGCGTTTGCTAACCTTTTTTATATTTTTTTCGTTAATAAATCTTCACACAAATTACGTTTAACCATGACAAGCCGCTTCAGTAAATCCGGGATTATTTACATTACCACCCTACTAACACTCTTTTGGTCGTGCAGTACAACCGATCCAATTCCTAAAGAGAATACCTACTTAGTTTCTACAGAGTTAGTAAACTCGTACACCGCAACCCAATATAGAGAGTTGATAGACGGTTCGCTCGGCTCGCAAACTGGCGGACTAAGCATCGGTTCTTTTATTCAATCGGGGATTGATCAAATTAGAATAGTTTATAATACGCAGGATTTGGAAGGAAACGCTATTTTAGCGTCGGGAGCACTTATTTTACCCAATAGTTTGCCAGGAAATACTTTTGCATTGGGTTCATTTCAACACGGCACTATATTCAACGAAACTGATGCCCCCTCTTATTTCGGAGTAAATTCAGAAGCATCTTTAGGAGGTATTTTAGCAAGTACTGGGATGATAATAGTGATGCCCGATTATTTAGGCTACGGAGCATCAAAAAACACTACCCATCCGTACGAACACAATGAAGGTTTATCAGAGCCGAATATTGACTTTCTCAGAGCAGTCAAAGAATACATTATTCAAGAAAAAGTTAAATTTAACAACAAGCTATTGCTCGCCGGATATTCTGAAGGTGGGTACTCTACGATGGCGATGCACAAAAAAATCCAAGAGCAGTACAACGATGAGTTCAACGTGGTAGTTTCAAGCTGTGGAGCTGGTGCATACAACAAAACTGCCTCCGTGACTGATATTGCCACACGTGATTCAAGCGGTGATCCAGCATTTAATAGTTCGTACATCTGGGTCATACAAACCTACAACAAGCTCGAAGGGCTGAACCGACCAATGAGCGATTACTTTATTGAGCCATTTGCATCGCAAATCGAACAGTCCGGTCCAAGCGTTCGGATTACGCAAAGTTTCAAGTCAATCTTGAAGCCAAAATTCATTGCAGGAATAGTGGATAAAACTGACAAAGAATTTTTAGAAGCGGTTGCCAAAAACAATATTTTTGATTGGAAACCAACGACTCCAGTATCGCTTTACCACGGTACAGCGGACGAATACGTTCCGTTTCTGAATTCGCAAACAGCTTTCGATGCAATGAAGAGAAACAACGCCCCTGACGTTAAACTAATACCCGTGCAAGGCGGCACCCATGGCTCAACATTAACGGCGTATTTTCTCGGAACTTTTCAGTTGTTTAGTTCATATCGTTGACTTTACTTATTTTGCAGAAAAAAAGTAATGAGTCAACTTAGAAGTGGTTTTGTCCACACAGTATTTTTTTGGTTAAAAGACCGAGATGAAGCTAATAAAGCTTCTCTCCACGCGGGATTAAAAAAACTGGCAGGCATTAGTCTTATAAGCGAGGCCTACATTGGTCAGCCAGCAGCTACAAACCGTGAGGTTATTGACGGTTCATACGATTTTTCCATTACCTTTATTTTTGACGATAAATCGAAACAGGATATTTATCAGGATCATCCTGATCACCTGACTTTTATTGATACTTGTGCCCACTTATGGAAGCAAGTTCAGGTTTATGATGCTGTTAGTTAATCGCGAATCGCTGCTGTAATGAGAAAGATACTACTACTAATTTTTACATCGTCGGTTTGCCTTGCCCAAAAACCAATTTTCAATGCGAAGGCTTTAATTTGTTTGTCAGACGGAGACTCAGACCCAACTCACCTCCTGTCACCTTCAAATTACGCAGAGAAGTTCAGCAAGGACAAAGCATACATTATCTCTTTTCCGACATCGCTTCAGGCAAGCAAAAGTTTGCACGAGTATAACATTTCTAACTCTATTTTTTCGAATTCAAGTATTTCTGAAGTTAGTACGAGTGTTCCGTCCCTTGCTTTCTTCTTAGAAACCAAAGGTCCCACAAACGACGGTTCATCGCCCAAGTCAGGAGGGTTTATTTCTGTAATGGATATTACCTCGATTGCTAATTCTCAGACTTTATTCAGGTTTCCTGTTGCCAGCAATCCACTGAGTATTTCGTTGAGCCCAAATAACGAATACTTGGCAGTTTCGAGTGAAGAGTTTGACAATGAGCTGCAAGTTATTGAGATAAACACCGAAGGTAAACCAGTTAGAAAAGTAAAGAAACCAACCGCCCTTGGAAACGGACGCATCTCGCACATTTGCTGGTCTCCTGACGGCGACTTTCTGGTTTACTCAAATACGACGAAAAGGGAAATTGGGCTTATTCAAGTAATCCGAGACGGACCGACTCAAAAAATCATTCGGCTTCAACTTTACGGAGAACCTATAAAGTTAGGTTTGAATCCGGGAATTGGCAAGTTTACTCCTGATGGCAAGTACTATATTGCGTCTGATGTAAAAAACAGCAAATCAGAACAAGACAACTTGCTTCCCGCCGAACTATTTGTGGTTAAATTTAATTTTGAGCCAGATCAGCAACACTATTTACTATCGAAGCAAGAAGTAGGATATAACTTAGAAGACTTTGTCATACATCCAAATAGTAATACAATATTTGCTTTGTCAAGTAGTAAAAGTTTCTACTCGCAACAAAGTATGAGTAAACAGGATGCCGGAGAGCTTCATTTATTAGAAATCAGTCCAAGCGGTGCCATATCAGAAGTAGCTTCCTATCCATTAAAAGGAAAATATCCTTCGGGTTTAGTGATTGACTCTGATGGAAGTCACATTGCCATCAGCATTTTCGAATATGAAAACTACGGAATAAGTTTAGGAGGGATTCAGTTTTGGAATTATTTAGAAACTCCAAACAAGCGATTGCAAAAGCAAAACGTTGATTTTTACCTTCCAAAAGGAGTTCATTACTTAAAATCGATAAAGTAGGTTCTATATTTATATTTTATGAAGTAACTTTGCTGACACGTATAAGTTATGGCAATCAGTACTCCGCACTTGTTGGGCATTAAGAATATCAGCACAGATGATATTCATACCATCCTTTCCACTGCTAAAGAATTCAAAGAAGTTATTAATCGTCCGATTAAAAAAGTACCGTCGCTGCGGGATATCACCATTGCGAACGTATTTTTTGAGAATTCGACTCGGACGAAGCTATCGTTTGAATTAGCAGAGAAAAGACTCTCCGCTGACATTATAAACTTCTCAGCTTCGGGCAGCTCAGTCAAAAAAGGCGAAACGCTTCTCGACACCGTTAACAATATCCTGGCAATGAAAGTTGATATGGTGGTGATACGGCACAGCAGTCCAGGAGCACCACATTTTTTGGCAAAGCATATCAAAGCGAACATTGTAAACGCCGGAGACGGCACCCACGAGCATCCAACTCAGGCATTATTAGATGCCTTTTCCATGCAGGAAAAAATTGGCGACCTCACGGGTAAAAAAATCGCCATTATTGGGGACATCACTCATTCACGAGTTGCTTTGTCGAACATATTTTGTCTAAAAAAGATGGGAGCTGAAGTGCAAATTTGCGGCCCAAAAACGTTGATTCCTAAACACTTAGAACAATTAGGGGTACGGATTTCACACGATGTGAGAGAAACGTTGAAATGGTGCGACGTAGCCAATGTATTGCGTATTCAACTCGAACGTCAACACATTAAGTTTTTTCCTTCATTGCGTGAGTACGCCTTATTTTTCGGCATCAATAAAAGCATGCTGCAAGAGCTTGATAAAGAAATCATTTTGATGCACCCTGGCCCAATAAACCGGGGAGTAGAACTCAGCAGCGATGCGGCAGATTCACAACATTCTATCATCTTGAATCAGGTTGAAAATGGCGTTGCGATTCGCATGGCAATTTTATACCTTTTGGCACAAAATAAAATTAAATGAAACCAGAAAGACTTCAAGATATTATCCGTAAACTGATTAGCTTAACTGACGATGAACAGCTGTTTGAACACATTGAAGAAAATGTTTTTCAGCCTTTCGTAGTTCTACGCAGTAAAAATTTGATCAAGGTATGTCAGTCTTTACACGAATATCCAACATTCTTTTTTGATTCGCTAAGTTGCATCTCGGCGGTAGATAACGGCGTAGCTTCCGAAAATCGGTTTGAAGTTTTATATCACCTGTACTCTCTGCTAAATGAAGAGTTATTTATCATAAAAGTCTTTGCTGAAGAAAATAACGAAGGCGTTCCATCAATTCCGTCGCTGACCTCGATTTGGAAAACTGCCGATTGGCACGAACGGGAAGCCTACGATTTAATGGGAATTGACTTTGTCGGACATCCTGATTTACGACGCATTTTGCTTCCAGCAGATTGGGAAGGTCATCCGCTCCGAAAAGATTACGAAGCACAAGAAATCTACCACGGCATTAAGGTCAAATACGAATGAAAACCATTTTGTTTCTATCGGACACGCACAGATTTTGGGACAATCAACTTAATACCCACGCCGAAAACTGCGATGAGATTTGGCACGCTGGGGACATTGGGTCCCTCGAAGTCCTGGACAAGATGAATTCTTTTGAAAAAACGGTTCGGGCAGTTTCCGGAAATATTGACACCCGAGAAATAAGACTCGAAACAATTGAAAACGAAATATTCGAATTAGAAGGACTCCGTTTTCTGATGACACATATTATTGGCAAAATTGATGCTTACACTTCGCGAGTCCGTGAACTTATCGAACTTCACAAACCGCACGTACTTCTGTACGGGCACTCGCACCAACTTCTCGTGAAGAAAGATAAGAATGGGCTTGTTTTGATAAATCCCGGAGCAGCGGGAAAGCAAGGATTTCATTTAGTAAAAACAGCTTTTATATTGACGATTGAAAAGCAAAAAATATCTAATTTTGAATTGATTAAACTCGGAAAAAAGTAAATTGTCAAACGAACTATTCGTTGCCATAATAACATGCCCCTAAAAATCCAACTTATTGCTATTCTATCGTTGATAAGCGTCTTTAGTCACGCTCAATTAAACATTGGAAAGGAAATTACCATTCCTCTTGACAACGAGATTATGCAGGAAATTCAGGTTATTTCGCTTGACGAAGACGGATTACTTTTAGTAGAGAATATTATTAGCAACTACGGAAGAAAAGAAATAACAAATTTTATCCGCTATGATTCTACACTAACCGAATTATGGCAGTACGAATACGAACCTCCCCGTTCCTACGACTTGACGCACACCTACGCTACGGACGAATACGTGTTCTTTTTCTTTCAAGAAAATAGCGAACGTGGGTACCGAATTGTCAGATTGAGCAAACTATCGGGTCAATTAGTAGCCTACGAATACGGCTTATTGACCCGAATGAATGTAACGCACTTTACCGTGAATGGTAGTAGGGCTCTGCTTGGAGGCTCTTACAATGACCGAGCAGTGGTTGAAGTTTTCAATTTTGTGGAAAATTCCAGTAAGGTATTGCCGGGTATTTACTCAAATCACCTGAAAGTAGTTGGCTTAGAAAATATGCGGGATTCCGGTGATTTTGCCGTTTTGATTCGCAATACCCGCAAATGCCTCTTCTACGTTTACCAATATTCTTACGACGGTAAATTAGTAGAATCCAATCAAGTGGGCGATAAGAATAATGTTCCGCTTGGTGGTACCCTGCTACAATTTGACGATAACCGAAAGCTACTAGTTGGAAACTACGCCGACAATTGCTCCAGTTTTTCCACTGGATTTTACGTGCATGACTTACTAGCAGCGAAGGAAGGAAATTTCTACGATTTCACTTCAATAGATAATTACCTTAACTATCTGGCACCGAAGCGAAAAAAACGCATGATTGCAAAAATTATTTCCCGCCGAGAGAAAGGGAAAGAATTTAAAATCAAACAACGCATTCATTTACACGAAATGACCGCCACCGAAAATGGCTGGCTCATGGTTGCTGAGATTTATTACCCCGAATATAACTCAAATAATAGTGCCATGTTTTTAGGCTACCGAACCTACCGCGAAGGTCAGCAAGTGTATAATCAATTTAATTACTCACATACTTTCATCGGCGAATTTGACCTTGCTGGGAATATGGTCTGGAACAATAGCATCAATTTAAAAAATGTCTCTACGCGGCAACTAAATGACATCACCCAACTTACAAAAATAGACCGCGGTTATATGCTAGCCTATCCAGATGACGGTATCATCAGAACCAGTATAATAAATAGCGATAACGAGGTTTTACCCATGCAGAATTACGATTTAAAAACAATCGAATCGCAATCCAAAATTATTGATGTCAACTCTTCTAACCTTTTTGCCTGGTACGGTCAAACCTTCTTAGTGTACGGCGATAAGCGAATAAATACGGGCACCGAGTACGGGACAAAAGATGTTTTTTACCTGCGGAAACTCTCGTATGCTCCCAACCAACCTGCTAAAGACGAAAAAACTAACTAACTCTCCAGAGTGCATAAGGTAAGCCATTTACGATAACCAACACTAGAATCATTGTGGCAGATGGTAAGTAAACGTTTTCTATCTTGATATCACTAGGTAAATTTCCTGCCCAGCTCACCTTTTCGTGAAAGAAGAAAAGCAATAATATAATCCCAAAAAACAAGTATTTACCGATAGTCTAGTTTATCATATTCATTTTGTTTCGTAGTATTGTGAAAATATAACCAAATCTCAAAATAATTATGACTTACAACCGACGCAAATTCATTCGTCAGGCTGCTCTCGCCGCAACTATTCCGTTTACTTATTCACAGCTAATCGGTTGTACGTCCTCCCCTGAAAACAAGACTACCAGTACCGAATCCAAGCCCGATTTTTCTATTAATAAATACGGCATTCAACTCTGGACGGTAAAGGAGCAAATGGCTCAAGATGCCAAGGCTACGATTAAAGAAATTGCATCATTCGGTTATAAGCAAATTGAAAGCTTTGATGGTGGGTCAAGCATTTTTTGGGGGATGAAACCTGCAGAATTCAAAGCATTTATAGACGAACAGGGACTTCAGGCAATCGGGAGTCACTGCAATCCCGAATACACGGTCAATATCGCTCTTCAAGACGAATTTAAAAAACTCTGCGAAGGTGCCGCCGGCGTGGGAATGAAATACTTAACCAACCCATTTCCTGGCCCAATCGCAACTTACGATGAATGGATGAAAGTAGCCGAAGGCTTAAACAGACAAGGAGAAATTTGTAAGGAGTTCGGCCTAAAAGCGGGCTACCATAATCACCACTTAGAGTTTATAAAAGTTGGTGACGGACAAGTACCATATAAGTTACTACTCGACAATACCGACAAAGATTTAGTCGATTTTGAAATGGATATTTACTGGGTTGTGAAAGCCAAAGAAAATCCGATAAAGTGGTTAAACGATTACTCCGGACGGTATAAATTATGTCACGTTAAAGATTTACATCAGCCAGAGCGTATTGCCGAAATTGAAAATACAGAAACTTTAGACGGCGACTTTTGGCCGCATAGTACTTCTTGTGAGATAGGCACAGGACAAATTGACTTTGACGCGATTCTTCCAATTGCCAAAGAAAACGGAGTCGAAGAATTTATCGTGGAACAGGAACGTTTCGACAATTCTACCCCGCTCCAAGCAGCACAGAAAGATGCTGAGTTTATGAATAAGTACGTATCTTAAATCTAACTTCATTGAAAAAAGTTGTCTCAAACTTAACCTTCTGGGTTCTTACCGCGATAATTAGCGGAGCGTTACTTGGTCATTTCAAACCCAACTGGGCGATCGAAATGCAGCCCTTAGGTACAGGATTCATCGAAATTATAAAACTATTCATAGCCCCGATAATATTCCTGACCATCTCGCTGGGAATAAGCGGAATGGGGGATTTGAAAAAAGTTGGAAAAGTTGGAGCGAAAGCCCTAATCTACTTTGAAGTTGTTACCACGTTTGCGTTGGTAATCGGCTTAGCAGTTTCGTACCTATTGGTGCCGGGCGAAGGAGTTGCAACATCCGCAAGTGTTGGAGCTGATGTAAGTAAGTTCACCCAATCTGCCGAAGAGGGGTTTGGATTACTTGATTTCCTGAAATCTAATGTTACCATTCAGGTCTTACTCTTTTCAATTCTTTTCGGAATATTTCTGAGTAAATTCAAGGGTAAGCAAAAGGTCATTGATTTCCTCACCCCTATTTCAAAGTGGATATTCAAACTTCTGCATTGGGTGATGATATTTGCACCCATTGGTGCTTTTGGCGGCATGGCTTACACCATTGGTAAGTACGGAATTGATACTCTTTTGCCGCTCGGAAAGTTGATGATTACCGTTTATATAACCATGGGTTTGTTCATTTTCATCGTGCTAAACTTGATTATGAAATACTACAAAATCAGCCTTTGGCGGTTTTTAGGTTACATACGTGAAGAATTATTGATTGTTCTCGGCACATCTTCTTCAGAAGCCGCATTGCCTTCATTGATGGAAAAGTTAGAACGAATGGGTTGCTCCCGTTCGGTGGTTGGTTTAGTGGTTCCGGCAGGATATTCGTTTAACCTTGACGGCACAACGATTTATTTATCAATGGCAACGCTTTTTCTCGCTCAAGCTTACGGAGTTGAACTTGAATTTAGCCAAATACTCACTATAATCGGTGTTTTAATGGTAACTTCAAAAGGGGCGGCGGGTGTTACAGGCAGTGGTTTTGTAGTGTTAGCATCTACTTTAACCGCTTTACAAGTGATTCCAATTGAAGGATTGGCACTTCTGTTGGGCGTTGACCGCTTCATGTCTGAAGCTCGTGCAATTACAAATTTTATCGGAAATGGTGTGGCGACGATTTGGATTGCCAACAACGAAAACGAATTTAACCGAGACGAAATGGAATTGGCGTTTAATAACGTTCAAGCCACCGAAGATATATTCAAAGATAACATCAACTACAAACCTTAAAAACTAATTGTATTTTCGTTCATAGAGTGCAGTAAACTTTATTTAATCACGGCTCGCGTTTTTGCGAGTCGTGATTTTTTGTCTCTAATCGTAGAACGCAACGCTAAAAACTCTTTACCTTCGTACCATAAAACAACCTATATTGATTCATGTCATCATCAAGTAAATTTAAAGAGGATGCTCTTAATTATCACGCCAAAGGAAGGCCCGGTAAAATAGAAGTTATCCCTTCTAAGGAATACGCAACCCAACGGGACTTATCATTAGCGTATTCGCCGGGAGTTGCCGACCCGTGCATGGAAATTTATAATAATCCCGAAGACGTTTATAAATATACCGCCAAAGGGAATTTAGTAGCCGTTATCACTAACGGAACCGCCGTCTTAGGCCTTGGAGATATTGGTCCTGCGGCAAGTAAGCCCGTAATGGAGGGTAAAGGATTACTTTTTAAAATATACGCTGATATTGACGTTTTTGACATCGAACTTGACACCAGAGACGTGGATGAATTCGTCAGAACGGTTAAGATTCTTGAACCTACCTTCGGCGGAGTAAACTTAGAAGATATTTCTGCCCCTGAATGCTTCGAAATCGAAGAACGGCTAAAAAAGGAGTTAAACATTCCGGTTATGCACGATGATCAGCACGGTACCGCAATTATAAGTGCTGCTGCCTTGTTGAATGCCTTAGAATTAGTCGATAAGAAGATACAGGAAGTTAAATTAATCGTGAACGGAGCGGGAGCTTCCGCAATTTCGTGTACTCGCTTGTACCAATCTTTAGGGGCGAAACTTGAGAACATTTTCATGTTTGATAGCAAAGGATTAATTCACCCAAGCCGGACAAACTTAGACGGTAAAAAATCAGAATTTGCGAACAAAAATATGCCCGCTGAGACATCGCTTGAAGAAGCCATGAAAAATGCAGACGTATTTATCGGTTTGTCGAGAGGAAATATCCTGTCGAAAGATATGGTTAGCTCCATGGCAAAAGATGCCATCGTTTTCGCAATGGCTAACCCAACGCCTGAAATAAGTTATGAAGACGCTATCGCCGCCCGCGAAGACATCATCATGGCGACGGGCCGCTCTGATTACCCAAACCAAGTCAATAACGTATTGGGCTTTCCCTATATTTTCCGCGGTGCGTTAGATGTTCGCTCTAAGGTTATCAACGAAGAGATGAAACTGGCGGCGGTGAAAGCATTAGCAAGTTTAGCAAAAAGCCCAGTTCCCGAAATTGTGAACATGGCGTACGGCGAATCAAATCTCACCTTTGGTAGAAACTATATTATCCCAAAGCCAGTTGACCCCCGCCTCCTAACTACCGTAGCTCCGGCAGTTGCCCGTGCCGCTATGGAAACTGGCGTTGCCGCAAGTCCAATCACCAATTGGGAAGCTTATGAAGTAGCCTTATCGAAACGACTGGGGTTGGATAATAACCTGACAAAGGCTATTCGTACAAAAGCAAAACAAGCTCCTAAAAGAGTAGTTTTTGCTGATGCCGAAAACCTGACCGTTTTGAAGGCCGCACAAGAGATTTTATCTGAGAGTATCGGTATTCCCATACTATTAGGAAATAAAGAGCGGGTGAATGCTATGCTTGAAGAAAATGCCATTGACTTAGGCGATATTGAAATTATCGACCCAATGAAGCCAACGGGAAGCAAAGAAGAAGCTCGTCTTAAGCAATACCAAGAACTATTTTATGATAAAAGAAAGCGAAAAGGCTACACGGTTTCCGAGGCAAGTAGTGTGATGAAACGCCGTAATTATTACGGAGCAATGATGGTTGAAACTGGTTACGCCGATGTGATGTTGGGTGGTATGACCCGAAACTTCCCGGATACTATTCGTCCCGCATTGCAAATTGTTGGACCGCAGGAAGGAGTTAAAAAAGTATCAGGAATGTATATTTTAATGTCGCGTTTCGGGCCACTATTTTTTGCCGATACCACGATTAACTTTGATCCAACTACCGAAGAGCTCGTAGAAATCACGGAACTTGCCGCTAAACAAGTAGAGAAATTCAATATCAAACCGCGAATTGCGATGGTAACATACTCTAACTTTGGTTCAGTTTCGGAAGGGCTTGCTCCTATCAAAATGAGGGAAGCCGTGAAGCAATTGAAAAAGCGTAACCCCACAATGATTGTTGATGGAGAAATGCAGGCCCACTTAGCTTTCGATACCGACCTTCTAAAGAAACATCACCCGTTCAGCGACTTGGCAGATGGTCGAGCAAACACCTTTATATTCCCGAACCTTTCATCGTCCAATATTGCCTATAACCTTGTAAAAGAGATTGGTGATATTCCAAAAATAGGACCGTTAGTACTTGGCTTAAAAAAGCCCGTTCACGTACTACAATTGGGAGCAACGGTAAGAGAAATTGTTGATACCGTGGCAATTGCGGTGGTAGATGCACAAAGAGGATATTAAAAATGCCCTTTCTTACCATTATCACGATAACTTATAACGCCGAAGAGTTTATCGGGAGAACTATTGCTAGTATTAATCAGCAGGTATTCAAAGATTTTGAGTACTTGCTGATTGACGGCAATTCGAAGGATAAAACGTTAGAGATTGTAAATACACACGCCCACTTATTCAACAAAGTTGTGTCTGAACCCGACAAGGGTCTATACGATGCCATGAATAAAGGTCTTAGAAATGCTACTGGAGACTACGTTTGGTTCATCAACGCTGGAGATGAAATAACCGCACCGAATATTACGGAAGAACTCTTCCAATTAATCCAGAAAGAAAATCCCGACGTTATTTACGGTGAAACTTTTTTTACTAGTAGTTCAGGAGAAAAGTTAGGCAAACGAAGCGATCTAACTCCGCACGAGCTACCAGAAGATTTAACTTGGGAGAAAATGAGATTGGGAATGTTAGTCTGTCATCAATCTTTCATCGTCCGTCGGAAGATTGCTCCTTCTTATATCGAGGATAATTTAAGTGCGGACATTGACTGGGAGATTAGAAGCTTAAAAGCTTCTACTAAAACAGTACGTTTTTGCGGCATTTTATCTAACTACCTAATTGGGGGAATTTCCAATCAACAGTTGAAGAAATCACTTTTTGATCGATTCCTTGTACTTAAAAATCACTTTGGGTTAATCCGTACTCTTGCGGCTCACGGACAAATCCTCATTCGTGGAGCAAAGAAAGTGGCGGGTAATAACAGCAAAAAGTATTGGTGAGATTTCCGATGATTAAGTCAAATCAAAGAGGTTCTTCACTCCAATCATTTTAGATTTCGTAAATCCTTCGCCGTACTTCACACCAATCTTGTGTCCCATCACTTCGGAACGTGCTTTAAGGAATGTTAAAAAATCAGGCGATGTAAGGTAACTTTCGGGTTCATCGCTAGCTGGGTCGTAGAACTGTGACTTGAAAGCACGAATCGCTTTCTCTTTTACTTCCCAAAAGTCAGAAATATCCGTCACAAAATCAGGTTCGATATAACGGTCTTGGATGTAGTGGTAAACCACTTTTGGTCGCCACGCTGCTTGATTATTTCCTTCATCGTCGGTGGTTTCAATCATCCGTAAACCCGAGTAAAAACACGCCTGAATAGTTAATTCAGCGGCTCTTCCGTGATCGGGGTGTCTGTCTTCTACGGCGTTTGCCAAGACAATTTCGGGTTGATATGTGCGAATTGCCTTAATGAGTAGTTTTTGGTGTTCTTCGTCATTTCGAAAGAATCCGTCCCGCATTTTTAGATTGTCCCGAATTGATAATCCGAGTATTTCTTTGGTATCTTCTGCCTCTTGTAACCTAACGTCTGGGGTTCCACGAGTACCAAGTTCCCCTTGTGTAAAATCCACAATTCCAACTTTTTTACCATTGGCAATGTGCGAGGCAATTGTTCCCGCACAGCCTAATTCGGCATCATCAGGGTGAACGGCGAAAACTAAAATATCAAGTTTTAGCATATATTTATTGAATGCGAAGCGACATACCTATTTGAAGTGCCTGATTAGATCTGATTCGATTGAGTTGGCAAATTTCTCGAACCGTAGTTCTATTTCTGCTCGCAATTCTGGAGAGTGTATCTCCCCTCTTTACCCGAACCCATACTTTACGAGTCAATTGCTGAGGTTCTTCCTCTTCTCCAACATCATCAGATTCTAAGTCAAAGACTACCCGAGATTTTCCGCCTCGTAAGTAGTTATAAAATGTGCGGTCCAAAAGAAGTTCTTGCGAAAGGATTTCGGTTCCGTTAGGAGCTCCAGAAAACTTGAATATATTTTCTGCATCGAACGCATTTCCCTCGTACCTTACTTCAAGATGAAGGTGCGAACCAGAACTTCTTCCTGTATTACCACCTAATGCAATTTTATCTCCTGCTTTAACAAGCGTATTTGGTTCAACCAGAATTTTAGAAAGGTGACCATACAACGTTTCTAACCCATTATAATGACGAACCAATACGGTATTTCCCCAACCAGAATGACCACCTGCTACCCGCACAATACCATCGAAGGTGCTATAAACAGGATCTCCAGTTACTAAGTCAATATCCGTTCCCTGATGCCACCGCCCACGTCTAAAACCAAAGTGCGAAGTGATTGGGCTACGGTCAAGTGGAGAATTCCAGTACCTGCTTTCGTTTAAATCATATAACTTTATCGGAATTACATCTTCAAAGTCTTTTGGGTCAATGCCGTACGGATCAACTATTCTCGTATCCCAAATGGAATAGTAGCTCGCTACCTTTACCATTTCGTTGGGATCTTCAAAAGTGGTGTATTCTTCAATCTCAACAATTTGAAGTTCACCCTCGTCAATCGAAGAAGTATCGTCTTCCACCATTTTGTTTACTTCACGAATAGGCTCCAACCTGAATGGTAAATTATCGCCGTTTAGTGATTTTGAGGCACTAACATTAGACTTCATACGTTCGGTTTTGTCTGTCTTCGTTTCGAAAGAGCTCGAAAAACGCAAACGCGGTTGCTCTTCAAATTGAAACTCCACCTCCGGCTCGGCCGATGATGTCGACCGAGTTGGAGTTGAGTTCGCTTCGCTTCGCTGCTTGTTGTCTTTCTGGAAAATTTTGGGAGCTTTTAAAATCCTTCCTTTTTCACGTTGACCGTAGCCGCAAAAGGCAAATGCCAGTAAACTAATAGTAAAAAAAACTTCTTTCATTATTTAGGCAAGTTGTGCTACTTCAAATTCTACTTCTGCCAAATATCTTTCTGCATCAAGAGCTGCCATGCAACCGGTACCTGCTGCTGTGACCGCCTGGCGATAGATTTTATCTTGAGCATCACCACTGGCAAATACACCAGGAACGTTCGTTAAGGTAGAACCTAAAACCGTTTTAATGTATCCTTCTCCGTCGAGGTTCAAATAAGGCTTAAAAATGTCAGTATTGGGGTTGTGACCAATCGCCACGAAAAAAGCCGAAACGTCAATCACCGATTCTTCATTGGTGACGTTATTCAGAACCTTAACACCCGTCACTTCGCTTTCGCCAAGAACTTCTACCGTTTCTGTATTGAAAAGTATTTCGATATTAGGAGTATTCCTCACGCGGTTCTCCATAATAGTCGATGCCTTGAAACGATCTTTCCGCACAAACATCGTCACTTTTTTGCAAAGTTTAGATAAGTAATGAGCTTCTTCGCAGGCGGTATCTCCAGCTCCTACGATGGCAACATCTTGTCCACGAAAGAAAAACCCGTCACAAACTGCACAAGCAGAAACTCCCATCCCGTTGAGACGTTGCTCAGAAGGCAAGCCCAACCATTTTGCGGAAGCTCCAGTAGAAATAATAACGGACTTAGCGATAATTTCGTGACCTTCGTCAACGATTACTCTCAGTGCTGAAGGGTCTGAGAAGTCAACTGCTGTTGCCATCCCCCACCGATTGTCAGTTCCGAAACGCTCCGCTTGTTTGCGTAGCTGTTCCATCATTTCGGGACCTTGTACACCATCTACATAACCAGGAAAGTTTTCAACATCGTTTGTGATTGTTAACTGACCACCGGGCTGATTTCCCTGATACATTACCGGATTCATCCCAGCCCTTGCGGCATAGATAGCGGCAGTATATCCCGCTGGACCTGAGCCTAATATTAAAACATTTACTTCTTCTTTTGTCATCTTTTTATTTTCTCTAAATAATAAGTAGCCAACATTTCTGTGGCCCACAAAGTTCGTAAAAATTGAAGCAGAATCAAATGTGATCTTACTTACACACGCTAAATTTCACTGGATACTGAACTCAATCCTCCTATTAAGCTGTCTGTTCTCGTCGTTTTCGTTTGGAAATATTGGGTGAGCTTCGCCAAAACCTCGCGGAACAATGCGTTTTTTATCTATTTGTTTTGAAACTAAATACGCCGCAACCGCTTCCGCCCGTACCTGAGATAATGTTAAATTATCGCCTTCGTTGCCAATATCATCAGTGTGACCATTTATTTGAGCTACAATATCCTGATTCTCGGTAAGTAATTTAGCAAGTTTGTCGAGTTCAAAATAAGAGTCAGGTCTAAGTACCGCCGAACCCGAATCGAAGAAAATATTTGACAATACAATATTCGCTTCTTTCTGCATTGCTTCAAGTTTGATATCAATCTTATTGCCTTCGCTCTGCTCGCTTTTTGACGCATCAACATTCAAACTCTTAAATAAATACCCTGTCTGATTAGCATGAATTGCGTAACGGGTTCCGTGCGGCAGAACCAAGACGTATTCACCAGATACTTCATCAGCGTTGGCATTTACCAATACTTTTTGCGAGTTCAAATCTACTAACTGAATACTTGCTCCGATTGGTTTTCCAGTGGCTTTATCAGTTACGACGCCTTTTAAATAATTTACTTTTTTGTATTTCGATTTTATAATTTCAGGAATCTCAAAGGAGAAAAGATCAATTCGCTTTTTATCATCCAACGCAAAGTAAGCCGTTTTGCCGTCGGCGGTTACAAACAGAGAAACCTGGTCATCAGCATCGTTGATTGGATAACCGAGATTCTGCGGTTCCTCAAAGTTTCCGTCAACAATATTAGCCATGAAAATATCAAATCCACCAAATGACTTCCAGCCGTTTGAGGAGAAGAAAAATGTGGACCCATTTGCGTGAATAAAAGGGGAAATATCGTCTGATGTTGTATTTATATTTTTACCTAAATTCACCGCAGAAGTCCACACACCTTGTTTGCTCAATTGACTCAACCATAAATCCTTACGACCAAACCCGCCGGGACGTTCGGACGAAAAAAACAGTAACTTACCATCACTTGAAAGGGCAGGCTGAGATTCCCAATACGGGCTATTTACCGAGCTCCCGATATTCTGCGGGTTTGACCACTGTTCACCCGTTTTATAAGTAATGTACAAATCACAACTTCCGAAGCTACTCCTCCCTTCACAAGACGTAAAAACCATTGTTCGTCCGTCGGATGAGATACTACATGTACCTTCGTTATTAGTTGAATTTATACCGCCGTTTACCAATTTAGGAGCCGAGAAAATTCCGTTTTCTAAGGCTGAAGCGTAAATATTTTCGTCGCCGTTTTCCTCAACCGCTGTGAAGAAAAGCGTTTCATTATCCGCCGTAAAAACGGGAAAGTATTGTTTCATCCGAATATTGACTATTTCAGGCAATTTGACTGGGTGTATTTCCAGTGCATTTTTCTTCGCTTCAATTGCGTTTTCACAAACTTCAATTTTACTTCTTAATTCATGATAGAGCATCGCCGAAGACGCGGTATTTTCCAGTGCAAAATCCAAATACTTTTTCGCTACGATATAATTTCCTCGGCGGAGTTCACGAACACCAATATAAACGTGGGCTTCGGTAAAATCAGGGTTAGTCGGGTTTAACCGGAGCACGTTTAGGTAATACTCGGTGGCTTTTGCTTCGTTTCTATTAAGCGATTCTATTTTACCTAACTTGAAGAAAGTTTCGGCAGATTGAGCACCTAAGCTCAACGCCTTGAGGTAAAAAGACTTGGCGGAGGAGTAAGATTTTTTCCGAAATGCTTCTTCGGCCTTATTTATTAGCTTGAGTTGCTTCTTTGATTGTGCAATACCAGTGTGCATAATAAAAGTCAAGAAAAAAAGAAGAATAGTTCTACGCATTTAAGAAAGATTGATTGACTTATCTTAAACGCTAAAAATTCCTTATTATTTTTGATTATTTTTGATGTCTAATCAATTTCGCACTAGATGAGTACAGTTTATCTGTTTTTTAAATCCTTTCATATTGTCGGCTTCGTAGCTTGGTTCGCCGGGCTTTTTTACCTCGTAAGAATGTTTGTCTATTTTGCCGAAGCCGAAGAGCAGCCGGTAGAGATGCGTACGCAGTGGAAAAATCAGCTTATTTTAATGCAGGAACGGGTTTACACAATTATTGCAACCCCCGCCATGTTCATCACGTTATTTTTTGGCATAGGCATGTTAGTAATAAACCCCGCTTGGCTATCCCAACCGTGGATGCTCCTAAAGCTGGTCTTATTAGTTTTGATGGTAGTTTACCATTTTCTTTGCAAACGAATCATTACCCAAAATCAAGCCGACAAAAACTCATTCACGCCGTTTCAATTCCGGTTGATAAATGAATTGCCGACATTATTCCTCGTTTCTATTGTACTGTTAGCCGTGCTGAAAAACATCGCTAATTTTATGTACCTTTTTACGGGTGTGATTGCTTTCGGGGTAATTCTGTTTTTATCCGCCAAAGCGTACAAAAATCACCGCTTAAAAAAGTTAAAGAATCAATAAGCCCCAAGCATTCTGTGAGTTCAGACCAAGTAAGTTATCACTTTCTCTTAACAAGCACTAACAAATGGATGAGTCACGATTTCTTCGTTACGCAAAGTAAAACATAATCCAGACCATGCAGGCCGTTAGTAAACCAGCGTAAAAAATATCCGATTGATAGAAAGGACGCTCTTCGGGATCTTTCTTGAGGTAAGTAAAGAATAAGAGCAGGGTAAGTACTGCACCTGGCCAAGCTGCGAACTGGGGCGTGATAACAGTGGTCAAACAAAGTATAATCAACGGCACCTGAATAACCGAAAATTTGAGCAATGCTTCCCGTAACCCGCTAAACGAAACACTCAGCCCTTGGTCATGCACCTGACTGTTCTTTTTGTTAAAAAATAAGCTAAAGAAGTAAATAAGAACCGAGCCAATCAGGAAAATCAGAAATACACGGTAGAGAAAATTAAATTCCTCCCCAAAGGTTTCTCGTATCCAAGTGACATTTACCAACAAGTGATTGTAAACTAAGTCGCACCCAAGCCCGACAAAGGGAGAGGAAAGTAGCACGATTAACGCGGCAATCGGGTTAGTTTTTTTCCACAAAACCCCCCAAAAGAATACTACTACTAATCCTGGTTTAACGTATGATGTTTGGTTTGCCAGTTTCAAAAAGAAGTTATCAGACGAGGTAGGATCATAGGTTGAAAACGCCAGAAATCCCGCGATAACGCACATAATGACAACAAAAACCTGCCCAAATCTCACCGTTTGCATATCAGATGCTTTAGGGTCGATGTATTTCCTAAAAACATCAAACGCCATCATAGTAGAAACAGAGTTCATCATGGAATAAATTGCCGAGAAAATGGCACAGGTCAGTCCCGCTAGAATCAACCCAGTAAAACCATAACCAGAAGGAACAACGGTCTTGAGTAACATCAGAAACGTGTCATCAGGCTTTACCACATTTTCGCCAAACCGAATCTTGAACAAGTAAAACGCCGCCGTACCAACCGCGATTGAAAAGAACGGAATGATTAGTTTTAGAAATCCCGCCACGATCGTCCCAAGTTTTGCGTCACGGTCTGTTTTAGCGGCCAAAACCCGTTGCACCTGGTATTGGTTGGTGGTCCAGTAAAAGAAGTTTAGAACTGTCAAACCCGTAAAAATGCCACTCCACGGTAGTTTTGGGTGATTAGACGGCAAATACAAGTGCATCTTATTTGCTTGGGCGTGGTCAAGTTTCAACAAGCCAGAAATACCCCCAATTTCGGGTTGCATATACGTTAGCGTTCCCATCAGAAGGATGGAAATAATCATGATAACAGTCAAGATATTATCCGCAACAACAACGGATTCCATGCCGCCGAAAACGGAGAAAATAACGGTAATGACCGCGATAATCAAGATACCCGAAAGATAAGTCACTTCGTAGCCACTTCCTTCAAACAAAAAACCAAGCGTCCGGCTACCGATATAAAAACCCGCAATAAGCTGGATGGTAATGAAGATCATTATCGTGATAGTATAAACCAAGCGGGCGTTTTCATTGTACCTACTTTCAAGAAATTGCGACAGAGTAAAGAAATTTTGCTTCCGGTAAATCGGGATAAAAATATAAGCCAAAACCAAAATGGCGGGTACCGCCCAAATCTCGTAATGGCTTTGGGCAAAACCAATGGAATAGCCAATGCCCATCATACCAATTATTTGCTGAGCGTGGATATTTGTTCCGAAAATTGAGCCCGCCACCGACCACCACCGCAAAGAACGCCCCGCCATGAAATACTCTTCGGAGTCTTTTTTCTTGAAACTGGAATACATACTCGCCGTGACCAAAAAAAGCAGTAGACCAATGACTACGATGATATCAAAAGTACCGAGGGAATTTATCATAGTTGGATTTCAGGATTTGAAAATGGGTAGGTTTAAAGATTTTACGAGTGTGCTAGTTGGGAAGATTTCATCTAAAATCTCACTTTTAATCAATATTCTTGGCTCAACGGATGAATCATCAACTCATCAATAACTACGTGCTTAGGTTGATCCATTACGTAAATGATGGTATTTGCCATATCTTCGGCCTTTAGCCAATCGTTGTGCGAATCGTGTCCCTGAGGGTCAGTATGAAACATAGTATCTACCAAGCCTGAGTAAACGACCGACACTTTTATACCATCTTTCCGCACTTCTTTTCGCAACGCCGCCGAGAACGCGTCTTGGGCAAATTTAGACGAACAATACAACGCCCCACCGTCAAAAACCCGCTTGGCAACATCAGACGCAATGTTTATGATATGCCCTTCTTGGGCGGCTTTCATGGGCGTTAAGGCTTCCTTTGAAAACATGAACGTACCTTTTACATTTACGTCGTAAGTTTCACTCCAAACCTCAGAAGTGTAGCTTTCTATTGACCCAAAAACGCCATAACCTGCATTATTTATCATAAAATCAAGTTTTCCGAACGCAGCAACCATTTCAGAAATTGCGGTTTTTGCCACGTTTTCATCCGAAACACTTCCCGCAAAAATCAAACATTTAGAACCTAATTTTTCTACCTCTGATTTAACTTCTAGAAGTTCGGTTTCACTTCGGGCTACTAACCCTAGGTTCATCTCGTGCTTTGCCAAATGGATTGCTAACGCTTTTCCAATTCCTTTTGATGCACCCGTTAATAAGACTGTTTTATTTTTTAAAGACATGGTTATTTTGGTTAGTTAATTTTGTAAATCCTTGATTCATAAGGGTTCAAATCAAAAATCTCATTCGATTGATCATTCTCTACGTCGTAGTTTGATATTATAAGTATTTTATGTCCGATTTGGTAAGCTAATTCAACTGCTTGTTTGGCAGCAGTAAAATTATTCATAACCAAATAGCTTTCGTTTTCTAACGTCCTGAGGTAAAGCCAAATTCGGTTGCAATCGGGTCTTAGATCAATGTAGTCACCGTAAATCAACGCCTCGCTTTTTTTACGGATATTGATAAGGCTTCTGTAGTAGGTTAAAATAGAAGTGGCATCGTTTTCTTGCAAAGCGGCATTTACGGTGATATAATTGGGGTTGACCTTCAACCATGATTCGTTTCCTTCGGTGAATCCTGCATTTTCTGAATCATCCCACTGCATGGGTGTGCGGGCGTGGTCTCTCGCAATTTTATTGCTACTTTCTAAAAATCGTTTTTCGGCGTAATCTCCGGTTTCAACAAGGGTTTTATAAGCGTTTATTACTTGTACATCGTTATATTCTTTGATTGACTGAAAGTCGCAATTACTCATCCCAATTTCATCGCCCTGATAAAGGTACGGCGTGCCACGAAGTGTTAGTAAAATAGTTGCCAGCATTTTAGCGGATTCCCGCCAATACGTATCTGTATTCCCAAAGCGTGACAGCATCCGAGGATTATCGTGGTTTCCGAAATAAATGGTGTTCCAGCCGTTATCAGCTATTGCCTTGTTCCATTTGCCAAAAATAGATTTTAATTCTGCAAGCGTAAATTCGGGTTTTGGGTCAACAAAACAATTTTCGTCACGAGGCACAGCGTGGTCAAAGTGGTAAATCATATTAAGTTCTCTCCGGTCTTGCCCGACGTACTTATTTGCTTGTTCGGCGGCTACGCCAAACGCTTCACCGACGGTCATACAATCGTATTTCTGCAAGACTTCAGCATTCATTTCCCGCAAATAGTCGTGTACTTTTGGACCGTTGGCGTAAAAACTCAAGTCTCCTGCTCTACCTTCGGGAAAATCAGGGAAAGATGGATCTTTTGAAATCAACGAAATTACATCCATTCGGAAGCCGTTTACACCTTTATCGAGCCAAAAACGCATCGTTTTATAAATTTCCCGCCGTAATACTGGATTCTCCCAATTTAAGTCAGGTTGTTTTTTTACGAAATAGTGGAGGTAGTATTGAGAAGAGAGTTTATCAAACTCCCACGCCGAGCCACTAAAAAATGAAATCCAGTTATTAGGCTTTTCATCTTTCCAAATGTAAAAATCTCGGTAAGGATTGGTCGTAGATTTACGAGATTCCTGAAACCAAAAATGTTCGTCCGAAGAATGATTTACCACCAAATCAATAATCAACTTCATTCCTCTACGGTGGATTGCGGCAAGCAGATTGTCAAAATCATCCATCGTCCCGAAGTCGTCCATGATGGCTTCGTAATCCGAAATATCGTAGCCGTTGTCCACGTTCGGAGATTTAAAGTGCGGACTAAGCCAAATCACATCAATACCCAAGTTTTTAAGGTAGTCCAGTTTTGAAATAATGCCTCGCAAATCACCAATCCCGTCATTATTCGAATCTTGGAAACTGCGGGGGTAAATTTGATAAACAATGGCTTCTTTCCACCAAGATTTCTGCATACAACTCTTATTTTTTAATGAAGTCCTCCGCAATATTGCGGAGGACTTTTCGGGAACTTAAAATTTTCGTATCGCCCGTCAGTGACGGTATGAACAAGGGAAATTCTTAATTATAGCCGATGCTCACGTAGTACATCCCGCCAATATTAGCCAAGCCATAGCCTTGTGCGTAATACTTATTCAGAATATTTGAACCACCCACTTTTATTTTGAAATTACTAGGCAATTTATAAGAAACCGCCGCATCGAGCGAAGTCCAAGACGGCAACATTATATCTCCGGCCGTTGCACCCTGCTCCACCCACATCTGGTCTGTCCAACGGTAATTCACCGTAAAACCGATTTTCTCCGTAACCCTTGGGTTACTAAAAGTGATATTGTAGCGATTTTCGGGCGAAATGAAGAAGTTACGCTGCACCCTCGCAACGGACGGGTCACTCATTTTTCGTTTTACAATTTCTTCGCCGAAAGCGTCTTTCACAATCACACCTGCATTATTTTTTAACGTGATTTTACCGACTTGGTTCGCAAAGTTGAAGCCAATATTATAGCCTTTTCCTACGGCGTACTCTGCACCTAAGCCCCAACCCGTAACGTAGATCTGATTAAAGTTATTGAAGTTGATCTGGTAGGGTTTGAACGAGTTATTTAAGTTCAGAATATTTCCATCCGTTGGCTGACGGTAGTTTTGAGTAGCAATAAAGTCGTTGTAAACGCTGTTAAAGTAAAAGGCATCGATGAATAGTTTATTATTAATCAATGTCTTGTAGCCGATTTCCCACGTTTTAATTTTTTCTGTGGCAAACGCACCTGGGTTGGGCGTATATTTTGTGAGCAGAGAGGCATCTCCGTTCGGGTTAGCAGCTGTTCTAGAAGCATTGAACAAATTAGCCGATGCTTCGGTGTATGCAGGATTCTGGAACAAATTAGCCGCAGTCAAAGCTGCTTCTGAACCACCCACTTCACCAATATTCCCATCAGCTAATAATTGGTTGGCTGATGGATTCCTGAACGCCGATTGCCACGAACCACGGAAATTATGCTGTCCCAAGCTCAATACACCCGAAACCCGTGGCGTAAAACCACCTTTGAAGTATTCATTTTTGTCGTAACGCACCGCAACAGTTGGTTTCAAGCTGATTTTTTCGGTCATTTTGATAGTTGGTGACGCTTGCAGGTACCAACCATATTCATTGATTGTAAACTCTTTTCCGTCTTTTGTTTTCGGGAAAATAGTGCCTTTTGTCAACAAATTATATTTTCTGAAACTTGCCCCCGTCACCACTTCCAAGAAACTCGGTAAGATGTTCTTGAAATTATACATTCCTTCGTAGTGCTGCAAGGATGAATTATCCAATACCCTCACACCGCGGATTGTCGTACTTCCTGGAATGAATTCGTTGCTCAGCGTAGTTGACAACGCGTTGTAATATTGTGCAAAAGTAGCATCTCCGGGCATTGGCTTGCCCACATCGGCAGCGTTTCTTGAGGCAGTGATGTCAGAATTTGCACCATAGGATCGCCCGAAATCGCCCCCCCACGCAGCAGTTGGTTTCCAAAGTTGGAGCATACGGGCAGATAATTGTCCGAGGTTATACCCTTCAGCTTGCTGCGAAGTATTGTAACCCCTCACGAAGAAATTATCGCCTTTCAGTTCCAGTTTAAATTGATTTCTCAAATAATCGGGATAGAACTCTCTAAAGCCTCCGGTGCGTACAAGGTTTCCGTTTCCAAAATACCAAGCCGCGATTGCCTCAATTTTATCCGTCAGTTTGTAGTGCACTGCGGCATTAGCACGGTAACTGAATATCTTACCGCCGTTGTTCAACAGCTCAAGTTCAGTATATCCCGTTCTTGTCACCTGCTTCCCGACTAAACCCGGAGCAGCAGGATAAGTGGCGGGGAAAGTAAAAGCTCCGCCGTTATTAAAATCGTCGCCGTAGATATTTACACCATCGTAAGTAAAATTGGTCGCCGGATCATTGTTTGGAACAAAACCGAGTCCTACCGTTTTGGCATTATTGTCTACCACAAAAAATCCGGGACGACCACGGTGCGAACGGTCATCAAAGTTATCTGCGATAAAGTCTGTACCATTTATAGCTTGAAAATTCACTTTGAACGCCAATTTATCTCCCACTTGCTTGGCGTACCTAACTGCGATATCAGTGTACGGTGTTGCGTTCATGGTGCTTTTACCCACGTTGTTTACTCCGCCTTTTATTTGAGCAGATAACCCCTGATATTCAAAAGGGGATTTTGTTTTTGTGAGCATCAGACCTTGAAGGGCATCTGGTCCGTACAATGCCGATGCCGCACCAGGTAATATCTCGATGCTTTCAATGTCAATATCAGAAACACCCGCCACGTTTCCAAAACCGAAGCCATAACCCGGCGACCGGTTATCCATACCATCTGTTAATTGCACAAAACGGTTGTTGTTGTTTGCTCCAAAACCACGTATGTTCACGGAGCGAAAAATCATGTTTTGTGCTAGTAGATCAACGCCTTTCAGTCCTTGTAGGGCACCGTAAACATCCGCTGAAGCTGATTGTGTAATCTTACGGATATCGAGTTTTTCTATTGTCGTGGAAGCTTTCGTCAGACTCTCTTCCACCCTGTTACCCGTCACGGTTACTTCTGCAAGTGTTCCGATATTTTCTTTTAGAGAAACCGAAAGCGGGCTTTCATCTTTTACTTCCACCAATTCGGTTAAAAAGCCAATGGCACCCACGCTTACGGTTACCGGAAAACCTTGTTTGGACTTGATACTGAATTTACCACTGCCATCGGCGACCCCGCCCAGAACAGTACCCTTGATTGATACACTCGCCCCAGGAATAGGCTCTTTGGTAACAGCATCTGTAACCTTTCCAGAAATAGTACTTTGGGCGAAGCCAACAACTGTTGTCAGAAGTATCCCAAAGGTGAATAATAGTCTTTTTGTCATACAGTTTTATAGGTTTATTGTTTGGGTGACTAAAAAAAGTTTGTAAATGTATAAATAGAATTATGATTAGAAATTTTTACACAAATTAAATATTTCAACATCGATTTTGAAAGCAACATATTTTTATAGATTATTACAGAAAGTTATACTTTTACTAATTTTGATTAAAACTGATATGGAAAATTTTAGGCTCAAAGTATTTTATACGGTTAGTAAGAACAAAAGTTTTACCAAGGCCGCCGCCGAACTATTTATTACCCAACCCGCCATTACCAAGCACATCAAACAGTTGGAAGAAGAGTTAGACGTGATGCTTTTTGAACGCCGGGGAAGTTTCATAGAAGTCACGGCAGCGGGTAAAATTCTACACAAATACGCCAGCGAAATATTCCAGTTATACCAAGAGGCCCGCTTTGAAATCGGGACACTTAAAAACCAATACTTGGGAAACCTCCGGTTGGGGGCAAGCACCACAATAGCCCAATACTTAATTTCACCAGTTTTAGCTTCATTTTATGAAAAATTCCCCAAAACTGAACTTAGCCTACTCAACGGAAACACGGAACTTATCGTGAACGCCGTATTAGACAAAAGTATCGACTTAGGGATTGTGGAAGGCAGAAAACAACAAGCGGGTCTGAAGTATACCGACTTTATGGAAGACGAACTCGTGCCCGTGGTAAAGGCAGGAAGCCGATTTTCGCACAAAGACATTATTGAACTGGAAGACCTAAAACAAATCCCTTTGATAATGCGGGAATACGGTTCAGGTACATTAGAAGTAATTGAAGGTGCCCTCAAAGAACAAGGGATCAAACTCTCTAACCTACCTGTCATCATGAACTTGGGTAGTACAGAAAGTATTAAATCATTTTTAGAACATTCAAACGCACTTTCTTTTTTCTCCCCACGGGCCGTTCAAAAAGAAGTAACCAAAGGTGATTTAAAGGTGCTGACAATCAATGGTTTCAATATTTCGAGACGTTTTTCTTTCGTACATTTGCAGGGTCAACAAGATAGCCTTTCTACAACATTCATGCGGTTTGCAAACCGATACTATAACCGCAAGTAATCAACAATAAAGAAAGAGTATTTGTCCAAGGCAATCAAATGAAATAATTTTGGGCCATGACAAAACAGGTATTCTTTTTCATTTTATTAGCACTATTTTGCTGTTTTCCATCATTAGTAAATGCCAGTTTGGCGTTGGCTTTAGGAGGTGTCTACACATTTACACTTGGTAACCCGAACAAAAGAAATACAAATTTATGGGGTAGTATTTTGCTCCGCTCGTCGGTTGTTGGTTTGGGGTTTGGCATCAATATCAGCGTTTTAGTCGAGGCTGGTAAAGAGAACGCCGGTACTACTACTTTCTTCGTCTTGGGAGCATTAGGGCTTGGTGTCTTAGCGGGGAAATTTTTAAAAATAAACGATAAGATTGCTTTATTAATCGCATCAGGTACGGCTATCTGCGGCGGAAGTGCCATTGCGGCGGTCGGCTCTGTCATAAAAGCAGATTCTAACCAATTAGCGGTCTCAACGGGCATTGTCTTTCTCTTAAATGCTATTGCCCTTTTTATTTTCCCTTCCATTGGTCACTATTTCGGGTTATCCCAAATCCAGTTTGGCACGTGGGCGGCCATTGCCATTCATGACATGAGTTCGGTCGTAGGGGCGGCCTCAAAATACGGTGACACCGCTTTAAACATTGCTTCAGTAACTAAAATGCTCCGCGTAATCTGGATTATCCCGTTATCGTTATTACTTGTTTTGGGTATCAAACAAAGCCGAGAATCATTTAAAATACCCGTTTTTATTTTGGGCTTTGTGGTAGCTTCGTGCGTCAAAAGCTTCTTGCCCGACTACCAATCATTTTTTCAAATCATTTACCTTTGTTCAAAACAGACAATGGTAGTAAGTTTATTTTTCATCGGGTCATCTATATCCATTGAAAACATCAAACAAGTGGGCGGCAAAGTCATCCTTCAGGCGGTCAGCGTTTGGCTCATCGTGTGCGTAGCCTCTATGTATTATGTCAAGAATTTTCAACTTTGATTTTTAGAAATATAGTATTCAACAAAAAACGTCACGTAGTTTCGTGGAAAAGCAACATCCGAAGACCAAATCGTACCTGTAACTAACTTGCTGTAAGCCTTATACATCTTTTATTATACGTCAATATTTACTCAACACCTTGATAACTCCCATTAACTATGATAACCGAACCGATAAAACAAGTAGAAATAAGAACAGAACAGCGTGTTTCAGAAATTGCTTGGTTTGATGACCTGTGCGGCGGCGACACCGCTTATTTAGGAACCATTGACCCATCGCGAAGAAGCAATTACGCCCACTGTGCCGACATTATGAAAACTGCCGATGAGCAAGGTTTCAACAATATTTTGCTGCCTACTTCGTACGTAATCGGGCAGGAGGTTTTGCCTTTTGCGGCGGCTATGGCACCGCAAACCAACAATATAAATATGCTAGCGGCAATCCGCACCGGAGAAATTCACCCGCCGATGTTGGCAAGGCACTTAGCAACGCTCGATCATATTCTTAAAGGAAGGTTAACGGTGAATATTATCAATTCTGACCTTCCGGGCTTAAAAGAAGACCACGAAATGCGTTACAAACGCTGCGGGGAAGTAATCGAGATTTTGAAACAAGCGTGGACACAAGACCGGATAAATTTTCAGGGGGAAATATATCAATTCGATATGCCCGCCGATCCCATAAAGCCTTACCAACAAAACGGTGGTCCGCTGCTTTATTTTGGCGGAATTTCGCCTGGTTCAAAAGATATTTGTGCAAAATACTGCGACGTATTTTTGATGTGGCCTGAACCCGAAGGGAGTATTTATGCCACCATGCAGGAAATGAGTCAAAGAGCGGCCGCTTACAATCGCAAAATTGATTTCGGAATGAGACTGCACGTTGTAGTGCGTGAAACCGAAGAAGAAGCAAAAGCTTACACTAAACAGTTGATGTCGAAATTTGACGCTGAAACCGCCGAAAAATTAAAAAATAGAACGCAAGACGCTACCTCTGCCGGAGTTTTACGCCAAGATGAATTCAGAAAACAAGCCGACCCAGACGATTTTGTAGAACCGATGCTTTGGACCGGAATTGGAAGAGCGAGGTCTGGCTGCGGCGGGGCAATTGTGGGAACACCCGACCAAATAATCGCAAAAATGAACAGGTACATGGATATGGGTGTCCGCTCATTCATCCTTTCAGGTTATCCATTAAAAGAAGAGTGTGAGCTATTCGGCAAACTGGTTTTACCACATCTCAACAACGTCAAATTATCGGTTCTACAAGGCAGAACACCCGCCGAGACGCCCGCCACTCCGCTTACTTTTGGTAACATTGGGGCTTAAATTTGAAAGGTGTTCTTGCATAAACCAATAGAAGAGTTAAGGTGCTTATTCTATTGCACTCGTCCCGAAGTATTCAGCATTTAAAAACACTTTCTGGGTTATGGCTGACGGTATTCCCTCCATAACACTTATATTTTTGCTAGACTAAACCCGCGTTTACGTATTTAGTTATTGTTACTACTCAGGTTATTTTATTATACTTTTTAAAATATGTGAACTTTCAAATGAACCTGTCTGCATTCTTATGATTACAGACAAGGACTAGTGCATAATCGGCTTAGTTTCGTATTTCCAACAAAACTTCCCGATATTGTGCAAAAAATGGTCATTTATTGTACAATTTGAATAAAAAAGTACCTGAGTAGTTACTGGTTATTTACCGTTTCAACGCTTATTATTTATATTTCTGGGACTTTTTACCGTTATTTACTTGGGATGGAAAAGTTTAGAGCAAAGAGCAGCTAACTTCCACGGTATTTAAAGGAGAAGTCTATGCGTAAAACCAATTTATTCATTCTATTGCTATTTGTACTTCGGGCGACAGCTCAATCTACTCCGCCAGAAAAACAACCAAACATAGTTTATATTTTAACAGACGACTTGGGCTATAACGACTTAGGCTGTTACGGTCAAGATATAATCGAGACTCCGAATATTGATGCGTTAGCTAAAGGGGGCAAACTCTTTACGCAGCATTATACAGCCGCTCCCGTTTGTGCACCTTCTCGCTGCATGCTTTTAACCGGGCAACACAGCGGCAATGCTTACGTTCGGGGAAACGATGAATGGAAAGAACGAGGAGATGTCTGGAGTTATCAAGTAATGTTTGACAACCCGAAACTTGAAGGACAACGCCCCCTTCCCGATAGCATTCTGACCATTGCGGAAGTCTTGCAACAGCAAGGATACAAAACGGGCGTTTTCGGAAAGTGGGGTTTGGGTGCACCTGAATCAGAAGGAACTCCAAACAAGCAGGGCTTCGATACTTTCTACGGGTATAACTGTCAACGGCAAGCCCACACTTACTATCCAATGCACCTATGGAGTAACGATAAACGAATTTTGCTGAACAATAAGAACGTTCCTCCGCACGCTAGTTTAACTGCTGAAGCAGACCCGAACGATGCAAAAAGTTACAGCGATTTTTCGTTACAAGATTACGCCCCGACATTGATTCACACCGAAGCGTTGAAGTTTATTGAAAATAACGCAAAGCAACCGTTTTTTCTGTATTACGCTTCGCCAATTCCGCACGTGGCGTTACAAGCACCAATCAAATGGGTAAACTACTACCGAGAAAAAATTGGTCCAGAAACTCCCTATACCGGAACGGGTTACTTCCCAAACCAATACCCGAAAGCTACGTACTCCGCCATGATTTCGTATTTAGACGAACAAGTAAGAGAACTCGTGCAAAAACTAAAAGATGAAGGTATTTACGAAAACACGTTAATAATTTTCACCAGTGATAATGGACCGAGCGACGCAGGCGGTGCTCCTACCCCATTTTTTGAAAGTGCCTCGCCCTTCGTGACTGAATTTGGCAGAATGAAAGCGTTCGTGTACGAAGGCGGAATTCGGGTTCCAATGATTGCTTCGTGGGAAGGTAAAATAAACGCGGGAACAACATCTGACCATCAATCTAGTTTTTACGATTTCTTCGCAACTGTATGTGATTTACTCAAAATAGATTCTCCAGTAACTACCGATGGAATAAGCTTTCTACCCGAATTACTTGATAAAAAACAGCAAAGACACGAATTTTTGTATTGGGAATTTCCCGAGCATAATGGTCAGCAAGCCGTCAGAAAAGGCAAATGGAAGGCGGTTAGGCAAAACCTTAAATCTGGAGTAGTCAAAACGGAATTATATGATTTATCCATTGATATTTCCGAACAGAAAGACATCGCCGCCCAATACCCAAAGGTGGTTCGAGAATTAGAAGATATAATGACGACGGAACACACCACTTCACCCGTTGAAAGATTTCAAATGAAAGCAATTGATAACTAAGATTTAGCGGCTACAAAAAAACGATTAGCTTTTTTACGTCGGTGATTATGTTGACGTTAACGACGCTAATCAGTTTCGCTCAGAATTACCGCATTTACGGAACAGTATCCGACGATGACGGCAAACCCGTTCCTTCCACTTCCGTCCACATTAACGCAATACCTTACGGAACATCAACGAAGATGAATTGCAAGAACTATTGAGTCAACTCATGGCTATTTATGCACAGCAAGTAAAAGAAATTAGTTTGATAAAATACGGCGGTGGTGCCGTATTCGGAGCATCGGGCGGGCACAGAACAATCGTTATATTAATAGATAATTACAGAAATGTACATTGAAACTTACCGCTTAAAAGTAAAAAGGGTCGCTAACTTAAAAGTTAGCGACCCTTTTTTTATGAACTATAAACTGATTAAAGTTCAACCTCTTTCAGAGGCAAATTATAATCATCCGCAACAGCTTGATAAACTACGTCGCCGTTTACGATATTGAGTCCTTTCTTCAATTCTTCGTTGTCCGCACAAGCTTTTTTCCAACCTTTATTGGCAAGTTGCAAGACGTACGGCAAAGTAGCGTTGGTAAGGGCAAGCGTAGAAGTGTAAGGCACAGCACCAGGCATATTAGCAACGCAGTAGTGTACTACATCGTCGATGATATACGTAGGATTTTCGTGCGTTGTAGGTTTGCAAGTTTCGATGCAACCACCCTGATCAACTGCTACGTCTACTACCACCGTGCCGGGCTTCATGGTTTTGAGCATTTCTCTTGTAATCAAGTGAGGTGCTTTCTTACCCGGTATCAAGACGGCTCCAACTACTAAGTCAATGTCTTTAATTGCGGCTTTAATATTGTATTCATTCGACATAATCGTGACTACGTTCGGCGGCATAATATCTACCAACTGCCGTAAACGGGGCAAACTAATATCCATAATCACGACCCTTGCTCCAAGTCCGGCGGCCATTTTTGCGGCCTGCGTTCCTACGATACCACCACCAAGAATTAGTACTTTACCCGGAGGAACTCCCGGTACTCCACCAAGCAATACTCCTTTGCCTTTCAATGGCTTCTCGAGGTATTTTGCACCTTGTTGGATTGCCATTCTTCCGGCAACTTCTGACATCGGAATAAGCAACGGCAACGAGCGATCTGCTTTTTCTACGGTTTCGTACGCAAGACAAACGGCTTTCTGCTTAATCATCGCCATTGTAAGCGGCTCCGATGAGGCAAAGTGAAAGTAAGTAAACAGTAATTGCCCTTCTTTTATTAGATTATACTCTAATTCGATGGGTTCTTTTACCTTAATAATCATCTCCGCAATTGCGTAGACTTCTTCGATTGTAGCAAGAATCTTTGCTCCTGCCTCAACATATTCAAAATTTTCAAAACCACTACCACTTCCGGCGTTAGTTTGTACGTAAACGTCGTGGCCAAATTTTACCAATTCAGTAGCACCAGCGGGCGTTAAACCTACGCGGTTCTCGTTATTTTTGACTTCGATTGGAACACCAATAATCATAATTGATTAATTTTAGGTTAATTACAAAATACTAAGCAAAGGTAATTCTACCATAAATATTCTCATTATACTTCGATAAATAAGTAATTTTTTCTGTTATTAGCCTCGGTCTTAGAAATTTAATCTTGAAAATTATCCTTTCAACACCTCTAACAGAAACATTTTTCACAAATGATTGACAAAATAGATTTACTAATTTTAAGACTTTTACAAAAAGACGGACGATTGACTTATCGTGAATTGTCAAAAAAGGTAAACTTATCGGTTACACCAATCCACGAACGGGTAAAAAGGCTCGAAAAGGAAGGCTATATCAGTAAATATGTTGCCTTACTTTCCAGAGAAAAACTCGGAAAAGGATTGACCATTTATTGTCAGGTAACACTGATAAAACAAACAAAAGAGGTTTCCTCAAACTTTAACAAAGTAATCAAAGACCTTCCAGAGGTACTGGAGTGTAATTTCATTTCGGGTAGTTTTGATTACCTGCTAAAGATTATAACCCCTGATATGGACGGCTATCACCGCTTCCACCAGGAGAAACTTTCAGTTATTGAAGGAGTTTCGTTAATCAATAGCTTCTTTGTTATGTCAGAAGTAAAATCCACTACCGAACTGCCCATTTAATTACTGCACCCTTGCAAGTAGTTTATTAAACCGCCAATTGGTTGTCCGTCAGGAACGTCCGTTTCATCGGGGATGTTGAATTCCGTCGGATTATCAGTGAAAGCACTGATTTGTTTCAACACAAAGAGTCCGAAATCAGAATCCTTAGTTTCCCGTTCACGGATATAATTCTGAATTCCTTTTAACTCTCCAAAAGCAATGGCATTCACATCGACACTCGTTTTTGGATTGTTCGATAGTTTCATCAATTGATTGAGGTAAATGGAAGCGGTTGTGCGGTCAATTTGGGCAAGATAGTTATCGCTTCGGTACATTTTCTTATTTTCAATTAACTGCTTGGTCATTCGGTTTAGCACCTCATTTAAATCCGGCAGCTCTGTATTGTACGCTTTCTGCACCGCTAATCGGGCGGCTCTTTCTGGATGGAGTAAAAATGTAAGTGTTAACGTAGCAGCGGCTCTCGGTGGTGCCAACGGATCAAAACCCATTCCAGTTGTCCGGTCAAATACTTCCCGCTGATTGGGGGAATAGCGGTACGGACGAGGCGGAATATTTTTAAGTACGCTCATCGGAACGCTCAAAAATCCAGGTTTTACAGTTTCCATTAATGCATCAAAGGCATCCCATTGTTCATTCGCAGATACGGGCAAGAAAACAGTTTGGGCATCGCCTTTTCTAACGTTTCCGTAGTAAGCTCCCGCCAGTACTTTTGAAGCAGCTTCAATCTGAAAACGATGGAACATGTACATCGGTACAAAAACTTCTTCTAAAGTCGCCATCGGCTCTCCAGTTCGGATTTTACGCTCGTCGAAGTTTGATAAAACTATCGAGCGGATTTTCGACAAACGTTTCAGCTCAGCACTTGCCGATTCGCCGTTGTCCCACAAATGTGTTTGCGGATGCACCGAACTCATCGGGCGGGCATCCTGATCGGTCAGAAATTGGAAACCTTTCCTAAACATGTTTTGCACGATTCGTTCTAACTCAGCTTTTTCATTCGCGTTTTCAGGAAAATCTTGGTATCCCCATTGAATAGCCGAAATATCGTACCCGCCCATTCCTTCGGCGTACGCAGCGTCAAGCGTAATTTTACCATTTTTCTCCGCAACAAGCGGGTGAGGATAATCCATCACAGAAGCCCTTCCGCTGATACTCGAAATATAATTATGCGGTAAGCCGAGTGTGTGCCCTACTTCGTGAGCAGCGAGTTGTCGTAAACGGCTCAACGCCATTTGAGTAATTTCGGCAACGTTTGACGTATCCGTTTCAAAATTCCCGACTAATCCTTGAGCAATCATAAAGTCTTGCCGAACCCGCAGTGAACCAAGCGTAATTTTTCCTTTGAGGATTTCACCCGTTCGAGGATCGGTAATTGAAGCTCCGTAAGACCAACCACGCGTACTCCGGTGAACCCACTGAATCAAGTTGTACCGAATATCCATCGGATCGGCATCTTCGGGCAATAGTTTTACCTGAAACGCATCTTTATATCCAGCGGCCTCAAAGGCCTGATTCCACCAAGAGGCTCCCTCCATCAACGCCGAACGAATCGGCTCAGGTGCTCCCCTGTCCATATAATAAATGATGGGTTCGACGGCTTCGCTTTGGACGGCGGTTGGGTCTTTCTTTTTTAGACGATGACGCGAAGTAAACCGTTTTTCAATTGGTTCGGAAATAGAAGAAGCGTAATCGTAATACGAGATTCCCAAGTAACCAATTCTCGGATCGTAAGGACGCATATTATAGCCCGAAGCATCAGGAAGCTTTACGAAAGAATGATGTTGGTGCATCGTTACAGCACTCGCCGTTGGTACCACTTGCTGTAAGTTCCGACCAGGTTTTGTTCCCGTCAATGTGATGATGGTTTCAAATTCGGTGTTTTCGGGAAAACTTTTGGTCATTTCACGGTATAAAGCACTTTTACTTGCATCGAAGCTGTAATTCCCTTCGTTCGAACGAGCAATTGTTTGGGCGGCATCAATCGCATCCCGCATGATAAACGGAGTCAGTTCAATCAGGTATTTTGAAGCACTACTGGCTTTTATTTCAAACCCAAAATGAACCGATTTAGCGAAAGACTCTTCCACAGCTTTTTGTTCGAGTGGATCATCAGAAACCGCTCGGTAACTATAGTTTGCTTCGATAAGCAAAAGTTTATTACCGTGTTTTTCAAACTTAAGGACGTGTTCTGAACCCAGTCGTCCGCGGTCAAGTCCGATATCGTTCGAACCCAGTCCACGAGCCAAAGAAGTGTAATACAAAAACTCGGTTTCCGTATCAGAAACTTCTATGTAAACCTTATCTGATGCGATGTCAAAGTATTGATTAAAGAAACCCGATTGTTTTTCAAAACCAGATACAAACGAATCAATGCTTTTTGTTTGACCGAAAGCCGTAGAACTACAACTAAGTAATAGGAATAATAAAGGGAGAAAAGTTAATTTCATTGTCAGTTATAAATTATTTGAGTTTTTTGGTAATATTTTCATAATCCAGGTGATTTATCCCCGGTGATTTGAATTTTGAATAATGTTCCACTACGTAGAACCACTTACAATAATTATTCCAGTTTCATTCTTTGGTTTCACCAGAAAAAAGCCACTCGTCGTCCCATTTTTTTGAGTTCAGTTGTGGCTATTTCACGCACTTCCTGAAAAGCATCGGTGTAAAAACTCAACGGGTTTCCTTGTAAACCTTTGCGGACTTTTTCGTCCAAATCCACCGCCATTCCTCATTTCTGTTTGATTGGAAGCAGAAAAACCTTCCAGCTTAAAGAGGTTATGTACTAATAAGTAACTGCGGTGGCGGCAACGTGCATCACCATCGAACCGATGGAATCGGCTTCTTCGTCAAAACGTAATCGAGTTGCTCAACTGATAATCCGTTGTGATACGCAGAGACCGAATTACTTAGCCAATCAAGCATGAAAATAACGCTCCTACTTATGGTGAATACCCTGCCTGTGGACCAGTATGATTAATATTTAGAGGAAAGATAACATTACCTTCACTCCCCGAAACCGAAATTGGCAGCACAGGTAATACAGCGGCGGCGAGAACATTAGTGATAAAGTCGCGGCGGTCTGATTTCATGGTGTGTAATGCGTTGATGTGAAACTAAAATGACTCGTAAATCTATCAAAAAACACGCAAGCAAAGCATTTTAAATCAAAAAACATTTTAAAATTAATGTTGAGCTTTTTGATAAAAAAAAAGCGGGTAGTGACCGTTAAACATAGGTCAATAGCCTAATATCTTCAGTAATTTACATAATTTAGTAAATTGGTTAATTTCACTGTATTTATACCAGCTTAACCTACGCTCACACCTACACTTTAATAGATTCCAACGAATACGCTGTTCTTATTACAAATGATAATGATGACGATATACCGTTTTTGAATAGGCTCCAGAAGAACTGAACGAGAAAATTACCTTAATTACCGTAGAAATAAGGTTGGCTTGATGGAATGCCTTGTAGACTCCTGTAACGTGCCGCGTGTTCTTTTCTTTGACATTCCAACTCCTTTGAAAAACGGATTAGAATGTCAAGGAAAAACTCTGAACTATGAGTCATCGTCAAGAGAATTATGGAGAATCGTAACGGTAAGATTGAAGCTTATGGAGTTCCTGATGGAAGGAGCTGAAGGAGCTACTTTTTTAATACACGTTTCTGTTCCCGTTTAGAATCAATCGTGTTGGTGCTCGCCGTAAGTTTTTTCCCCAGCGTTTATTTCTACGCCAATATTATTTTCCCTTGGAGGTAAAGGACAGACATAACTAAAGTTATACGCACAGTAAAAATTGTGAGCTTCGTTAAAATCTACCGTTATTTCGTCATCGTTTACCGCCCTTTTCTCAATGTTTATATAACGTCCACCACCGTAGGTTTTTACACTATTTGTTTTGTCATTGAAAGGCAACAGGAACGTTTCGCCTTCGTCAAAAACTTTCAATTTCACGGTTTGCCCGTTAATTACCAATTCAGCTGTTCCCGCCAGCGGTATGTCGTTTGTGGAGCTATCGGTCATCATCAATTTAAAAGTTTCGTTTTCCTTAGAAGCGGTAAACTTTCCTTCTATCAGAAAAGATTCGTTTGGGTCAAAGTATTCAAAATGCTCAAACGTGTCTAAATCAATCGGAGAATCTTCCATCGATAAAATGTTTTGCTTATAGTCTTCCCGGCTTCGCTCAATTCGTTCAACGAAAGGTAATTCCGTTGACAAACTGTAATACAGCGTAACTACAAGTATTACTATAAACCCGCCGACGAACCATTTATTTTTTAACATAGGAATGCAATGTGTGTGAACCGTTTAAAACCTTAATTGGTTACGAATATATTAACTTAGATTATAAAAACAACCTTAAAAATTATGTTTACTGGTATTATAGAAAACACAGCTCAATTACTTTCTTTTGAAGAAAAAGGTTCAAACGTTACGTTTAAATTTCGTTGCGAACTTACGCCTGAATTTAAAATTGACCAAAGTATTTCGCACAATGGTGTGTGCCTGACCGTGGACGGAATTGCTGATGATAAATCTTTTTACACCCTTACAGCAATTGAAGAGACGTTAAAAAAGACGAATTTAGGTAATCTTGAAATCGGAGATTTAGTAAACTTAGAACGTTGCATGCTGGCAAGCGGGCGTTTTGATGGCCATATTGTGCAAGGACACGTAGACCAAACAGGAGTTTGCTCACACATTGAAGAGAAAGACGGTAGTTGGGAATTACAGTTTACGTACGATGAAAACCAAGGAAACATTACCGTTGAAAAAGGTTCTATTTGTATTAATGGCACGAGTTTGACCGTTTTTAATTCAACAGAGAACGCTTTTTCCGTAGCCATCATACCCTACACTTGGAAACACACAAACATTCACCAATTGAAGGTTGGGAGTTCCGTAAATCTCGAATTTGATATACTCGGAAAATACATGCAACGGATTCTTTCTGAAAGGTTAGGGGCTGTTTGAGTTGATTTATTTTCAACTTTTCACCGCTGTCAGGGTCTACGACCGCTAACAGGGAATTCTTGACAGCCGTTACAAACAGCTTGTCCCGCTATTGCGGGGCTATCGGCGGTTTGATTATGTTAATGAAAACAGAGTTTTTAAGATAAAACTCATAACTTTACCCTCAAATAACCCTCTATACTTTCCTTATGGCAGCATTCAGTACTAACAAAGTTTCGGATGTACTTACCCACGTGGGTATTATCATTGCTTCATTCATTATCCTGTTTTTACTTTTCTTCTTTATCTACCTTCCTTGGCGGACAAATCACGGCGAGTCTATCACCGTACCTCAGCTTAAGGGGCTGACCATAAGCGAAGCAGAAGATTTACTAGACGAAAAGAATTTAAAATATGCTGTCAGTGATTGTACTTTTGTGGTAAATGTAACGCCCTTAACGGTATTTTCTCAGTATCCGAAGCCCAATGCTACGATTAAAGAAGGCAGAAAAATATACCTGACCATTGTTTCTGACAAAGCCCCAATGGTTACTTTACCAGATGTGCTAAACCGCTCATTTGAAAGCGGTAAAAACCAAGTTGCAAGCGTTGGCTTCATCGTTGATAGACCCCAATATATCCCCGCTTTGGAACAAAACACAATCCTTAAAATCAAAGTAAATGGCAATGAGGTTACTCCAGGAAATAAATTCCCAAAAGGCTCAAGGGTAACATTAGTAGTTGGCGACGGTTACGGTAATCAATCGGTGGAAGTGCCAAACTTTATTGGCATGCCATTTGATGAAGTTGAGGTATCAATAGCGGGTTCAGGGCTTAATATCGGTAATATTATTTTTGAGAATGATCCCGTGGCTCCGGCTAATACCGTCCTTAAACAACGCCCTCAGCCTGGCAATAAGTTACGCATGGGTGACGTTGTTGATATCTGGGTTGCAGGTTACGCTTCTGACCAAGAAAACAACTAACGCAACTACTAATTCGAGGGGTGAAAGTACCCAACTAATACACCGTTTGATGAATCAAGTAAAAAGATTTTATTGCATCGCCTTGCTGCTGATTTGTTGTTCTGTCTTCAATTTGTCGGTTCGGTCTCAATCGTTGAAGGTACCCTTTTACGATGATTTTTCTAAACCAGGACTTCTGACACCAGATTCTACCTTATGGTTACCATCAGGCGTAGTACTCAATAATTCGTACGCCATAAACCCGCCTACACAATTTGTGGCGACGTTTGACGGTAGAAATAAGTTAGGAAGACCTTATAATTCAGCCGCTGATAATGCTTTCGGTGAAACTGATTCACTGACCTCTCGCTCCATTAACCTAAGTGGTTTTTCGGCGAAGGATTCACTCATATTAAGTTTCTTTTTGCAGCCAAAAGGCTTGGGAGATTTACCAGACCCAGAAGACTCCCTCATCGTGCGGTTCAGAAACCGAAACCTACAATGGGTGAACGTTTGGAAAAATGACGCTATCAAGGCAAAACCACAGTTCGAGCAAATATTTCTTACTATCAACGATTCAACTTTCTTTCACGACAAATTTCAGTTTGAATTTGTCACCAAAGGGCGTCAATCAGGTCCTTTTGATGCGTGGCATTTAGACTACGTTTTTTTAGAAAGTCAAAGCAAAAGGCTTCCGCAGCGGGGATTTTACACCGATATTGCGGTGCAAAATATCCCAGGTTCTATTCTCAAGTACTACCGTTCTATGCCCATGCGGCAATTTTTAGCAAACGCTGATAATGAAGTAGCAGACTCATTGACCGTAAACATTCTGAACCTTCGCCCGACTAATCAAGGTGACTTATTAGAATCTAAATGGGTAGTCAATGAATTAGTTACTGGCACCAATATTTTAAACGCGAAAGCCACAAATCTTCAGTTTTACACCGGACAACTAACTAACAAGTTCAGACTTCCAAAACTAACTATACCCCCCACAAACAAAGCGATTCTTTCTTACGGGTTTAAGGTTTTCTCTACGGACTTTCAGTCCGCGTTTGTGGACGGTGTAGATTTCACAAGAAACGATTCTCTCTTCGTAACCTCCGAATTAGACGATTTTTACGCTTACGATGACGGCACTGCCGAAGTAGGGGCCGACGTAGATTTGCGGTTGGGCAGCGTGGCGGTTCAGTTCGTATTGAATCAACCCGATACACTCGGTGCGGTCAAGATAAACTTCACACCTTACTTCCGTGATCAGACAGGTAACGATTTCTTGCTTCAAGTTTTTTCTAATAAAGAAGGTAAACCCGATAAAGCAATAACTCAGCAAACTATTAAGGTAGCGTACCCCGCCTCTTTAAACGGTTTTATCGAGTATGAATTAAATAAAAGTGTTGCGGTTACGGATACTTTCTATGTGGGATGGTCACGCCTATCAGACGAATCTGTTGCCATTGGTTTCGATAAAAATTCACCGCAATTTTCTGATAAAATCTTTTATAACTTGGGAAGCGAATGGCAAACAAACCGCTCGCGAAATGGCATTAATCGCATCAACGGAAGTTTTATGTTGCGGCCTGTCATGGGATTCAGAAGTAACGGCTCAAACGCCGAAAATGAAAAACCATTAGCGAGCGAGCTAATTTATCGTGACGACTTAGTTATATTTCCGAATCCTGCTTCGCAAAAAATAAGCTGGAGAAAAGAAGGGGAATTCATTGCTCAAGTATTTGAATTAAATGGACGATTATTACTCGAAGAAAGAACTAATCAAGGTTACTTGATTGTTTCGGGTTTAAATTCAGGTACTTATCTTTTACGACTTTCAAATACTAAAGAATTTTATTATAAGAAAATCATACTACTAAATTAAGCACGATGAATAAAAACTACGATATCACCGTACAGGAATTAAAAAAACTGTTGGATAGCAATGAGAAAATCAACTTTATAGATGTCAGAAATCCAGAAGAGTACGATGAAGATAATTTAAACGCTGAATTAATCCCGTTGGGAGACCTTCCCGATAGAATTGACGAACTGGAAACACGCAAGGGCGAAGATATATATATTCATTGCCGAAGCGGTGCCAGAAGCGACAGAGCCAAGCAATACCTTCTTGCAAATGGCTACGAGAACGTTCATAATGTATTAGGTGGAATTCTTGCTTACCGAGATACAATTTAACAAACAGTAATTTGCAAAGGCGACCATCAGGATCGCTTTTTTGCTTACCGCACAGTTTGTTTATCACAATTAAAAACCAAAGAATATGAAAGCAAATATCCCGGAAACAAATCAAAAAAGAGTTGTAATTATCGGAGCCGGCTTCGGCGGATTAATGCTCGCAGAGAAATTGGCTAAAAATGATTACCAAATCGTATTAGTTGACAAGAATAACTATCACCAGTTCCAACCGCTGTTTTATCAGGTGGCAATGGCGGGCATTGAACCAAGCTCTATTTCTTTTCCGCTGCGTAAAGTATTCCAAAATAGAGATAACGTACACATCAGAATAACATCAGCAAATGAAGTTGTTCCCGAAGAGAAGTGCATTCACACTGATTTAGGCATTATAAATTACGACTACTTAGTGTTGGCAATGGGAGCTGACACAAACTTCTTTGGTAATAAGGAAATTGAAGAGCACTCAATGCCAATGAAATCCTTATCCGAAGCAATTGCGTTGCGAAATAAAGTACTTGAAAACTACGAGAAAGCAATTTCAACGGTTGATCTAAACGAACGCGAAGCAATGATGAGCGTAGTTGTAGTGGGCGGTGGACCAACGGGCGTAGAAATAGCAGGTACGTTAGCAGAAATGAAGAAAATGATTCTGCCAAAAGACTACAACAACGAACTCGACTTCGATAGAATGAAAATTCACCTTATTGAAGGGAGTGAAAATGTACTCGACGCCATGTCAAACGAAGCTTCGACCAAAGCAAAGGAGTATTTAGAACGATTGGGAGTTCACGTCATAACCGGTGCACGGGTAAATGGTTACGACGGTGAATACGCAAGCCTGAGTGATGGCTCGACCATAAGAACTGATAATTTAGTTTGGGCCGCTGGAATTAAAAGTAACCACCTTGAAGGTTTTAAAGAAAATGATTTTGCCCAAGGCGGACGCTTTTTAGTAAACGAATATAATCAGCTATTAAATCATACTGACATTTTTGCCGTTGGAGATTTAGCACAAATGGAGTCAGAAAAATATCCGCATGGACACCCACAAATGGCCCAACCCGCCATTCAGCAAGGAAAGTTATTGGCAAATAATTTTGTCAGAATGTCGAAGAATGAACCTTTGAAAACGTTTAAATACAGCGACTTAGGATCAATGGCAACCGTGGGTCGTAATTTAGCAGTAGTTGATTTACCTTTCTGGAAATTTCAGGGCTTCTTCGCGTGGCTCACCTGGATGTTTGTGCACTTGATGTCACTTCTTGGAGTTAAAAATAAGGTATTTGTTTTCTTAAACTGGGTTTGGAATTACGTAACCTACGATCAGTCTTTACGTCTTATTATTAAGCCTGTAGAAAAAACGCCGCCGGAATCTCCTGCAATCACGAACAAAAAAGAAGCTGTTTCCGTTGAATAATGCATGAAGCATCTGGCTCACCTAAATAAATATTTACTCAAGTATAAATGGTATCTCATTGGAGGTACCATTTTTACCGTTTTGTCTAATCTTTTTGGCGTTATGCCCGCTCAGGTTGTGCGTCATGCATTAGACTTGGTTAAAGAAAACATAGACATTTACTACCTGTACGATAATACCAAACTACAATCGTCCATGTATGATATTTTCGCTTATTCCGTATCAGTCTACGGGGCGTTGATTTTAGCTATGGCAATCGGAAAAGGAGTTTTTCTTTTTCTCATTCGTCAGACTATTATCATAATGTCCAGACATATTGAGTACGATTTAAAAAACGAAATATACCAGCATTATCAAAAACTTCCGTTAAGTTTTTACCGCAAAAACAGCACTGGAGACTTGATGGCACGTATCTCAGAAGATGTGAGTTACGTGCGGATGTACGTAGGACCTTCTATCATGTATTTATTAAACATGGTCGTATTAGTCGTATTAGTTCTCTCGTATATGTTTTCCGTGAATGCCCGACTTACGTGGTGGGTATTGGTGCCGATGCCCGTACTTTCGGTTAGTATTTTCTTTGTGAGTAATATCGTAAACAAACGTTCGGAGCAAATTCAACGCAGCTTATCGAGCCTTTCTACCTTTGTTCAGGAAGCTTTTTCTGGTATTCGAGTAATAAAAGCTTTCGCTCGTGAAGACGATTCTTCCCGAAGGTTTGTGAATGAAAGTAACAGCTATAAGGATAAATCACTTAACCTCACGAAAGTTGATGCCCTCTTCTCTCCCACTATCATGTTTCTGATTGGTCTGAGTACTGTTATCTGCGTTTACGTGGGCGGACAAGAAATTATTAACGGAACGTTGACACCCGGTAATATCACTGAGTTTATTATGTACGTTTTCATGCTCACCTGGCCATTAACTGCCTTGGGTTGGACAACCAGTCAAATTCAGCGAGCGGCGGCTTCACAGGAACGAATAAACGAATTTTTGTACACGCCGAATCACATCGTTTCCGAACAAAAACTAAAGAGAAAGATTGTCGGGGATATTAATTTCAAAGACATTTCTTTCGTGTACCCTGATTCAGGAATTAAAGCATTGAAAAACGTTACTTTTGAAATTAAGAGCGGACAATCTCTTGCAATTCTTGGTACAACCGGCTCGGGTAAAAGTACGATTGCTAATTTAATACTACGTTTATACGATCCAACGAGTGGAAGTATTGAAATTGACGAAGTACCAATCAAAGCATTTGATATTCAGTCGCTCAGAAGCCAGATTGGTTACGTGCCGCAAGACGTTTTCTTATTCTCCGATTCTATTTTGAATAATGCCAAATTCGGAAACCCCGACCTTGATGATGAATCAGTTTATCAAGCAATGAGAGACGCAGACCTCTACGATAACGTAGTTGATTTCGAGCACAAGTTTGAAACCGTTCTTGGCGAACGTGGAATCACGCTTTCTGGCGGTCAAAAGCAGCGGCTGTCTATTACTAGAGCAATTTCCCGCAGCCCAACCATCCTTTTACTTGACGATAGCCTTTCGGCGGTTGATACGAATACGGAGAATAAAATTCTGAATAGTTTGAGCAGAATTATGAAAGACAGAACCTCGATTATCATTTCGCACCGAGTTTCATCCGCAAAATTAGCCAATAGTATTATTATGCTCGACGAAGGCAGGATTGTGGAGCAAGGCACTCACGCCGAGCTGTACGAAAAGCAAGGAGCTTATTACGAACTGTACGAAAAGCAATTGAACGCAGAGGAAGCATAGGTTTTGAGGCAAGGCAAGCATTAATGCTTCACATAGTTGTCTTAACTGAGGGCATTTCTGTCAAAATCGTACTTTTTCAATTCAAATGATTTTCCGTCAAAAACGCCGTAGCTAAAGTAGACAATCCAGTCACCTAAATTAATGTAGCGGGAATCGGCGTTTATTGATTCATCAAACATAAAATGGCGGTGACCAAATACGTAGTAATCGTGGTGTGTTTTCTGCTCCATTTCTTTGCAAAAATGGTACAGAATCTCTTTATCCATACTTTCAAACGTGTAGTTGTCACCCGTCTTTTCGTGCTTTGTCCAACTGTGTGATGCCCAAGAATTCCCGAGTAGTAATCCTAAGTTGGCGTGTAAAACTCTTCCGAAAAGGAAACGACAAAACTTACTTTCAAAAACCCGTTTCAGAAATTTGTAGCCGTAATCTCCCGGGCCTAAACCGTCACCGTGAGCTACGAAGAAGGATTTACCGTTGAAAGTGTATTCCTGCGGTTCACGCCGGATTGGAATATTCATTTCCTGAGTAAGGTAATTCGTCATCCACATATCGTGGTTTCCAGTAAAAACCACGACTTCAATTCCGGAATCGGTAAGTTCAGCTAACTTTCCAAAAAAACGAACGAAGCCTTTGGGGATAACTCGTTTGTATTCAAACCAGAAATCAAAAAGATCACCTACCAAAAAGATAACTTCAGCATCGTATTTGATTTCATCCAGCCACTTTACAATAACTTTTTCCCGCTTTAAACTCCTGTCGTGATTGGGAGCTCCTAAGTGAAAATCAGAAGCGAAATAGACTTTTTTTCCTTCGGTAAGGATTCGCATGAAGCAGAAGATTAGTTTGTTTCCGTAAAGTTAATGCTATTCTGTTTTAAATTACTCGGCAAATTAAAATTACCGATTGGATTACAAAAAAGTAGAAGGTCAGAAATTTATCTCCACAATTGCTTTTATCACGCCACTATCAGCTGCGAGCCATTCGGAAAATACACGGGGCAGGTTCTCCAAATCCGTCCGGTGCGATAACCAAGAATCGGTATTTATCGTCCCCTCCTCCATAAGTTGAATAATTCGTTTGAAATCTTGGGGGAGCGAATTACGACTTGCCATAAGCGTTAATTCCCGCTTATGAAAATTAGGATCAAAGAAGGATAAATCTCCCTGAAATAAACCAACCAATATAATTTTACCACCGTGAGAGATCAGGTTAAAACAACCCGCCATCGAGTTTGCGTTCCCAGTGGCATCAATCACAATCGTTGGTAAGTCACCGTCGTACAATTCTCTCAGTTCAAGTTCAGCAATCGAATTTTCAACTTTGAGTGTATCCTTGGCGAGTCCATTTTGGCGAGCAAAGTCTAACCTTGGCTGATTATAATCCGCGATGACCGTTTGAGTTGTCTTCAATTTGACAAATTCTGCCACCGACAAGCCAATTGGTCCCGCACCAATGATTAGCACCTTATCACGTTCAGAAATAGCCGCCCGCTCAACAGCATGAGCCCCAATACTTAGCGTTTCAACAAGAGCTAACTGATCAAACGATAGCTTATTAGAAACGTGAACTTTGTTTGCCGGAACCTTTATAAGTTCGGTCATACCACCGTCAGTATGTACACCCAATACCTGAATACTTTCACAGCAATTGACCGTAGCCATTCGGCAGGATTGACAGTGACCGCAATTAAGATAAGGCTCAACCGCAACTTTATCTCCGATACGCAAATGATTAGTTGATTGACCTCCACCAACCTCAATAACTTCGGCACCAAGTTCATGGCCTAATACTCTTGGGTACGAGAAGAAAGGTTGTTTACCTCCGTAAGCGTGATAATCTGTACCACAGATACCAATACGCCTTACTTTTAACAGCACTTCTGTTTCTTTCAGTACACGATTACTTTCTCTATTTACGAGTTTGAGCTCGCCGGGCTTGTTTAGGATAACTGTTCTCAATGAATAATTAATTAGTTGACTTCTTATATTTCCTGAGTGACCTCCACGCCGATATTTTACGACTTTAGTAAGTGGTGCGTACACCGATAAACTCATCACTATCCCGCGATTATATTGCCACAATTCGATAAAGTTAACTATCTCTTTGAGACCACATCATACGAAAGGTAGCAAATATTACTGCTAACTCGTTTTATAAGTACTTCAAAACAAAACGTTTTCAAGTTTTCTGCTCGAAGTCAGCGTTGGACACGTCTGCAAATTACTTCTCAATAGAGATGTGGACATATCGGAGGTTTGTTTCGGCAGCGAGTTCAATAGCTTATCAAATTTCAACCGTTATTTCAAACCAGTTATCGGGAAAAGACTGTCAGATTATCGAGATTTCAGTTTTCAACGATAACCTTTTAATTTCTTCTATACTTTATAATTGAGGTTTGTCTGATTTCACCACTTACTTAGAAAATCTTATTCTACTTTTGGCGAATGAACGAAATCACTGCCGCTTGGCAATCTCAGACTCCCTACTTATGGGCTTTAGCCTTCTTTGCAGTTTTCTTAGTGGGGATTTCAAAAGCCGGATTAAAAGGAATTGACATTCTAATTGTTACAATCCTTGTATTAGTTTTTGGAGCAAAGCCTTCATCAGGAATCTTACTACCATTACTGTGCTTAGGAGACGTTATTGCGGTTATTTATTACCGAAGACACGTAGACTGGCAGCACCTTTTTAGCCTTCTGCCCTGGATGACAGCGGGTGTTTTATTGGGGGTTTGGATAGGTAACGAAATTGATGAAGCCACTTTTAAGAAGATTATGGCGGTTATTATTGTGCTGGCGATTATCACCATGCTCTTCAATGAAATGAGGAAAAGCACGGTGATTCCCAAAAATAAATCGCTCGCAGTAATACTTGGATTATCCGCCGGATTTACCACCATGTTGGGAAACCTTGCCGGACCCTTCGCAAACCTCTACTTTCTGCTCATGCGGTTTGATAAAAACGCATTTATCGGTACTGCGGCATGGCTATTTCTATTCATAAACTTATTCAAACTGCCTTTTCACTTATTTGTCTGGCAGACCATCACAGAACCCACCAGTTTCATCAGTCTGCTGTTAGTACCGGTGCTACTGATAGGCTTTGTAGTTGGAATAAAAATTGTGGCTTATATCAAAACCGACAGTTACCGAAAAATGATAATCGCACTGACACTCTTAGGTGCGTGTGTAATACTATTTTCCTAAAATTAACTCGAAAATGCAAGCTCATTATTCTGAGCATTAAATAAGTTCAGTTGCGTTTCCGAAAGCTTTTCGCCGCCTTTAATTCCGAATCTAATGTTCTGATTGAGTAATGTCACGACTATCAAAGGTAAGTTATGGCTACTTATTTTACGCACAAAGGAGTATCTTCGATTTCAAATCGCTAAAACATTAAGTCTATATGTACGTTTCCGTCGCTCAATTAGAGCCCGTTTGGTTAGATAAAAACCGAACTATTGAAAAAGTTATAAGTGCCATTGAACAGGCAGCAACAGAAAAGTCTGACCTCGTAGCTTTCGGTGAAACATTGCTTCCTGGTTATCCTTTCTGGGTTGAATTAACCAACGGAGCTAAGTTTGAATCCGATATTCAGAAAGAGTTTTACAGTAAATATCTTACAGAAGCCGTGGATATTGAAGGTGGCGATTTATCTTTGATTCAGAAGATCGCAAAAGACAATAAAATCGCCGTTTATATTGGAGTGGCGGAACGAGCCACTGATCGCGGCGGACACAGCATTTATTGCAGTTTGGTTTACATCAATAAATCGGGTGAAGTGAAGTCAGCACATCGTAAGTTAATGCCCACTTACGAAGAACGCCTATATTGGGCAACGGGAGATGGTAACGGCTTACAAACCCATAAGTTGGAAGAATTTACCGTTGGCGGATTGAACTGTTGGGAAAACTGGATGCCGATGGCACGAGCTTCTCTTTACGCTCAGAACGAAAACCTACACGTAGCCGTCTGGCCAGGTAACGAACAAAACACCATTGATTTAACTCGCCACATTGCCCGCGAAAACCGCATGTACGTAATGTCAGTTTCAGGATTTTACACAAAGGAGAACGTTCCGAAAAATTTTCCGAGCTACGAATTACTCATGCAAAACGCTCCCGATATATTTGGAAATGGCGGCTCTTGCATCGCCGCCCCTGACGGAAGTTGGATTATCGAACCAACAATTAATAAAGAGTTTATCAAAACTGTTGAAATTGATTTGGACTTTGTTCGTCGTGAACGTCAGAACTTTGATCCGTCGGGACATTATTCCCGCCCAGATGTATTAAAGTTAACGTTGAACCAAGAGCGACAAAGCGTCTTAACGATAGCTGAGTAAGTCTGATACGCTCAATTTTAAAACTTGAGCGTATCAGGTAAATACTTAGCAACTAAATCTTCATAATACGGACGAAGAGCTTTTGCGTCTGGTGTTGTTGGAGCCTTAGAATATAAATCGTATACGTTAAATTTATCTACCCATTTGAACAAATCATGATCGTGTTTCGACATCAGATAATCATAGGCATTTTCACGGTGTTGCGGATAAAATGAATGATAACGAAGCATATAAAGTCCTTCTTCGGGCAAATACGGCTTCATAATTTGGTAGATATATTCATCGTGTCCCCAACTCATTTTTACGTTATCAAGTCCGCAGTTTTCTTCGTAAACACCAAGTTTTGAGTTGTAGCGTTCGTCGGTAGAATCAGGATTCGCCGTGAAGAATTCAGGATAAACAATTTTGTCGGAATGCTTACAGCCAACGGGGAATGTATCTCCCACAACCGCCCACTGCGGTTCACCGAAAAGGCAAAGAACCTTTCCTAAATCGTGCAGAAAACCCGTCAACACAAACCAATCGGGATGCCCATCCGCCCGAATTGCTTCGGAAGTTTGAAGTAAATGTTGAAATTGATCTAAATCTGTATCAGGATCGCTATCGTCAACCAACGTATTCAGAAAATCAATCGCATCCCAAATCGACATTTCCCGCTTCTCAAATTTCAGGAACTCGTCTTCTTTTTTGGAAACAAAATCAAACGTTTGAAAAGTATGATTCAAACGGTAAAATTCGCGGACGGTATCCAATCGTTCGTTATCATCGTAATTACGAAATTCTTCTTTCGTCTTCGACTTTGGTTCAGGATAACGCTTTACTAAATCGCCTTCCCAATCTTCGATGCTTTCCAGCGGATTATTTAAATCAATCATGTTAGTTACTTTTTTGGTGATTCTATCTAATGTATTAACTCACCGGTATAAATTTATCAATTGTTCATTTAATAACCATACTATCAACTTAATAAAATATAAATCAATACGGTTACAATTACCAGAAAAAGACCGATGGTCTTCACGTATTTCCACGGTTCAGAAGTATCAACTTCTTTTTCAATCACTACTTTAGTTGTTTTGAAATAAGCCGAAACGATAAACATCAGCACAAAATTCAGCACAAATTCTATTCCCCAAATATGAACAAAGTGAATATCGACTTCGATAATAAAAGTGGTCAATAAATAGAAAATAAGACCAAATATCAAACCAACTTTTGCCCCGTTTGCGTTGATTGATTTGGTAAAAAATCCAGCAAAAAGAATGGATGCTATCGGGATAAAGAAAATTCCGTTTAGTTGTTGGAGCAATTGAAACAAACCTTCAGGAGCGTTTGCCACCATTGGAGCAACAGTAATGGCAAAAACTGCCAAGATTACCGCAACCCATTTCCCTACTTTTACCACTTCACCATCTGTTGCACTTCTAGCAAAATACGGTTTGTATAAGTCAAGGCAAAATATAGTACTAGCTGAGTTCAAAACGCTATTGAACGTACTTAAAACGGCACCCAAAAGTACGGCGGCAAACAAACCCGTGAGGCCTGGAGGTAGCAACTTTTTCACCAGCTGCGGGTAAATATAGTCTTGACTATCGTAAAATGAATCTCCAAAATAATAAAATCCAATCAGACCAGGAAGCACAATAATCAACGGAACAAACAGTTTCAAAAATCCCGTATAAATCAGCCCTTTCTGTGCTTCCACGAGGTTTTTAGCTCCCAAAGCCCGTTGAATTATGGTTTGGTTCATTCCCCAAAAATAGAGTTGATTTATCATCAACCCAGTGAATAACACGGAGAAAGGCAAGGTAGAATCAGATTCACCGATGATATCAAACTTTTCGGGGCTGTGGTTATAAATCGTACTGATTCCATCCAGTAAATTTCCGTTTCCAATTTGGTACAACGCAATTCCAGGAATAATTAAACCGAGACTGAATAATCCTATTCCGTTGATCGTATCTGAAAGTGCTACGGCTTTCAAACCTCCGAAAATTGCGTACATAGAACCAATACCCCCGATAACTATAATGGTCAGTAACAGAGCATTGCCTTCTGATACTCCGAGAACCGTAGAAACATTGAAGATACTTTCAAAATTTATCGCTCCAGTATAAAGTACAATTGGCAGAAGGGTAACCACAAAAGAGATCATCAAAAATACCGCCACGAGTGTTCGGGTAAGTTTATCGAAACGACTTTCGAGGTATTCAGGAATAGTGGTTAATCCCATCCGAATATACCTCGGGATGAAATAAATTGCCGCTATCACTAACGCTATGGCGGAAGTAACTTCCCACGCCACCACAATCATTCCGTTGCGGTACGCATTCCCGTTCATACCAATTAAATGCTCAGTAGAAATGTTGGTCATAATCATCGAGCCGGCGATTACAACGCCAGTCAATGATTTTCCTGCCAGAAAATAACCTTGAGAAGAAGTCAGGTTCTCGCTGCGGAGTTTATACCAAACATAGCAAATAACAAAAATGGTAAAACCAAAGAAACCAAGTAACGTATAAATCATTTATCACGATTAGATGAACCGTAAATTAGAAACAATCACAATTTATTGCAATATTTAAATAAATTGAAGCACTTTTCTTTTAGTTTTTAGCATAAATATATCATTCTTAATCATGAAAAAATTAAATCGCAGAGCATTTTTAATGTATTCCGCCCTTACAGCGGCTGTCGGGGTATTGTCAATTGAAGGGTTTTCCACTACTAATCTGCCAAATTTTAAAGCAAACGGCGTACAAATCGGGGCAATCACTTATTCTTTCCGAAGCATGCCAGGTTCGGTAGATAACATTATTCAGTATTGTCGAAACGCTGGAATATCCGCCGTAGAGTTGATGGGCGATGTAGCCGAGCAATACGCGGGAGCACCAGAAAATCCGGTAACTAAACGCAGAAATTTAACCCCCGACGAAGCACGAATGGCCGCAACTTACGCTAAAGATTTAGCAGCTTGGCGAGCAAGTGCACCAATAAAAATGTTTAAAAAGTTACGTACCAAACTCAAGAAAGCAGGCATCAAAGTTTACGCTTTCAAACCCAATGCTTTGCAAGAAAGTAATACTGATGCGGAAATAGCTTACGCAATGCGAGCCGCGAAGGCTTTGGGAGCAAATTCTGTCACTGTTGAAATGCCAGGTGGTGACAATCACACCGCTCGTTTAGGAGAAATTGCGAAACAACACAAAGTATACGTGAGCTATCACGCCCACACGCAAGCAACCGATACGCTTTGGGATAAAGCGTTAGCTCAGTCTCCTTATAATTCTATCAACCTCGATTGCGGTCATTACATCGCCGCCGGAGGTGAAAACACAAAAGATTCGTTGCTGAAATTTATTCGTAAAAATAACAGAAGGATAACTTCGATGCACCTGAAAGACCGGACAACTGCGGTAAACGGAGCAAAAAATCTGGTCTGGGGAACGGGTGATACTCCGATTTGCGAAGTCCTGCAATTACTACGCGATGAAAATTATAATATTCCAGTGAGCATAGAACTGGAATACGATATCCTTGAAAATTCAGATGCAGTTCAGGAAGTCAAAAAATGCGTAGAGTATGCAAAGAAGTGTTTGGTTTAAGAACTTATCGAAGCCCTTTTAACACAAGAAACCTACAAGGATTTGAGTTCTTACGAATTCAGTCCTTGTAGGTTTAATTTTATTTCCCTGAAAAACTGACATCTGTCGTCAGAAATCAGTCACAGAAAATTAGCGGCTGTTCCTCAGCGGCTGTTCCTCAGCGGCTGTTCCTCAGCGGCTGTTCCTCAGCGGCTGTTCCTCAGCGGCTGTTCCTCAGCGGCTGTTCCTCAGCGGCTGTTCCTCAGCGGCTGTTCCTCAGCGGCTCATATACATATTCCGTTCGCCGTATACTTTCAGGAAGAACTCATCTTTCAAATCGTCGATGAAGTAAATTCCTTCTCCAGTTGATTTCATCTCTGGCCCTAATTCCTTATTTACATTCGGGAATTTGTTGAAAGAGAAAACCGGAATTTTGATGGCATAGCCTTTCTTCACTGGCTTGAAATCAAAGTCAGCAACCTTCTTTGCTCCCAACATCACTTTCGTGGCGTAGTTTACGTACGGTTCTTGGTAAGCTTTGCAGATAAACGGAACCGTACGCGACGCCCGTGGATTTGCCTCGATGATATAAACTATTTCATCTTTGATAGCAAATTGAATATTTATCAAACCTTTCGTCTCGAGAGCTATGGCAATTTTCTTTGTGTATTCTTCAATTTGAGCAATTACGTGATCGCTCAAGTCAAACGGAGGAAGCACCGCGTTTGAATCTCCCGAGTGAATTCCAGCGGGTTCAATGTGTTCCATAATTCCGATAATATAAGCTTCTTCGCCGTCACATATTGCATCGGCTTCTGCTTCAATAGCTCCTTCGAGGAAATGATCGAGCAAGATATTATTGTCAGGGATTTCGTTCAGAATTTTGACAACGTGTTGCTCTAATTCCTCTTCGTTAATTACAATTTTCATGGATTGTCCACCCAAAACATAACTCGGACGAACCAATAGCGGAAAGCCTAATTTTTTAGATTTCTCTACTGCTACATCTGCCGTACGAACGGTATCAAATAACGGATAAGGAATATCAAGTTCACGCAGTTTTTCGGAGAAGCGTCCGCGGTCTTCAGCAAGGTCAAGGGCTTCCGAAGAGGTTCCGATAATTTTGATGCCGTAACGGGTCAATTTCTCCGCCATCTTCAAGGCAGTTTGTCCACCAAGTTGCACAATAACACCTTCTGGCTTTTCGTGTTGAATAATGTCGTAAACATATTCCCAGAAAACAGGTTCGAAGTATAATTTATCCGAAATATCGGGGTCAGTAGAGACCGTTTCAGGGTTGCAATTAATCATGATGGTTTCGTAACCGCATTCTTTCGCAGCCAAAACCCCGTGAACGCACGAATAATCAAATTCAATTCCCTGCCCAATTCGGTTAGGTCCAGAACCGAGAACCACAATTTTCTTTTTATCCGAAACGATTGATTCGTTGTCTGGATTATTCTCGGAAGCTGAAAATGTGGAATAATAATACGGTGTTTCGGCGGGAAATTCTGCCGCACACGTATCAACGCATTTGTATATCCGATTGATATTCAGCTCGATACGCTTATTAAAGACATCACTTTCTTTACAGTACATTAAGTGAGCCAACTGACGATCGGCGTAGCCTTTTTGCTTCGATTCGAGTAGTAGTTGGTAAGGAATATCGGTTATGCGGAACGCCGTAACTTTCTTCTCGAGGTGAATTAATTCTTCAATTTGGTGTAAGAACCAACTGTCAATATTGGTTAGCTTCTTAATTGTATTAAACGAAAGCCCCGCTTTAAAAGCATCGTAAACGTGGAAAAGTCTATCCCACGAAGGATTCGCTAAGCTCTCTTTTAGTTTTTCCTGATCTTTCAGTTCGCGGCCGTCGGCACCGAGTCCGTTTCTACGAATTTCGAGCGATTGACACGCTTTTTGTAATGCTTCTTGAAAATTCCGTCCGATGCCCATGGCTTCTCCCACGGATTTCATCTGTAAACCTAAACGGCGGTCAGCACCCGGAAATTTATCAAAGTTCCAACGCGGAACTTTCACGATTACGTAATCAATTGCCGGCTCAAAGAAAGCGGACGTAGAACCTGTAATTGGATTTATTAATTCGTCTAAATTGTAGCCAATCGCCATTTTCGCGGCAATTTTCGCAATTGGGTAACCCGTTGCTTTAGAAGCCAATGCCGACGAGCGACTAACCCGTGGGTTAATTTCAATCGCAATAAGTTCGTCCGTTTCGGGGTTTAGCGAGAACTGCACGTTGCAACCACCCGCAAACTGCCCGATTCCATTCATCATCTTGATTGCCATATCCCGCATATTTTGATATACAGTATCTGGCAACGTCATGGCAGGAGCCACCGTAATGGAATCTCCAGTGTGAACGCCCATCGGATCAAAGTTCTCGATGGTACAAATAATCACGATATTTCCGAGGTTATCCCGCAGCAATTCTACTTCGTACTCTTTCCAGCCGAGAATCGACTTTTCTACCAATACTTCGTGAATCGGAGAAGCGTGAAGTCCAGCGTTAATAGCTGCGTCAAACTCGTCGGCGTTGTTTACAAAACCTCCACCGTAACCGCCAAGCGTATAACTCGGACGAATCACTAGCGGAAATCCAATTTCCTGAGCAATTTCCTTACCCGCTAAAAACGAGCGTGCAATGCGACCATCGCAAACGCTGATATCAAGTTCTTTCATCTTCAAACGGAAAGCCTCGCGGTCTTCCGTTGTTTCAATGGCGGCAATATCAACTCCGATCATCTTGACGTTGTATTTTTCCCAAATTCCCGCTTTATCGCAGTCAATGGCAAGATTCAAAGCCGTTTGACCACCCATTGTGGGTAAAACCGCATCAATCGGTCTCCCCATATCCTGATGTATCTGGAGTATTTCGGCGATGTACTTTTTTTCAAGTGGTTTGAGGTAAACAAAATCGGCGTTCATCGGATCAGTCATGATCGTAGCAGGATTACTGTTAATCAGTGACACTTCGATTCCCTCTTCTCGCAGCGAGCGAGCGGCTTGGGAACCGGCGTAGTCAAATTCACATGCTTGTCCGATGATGATTGGTCCCGAGCCGATAATTAGGACGGATTTGAGGCTGTTGTTTTTGGGCATTTTGTATGTAGCGTTTCGATAAGTCTATCGAGGAACAAAGTTAAAACGATTTTTATAAAATGCCCGTCTTGCATTGGTTTTATGCATAAAATCTAACAAAAAGGTGTTTTTTGCAGTCTTTGTAAATCAATTTTAAGATATTTGTTTCTTTTTCTACACTGAATGATTGGTAAATCGAAAGTCAAATTTATCTTGTTAGGCGTTTTGTTTGCCATTTTTTGGTCTTCCGCTTCCACTGCTGTCAAATTCGGGCTAAGGTCAGTAGAGCCCCTTTTCCTTTTTCAATGCCGCTTTTTCCTCGCAGGAGTTCTGATGCTGCTTTACGGTTATACCATTGAGAAATCGCGTTTACCCAACCGAACGGAGCTAAAGCAACTCGCCATTTTCGGATTCCTGAACGTAACACTTTACCTCGGATTATTCGTACTAGGAATCAGTCAGGTCGCCGCCGGAATTGGTAGTCTTGCCGTTTCACTCAATCCGTTGATTATGATGATTCTGAGTGCCGTATTTCTTGGAAAGAAAGTGAAGCCAAGAAATGTTATCGTTCTGTTTATTGGGATAGTCGGTTGCGGAGTTGCAGTTTATCCGCTATTTGAGAACGCCTACGCCACGCCCTTGGGTGTTACGTACTTGGGAATTAGTATGCTCTCCTACTCCGTGGCGGCAATTTACTTCTCCTCCATAAACTGGAAATTATCCCGCACCGTAGTAAACGGTTGGCAAGTATTTGTGGGCGGAATATTTCTGTTGCCGTTTACTTATTTACTAAACGACGGCGTAAATACCCTCGATTTAAAATTCACACTCTCCTTACTTTGGCTTACCGTTCCCATTTCCGTTATAGCGGTTTCATTATGGCTATGGCTGCTGAAACAAGACACAACCAAAGCCTCCTACTTTTTATTTCTCTGCCCTATTTTTGGTTTTACCTATGCCTCCTTTTTTCTCGGAGAACCGTTTACAATTTACACTTTCTGTGGCTTGGTGTTAGTTTTAGGGGCGTTGGGGTTAGGCCAACAACGGGGTGGGTAACGAATTTTTTCAAAATCTTGCAGAAATCAGGTCGCTCCGATAGCTTCTGAAGCTATGATTTCATCTTGTTCCACTACTGCTACCGAAAGGTCGCCACGATGTGGATTTGAAATGCCATAGACATGAACCTCTATGACTCGCGGCAAAAAAAAGTCAAATTATAACTCTCTCTCTACTGCTACCAAAAGGTCGCCACGATGTGGATTTGAAATGAACCGTTCAGAAGAGTTATGCCAAAAGGTCGCCACGATGTGGATTTGAAATGAACCGTTCGGAAGAGTTATGCCGAAAGGTCGCCACGATGTGGCTTTGAAATGCCCTAGACATGACTATTTATGACTCGCGGCAAAACAAAGTCAAATTATAAAACATGGCAAATACCTATTCCCAGATCAACATTCATTGCGTTTTCGCGGTAAAGAGAAGAGAAAACGTAATCGATAAAAGTTTTAGAGACGACTTGCATAGATATATGTCGGGAATCCTAAAAAACGACAATGCGTTTCCGTTAGCGGTTGGTGGTTGGCTTGACCACGTTCATGTCTTGTTTGAACTTCATCCTGATTCCAAAATATCAGATTTGATGAGAATGCTAAAGGCGTCTTCTGCAAAATGGATAAACGATAATCAATTAGTGAAAGGCAAATTTCAATGGCAAACTGGATATAGTGCATTTTCGTACGCTCGTTCTCAGCGGAACGATGTAATAAATTACGTCATGAATCAAGAAGAACACCACAGAACAAAAACATTCGAAGAGGAATATTTAAATATGTTGCAGAAATTTGAAATTGAGTTCAAAGATGAATTTATTTTTGAATTTTACGATTGATTGATGTAGAAGTCGGCAGTGACTAAACCGACCAACGCAAAAAAATCCCCACCTCCTCCAAGACCCGTATGAAAAGAGCCATTGCTCATTTTAGAAATAGTGCACTTAGGAACTACATAAAGAAATACGAGAAATACGCCGCATTTGCTTTCTTTATCGGTGGATTTATTTTTGATTCATTCACCCTCGGTAGAATTGACCGCTTGTACGACTTAGTCGTTTTGTGTCTGTACATGACCTCGTTAACCGTGACGCTTTACCTCTACAATTTAGCGGACGACGGCAAATGGAAAAATACGATTCTCGAACGCTACGAACTTTATTTCCCGCTTGCCATCCAGTTTTTCTTTGGCGGGCTTTCCAGTGCGTTTGTGATTTACTTTTCGAGGAGCGTTTCCCTTTCCAGAACGATGTCTTTCTTCCTAATCTTGGTTGTCTTACTATGTGCCAACGAATTTCTCAAAAAACGAATTTCCAATAAATACTTACAATTCGGACTCTACTTTTTTGTAAGTTTCACCTTTTTCACGTTCATCATTCCCGTTTTTATAAAGGAGATGAACACTCATATATTCATCGTTTCGGGTTTAGTAAGTTTAGTGCTTACTTTATTGTTTATCATCGCTATCTACTGGGTAAGTCCGAGTACGCGAACGGAAATACATATCAGCAGAATGGTCTGCCTTGTGCTGTTAATATACGCTACCATTAATATATTTTACTACTTCAAGCTCATTCCACCCGTACCACTTGCGTTACAAAATAGCATTGCAGCACATCGTGTACAAGTAGTTAACGATAAATACCTCGTTACTTACGAAACCGAAGAGTGGTACGTATTTTGGCGAAAACACAAGCTACAACTTTCTCATAAACCCGGCGAGAATGTGTACGCATTTACCTCAATATTTGCTCCGACAGATATACAGAAAGCCATCTTTCATCGCTGGCAGTGGTACAACAGTGAAAGCAAGGAATGGGAAACCACCGATGATATTGGCTTTGATATTACCGGAGGGCGGGACGACGGTTACCGCGGTTACACGTACAAGAGTAACGTAAAGTCAGGGTTGTGGCGAGTAAAAGTAACTACCGAAGAAGGACTGGTTTTGGGAGTTATAAACTTTGAGGTAATAATCGGTAAATCCTCCGAACCAAAAACCGTAATGACCAAGGAATTTTGATTTTCGTTCAGAAAGCTCTCCCTACTTTGATGAACAACTTCAGAAACAGGTATTTACACGTTTGATTTTGTACTTTTGCCAAAAAATAGCCTTGACCAAAATCAATACTCCTCAAAAGAAAAAAAAGACACTATTACTCATCGGAATTTTGCTAATCGCGGTTAATTTACGTCCCTCATTAGCAGGTATCGGTCCTTTAGTAAGTGATATTAAAGAAAGTACGGGATTGAGTAATCTTCTTTTGGGATTCCTAACTACTTTACCCCTCATTGCCTTTGCAGTCGTTTCGATGCTAGCACCAGTATTCACCAAGAAATTTGGTATTGGGCGGGTGTTGTTTGCGGCATTAATCTTACTGACGGCAGGTATTTTGATTCGCTCCGTGTCATGGCTTCCCGCTCTTTATATTGGCACGCTACTTTTAGGAGTTGCCATTGCTTTCGGAAACGTATTACTCCCGACGCTGACAAAACAAAATTTCCCCGCTAACTCTGGAATAGTCACCAGTCTGTATTCAAGTACAATAGCAATTGGAGCTGCGTTATCCGCGGGAATAAGCGTACCGTTGACGAATGAGTTAAACTTGGGCTGGCGAGGCTCATTACGAATATGGGCGACACTTTCGTTCATTGCATTTTGTGTATGGATTCCGCAATTATGGCGATTGAAAAGAGTAAAGTCCGACAGAGATTTCTTGCAGTCAATGAGAAACATGATGAAACAGCGATTGGCTTGGAAAGTGGCTCTATTTATGGGCTTGCAATCTTTTACCTTTTATGTGGTTTTAGCGTGGCTTCCCGCACTTCTAATAAGTAGAGGGTACGATAATGGGTTTGCAGGATGGATGCTTTCGTTATCACAAGCAACCGGAATTTTGGGTTCTATGCTTATTCCTTTCCTTGCGGGAAAGCAGAAAAATCAACGCTCAATAGTTGCTTTTTTAACTACGTTAGAGATGTTGAGTTTAGCCGGATTACTATTTTTTAACTTTGGTTCAGAATGGATTTGGATTTCAATTCTCGGCTTCGTTTTAGGAGGCTCTTTCGGCTTGGCTTTATTGCTCCTCGTACTCCGTGCCGGCGATACTGAAACCACCACCGAATTATCAGGAATGGCACAATCCATAGGTTACTTTATCGCTGCTTCTGGCCCAGTACTGATTGGAAGTATATTTGATTATACGGGAAGTTGGGATTATTTAATTATCGCCCTGATAATTGCTGCGATTATAAAACTTTTTATGGGACTCGAAGCAGGGAAACAAGGAACAGTTAGTCGAATGTAGATGAAAGAAATCATTAGGACAAAATAGTAACGACAAATCAAAAAAAAACGCCAACCATTACTGATTGACGATTCTTAAATTCATTATCGAATTCATGAACTAGGAAATATTCATGAATTGAATTACTTTCTGAGTTTGTACACGGAAATTTGATCCGCATCAGCAAGGATACGACCACAGTGCTCGCACACGATAATCTTTAATTTTTCCATAATATCAGCCTGACGTTGAGGCGGCACTACGTTAAAACAACCACCACAAGCACCGCGATCGACTTCTACAACGGCAAGACCGTTACGAACACTACCACGGATTCTCTCGTAAGCTTTTAACAGACGTTCTTCGACACCTTTGGCTTGCTTATCGCGTTTCTTACGAAGTTTCTTCTCTTCGTCTTCGCTTTCACCGATTAGCTTATTTAGTTCATTCTTTTTCGCTTCAAGTGCATTATTAACTTGGTTCAGCATTACATCTGCATCACCAACTTCGTTTTGCTTAGTTTTGATTTTGAACTCAGCTTCGCGGCTACGCTTCTCGGCAAGTTGAATTTCAAGTTCCTGCAATTCTAATTCTTTATCAAGAGCATCGTATTCGCGGCTGTTACGCACATTATTTTGCTGTTCTTTGTACTTGATTATTAGCTTTTCAGATTCTTTCTTGGCTATTTTCAAGTCAGCAACTTCCTGCTCAATAACACCTACTTCATCCTTAAATCTATTGAATCTTTTCTCTACGCCCGCCATTTCGTTTTCCAAATCGGCTACTTCTTCGGGAAGGTCTCCCCGCAGTTTGTAGAGTGAATCAAGAGCGGAGTCAAGTACTTGTAACTCTAATAATGCGTCTAATCTATCAGCAATTGATAATTCCATATATTGTGCTAAAATTTTGAATGAAGTCGAGTGGGATACGAATTAATAGAAATACTGTACTGGATTGGTATTCACTTCTGACAAATAAGTCGTAAAGTTAGGAAATTTTTGACAAATAATATCTTTGAATAATTCTTTTGTGAACTGTTCGCTCTCGAAATGCCCAATATCAGCGATAATTATCTTTTCTTCGGCGTCAAAGAACTCGTGATATTTGAAATCAGCGGTGATAAAAATATCCGCTCCGGCGGCAATGGCATCCCACAGCATAGAACTTCCTGACCCTCCGCAAACTGCGACTTTGGAAATCTCTTGCTTAACCAAGGCAGTGTGCCGAATTACATTTGCAGAAAGGTTATTCTTTATATGGTTTAAAAAGTTTTCTGTCTTCATCGGAGTTTCTAATTCTCCAACTGCCCCGCCGCCCACGTGTTGATTCGTATTTTCGAGATTTTGTGAATAGTACGCTACCTCTTCGTACGGGTGAGCCGCTTTCATCGCTCCTAAAATGCTCCCAGATAAATGTTTGGGTAAAATCACCTCTACCCTATCTTCTTTTTCTTCGCTCCTGCTACCTATCTGCCCAGCTACTGGGTTTGCTCCCGCCTCGGGCTTAAAACGCCCTATTCCGTTTACGCAGAAGCTACAATCACTGTAATTACCGATATTTCCCGCTCCCGCTTCATGAAGTGCATTAAGTACTTTATCAGTGGCATTAACCGGAACAAAAAACGTCAACTTATTCAGGGTTTGCTTTTTAGCAGAAAGTGTCGAGACATTTCTCAACATCAATTTTTCTGCAATTTTGAAATTCACTCCACCAAAAATATTATCAAGATTAGTATGAGCGGCGTAAATTGCCACGTCATTCTTAATGGCTTTGATGACCGTTCTTTCGACATAATTTTTCCCGTTTAGTTTTTTTAAACCCCCGAAAATTATCGGATGGTGGGCAATAACTATATTACAACCTTTTTCGATTGCTTCATCAATTACGACTTCTGTAACATCAAGTGTTAACAATGCCGCGTTAACTGATGAGTCAGGGTTTCCCACCAATAATCCCGAATTATCGTAGCTTTCTTGGTATTGCAGCGGTGCGAACTTTTCTATTTCGCTCAGTAACTCTTTTAAAATCATGGGGCAAATATAACGCACTTTGTGAGGATACGACCTAATTCACTTATTTGCGTAGCGGACAACGGTGCCAAAGTTGGGTAGACAAAACCCTGTACTTGAACTTAAATCCTGATTTCCCGTCGAAATTAAAATTCAGGGGGATTTTAATGAATGTACGCTCAATTCTGATTATTCCGTCAACGCCAACCTGTATCTTTAAATCAAGAATGACATTCTGATTATATATTACAAGGCAGAGCCCCTATCAGGTGCCCGCCCACCAAACCCAACCTACATTCGCCACGCACAGCTGTCGAAAGCATACTGATGAGTCTCAACTAAAGCAGTTGCTTTTACTCCACGACCAAAATCTGCCAGAAAACTTCTAAAACTATTTTAGGGTTTTTGTTAAATTTCATGCTCAAGCTTAGAATTTCATTGAAACGAGCATCCACCGCCGTTTTGTGCGGACTAAATAATAAGAGCAAAAATAGGGTAGTAGTGAAAACGAGCGTTTATTTCTTCGTGATTTTGGGAGTAAATAGCCGTAAATATTCATACTATTCATATTCCTCACTTCTTTCAAAAAAAAATACATGGCTCATTCAATTGACTAGCAATGACTTAACAAATTAGGTGAATATTTTTTTAGATTTGCTATTGACAGGTAAGATAAACCCTCTATATTTGCATTCACATTCACAGAGCAACTCGCTAGAATGTGAGAAACGGTTTGGTAGTTCAGCTGGTTAGAATACCTGCCTGTCACGCAGGGGGTCGCGGGTTCGAATCCCGTCCAGACCGCGAAAAGCACCCTTTTAGGGTGCTTTTTTGCGTTTAAGGCACTTCTGAGTGCTGTTTCTGATTTTTAGCTTCAGCAGATAATAGTTTATTACAGCAAGCTTTTTGCTACCCGGCGTACTACCCGATTTATTATACTTTTTAATTAGGTTTGAATCATCGTCAGACTTAGCAGCTCTGAAAGCCAAGTATTCATTAATCTTCGACAGCAGCAGAAAAGCAAAATAAGTTTGTGTACTTATCTCCCATCCTGAAAAAGTCAAATTCCTAAAGATTTTTCACGCACCTGCAATATCTGACGCACCACAGAATCCGGTAGTGCTAATCGTGGTCTAAGCCATTCATATCACACGGGAACTCCGTTTATCTTGCACCAAGAGGGCTCAATCAGGATTAAGTGGAGCGAGTAAGTCAGTAAATAGAATGAGAATAGCCCCGTTGTAAAGAATCTCTTTGT